>ERZ778022.4642-NODE-4642-length-11719-cov-5.653464_pt1 | contig 11719 bp, 2 predicted proteins | sample MGYA00375752_ERZ778022 | MGnify/ENA primary metagenome ERZ778022 (study PRJEB29350, sample SAMN05389826) | bioreactor metagenome | isolation source: Thiocyanate bioreactor | place: South Africa: University of Cape Town | collected 2014-04-04 ...
CGTGTGCAGCATCCCGTGTGGCAGGGCGACCCACGAGCAAGGCACCGTCCACACCGGCACCGGCAGCCAGCGCCGCCGCCACACCACGGCCGCCACCGCCACTACCGTCGCCGTCAACAACAAAAACAACAACAGCAAGGCCGGTGGTGGTGACTGTACCGCCGCTGACGCCAGAGACGTCGCTGGAGGCGCTGCGGGCGCAGCTGGCGGCGGTGCAGTCGCTGCGTGCGCGCATCCAAGACCGCGTCCGTGCAAGTGAGCGCGCCGCCAAAACAGCGGCGTCGGCGGGCGGCGGCCGGCCACGTGTCGCAAGCGGCCGGCCGCGGTCGCCGTCATCGTCACCACCGGCGACGGCGCCCGATAGCACAGCCACGCCCCAGCAGCATCACCACCACCACCGTGTCCGCGCGCCACCCGCGGCAGCGCTTGCGGCGCAGCTGAGCCGACTGAACCCGGTTGCACGCGCTACACTGGAGCGCCGCCTGCTGGCAGATGCGGTGCGCGTGGAGACCGCTGACGCAGCCGCCGATTATTGCCCCTCGCGCACGCTGGCGGTGGTAGGACCGCTGGCAGCGTCGGCGTTTGACCCGCCTAGCACGCTGCCCGCGGTAGAGGCGCTGTATGGCTCTAGCTGGGCTGCCCCAGTGGCATCCCCTACCGCCACCACCACCACCGCCGTTGACACTGCCGCTGCTGCTACCGCTGCCGCTGGCGCAACACCGACGTCGCTGCAGGCAGAGGTGGACGCCATTACGCACACGCTGGTGTTCCTGCGCCTCGCATTTGGCGCCATGTTTAGCGCACGCGTGCCGCTGCCCAAGGTGGCACTGCCGCTATCTGACGCCGCGCCCCTCCCACCCGCGCGCGCCGGCGTTGCCGTCGTGTTCCCGCCCGGCGGGCTGCAAGCACTTGCTGCCGCTACCGGCCTGTCGCCAACCACGTTGGAGGCGGCGGGAGGCGCCATTTATGACGAGGCCGCCGCTGTTGCAGCCGCGCTGTTACGCATCAAGTACCAGCGCGGCGTGCAGGGCGCAGCAACAGCGCTACCAGCAGGTGGCGCCGACGCGGTGGTAGCGCAGGCGCGCATTGTAGCAGACGTGATTGCGGGGTTGCAGGAGGGTGAAGCAGCTGGTGAGGTCGCGGCTGCCACGGCGGCTGCCACTGACGCGCCGGCCGCCGCTGCCGCTGCCGCAACCGGCGGCGATAGCGTACCTATGCCAGGCTCGCCGCTGCGACGCAGCTTGCTGGTGCGTATGACGCGTGACGCGGGGCGCATCTTTGGCATTGGGGAGCGGTCGCTGGCGAAGGGCGTGGCTGCGCCGCTTGTCACCGCATACCTGGGCGACACCTCCACCCTGGCTGCCATGTACCGCGCCGCTGCCACGTACCGCGACCATGCGGCACGCAAGCAAGCGGCGGCGGCGCTGTTGACGGTGTGGGGTGAGGGTACCGCTGCTGCTACCCTGCTGGCGGCGTCCCCGGTTGCCGCCGCGCTGTTGCGCGTGGTACGGACCGAGCCGCTGTCGCGTGAGACGCCTGGTGCCAGCGTGCTGGTCCGGGAGCCAGACGGCGCGCCAGCCGCGCCGACGCCGGCACCTGGCGGCGTCCTGGTGCTGCCGCCTGACACGCACCGCCTGCTGGTTGCCGCAGCGCATGCGCGGCACGCGGCAGACGTGGTGTACGCGCCGGACGCGTGGTTGACGCTGCTTGCGGAGTGGGGCACCGCGCCTGCCACCCTCGCTGCCATTGCACCTGAGCCAGTGCGGTTTGTCACCACCCTGGCCGCCTCCCGCGCCGCTGCCACGCCCGCTGTGGTGCAGTACACCGGCGCGCTGGCGCACGCCGCTGCCACCCTGCGCCGCGCCTTTGGCGACATGGCGGGGCATGTACGTGGCGGCGGGTCGCGCACGCGCCTGGCGGCGCTGCAAGCGGCCATTGCAGACGACATGGCGGCGCTAGCGGCGGCGCACGCTGAGACGCAGCGCCTGCGGGCGGCGGTGCGCGCCCGCCACACTGGCGGCAGCGCTGGCAGACGCGGGGCCGGACGCCGCGGCAGATGCCGCGCGTGAGGAGGTGCTGGCAGCCGTTGCAGCAGCCGCCAGTGCGCCAGCAGCGACGGCCAGCGGCGCGCCGCCCGGTACGGGCATGAGTGCAGCGGCTGGGTCGGTGGCGCGTGCCGCCAGCCGCGCCGCCTCTGCCACCGGCTACGCCGCCTGCGTGGTGGGCGGCAACAACCACGCGCAGCTGATTGACGGAGCGCGCAAGACGCTGGCGGCGCTGGCGCTGGCGCTGGATATGCGCCAGCGGTTTGACTTCCGCGCCGTCGTGGCAGACCTGGAGAAGTACCGGCTGGGTACGACGGCGATGGTGGGCCGCGCGTACGGCATTTCACTGCCTGCGGATACTGCCGCCGCCACTGGCGCTGCCGGTGGTAGTAGTGTGGAGGCGCCGGCAGCCGCCGCCACTACGGCAGGCGCCGCGCAGTTGAGCTTGCGCAAGGCGCTGCGCGTGGGGCGCACGGTGGAGGGTAACGAGGCGGGGGAGGCAAACGCGGCGGTGGGCAACCTGCTGGCGCCGTGGCGGTTTGTGGACATGGCAGAGAGCGAGACGGCGCGCGCCCTGCTGGAGCGCGCCGCCGCCTGCGTGCCGCCGCGCCACCGCCTGGCGCTGTACCCCCTGCTCATGAAGTTTATGGGCAGCTTGCGCGTGGTGGACATTGACGCCCGCCTCTTTGCGCTGCCCACGGCACACAGCGGCCTGGTTACCACCCAGCACCCGCCGCCGCCGTCACCCACGGCGGCGGCGGCGGCGGCAGAGGATGGAGCGACCTCCGACGCTGCGTCGCCCACTCCCACGCTAGCAGCTGTCGACAGCGGCGCCGCTGTGCCGCGCTTGTCACGCATTGAGGCAGCGCACTCCATTGCCGCTGCCGCCACCGCGGCGGGTGGTGGCGGGGTGGCGGGCAGCGGAGCAGATGCCGTCAGCTGGACGTCAGTGCTGTCGCAGCTACAGTCTCGCACCGGCACGGGCGTCACGAGCGCGGTCGCGGCACGGACGCCACCCACCACCACCACGCTGCCGGCGCTGTTTGCGTCGCCGGGCGGCGAGGAGTCGTCATCGGTGGCAACCGGACCAGTGGCGGCACTCGCCACATCGACGGCGTCGCCGCCTGCAGTGCACCTCACTCGCCGCGACGCTGCCGAGTTTGCCCGCCGCCTGTGCCTCATGCTGAACACCAAGGACTACGGGCGGCTGCACAAGGCGCTGGGGGAGCACGCACACGGCGTGAAGCGGGTGGCGGAGGCAGCGCGCCGGCTGGAGGCTGCCGTGGCACGCGCCACGACGGCACCAGAGGCGGTGGCAGCCGCCGTGGCGGCGGGGCAGCGCGTTGTTGCGACCGCTGCCCGGAAGCTGCCCGGCAGCACGCCATCGTCCGCGCCCCCAGACGCCACCACCACACTGCGCCAGCTGACGTCCGCCATGGACGAGCGCGTGGGCGTGCTGCTGCGCGTGTCCAACACCATCTTTGGGCCGCTGGCGTTCCTGCTGGATGCGCCGTTTGGCGCGCTGGTGAGCGGCGGCGTGCTGACGGCGGAGGTGATGGCGCGGGCGCGCCGGGTGGCGCTGCTGCAAGACGCGCAGCTGGCAATTGCAGAGGAGCTGCTGCTGGATGAGGACGACGACCTGGCGCCCGGCCTGGATGCCACCGAGGACGTGCTGTTCCAGCACTTCCCGCGCGCCGCCGCCGCGTCCGGCGCCATTGGCGTTAGGGGTGCCGGCGCTCTGCCTCCTCGTCCCCCGCCACTTGTCGATGCGGAGGAGCCGCATGAGGTGGTCGCAGCAGCGCCGCCACAGCCGCCAGCGACAGCAGTGGCTGAGCGCACAGACGCGCTGGGTGCGGATGCCGGCACTGGTGACGGCGGCGTCGCCGTCTCTGCTTCCACGCTCAAGCGCCTGTCAGCGGTGCATGAAACCTTCCATACCGCGCTGCTGCCGCTGTTGACGTCGCTAACGCAGGCGAAGCAGGCGGCCGAGAAGGGTGTCGCATCACCGGCTGGTGCCGCCACGGCAGCTGCATTGGCGGCGGCTGCGCCAACCGTGCCGCCGTCGCCAGTAACACCTCCGTCATCCGTCGATATGTCGACAGCGGTGGGCTCTGCGGCAGCTGCGCTGGCGGCAGCCGCGAGTGCGGCGGGGTCCAGCAGCGCTTCGCGCAAGGCGGCAGCGGTGGCTGGCGCGTCGGCGCTGCCGCACCTGGTGGGTCCGTGGGCCACAGAGGGCGTGCATGACCGGTGGTCACAGGTGGGCGTGCGCACCTCGCTGCGCCTGTTTGATGACTCGGGTGCGGCACGCAGCAGCGGTAGGCTGCCTGGCAGCGCGGGGGCGGCACAGAGTGCGCTGCGCGGCCTGCTTGGCGACGACGACAGTGGGCTAGAGGGCGAGGACGAGCCGGTTGGTGGTGGCGAGGAGGCTGGCGAGGGTGGTGGCGACGGCGGCGGGGAGGACAGCGAAGCGGCACGCGAGCCCGCCACGCCCGGCGCCCTGGATGACGCGCTTATTTCAGTGAAGCAGCGCTCGCCGCCGTCGCGCGCCTACTTCCAGCAGGCCATCCTGGCGCCGTTCCGGTTTGTTGCCTCCAAGCAGCCGGCACCGCCGCCGCCGCCTGGCACCGCGCCGGCGCCCCTCCTGTTGCAGCCCGCGCCACCCGCGGCGGTGGCACCTGCGTCACCGCTGGACACGCGGGGCGTGACGCGCGGCGCGCTGGCGTCTGGCGGCACGTATGTGGTGGTTGGCCCCCTGCCGTCTGCTAGCCGAGTGGCGGGGGTGCGGGGCGCCGCCGCCCAACCCGCCAGTGCGCCGGCGGTGAGCGAGGTGGGCGGCCCGCTGGCGCGGGACGTGGCGGCGTGGAACAGCAATGACAACCTGCTGCGCAAGGTGTGCATCGGCCAGCTGCCGTTTGACGTCAGCGTGGAGACGGTGGTGGCGGTGCTGGAGCACGCGGCGCGCAGCCGCGTGGTGCGGATGGAGCTGTGGAACGACCGCGCCAAGTCGCTGGAGCACAAGGTGGCGACGGCAGAGCTGGCAGCGTTGTCGCGTGCGCGGTGGCAGGCCAAGAACCGCGGGAAGGGCGTACCAGGCGCCAAGCGCGGGCGGCCTCGCAAGGGCACGGTGCGACCGCCGGCGGCGGGTGCGGGCGGCGGCGACGATGCTGGCGACGGCGGTGACGACGGCGAGATCGTTGCGGAGGAGGACGCGGTGGTGGATGAGGATGAGGAGGTGTCTGGTGCGGGGGCGGAGGTGGGAGACCCCACGGCAGCAGGCGGCGTGGAGCCGCTGCCATCCAAGCGCCTGTACCGACTGCTGGAGGAGCGGCGCAAGAAGTCGGCGCTGCAGTCGCCGCTGTGCGCGTTTGCATACTTTGAGGACAGCGGCGGCGCGGTGCGCGCGCTGGCGGAGCACCTGCGGCTGTTTGGCATCGTCATTGGCACGCAGGCGTGCCGCATTGAGGCTGCCGCCGACCGGCGCGCGCTGTATGTGGGCGGCCTGCCACGTGGCATGACGCCCGACGCGGCATCAGCGGCACTGGGCAGCGTGCTGGCGGGCGAGCTGGTGTCGCTGCGCGTGCTGGACCGCAGCCGCCTGCGCCACGGCGTCGTGTGCAATGGCGACGCGTACCTGGAGTTCAAGACGCACGCCGCCGCCGTGTGCGCCGCGTACGCGTTGCGCGGCGCGGAGCTGGCTGCCGGCACGCCGCTGGTGGTGGGTTGGGCCACCGGCGACGAGTGGCGCACCGCACGCCCGCGCCTGCCGGCCTACTTCTGAGCGGGTTTGCCAATAATGACTGGTGAAAGCGCCTTGAACACTAACGCATCGATCACAATAACAGACACAGCGTGAATACAGGCGACACACTACCAATAAACATTATGGAAGCACGAGCGCGACGGTGTGCGGCGGCGGGGCGGCAGCCGCGGCAGGTCCCCCACCACCGGCACCACCGCTCCGGGCCGCCGGTGATCCCGCGGCGGCAGCTAACCGCTTGCGCAGCTCCCCCAACATCAGCTCGTACGACAGGCGCTCATGCTGCAGCGCGGCAATGACGGCGTCCTTGTCGCGTAGCCGGCGCGCCGTCGCGCCCGCCACACTAGTAGCGGCAGCCGCCAGCACACGGGCCGTATCAGCAGCTGTCTGCAGCAGCGCCTCCGCGGCGGCGGCATGTGTGGCCAGCGGCGCGTCTGGCGGCGGGACGTCAGCGTCAAATGGCACCAGCGCGGTGCCGGCATGCGCAAAGGCAGCAGTGGAGGCGTTGGCATCCATGGTGCTAACGGCGCCCACGGATGCGTTGGTCAGTGACATGTCGCCGCGCAGCGACGCCAGCATGGCGCCACTCGTTGCGCCCGCGGCATCGCCACCCACCGCCACCACCGCGCTGTGTGCCACCTCACCGCCACGCCCGTCGCCACCAACCTGCCGCGCCGCACGGTTCAGCGTGGTGACCAGCGCTGCCAGCTCACCCACCACAGCCACAATGGCGGCGCGGGCGGCAGGCGCGCCCTCATCGCCGCCCCGCATGCTGCCGGTGGTGAGCGACAGCTCGGCGCTGCGGCGTGAGAATGGGACGTACCCGCCGCCGCGCGCCGGCGTCTTCCCGTCCCCAACCACCGCACCACCCCCCAGGCGGCCCTCCTCCACCGCTGCCAACCATGACGTGTCGCCGCTATCATCCGCCACGCTGCCGCGTCCACCACCACCGGGTTCACCGCCACCACCACCGGCGCCAAATACCATGGTACCCAGCGCCGTGGCGCCCGCCACCATGCGGGAGGTCATGCGCACAAACGGGCTGAAGGGGTCGCCCGACTGCTCTGGCGTGGCAATGCCACCACCGGCATGCGCGGCGGCGGCGGTGGTAGGCGCCCGCGCAGCTACAGCGGCAGTAGTGGCCGCCGCCGATGCCACAGCAGCCGCCACGGCAGCTGCCGAGTCTGCAGCAGCTCGCCGGTGCGCCACCTCCGCGTCGTGCGCGTGCGCATCCATCAGTACCTCCACCAGCGTGCCGGCTGCAATTCGAGTGGCATGCATCGCGTCGGCGACGGCGGCGGGCAGACCATCCCCTGCCGGGGCGCCACCCTTTACACACACCTCCACGGCGGCGTCGGCAGTGTCTGCAAACACCACCACGTCGCCGCCGCGCGCGTGCCGCACTCGCGCATCCAGCGCTGCCGCCGTCTCCCGCCACGCACCTGCAGTCGCCGTCAGCGCCGTCGCCATGCTGCGCAGCGCGTGTTCGCGCGCCGACGCTGCGGCAGCGTCTGCAGCGGCGTGCGCGCTCTGCTGCAGCCCTGCCACATGCGCCGCCCACTCGTCGTCACGCGCCACCAGCCGCGATTGCCCCTCTGCTTCTGCTGCGGCGGCAGCAGCAGCGCCATCCCGCCGCGCTGCTGCCAGCAGCTCCGCCACCTCAGTCTCGCGCGCTGCACCAGCTGCGGCGGCAGCCCGCTCTGCGGCACGAATCGCCTCCGCCGCCCGTGTCGCGTCTGCCCGCCGCTGTGCTGCCGCCTCCGCACGCGCCGCCTCCAGTGCCGCGTGCGCGCGTGCCGCCGCCGCCTCGCCGCCCGCCGCCGCCGCCTCCAGCGCCGCCTTCTCCTCGCTCCACTGCCGCTCCAGCCCCACCAGCTGCGCCTCCACGGCGCCCAGCACCCGGTGGCGCTCAGCTGCCACCGCTGCCTCGGTCGCGGCAGCCAGGCTTGCGGCGGTGTCGTCGGTTTGCACACCTCGTGTCGTGGCGCGCGCCGCCGCTGCTGCTGCCGCCGTCTCGCGCGCCATGTGTGCGCTGCGTGCGGCAGCCAGCGACGCCGCGTCACGCTCCAGCGCACCGCGTGCCGCTGCCACGGCGGCCGCCTCGTCTGCTATTGCCACGCGTTCGCCCGCCAGCGCCGCAGCGCTCGTCGCCTCAGCTGCCGCCAGCGCCGCCTTTGCCAACGCCACCGCACCCTCGCGCGCCGCCACCGCGTCCTCCCGTGCACCCACCGCAGCCGCCCGCGCATGCAGCCCGGCAGCCAACGTCGCGGCGCCTTCCGCCGCGGCCGCCGCGTCGCGCGCTGCCGCATCAGTGGCGGCGGCGGCGGCACGCTCGCGCTCGCCCACCGCGGCCTCCCGTGCTCCCAACTCACTCTCCCGGTGCGCCAGCCGGCCATCCCACGCCTGCAGCTCCCGTGCCGCGGCGCCCATCGCCGCCTCGCGCTCTGCCACTGCTACCAGCTGCTGTGCAGCGGTGGCAGCCACGGCGTCAGCTGCGGCAGAGGCGTCCGCCACCTCCGCCTGCCGCTGTGCCACTGCCGCCTCGGCGGCAGCCACAACGGCATCGCGGGCAGCAACCTGCCGTGCCTCCTCCTCCAACGCCGCCCGCTGCGTCGCCAGCGCCTCCGTGTCGCGCGCAACCGCGCCGGCTGATGCCGCAACGGCAGCGCAGTCAGCCTCCAGGGCGGCGCGGGCCGCCTCCACTGCCGCGCCGGCGGCTGCAGCTTCGGCTGCTGCGGCAGCACCGGCGGCCGCTCGCGCTGCCACGCCAGCTGCCTCCTCCTCCAGCGCCACCCGCGATGCCTCCACTGCTGCGCCGGCGGCAGCTACGGCGGCCGCCCGCGCCGCCACGCCAGCTGCCTCCTCCTCCAGCTCCACCCGCGACGCCTCCAGTGCCGCCACAGCGGCATCCACCGCCGCCGTGCGCGCTGCCAGCGCCGCGATTGCAACGTCATCGCTCGCCGCCTGCCCGTCGCCCACCGCCGCCACCTCTGCCCGCAGCGCGTCCAGCGCGCCCTGCAGCGCCGTCGCCAGCGCCGCCGCCTCCTCCATGTCAGCTGCCGCCGCCGCCGCCGCGCTGTCCAGCTGCGCTTGGTACTCTGCGCGCACCGCTGCCACCGCCGCCGCCGCATCGCGAGCTGCGCGCTGCGCTTCCGCAGTAGCACCCGCCTCCGCGGCAGCCAAGTCAGACTGTAGACGCATGGCATGGGCCTCCACAGCCGTCACCCGCGCATCTGCAGCCGCCGCCGCCGCCACCGCGTCGTCAGCGCGCGCCGTCGCAGCAGCTGCCTGTTCACGGGCAGCGGCAGCTGCCGCCTCTGCGGCTTGCGCACGCCCCAGTGCCGCGGCAGCTGCTGCCTCTCCGGCTTGCGCGCGCTCCAGTGCCGCGGCAGCCTGCTGCCGGGCGGACGTTGCTTCCGCCTCGGCCGTCGCCTGTGCCGCCACTGCAGCAGCCGCATCCGCCACCACGGCATCGTGCGCCTGCGTAGCGCGTGAGGACGCCGCCTCCAGTGCGGCCGTCGCGCTGCGCAGCTGGTCACGCAGCGCGGCGGCTGTGGCGGCAGAGGCTTTGGCGGCAGCGCGCGCATCCGTTGCGGCAGCCTCGGCAGCCGTCGCACGCGCCTCCACATTAGCCGCGTCGCTTGTTGCCTGCGCGGCAGCCGACTCATGCTGGGCCGCCTGCCGCTCGGCGGCAGCACAGCGGGCAAGCGCCTCGGTGGATGCCAGCCGTGCTGCTTCGGCGGCCTCCTCCGCCGCGGCGGCGCGTGCACGGTCATGCGCTGCAGCGGCTTCCGCCGCTGACAGCTTCGTCGCCGCCGCCGCGGACGCTGCGGAAGCTGCAGCCGCGGCGTCGCGAGCGGCATCGCGCTCACGACCGGCGGCTGCGCCCGCTGCGAGTGCGGCGTCGCGCTCACGGGTAACGGTATGCAGCGACGCCCGCACGGCGTCGGCGTCGGCGCGTGCAGCGTCGCGCTCTGCAGTCGCCGCGGTAACGGCAGCAGACGCTGCCGCCGCCTCACGCTGCGCTGCCACGACAGCGCCGCGGGCGTCCTGCGTCGCCATCGCGACCAGCTCTGCCACACGCCGCGTGGCAGCGGCTTCGCGGTCACGGCAGCCTGCTGCCTCCTCTTGCGCAGCAGCGGTCACCGCCGCTGCGCTGGCCACCTGCGCCGCGGCGGCTGCCTCCACCATCGCCACCCGCGCCTCAGCCGCCTGCTGCGCCGCGCCCGCGCGCTCCGCTGCGCTGCGCGCTGTTGCCGCGGCATCCAGCGCGGCGATGCGAGCGGCGTCAGCATCTGCCAACGCGGCACCAAAGCGTGCTGCCGTGGCGGCGCTGGCGGCGTCGGCGGCGCTCTTGGCGGCTGCCGCACGCTCGGTGTCGGCGTCGGCGCGCAGGCGTGTGGCGGCAGCCACCGCTTCAATGCGCGCGCGCGACTCGCCCGCCGCCAGGCCAGACGCGTACGCCGCGGCAGTAGCAGACTCAAGGCGCACGGCGGCGGCAGCGGCAGCATCTGCCACCGCCGCCTCCCGGTCGTCTGCCGCCGCCGCCGCTGCGGCGCGTGCCGCCTCCCGCTCCGCCGCCATCGCTGCCGCTGCCGCCGCCGCCCCACGCTCCGCCCGCGCCACCGCCGTCGCCAGCGCCGCGTTTGCTTCCGCTGCCGCCGCCTCCGCTGCTGTTGCGCGCTGCAACGCAGCATCTAGGCGCGACGCAGCGGCGGCAGCGTCGCGTGCTGCATTCGCGCCCGCCGCCTCCAGCGCGCCCGCCGCCTCAGCACGCACCGCCGCCGTGGCGCGCTCTACTGCAGCGCGCGTGGCGGCACGCGCATGCGCCTCCGCCTCTGCCGCCACCGCAGCCGCACGCGCCTCTGCCGCTGCCACACCGCGACCTACCGCCGCGTCGCGCTCCGCCACCAGCGTACCCTGCACCGCCGCCAACCGCTCTGTCAGCTTCGCTTCTAACGACGCCTCCCACTCACGCCGCGCCGCCTCCAGTGCGCCCGCTGCTCGTCGCTCTGCCGCCGCGCTGGCTGCCGCGACCGCCGCCGCCAGCTCCGTTGCCGCAATCGTGCGCTCGCGCGCCGCGCCCTCACGTGCTGCGCCCTCGGCGCGTTCCACCGCCGCTGCCACCGCCGCCGCCACGCGCGCATCCGCCGCCGCCGCCGCCGCCCGCGCCTCTGCCGCCGCGCCCTCCACCAGCCGCCGGTACTCCACCGCTGCCAGCTCCACGGTGGCTGCCGTGGCGCGCTTGCGCTCCGCCGCCACCGCCGCAGTTATGCTGCTGTCTACCGCGTGTGCCGCTGGTGGGGCGGCTGCTGGTAGTGGTGGTGCCGCGGCGGCGGGGCGGGCGGAGGAAGAGGCGGAGGAGGCATCTAACAACAGGGTGCCGGCAACCACCTCCAGCGGCGAGGGGTGCGAGGTGGTGGGCGCAGCGGCGGCGGTGGATGGCGGTGCGAGGGCAGGGCGCAGCGCTGCTGATGCCCACACGTCCAGCGCCGCCGCACGTGCGCGTGCGTACTCTTCCCGGCTCACGGGTGCTGCAAATGGCGCACCGGCGGCCGGTAGAGCAGTACCCAGTAGGCGGCGCAGCAGCGGCCGCCGTGCCGCCTCCAGCCGCGCCTCACAGTCACGCATAAAATCAAGCCGCCGCTGTGACGGCACCGCGCCGGCTGCCGTCGCGTCAGCCGCATACTCTTGCCGCAGCCGCGCCGTGGCGGCGGCCAGGATGTCCAGCAGGATGGCGGCAGCCGCCACCACCGGCAGCGACGCGGTGAGGTACGACCAGGACTCCCTGAACGCGGCGGCGTCGGCATCCCACACGCCCACCGCCGCCGCCCAGTCACGCGGCGAGCACCGTAGCCTGCCGCTGACGTGGGTGGGCAGCTCCGCCGTCAGTCCCGCCACCACCGGCAGCACCGTG
>ERZ778022.4643-NODE-4643-length-11719-cov-3.995713_pt1 | contig 11719 bp, 7 predicted proteins | sample MGYA00375752_ERZ778022 | MGnify/ENA primary metagenome ERZ778022 (study PRJEB29350, sample SAMN05389826) | bioreactor metagenome | isolation source: Thiocyanate bioreactor | place: South Africa: University of Cape Town | collected 2014-04-04 ...
GCGGCGCGCGGATGCAGGAAGGCATCCTGTCGCTGATGCAGATGCCGCGCACCACCATCTGCGTGGACATGCTGCGCGAGGCGGGGCTGCCCTATATCGTGGTGCTGACCGATCCCACCTTCGGCGGCGTCTCGGCCTCCTATGCGATGCTGGGCGATGTCCAGATCGCCGAGCCGGGCGCCCAGATCGGCTTCACCGGCGCGCGCGTCATCGCCCAGACCATCCGTGAAAAGCTGCCGGAGGGCTTCCAGCGGGCGGAGTATCTGCTGGATCACGGCATGTTGGACATGGTCACCCCGCGCAAGGAGATGCGCGCCACCCTGTCGCGTCTGCTGCATCTGCTGATGCAGCAGCCCCGGCCCACCGCCAAGGCCCGGTCCGCGCCGCCGGCCCGGCGCAACGGCAATGGCAATGGCGGGGCGGCCGCCAGCGCGTGATCCCGCCCACCGGCACCACGCGCAGCGACGCAGTTCTCAAGCGTTTGCTGGCGCTGCATCCCAAGAAGATCGACCTGGCGCTGGACCGCATCCTGCGCCTGCTGTCGGACCTGGGCGATCCGCAAAAGAAGCTGCCGCCCGTCCTCCATGTCGCGGGCACCAACGGCAAGGGCAGCGTCTGCGCCTTTTCCCGCGCCATGCTGGAGGCACAGGGCCTGAAGGTGCATGTCCATATCTCGCCGCACCTGGTTCATTTTCACGAGCGCATCCGCATCGCCGGGCGGCTGATCGGCGAAGAGGCGCTGGTCTCGCTGCTGGAGGAGGTGGAAGCGGTCAATCGCGGCCGCGCGATCACCTTTTTCGAGATCACCGCCGCCGCCATGTTCCTGGCCTTTTCACGCCATTCCGCCGATGCCTGCATCCTGGAAGTGGGGCTGGGTGGAACCTATGACGCCACCAATGTGGTGCCGCATCCGGCCATGACGGTGATCCAGCCGGTGGGCCTGGATCATGTGGAATTCCTGGGCGGCGACCTGGCCGGCATCGCCGCGGAAAAGGCGGGCATCATCAAGAAGGGCGCGCCGCTGGTGATCGGCCCGCAGACCGACATCGCCCGCAATGTCATCCTCTCCCAGGCCGACCGGATGGGTGTGCCGGTCTTTGCCTTCGGGCAGGATTTCGTCAGCCGCCAGGAACACAACCGCATGGTCTATGAGGATGGTGACGGCCTGCTGGATCTGCCGCTGCCCAAACTGATCGGCCGCCATCAGGTGGAGAATGCGGGCGTGGCCATCGCCGCCTTGCGTCACGCCCAACGGGGTTGGGGCGCCGATGCGGCGATCGAAAAGGGGCTGGCGACGGTGGAATGGCCGGGGCGTCTGCAACGGTTGCATCACGGTCCGCTGCTGGATGTCGCGCCGCGCGGCGCCGAGGTCTGGCTGGACGGCGGCCACAATCCGCATGGCGCGGCGGCGGTGTCGCGCGCCATCGCCGACCTGGAGGAACGCGGCGAGCGGCCGCTCTATCTCATCTGCGGCATGTTGGCGAACAAGGACGCGGCGGGCTATCTGGGCAGCTTCGAGGGCCTGGCGCGGCATGTGGTGACGGTGGCCATTCCGGGCGAGGCGGCCAGCATGGGCGCGGGCGCGCTGTACGATGTGGCGCGCCGGGTGGGATTGGACGCGGCCCCCGCCGAAGACCTGGAAGACGCCATGCTGCAGGTGCTGGCCTGGTCGCGGCTGGACGGCGAGGACACCCCGCCGCGCATCCTGATCTGCGGCTCGCTGTATCTGGCGGGAAAAGTCCTGGCTGAAAACGGATAGGGCGCGGTTCTTTTTCGCGCATGCCTATCCGAAACCGTCATGGCCCGGCCTGTCCGGGCCATCCAGTTTTGGATGACCTGAAACTGATGGCCCGCATGAAGCGGGCCATGGAGAGTGTTGCGTGTCACCTCACCATGGGCGGCCCTGAGCCGCCCATCCAGAGAAACCTGTACCGGATTGACGATCCTGGATGGCCGCGTCAAGCGCGGCCATGGAGAGTGTCGCACGCCGCGGCTTCATCCTTCGGCAGAATAAAGTCGTGACGGCCGTCAGATAAGCGCGTGCCCGTAGCCCATGCCCGCCAAACCGTCATGGCCCGGCCTGTCCGGGCCATCCAGTTTCATGCCGGCGTAAAAGCTGGATGCCCGCTGGAGTACGGGAATGACAACGCGACTTCGACGGCTGTGACAGGCCGGGGGCGCAGGTCATCCTCCCCCTATGCGCACAGCGCATCCAAGGGGGAGGTGGTTTCAGCGTGCGAAGCCGACCTCTTGGGAGGCAAGCGGAAGCGGAAACCGGAGGGGGTCAGATAGACGACTCGATCCATTCCTTGATCTTCGACTTGGGCAATGCGCCCACCTTGGTCGCGGCCACCTGGCCCTGGCTGAAGATCATCATGGTGGGAATGCCGCGCACGCCATACTTGGTCGGCACATGCGGGTTCTCGTCGATGTTCAGCTTGGCGATCGTCACCTTGTCGCCCAGCTCGGTGGACAGCTCGTCCAGCGCCGGGGCGATCATGCGGCAGGGGCCGCACCATTCCGCCCAGAAGTCCACCAGGACGGGCTTTTTGGAATCCAGAACATCGGCCTGGAACGAGGCGTCGGAGACTTTCAGCGGCATGTGCGGATCCCAAGAACTATCGCGGTCCCATATCTAGGAACCGTCCCCGTCACGGTCAAGGCGAGGGTCCAGCCGGGCGGAAATTCCCGCAATCCGGGCGTCCAGAACCACATCGGACAGCTGTAAAAGGCGCGGCCCGTCGGTGAAGACCAGTCCGCACACGACTCGCCTGCCGGGGAATACCGCCTGGGCGCCCGCGCGGTAGAGCGCCATCTGGGTCAGATAGGCGGGCGGTACCTCGGCCTCGCCGGCGGGGGCGGGGCGGTTGGTCTTGAAATCCACGATCAGAACGCGGTCGTCCAGCACCGCCAGCCGGTCCAGCCGTCCCACGATGGGCGCTTTGAGCCCCAGGTCGGGGCGGCGGGCATGGAGCGCCGCTTCCGCCCGGCTGGCCGGACCGAAGGCGTCGGCGAAGCCCGGGTCGTCCAGCACCGCCAGCGTCTCGGCCACCAGCGCCTCGCAATCGGGCACCGCGAGCTTGTGGGCGCGGGCGAAAGCCAGCCCGATGCGGCGGCGGTCGGCGGGCGCGACATCGGGCAGGCGGGCCAGCAGCGCATGGACGATGTTGCCGCGCCGGAACCGCGCCGTGCCGCCATCCAACGGCGAAAAGGCGGGCGCGCCGCCGCCCGTGGCCTCTTCGATGTCCGACGGCCGGATGGGATCGGGTATGGCCGGTTCGGGCGGCGCGGGCCGCATGACCCAATCGGGCAGGGCCTCGGGCCGGGCCGCTTGCGCCGGCTTGCCGGTCTGTTCTTCTTCCACCGTGCCGATGAGGCGGATCTCGTCCGCGCCGCGCGACAGGTCCAGGTCCATCTGCCGGGCGGCCGCCTCGGCCAGTTCGTACCAGGAGCCGGGCCGCACGCCGGTCTTGCCCTCGAAGCCGCAGATGCACAGCCGGTCGCGGGCGCGGGTGAGGGCGACATAGAACAGGCGGCGATGCTCGCGCATCAGCTCCTCGTCGGCGGCGGCGCGGGCGTCGCGCACCACCTGCGGCGCATCGGCCTTGGGCAGCGGGAACAGCACGCCGTCCGCGCCATAGATCAGCCCGTCGCTGCGGTTCAGCCCGCCGGGCAGCGAGGTGGTGTCGGGCAGGATCACGATGTCCGCCTCCAACCCCTTGGCGCCATGCACGGTCATCACCCGCACCTCGTCGCGGCCGCGTTCCATGTCGCGCTTGATTTCGGTGCCGCCGCGCTCCACCCAATCGAGGAAACCTTCCAGCGAGGGGCAATGGCCGCGCTCATGCGCCAGGGTCAGCCCCAGGAATTCCTCGATCGCGTCCGCCGATTCCGGGCCCAGCCGCGCCAGCAGTTTTTCGCGCCCCCCCAGCCCCGTCAGGGCCCGGGAATAGAATTCAAAAGGCGGGGCATAATCGGCCCGCTCCAGCATCCGCGCCAGGAAATCATGCGCCGGGGCGAAGCGGTCGCGCCGGGCGGTCAGCGCGCTCCACAGGTCGGCCTTGCGGTCCCGCGCCAGGTCGTAGAGATCGTTCTCGCCCAGCCCGCACAAGGGCGAGCGCAGCAGCGCCGCCAGGGTCAGGTCGTCCTCCCGCTGCAACACGAAACGGCCCAGCGCGATCAGGTCCATCACCGCGATCTGGCTGGTCAGCCGCACCCGGTCGGCGCCCGCCACCGCCACGCCGCGCTGCTTGAGCTGGCGGATCACCTCGCTGCCGAAAGGCTCGCGCCGGGGCAGCAGGATCATGATGTCGCGCGGCCGGATGGGATCGTCATGGCCGGGCAGGCGCGCCCCCTGGTCCAGCCAGGCCCGGATCTTGCCCGCCATCTGCGCCGCCAGCCGCGCCACCGGGCTTTCGGCGGCCACCGCGTCCACCGGCTGGTAGTAGTCGCGTTCGTCCTGCGGCAGCGGCTTCAGGGTGGGCCAGAACTCGATGCCGCCTTTCGCCTCCCGGCGATGGGCTTCGTGGCGGATCTCGCCGCCGCTGAAGGTCAGGCCGGCGCGCGCCGCGTCCGGGACGAACACCGTATCCACAAAGGCCAGGATGTCGGGCGCCGAGCGGCGCGAGGTGATCAGCGGCTGGTCTATCAGGGGATGGCCCACGCCGCGCGCCAGGTCCGCGAAATGCTGGCGGTTGCGGCCGAACTGGGCCGGATCGGCGCCCTGGAAGCTGAAGATGGATTGCTTTTCGTCGCCCACCGCGAAGACGGTGCGGATGCCGGGGCCGCGGCCTTCGCCGGCGAAGAACTCCGCCGTCAGCGCCTTGACGATGTCCCATTGCTCCGGGCTGGTGTCCTGCGCCTCGTCGATCAGCACATGGTCGATGCCGCCATCCAGCTTGTAGAGCACCCATTGCGCCGCGCCGCGCCGGTGCAGCAGGTCGCGGGTCTCCACGATCAGGTCGTCATAATCCAGCACGCCGCGCAGCCGCTTGGCGTCCCGGTAGTCGGCGCGCATCGCCGCGATCACCGTCAGCGCCGCTTCGGCCAGTCCGGCGGCGCGGGCCAGGCGGCGGCGCTCGGCGGCGGTGCAATATCGGGCCTGCAAGTCTTCCAGCCAGGCGATCAGGTCGGGCCGCGCCTTCTTCAGCGCCGCCGTGGCCAGGGCTTTGCGCGGTTCACCGTCGGTGAGCAGGAAATGGCCCAGGGCGGCGAAACTGTCCGGCGCGGCTTGCAGCGCCAGCACCGGCTCCAGCCGCGCCCGCGCCTTGAGGTCGTTGGCCGAGCCGCCGCCCAGCCATGCCGCCACCTGGCGCAGGGTTTCGAGCTCGCCCGCCAGGGCGGCGCAGAAATCCCGCGCGACGCCATGGGCGGTTTCGCCCGCCGCCAGCCCATGCGCGGCGCGCACGGAAGCGGGTATGTCCGTCACATCGCTGAAGAAACGGTCCAGGCGGCGGCGGTCGCCGCCCAGCGCGGAGTCCAGAATCCGGGTCAGGGTGCTTTCGCTGGTCTCCGTCACCAGCAGCGCCACTGCGGCGGCCAGCATGACGTCGCCCGATCCGGCGCGCTCCAGCATGCGCTGGCGCGCCTCGGCCACCATCTCGCGCGCCGATCCGTCGTCCAGCACCTCGAAGGCGGGCGGTACGCCTGCCTCGATGGGAAAGCGCGACAGCACCACCTGGCAGAAGGCGTGCAGGGTCAGGACCTTCAGCCCGCCCGGCGTTTCCAGCGCGCTGGCGAACAGCCGCCGCGCCTGCGGCAGCGGGCCATGCGCGTCGCCGCCGATGTCCGCGATCCTGGCGCGCAAGTCTTCGTCGGGCAGCATGGCCCATTCGCCAAGCTGGCGGAACAGACGGTCCTGCATTTCCGCCGCCGCCGCCTTGGTGAAGGTCAGGCAGAGGATTTTTTCCGGCCTGGCCCCTGTCAGCAGCAGCCGCGCCACCCGGTTGGCCAGAGTGTAGGTTTTTCCCGCGCCCGCATTGGCGGCCACCCAGGCCGACACCTCCGGGTCCGAGGCGATCATGGACGGCTCGCGCGTCATGCCCCGTCTCCGCCGGACGCGGACCATTCGCGCACCCGCGCCAGATGGTCGTAATCGCCTGCGCTGTCCGTGCTGAACGGCTGGACGCGCGGCAGATAGGGCGTGGCGGCCTGATCGAACAGGTCCACCAGCCGGGCGAGCTGTTTCACCGCCTCCTGGGCCAGCGCCTCGGCATCGCCGATCACCACCGGCTTGCGCGCCTTCTTGCCGTCCGCCAGGCTCAAATACAGCATAGCGCGCGTGGCATGAGCGCCGATGCCGGGAAAACCGCCCGCCGCCAGGATCGCCGCTTCCAGCGGCAATTGCGGCGACAGCAACTGCTCCACCTGCTTGCGGCTGGGCGGGGTGCCGGTCTTGTAATCCACGATCTCGGCGCTGCCGTCGGTCAGCAGGTCGATGCGGTCGGCCACGCCGGACAAAGTGAAATCGCCGCCGGGCGCGGCGATGGTCAGCGATCCCTTTTTCTCCAGATGCGGCGTCGCCAGCAGGGCGCGGCGGTCGCGTTCGATCTCGACAAAGCCTTCGGCCGCCGCCAGGAAGCGCGGCCGCCACACCGCCAGCGCCGCCTTGGGCACGCCCGCTTCGGCGAAGACAGCGTCGGCGATGGCCGCCAACTGCTCCACCGCGTCATCGGGCAGGGCGGCGGGGTATGTCTGCACGAACAGCTCCAGCGCCTTGTGCAAGGCGGTGCCGCGCTCCAGCGGACCGATGGTTTCATCCAGCGCGTCCAGCGGGCGCAGCCGCAGCACATGCCTGGCGTAGATGGCATAGGGATCGCGCAGCCAGGTTTCGATTTCCGTCACCGACAGTTTGCGCGGCCGCGCCTCCACCGGCGGGGTGGGCGCGGGGCGGGGCAGGCGCGGGCCTTGCGGCACGGCCAGCAGCCGCGCCGCCATCGCGGCGGGATCGGGGGCCGCCGCCAGCGCGCCGTGCACTCCAAGACCCCGGGTCAACTGTTCCAGGCGTTGCAGCCAGCGCGAGGGGATGGCAGGCGCGCCGTCGGCCTTCTGCGCGCGGGTCATCAGCACGCAGGGGGCCGCCGCCAGCATGGCGAAGTCATGCGCCGACAGGCCGATGCCGCGCTCCGGCTGTTCCAGTCCCAGCGCCGCGCGCATCTGGCGCGAGAACCAGGGATCGGCGCCCGGTCCGCGCGGCCAGGCGCCTTCGTTCAAGCCGCCCAGCACGGTGAGATCGAAGCGCTGCATCCGGGCTTCCAGCGGCCCCAGGATGAACAGGCGCGGATGCTGGCCGAAGGCGGCGCGCACCGGCGTCTTCAAAGCCAGGCTGCGGAACAAGGGCGGCCAGGAGGCCGGTTCGATGGACGGCAGGCCCGGCACCGACTCCAGCAGGGATGCGAGCAGGGCCTGGGCCGTCGTTCCGTCCGGGCCTTCATACAGGCGGCAGTCTTTCGCCTCGGCGCAGGTCAGTTGCTCCGCCGCCGCGACATGGGCGGCGATCAACGCCTCCAGCGGCACGTCGCGGCGCGCGAACAGCGCCTCCAACGGCGCCAGCACACCCGCGATGTCGGCCCACCAGCCCGCCAGCCGTTCCAGCGCCTGGGGCGGCGGGGCGCGGCGTGCCGCATGGGCTTTGGCGATGGCGCGGGACACGCCCTCCAGCCCCGGATCGGGACGCGGACCGCGCAGGCACCAGCGGTCCAGCTCGCGGGCGCGGGCGCGGAAGGCCGCGCCATCCTGCCCGCGCGTGGCGAAGGGATGCTTGAGCAGCGCCAGCAGCGGCACCGGCGCGAAGCGCGCCTGGGCGGCTTCGGCCAGCAGACACAGAAAGCTGCCCGCGCTGGTATGGGCCAGGGGCCGCCCGGCGGAATCGTCGATCCGCACACCCCAGCGCGTCATTTCCGCCGCCACCCGCCGCGCCAGGTTGCGGTCGGGCGTCACCAGCGCGGCGGTGCGCCCCGGCGTCTCCAGCGCCTGGCGCAGCGCCAGCGCGATGGCCAGCGCTTCCTGCGCCGGATCGGCCGCCGTCGCCAGTGTCAGATTCCTCAGCCCATCCGCGATCCGGCCGCCGCCGTCCTGCGCCAGCGCGCGCCAGGCATCGGTGGTGGGCGCGGGCCGCAGGGTTTCCGACAGCAGGGCCTCGCGCGCCGCATCGCTGGGCGCGTCATGCCAGTCGGCGACATCGGCGCGCTCGGTGCCCAGCCGTTGCAGCAGTTGATGCAGGCCGTATTGGGGATGACCGGGATCGAGCCGTGCCCAGCTGTCCGCGTCCAGCATCCGGTCCAGGCCCGGCAGCACCACCGCGCCTTGCGGCAGCCGCGCGATCACGCCCAGCAAATCGGCGGTGGCGGGGATGGAGCCGGTGGAGCCGGCGGCGATCACCAGTCCCTGCGGCGGATGCGTTTCCAGTCGCCGCGCCAGGGCTTGTGTCGCCATCGCGCGCCGCGCCGCCGGGTTGATCACGCCTTCCTCGGCCAGCACCCGCGGCCAGGCGGTGTGCAGGACATCCAGAAAGCGGGTGACATTCTCCCAATGCTCGGCCAGGGCGGCGGGGACCAGGTCTTTGAGCGTCGACAGGTCCGCGCCTTGTGTCTCCACCTCGTCCATCACGCCCGCCAGGCTGTCGGCCAGGGCCGCGGCTTGCGCGAAGGACAGTTGGCCCGCGCGCGCGGTGCGGTCGAAGCGCCGGATCAGGTGCGCCAGCAGCAATTGCCGCCGCAACGGCGTGATGGCGGGCGGCAGTTCCAACTCGTCCGCCGCCGCGTCGAACAGCAGTTCGTCTTCTTCGCTATCCCCCAGGGCGCGGAATTGCGGCAGCAGCGCCGCTCCGCCCAGCACGCGGGCGAAGGCGTCGCCGAAGCCGCGCGCCGCGCGCCGGGTCGGCAGGTAGATGATGGCGGAGGACAAGGCCAGCGGATCGGAGCCGGTGCGCGCGATCAGCCCTCGCGCCAGCGTCTCCGCGAAGGGGGCGCTGGCGGCGATGGTGAAGACGGCCGGATGCTTCATGCCGGGATCGCCGCCAGGAAGGCTTCGGCTTCGTCGCGCGCCTGGGGCGTGCCGACATGCAGCCAGGTGCCGTCCAGCACCAGGCCGAACAGCCGCCGCGCCGCGATGGCGCGATCCCACATCAGGTTGGTGGAAAAGGCGCCGGACGGCGCGCCGGCGAACAGGCGCGGATGCACGATCTGCACGCCGGGATAGGCAAAGGGCTTGGCTTTGACATCAGGGGCGGCGTCACGGGCGCGGGCGATGCGGCCGTCGCCGTCCCGCACGAAATCGCCGGTCCCTTCATAGCCCAACGCCGTCGCCATCTCGGCCAGCAGCAACAACCCGTCCATCGCCGCCGGATTCCAGGCTTTCTGCATGGCGGTCAGCGCCGGCGCGCCATGCTCGGTCCAGAGGGAATCGGAATTGAGAATGAAAAAGGGCGCATCGCCGAACAGCGGCATCGCCTTCACCACCCCGCCGCCGGTATCCAGAAGCCGTTCGGTCTCGTCGGAAAAGACGATCTCTGCATCGCGCCGCCCGGACAGGTGGGCGCGCAGCATATCGGCCTTGTAGTGCAGGTTGACCACGATGCGGGTGATGCCCGCCGCCACCAGCCGGTCGATGGCATGGTCGATCAGCGGCTTGCCCAGCACCGGGATCAGCGGCTTGGGCCGGTCGTCGGTCAGCGGCCGCATCCGTGTACCCAGCCCGGCCCCCATGATCATCGCCGCGGTGACGCTCACGCCGCGATCCTCCTGCGTTGGCCTGCCGGAATGGCGCGGTCATACCAGGCCCGCAAGTCCGCCAGCGCGGGATGGGCCAGGTCGCGTTCCAGATGGCCCCAGACGCGCGGCAGCAGATCCAGATAGCGCGCCTTGCCGTCGCGCCGGTAGAGACGGGCAAAGATGCCCACGATCTTGGCGTTGCGCTGGGCCGCCATCACCGCCATCTCGCGGCGGAAGGCGGCTTCGTCCAGCGGCGTGCCCTGCGCCGCCATCGCGGACAGGTAATGCGCCGTGGCGGCCTGGGCGACGGCGGGGCTGACATCGCGCCGCGCATCCTCGATCAGCGAGACCAGGTCATAGGCGGGCCCGCCACCGCATCCTGGAAATCGATCAGCCCGACACGCGCGACGCCCGCGCGCCGCGGCAGCCAGAGCAGATTCTGGGCATGATAGTCGCGGTGGATCAGCACACGCCGTCCCGCGCCGATGCCGTCCAGCGCCGCCGTCCACAGGGCGCGATGGTCGGCGACCTCGTCCGGCGTGGCGGCGCGGCCCAGCGCCAGCGGCAGGAACCATTCCGTCAACAGGTCCGTCTCGGCCAGCAGCGCGGTGCTGTCATAGGCAAAGAGCGTAGCGGACCGGGCGGAAGCTGAAACCGGAGGGGGTAAATAAAAAGGCGCATCATAACGGTGAAGCCGCGCCAGCACTTCGACGGCGGCGCGATAGAGCGCCTCTTCATCGCCGCCCGCCGCCAGCACATCGGCGAACAGGTCGTCGCCCAGGTCTTCCAGGATGACAAAGCCGTTTGGATGATCGGCGGCGTAAATCTCCGGCGCCGAAAGCCCCTGACCGCGCAGATGCTCCGCCACCGCCGCGAAGCGGGCGCAATCGGCCCCGGCCAGCCGCGCCACCGCGTTGTAGCCCAGCGCGGCACGTTCCGCCGCGCTGGTATCCGGCGGGGCGGCGGGTGTCTCCGCGCCCTGCGGCTGGTCCATCAGCATCGCCTTGCGCGCGCCCAGCGCCAGCCGCGCATAGCGGCGGGTGGAGGCGTCGCCCGGCAGCGGCGCGATGTCGGCCGCGCCCCATCCGGCGCGGTCCAGGAATTCCCGCATCTGCGCCTGACGGTCAGACATCTGGCGCTCAGACATGCATCAGGCTTTCCCAGCGCGCCGGTCCGGTCAGCCGGGCCTGCCGCGCGCCGTCCACCAGCGACAGCCGCACATGCAGCGCGTCGGGCGGCAGCGCTTCGGGGGCGCGTTCGGGCCATTCCACCAGCACCGCGCCGTCCGCCAGCGCGTCGTCGAAGCCCAGTTCCTCGATCTCGCGCGCCTGTTTGAGGCGATAGAGATCGTAATGGCTCACCGGCAGGCGCGCCGTGTCATAGCCCTGCACCAGGGTGAAAGTGGGACTGGGCACCTCGCCGGTCACGCCCAGCGCCCGCAGGATGGCGCGGGCCAGGGTGGTCTTGCCCGCCCCCAGATCGCCCCACAGCGCCACGGCATCGCCCAGCTTCAGCCCGGCCGCGATGCCGCCGCCCAGCCGGGTGGTGGCCTCCAGGTCGGGCAGGGCGACGGTGCCCCGGAAAGTGTCGGTATTTTCAGCCATTTTCCTGGTTCTAGCCCGCCCGGCGGATAGCCGGAAGGGGCTGGTTGTGAGCAATCCACCGGCATGGTACCCCGCCCCCGGATCCCCAGACTTTCACAAGACTTTCATGAGCAAGGCTTCCGTGAGCATGTCCGAGAAAATCGTCATCATTGGTGCGGGCCAGGCGGCCGCCCAGGCCGTCCAGTCCCTGCGCGCCGAAGGCTTTGACGGTCCCATCACCGTGGTGGGCGACGAAGCCTATCCGCCCTATCAGCGCCCGCCGCTGTCCAAGGCGTACCTGCTGGGCACTTTCGAGCGCCCACGCCTGTTCCTGAAGGCGGACGCGTATTATGCCGAGGCGGGCTGCGAACTTCTGCTCAATACCAGCGCCACCGCGATCCATCGCGCGGCGCGCAGCGTCGAACT
>ERZ778022.4646-NODE-4646-length-11715-cov-5.701630_pt1 | contig 11715 bp, 4 predicted proteins | sample MGYA00375752_ERZ778022 | MGnify/ENA primary metagenome ERZ778022 (study PRJEB29350, sample SAMN05389826) | bioreactor metagenome | isolation source: Thiocyanate bioreactor | place: South Africa: University of Cape Town | collected 2014-04-04 ...
CATGGCGACATTGTCGCAGCCCACCGCGGCGTGGGCTGCAAGTGCGGCTGCAGCGTTTGGGCTGATGCGGCGCTGGGCAGCTGAAGCGCCGATGAATGGCGGTGTTGTGGTAGGTGCACCGCCGCCGCCACCGCCGCCGCCGCCGCCACCGCCGCCGCTGCCGCCGCCGCCGCCAGCGCTGCGCGGCGCTGGGGTTAACGGCAGCACAGGGCCGGGTCGAGATGACGCGCCGGCCACGACCGAGCCGACCGAGGCGGTTGCGCCCTCTCGGCGGCGGCGCGAGCGGCGGGGTGCTACCGCTGCTGCCTCTGCTGCCGCTGCTGGAGCCGCCCCTGCAGCTGCCGCCCCTGCAGCTGCCGCCCCTGCAGCTGCCGCCCCTGCAGCTGCCGCCTCTGCTGCTGCCGCTCCTGCTGCCGCCGCTCCTGCATCTGCCGTGTCGGGCGTAAAGCGGCGCCGGGTACCGGCGGGGACACGCATTGCTCCCTCCACAACCACCGCGGGTACGATGGCGCCCAACGAGGTGGCTCCCCTGGAAGGCGGCGCCGCGGCGGCTGCCGCAGCTGGCGCCAGTAGCAACACACGCTGTGCGGCTGCGACGGGGCAGGTGTGTGAGCATGGCCGCAGGCGCTACTGCAAGAAGTGCGGCGGGGCCGGCATCTGTGAGCATGGTCGCCGACGGCACGTCTGCAAGGATTGCGGTGGGGCCAGCATTTGCGAGCATGGTCGCCAGCGCCATTGCTGCAAGGAGTGCGGCGGGGGCGGCATCTGCGAACATGGTCGCGCGCGCAGCAGTTGCAAGGAGTGCGGTGGGTCTGGCATCTGTGAACACGGCCGCTTCCGCCGCTTTTGCAAGGACTGCGGCGGAAGCCGCATCTGCGAGCATGGGCGCGTCCGCAGTCGCTGCAAGGAGTGCGGCGGGAGCAGCATATGCGAGCATGGGCACGTGCGCTACCGCTGCAAGGATTGCGGCGGGGCCGGCATTTGTGAGCACGGCCGCGAGCGCCGTTACTGCAAGGACTGCGGCGGGTCGAGCATCTGTGAGCATGGCCGCCAGCGCAGCAAGTGCAAGGAGTGCGGCGGGGGCGGCATATGTGAGCATGGCCGCGTGCGCAGCCGTTGTAAGGAGTGTGGCGGAGGCAGCATCTGCGAGCACGGGCGCGTGCGCAGCCGTTGCAAGGAGTGCGGCGGGGGCGGCATATGTGAGCATGGCCGCGTGCGCAGTAAGTGCAAAGAGTGTGGCGGGGGCACCATCTGCGAGCATGGGCGCCTGCGCAGCACCTGCAAGGAATGCGGCGGGGGGAGCATATGTGAGCATCGACGCCGGCGCAGCAACTGCAAAGAGTGCGGCGGGGGCGGCATCTGCGAGCATGGTCGCCAGCGCAGCTACTGCAAAGAGTGTGGCGGGGCGTGCATATGCGAGCATGGCCGTGTGCACATTTACTGCAAGGACTGCGGCGGGGCGAGCATTTGTGAGCATGGTCGCGTGCGCTACGGCTGCAGGGAGTGCGGCGGGGGCGGCATCTGTGAGCATGGCCGCATGCGCAACACGTGCAAGGAGTGTGGCGGGGCTGGCATCTGCGAGCATGGCCGCCGGCGCTATCATTGTAAAGAGTGCGGCGGGGCTGGCATCTGCGAGCACGGCCGCGTGCGCCGGCGCTGCCAAGATTGTCGCGCTGCTGGCGGCGCTAAGGATACTTGAATGGATGGATGTGCTAATGTCATGCGCGTCGCCGCGCCGCAACCGGGCACCTTACATTTATAGTGAGTAGCACCACTGTGCTGGTGCGGCGCTTGATGGCTGGTCAGTTGGCTGGCTGCATGGCTGGTCGTTGGCTGGCTGCCCGGCCCGAGAGCCAAGTCCTTTGTGCCGCCCGAATTGTTGTGGGTGCATCACGTGGCCGCCCCGCAAAATCAGCCGCGGCCAGCAGTGCAGCCAGAGCATTGCTGAGAGCGAGTATCCAGTGGCAAGCTGTGCCCCTATTATTGTGCAACACAACGGTGCGTGCAGCCGCTCGCATTGTTGTGCTGTCGTGACCGCGGTGGACAATTTCCTTGGTGCTGACATTGCAGGAGCAGTTACGACCAACCGGCATGGCAGCTGCTGCTGTGTTCGCGCGCGGCGCGGCAGGGCTGGGTCACCTGGCTGGGGCTACTGGAGCGCCCTCGACAGCTGCAATGGCGGCCGCGACAGCAGTGCTTACATCCCTGGAGGCGGAGGAGAGGTGGAGGGCAGCGGGGGCCGCTTTTGGGGAGGGTGATACCGACGATAGCGCCTCGGACGCCACCAGCTACGATGACTACGAGCTCCTGGATGACGCGGCTGTGCGCGGCCTGGCCGCTGACCTGGTGACGGTGGGTCGCGCGGCGGCGGCAGCAGGCGACGACCTGGGCGACGGTGGTGAGGTCGTGGCAAAGGGAGTATGCCTGCAGGCCAAGCTGGAGGCTGCCGATGCGGCTGGTAAGCGCTTGGTGGTCGAGTTGAAAGCCGACGACGCGGCTGCCGACGCGTTGACGGTGCTGCGAGGCGCGGTGTCGGCGAGCGTGGTGTATGCCGCATGCGCCACCTTGTGCAACCTGGCGGCGGCGTCGGCGGTGACACGGAAGGCACTTGCGCGACAGGGTGCGGAGCCAGCGGTGGTGGCGGCCATGTGTGCGCACCCCAGCAACGCCGGGGTTGCGTGCGAGGGGTGCCGAGCGTTGCGCAACCTGGCGCTGCAGGCGGAGGAGTGCATGTCACTGCGCGCAGATGGCGCCGTTGACGCCATTGTTGCCGCCCTGCGTGCCCATGCCGGCGATGCGGGTGTTGCAGTGGTGGGCTGCAAGGCGCTCGGCGCCCTTGCCGCTGATGAGCTTGACGCCGCCTTTGCGCTGTGCCGTGCCGGCGGGGATGCCGCCATCCTGGCGGCGCTGGGAGTGCACACTGACACCGTGGAGGTTGTGTTGGCGGGCTGCCGCGCGCTGCAGATGATGGCAAAAGCGGAGGAGGTGAGTGTGGCGCTGGTGACGCACGGCGTAGCCACCAGCGTCCTTGCAGTGCTGCGCGCACATCCTGATAGCGCTGCCATTGTGGTGGCCGCTTGCAGCTTGCTGGACCGTATTGGGCGCGCCGCATGCGCTGGCGACTGGCTACTGCGCACCGGTGCCGCAGATGTGGTGCTGGCGGCGCTACGTGCACACATCGGCAACGCCGCCGCTGTTGCCGCCACTTGCCGCTTGCTTGCGTCTCCTGCGCTTGGGTACGACGTTGCGCTGCCGCGGCACCGGGACAGTGCGCAGGCAGCGGTAGCGACGGCGCTGGCTGTACATCCTGGCAACGCGGAGGTGGCTGTGGTGGGGTGCAGTGCGCTGGTGCGCCTTGTCAATTTATCAGATGTGGGGTGCTCCCTGGGCGGCGCGATGGCGGTGGTGGCGGCAATGCGCTCACACGCTGACAATGCTGACGTCGTGCCCGCTGTCTGCGCCTTCGTGCAGTCGCTCGCGAGCGACGAGGCATCCTGTGCGGTATTGGTGGAGGCGGGCGCAGTGTCACAGCTGGCGAACGCCCTTTGGCGGCATGCTGGCACGCTGACAGTTGTGCAGACGGCCTGCCGCGCAATGAGCGCGCTGGCGGCGGCACCGGAGACCGCCCAACGCCCAGCGTTTCATGGCGCGATACCCGCACTTGTGGCGGCGAGGGCAGCGCACGCCACAGACCCCGTTATTCATTCGGCCGTTGCCAGTACCCTGCTGGCAATTCAACCAAGCGGGCCAGTGTCGGCAGCAGTGGAAGCCCGGCCCCATGGCGGCGCTGGTCGCGCCGCCGCTGGTCACGCCGCTGGTGTTGACAAGCTGCGAGCAGCGCTGTCGGCATTTCAGGGGTTATGGTTGTAACCCCCTCCCTCTTGGCAATCTTATCATATTTAATTATTACCATTCAATATGAAAACACCATAATTATGCTAATTGTTAAATTGCGGCGACAGACAGGTATTAGTTAACGTGCCACCAGGGACGGCGGCAGCTGGGGCTGCTGCCGCAAGCCCCACGCAGCCACGGCATGCCACCGTCGCCACCAGGCATAATCGCGGGCGCGGTCGTCCAGCGCCAGCGTGGAGGCCGCCCGCACCAACGCTGTTTGATTAAGCGCCGCGCAGTTCACCCACTCACACAGCGCACCCCGCACTTCGGCCGACACCCGCCGGACGTGCCCTTGGCGTACGCGCAGCCCGTGCAATAAAGGTGGCCCCAGGCCGCCACGACCGCCGTCCATGCCTCTGCGTCCATCGTTACGCTCGTCCGCGCCGCCGCCGCCGCCTCCGCCGCCGCCGCCGCCCTCGCCGTCATCGTCGTCGTCGCCGACGTCCTCGCCCTCGGCATTAAACATCTCACCTTGCCACACTTGCAAAGCCTGTTTCTGGGCGCGTGTACCGTAGCAGGCGGTGAGGAACCGCTGCTGGCCGGCTGCTAGGGCGTCTCGCAGCATGCGAACCAGCTCCACCCGCACAGCCTCTGCCTCTGCACCTCCTTGCACCGGGGTGGCAGTCGTCGGGCGGGCGCCGTGTGAGGGTCGCAGCTGGTGGCAGCGGCGGTAGGCATTTGGACTGCGGCCGACGCGAACAAGCAGGCTGGCAAGCGGAGCAAAGGAGCAACACTCCTTGACGATGAAGTCTGCCAAACCGGCGCTCATGCGAAGGACGGTGTCCAGGTGGCGCACGCCGTCCGGCGGCGCCATGCGCTGCCAGCCCGACAGGACGTCGCAGACGGCGGTCGGCAGAGGGTGCGGCAGCGGAGTAGCGTCGACGTCGTCGCCGTCACCATCGTCTGCCTCACTGCTTTCGCTGCTATCGCCGGCTCCATCCTCGTCGGCGTCGCCTGCATGGCCGTCACCCTCGCCTGCAGCGACCTGGTCTACCCCGCCGACTGCCTCCGCCGCTGCGGCGGCCTGCAAGCGTCGGATACGCCGCCGGAGTGTGCGTGGGTACGGGCCCCAGCGCCACACCGCGTCAGGCAGGATGTCCTCCAAGTACACGTCCGCCAGCCAGGGAGGTCGGCGGTAGGGCTCTAACGACGACCAGTCGATGCGCTGGCCGCGCGCCAACAGCAGCGGTACAAGTTGCGCAGCAAACATCGTTTTCAGAAGCGGCAGCGGGCCGCCGCATTCCTGATGTGGCACCGTCAGGAGATGTGGAGCCGCCCATGCCTGGTCACACGCATTGTTGCCTGGCACGCCGCTCGCCGCCATGGCAGCCACAAGTTGCAAAATGGCACCATCCAGGCCGGGCAACCATAGTCGTGAAACCGTACCGGTATACGCCACTGCTGCCTGCACCGCTTGGTCATCGGCGCTACCATCGTGCAAGTCGTACCCAATGCGGGGCAGGAGGGCGCGCGCACTTGCCGTCGTCAGTGGACCGTGCAGCCACAGATCCAGCACGGCCCGGATGTCCATCACATCCACTGCGGCGCGCAGCAGGGCCCATCTAAAGGCGGGCGAGTTGAGGCGCGGGCGTTGCCCCGACGGGCAGGGTCCCACACGCAGCGCGCCGGGGCGGACATTCCACCAGCGGGGGACTGCAATTTCCAGAACAAGCCATCCCAACATCGCCACCCAAGCAAGTGCAAACCCGGTGGGGGAAAAATGTGCAGCTGCCACGCCCTGCACTGTGACAAACGGCCCAACACCAAGCCACCCGCCGGCTATCACGGTCGGGGGCGTGGCGTGGTACACGGCATCATACAACGGGTGAGGCACCCAGCGTGCAGCAGCTGCCAGAATGGCAAGCAGCGGTGCCGTGGCTGACAAAGCTACCGCGGTTGCCGCTATGTCAGTGTCACCCTCACCACCCAAAGATGATGATGCTGCCGGTGCGAGCGGCAGCGGCTGTGGTAACACCACCCCCACAGACGCAAGCGTTGGTGCCACCTCCCGGGCCAGGGCCTGCAGTCGTGCGTCCCACGCTGCCACCACCTGGCTTACCGCCACCACTTCGGCGGTGCTGACTGGGAATGCAGGTTGCCCAATGCGGTCGCGCACCGATACCAGCGTACTTTCGACACCAAGTCGAGCAACCAGTCCCTTCTGCAGCTGGGCACACCACACGCGCGCGCACGCCAGCAGGGCGACGGCAAGGATCACCGACGCGGCCGCGGTCACGACCGTGCCAATGATGCGGGCACACCTCTGCTGGTGGTGTGCAGCCTGCACAAACGCCTCCCACACATGTGCCAGTGGTGCCACGCGATCCGTGCGCACCCACCCACTGCTCCGCACCACACGCACGACGCCGACATCCGCGTCCACCCACAGCCAATGTTTATACAATATGCCAGGCAAGGGCGACGGCCCGTGCGCAGCTCGCAACGGACGCAACACGCGGTTGTATACCGCCCACATCCACCCTGCATCGTAGTCAGTGTCCGAGGCGGCAGCCGTTTTGTCAAGCACCTCGGCAGGGCGTCTAGTTGTCCAAGTTCCAGCTGCCATCATGGCGGTGCGTGCCATGCCTGCCACAAACCAAAGCAGCCCGGCAAAAGCACACACCGTGGCGCTGGGCGACCAGACCTGCCAGGCAGCCACACGCACCGCCTCCGCAAACACGAACGCACCACTTGCCCCAAGCGCCGCAAGGAGGCATGCCATCAATCCAGCGGATGTCGCACGCAACACAGCCACGGCGCAGCGCGCGCCAATGCTATGTGCGGTGGCCTCTGCCACAGAAAACATCGCTGCCGTCTGGACGTTGTGAGATACCAGCAGTAACGTTAGCTGAAACAATATACCGCACTCCGCCACCAGCAGGACCCAGGCAGCTCGTTCATTGGCACCGACGGGTTGCTGCCCGGCGCGCGCATGCAGCTGCAACAGCTGCTGCGTCAGAGACGAGGCATTTAGATGTGGCGCATCCAGCACGCCGTTCGTCTCTTGCCAGGCAGCAAGCGCGCGCAGAAGTTGGTTGGCGGGGTCCAGTGACATACCGGTAGACAGCGGTTCGGCCAGTACGCTCGTAACGGTAGGGTGCATCGTCACCGTCGCTAGTCCGGCGGTCGCGAATGGCATCATCATTCCCATCATAATGGCAGCAGCCCATAAAAAGGACCTTATGGTACCGAAAACCTTCGCATCCCAGCATGCCCTCCACACCCTCTCTACTGTCGTCAGCTGCCGGCGTTTGCGTGCGCTCCTGGTTTGATCTGCAGCAGCGACGGAGGCAAGCACCGGGAGTAGCTGGGTGGCAGCAAGGAAGCCACACACTGCCACAGCCATGGCTGCCATCAACGCAAACGCAGGCAGCATGAGGTTACCAAATAACGTTGGTGACGATGACTCCTTCGGGGGGCGGTACAGCGGGGTCATGACCGCCGCACCCCACACATGATGAACCCACATCCCAACCCCCGCCCCACCAATTGCAATTGCGGCCCCAACCGCAGCAGGCAGCAGCGGTGCCACCAATGCGATCGCCGGCGCGGTGTTGTCGCACTCCACCGGGCGCCGCCGCGTTGCCACCCTCGCTGCCACCCCCGCCGCGGCTGCAAGGACGGCAACGCCCGCCAGCACCGCAGCTGCACTGGTCACAGAGGCCGCCAACATATAACAGGCTCGTACAAATTCTTTGTCCATCAATAAGTAAAACAGACGCGCTAATAACCCCGAACCATGCTTTGCATCGCTGGTGGCGGTGGCGGGCGCGACAGGATCAACGACTGGGGCAGCAGTACCGGTAATGGGGCACTGCTCCGTTGCAGCGATGGGGTCTTCCGCGGCTGCAATGCCGGCTGCTCCCAGCAGCACGGGCAGCGCAGCAAGCAGCACGTAGAGGAAGTGGCGGTGACCGCTGTGGCGGTGGCCACCACTGCCACGTTCGGGTGTTGCTGCCGCCATGATGATGGTGGTGAATCCTGCGGCTGGCTATGGCGCTGGCAGGAGCAATTTCGAAGCGATCGGCTTTGACACAGCTACCCGCGCGGTACGTTACGCTCGGGACCACGTCGTCGTGGCGGTAATCTGTCAGCTGGCCTCTGTGGCGGTACGTCAACTTGCGTCTCGTGTGGGTCTGGCCGGTTGTATCGAAAGGAGAAGGAAAGGGTGGGTTTGCACGCAAGAAAAACATATAAAAAATCAATGGCACCAATAAATTGAACCGCGACACAGCACAATGGATGTATTATAGCAGACCGGCGCAGTATGGGCACACGGGGCACACGTATTTAACAAAGTCATAATTGCCGTATTCACACCCAATTTTCCACACACTCATATTTCCACACGCTTCTCTCCTAGAGTCCTCTCACTTCCTCTGGCTGTTTTTGTCCGTTGGCGCCCCAACAACGGGGCTGGCGGCTTCAGGCGGGGCGATGTGCCAATAATCGGCTGGAAATTGGTGTAAATGTGGGCGGACTGTATAGTGCTGTTGCATAGGTGTGGTTCGTCGCCACCGGTGTGCTCTGTGTCTGCGTCGTCCACAAAGTCTGATCACCCTTACTTGGTGTGTCTGGCCAACCGACACGTTTACCGGTTCGCGTGCACTGCTGTGACTGTGTCCTACCCACCTGTCGACTGTAATGCGGCGCCGCTGTACCACCTACTGGCATTCCACCAGACGGCTGACACCATATCATCTCATACTACCCTGATCCATCCCCAGCCGCCATGGAGGACACACTGCCGCTGCCTCCGACGGCGGCGGACTACGAGGCACCACTGCCACCACCACCACCACTCGAGCACGAGGACGTCGCGCGGCTGCCGCTGCGGGAGCTGTCCTCAACCGTGCGCACCAACATGAGCGTCGTGGCGGCGGCGACGGCACGCACCTCCTTTGCTAAGACCAGTCGCAGCAGTGGCGGCGGGACCAGTGGCGGCGGCGGTACCACGCCGGCGGCCGGCGCAGCGATGTCGCCCCGCGGCGCAACGGTCGCGGGGGCAACCACGCGGCGGACTGCGGCGGGCGGCGCTGCGAGCGGCACGATACGGCGGACGCCGCGTCCCGCAAGTGCGCGGCGGGTACGGACACCCACACATCGCGCTGCCGGGCCGCGGCGCGCGCAGCTGTTCCTGGCGCACGGCAGCTACGGGACGGGTGGCGGGCCGCCGGGCGCGGTGGGTGACGTGGCGCTGGTGTATGACCCGGAGGCACGCGGGCACGTGCTGGCGCTGCGTGGGCGTGGCACGCAGTTTGACCTGAATGCTGCGGACTTGGTGATGCCCGTGAAGCGGCCCACGTACGCCGCTGAGGCGCTGCACAGCAGCCTGGCAAAGCCCAAGAACGAGCGCACAAAGGAGAAGGCGATGCACGTGGCAACGTGGGTGTCAACGAGCGTGCAAGCAGGCTGGCGACTGCCGCCCGGCAGCCTGCTGGAACTCACACTGGCACTGCCGCTGCCAGGGCCGGCGGGGTTTGGCACGTTCAGTGTGGACGTCCACGCCGCCGACGACTGCGGCTCGCCCTGCAACTTCACCTTCAGCACCGGCTTCCGTCGCCTGTCCACGCACGGCCTGCACATCCAGGTGCCGCTGGCGGGCGCACCGCACGGCCGTTGGATGCGGCTGCAACTGGACATGGAGGCGCTGCGCACTGCCGCTGCTGTCGCGGCCGCCTCGGCACGCACCTTCGTGTTGAACCGCCCAGTGGCCACGGTGCACCGCATCATTGTGCACGCGCCCTGCAAGCTACGCGCCATTGCCACCGTCCGGCCGCCGGCACCCAGCGCTGGCTTGCTGGGTGGCGACGACAGCGGTGTTGGTGTTACCGGTATAGGTGGCGGGTTTGGCGGCGGCGGGAGCAGTGGGTACAGCAGCAGCGGCGGGCGGAGTGGCTCCAGCCGGCTGGAGGTCACGTCGGCCACACTTGCGGACGGCACCAGCGACGGCGACGACGACGGCCGGGACCCGGAGGTGCGCGTGGAACGGTTTGGCGGCTCGCCGCTGGCGGCTGGCGGCGCAGGTGTGTGGTCCACCACCACTCGGCAGCCTGCCACGCCTGACCCACACCCGCACACCTCGCCGGGCGCCGCCTCCACGCGGTTCAGCCCGTCCAGCACGTCAGGCAGCGTGGTGGACCACCTGCCGGTTGCCCGCTTGGAGGTGGTGCTGGTGGAGGTGAGTCGCACGGGGGTTGTAACATCAGGGCACGGCGCCGCCGCTGCCGCCGGCCGTGGCCCAGCTGCCACCAGCGTTGTGTCGGCCCGCATCGTGTTGGATGAACCGGGGGCCAGCGGCCTGCTGTCACCAACAGCATCATTTATTGCATCACCACGCGCTGCTTCATCGGCAGAGGTTGGCGTCCCCAACCGGTACACGCTGCCTGTCGCTACACTCCCCGCTGTGGCGCACGGCGTTGGACTCGCGTCGGTCGACGACAGTGCCACCACCGCCGCCACCAACTACAACGACGACGACGACGACGTTGAAGGCGTCGTGAAGCACAGCGCCGCCACGGTGGCCACCATTGCAGCCGCACGGAGTAGCCTGCATGGTGGCACCCACGCGCCCGCTCGCACTAGCGCCACGGGGTCAACCGTCACGTGGCGCGCTGCTGAGCCGCCGCCACCCCCGCCGCCACCGCCGCCGCCGTCGCCACCGCCGTCACTGCTGGCGTCGGATGATGTTGGCACGGCGCCCAACCCTTGGGGCACCAGCCGTTCTTGGGCGGCAGCAACGGTAGCTGCGCCGCTCCGTTCCCTGCTGCGCGGCGGAGGTGGTGGTGGTGGTGGCGGTGGTGTTGACGGTGGTGGTGGTGGCGGTGGTGATGTGACGGCGGTGTCCAGCTCCCTGGTGGATGCGCTCAACGGCATCACGCATGACGGCTTTCCACCGTCTGCCGCCGTGCCACCGTGCAACGCGCCGGCCGGTGCCGCCGCGGCACTCAGCAGCGTGTCACCGGTGCCCATCCTTGACGACATTGACAGCAATGAGGGCAGCGAGCTGCACGACGACGACGAAGATGACGGCGGCAGCGCCACGCCTCTGCCCCCGCACCCTCCGACGCTACCACCTGCACCGGTGGCGGCCTTAACGCTGCCGCTGACCCGTCCGCCAGCAGCGGCGGCAGTGGTGGCGGCACGTGCGGATGCTGCCAGCAACGCGAGTGATGTCGCCCTGACACCGTCAACTGAGACGGCGCCTGGCAGTCGTGAGTGCCAAGCCACCGAGCACGGCACCGACCGCATCGACACACGCCGCTCAGCCCGGCGAGGCACTTCACGGGAGCGTGCACCGCGCCCTCCGGTTTCATCAGCGGCGTCGCAAACACGCGCCCCGCGCCATCCGCGTGTCCTTCGCGTGCATGATCGGGCCGTGCAGACGGACGACGACGACGGCCATGACGACTGTGACAGCGACGGTGGCGGCAGCGACAGCGATGCGAGCAGCCGTGGCAGCGTGCGCGAGGACGAGGACACGCGAGTGAGCCGGGTGCGGCACCCCACGCGGCACCGCGCGCCTCGGCCGTCTCGCCGTGGACCCAGCCCTTCTACCGCTGACTCGCCTCCCACGCCTGCAGCCCCGCCAGCACCAGCACCGGCACCAGCCCCGGCGGCGCCTGTCAGCGCCACTACCTTCACCCTGCAAATTGTGCCGGGGCCACCTTTGCGTCGCAGCGCGCCCCTCGCCGCTGCCGCTGCAGCCGCCGCTGGCGTTGCCGCCACACCTGCCCGTGACGGCGCCGGGTGGCTGGCTACCGTGATGCAGCGCCTGGCCACCGCGGGCGCGGCGCAAGACAACGCCTGCGCCCTGCT
>ERZ778022.4648-NODE-4648-length-11709-cov-3.949545_pt1 | contig 11709 bp, 8 predicted proteins | sample MGYA00375752_ERZ778022 | MGnify/ENA primary metagenome ERZ778022 (study PRJEB29350, sample SAMN05389826) | bioreactor metagenome | isolation source: Thiocyanate bioreactor | place: South Africa: University of Cape Town | collected 2014-04-04 ...
CAGGCCATAGCCGAAATGGATATAGTCGCTCGCCGGGCGATGGGGGTCGAAGCGCGCGGGATCGGTCAGCCGGCGCGGGTCCATCATCGCCGAGGCGAAAGCGGCGAGCACCGTGTCGCCCGCCTTCACCGCAGTCGCATGCGCAGTGCCGCGCGCGATCACGCCATCGGCCAGCACGATGCGCGGCAGCCCCGGCGCGAGCGGATCGAAGCGCATCGCTTCCTGGACATAGCCCCAGAGCAGGTCGTCGTCCCCGGCCCGCGCCGCCGCCTGCGCCCCGGCCAGCGCGGCGGGCCGGCGCAGCAGCTGCTCCATCGCCTGGGGCACGACCATCGGCGGCTGGGGCGGCCCGCCGACGATGAAGCCCATCAGGTTGGTGCGGATCTCCACATCGGAAAAGCCCGGCACGCCCCGCTTCTGCTGGGCCAGGCAGCGCGACAGCACATCGTCCTTGCCGGGCGCCGCCTTCCGCCTGGCGATCTCCCTGTCGATGTGCGCGCGCAGTGCCGGGGCGATCTGGTCGACGTCCGCACGCAGCGCCGGATCGCCCTTGGGATCGGCGAACTGGAACTCGAACAGCCGGGTACCCCATACCCGCAGATCGCCCCCCGCCGGATCGGGCACGCCGAAATAATCGCCGAGCAGGCTGAAGGTCACGCGCCGGACCAGCGTGTCGACCATTTCGATCCGCCCCGGCGCCGCCGCCACGATCGCCTCGGCCATCGCCTCCGCCTTCTGCGCCAGTTCGGGCAGGTCGCCGGGGCGGACCACGGTGCGCATCGCATCGGTGTCGCGGTGATAGAGCGGCGTGTCGGCCATGCCTAGGAAGAAGGGCTCGCCGCCCATGATCACGTCGAGCTTGGGCTTGTACGGCGCGCCGAACACCGGATCGGTGCCGAACACCTCGCGCACATCGTCATGGCGCGACGTCAGCACCATGCCGCCGAACTTCGCCACCGGCTTCCAGCGCCGCAGAAAGGCGAAGGCATAGGGCATGAGCGCGAACACCCGCCCCTCGATCCAGCGCGCCAGCCCCTTCTTGCCGGGGCGCAGCACCTCGCGCGAAGCCAGCGCGTTCACAGCGCCCCCAGATAGTCGAGCGCCGGCATGCTCGGCAGAAAGAAATATTCGCCGCCCGCCATCTGCACGAAGGTCTCGACGTCGATGATCCGCCGCAGCGGATCCTCGGGAATCGTCATCGTGCCCTTGGGGCCGATCAGCGGATCGGTCTCGTCATAGAGCGTCGCGAAGTTCGGGTTGAGCACCCAGGTCTGCTGGACGAACTCGAACTGGCGGGTGATGTCGGTGTTGAGACAGATGAACAACAGCCCGCGATCGACATCGTCGGGCGTCGGCGGCACGCTGATCGTCCTGCCATATTTGCGGCCGCGGCGAAGGATGCGGTGGTTGTTCGCCGCATCGAGCAGCGTCTGCCTGTCCGCCTCGACCGGGGCCAGCCCGTCGCGCGGATTGGCACGGCGGACATGGCTGCCCAGCGGACAGCCCATGCCGTGGCGATCCCGGTCCCAGAAGCCGAAATCATTGTCCGCCACCGGGATCGTCCCGCCCATCGGGCACAGCAGATTGCCATGGGTGTCGCGCCCCACCACGCGCTCGGCGAGCCAGGTGGTGGTGACATGCGCCGAGCCCTCGGGATCGCGCTCGCGAATGTGCCGGGCGGCGGCGCGCATCGATTCCCAGAACGCATAGACGTCCTGCTTGAGCTCGCGCACCACCATGTAGCTGCCGTTGCGCCCCAGGTCGCGGAAGCCCACGCCCTTGGGATGCGGCGGCAGCCCGGCGGTGTCGCCGATCCCGTCCGCGACCACCGGCCCCTGCGCGATCTCGTTATGCCCGTTGCGATGGCCCATCAGCACCTCGCCCAGCGGCACGCCGTTCCAATAGTCCTTGGGCACGTCGCCGCCGTCGCGATAGACGACAGTGCCCGGCTCGAACGGGATCGGCTGCGAGATGCCGTCGGCGAAACCGAAATGCTCGCGCGCGATGCCCTGCGGATCGAGCCGCAGGTCGAGCGGCAGATGATGGACCACCCGCACCTCGAACGGCGCCAGCGCGGCGCTCACCTGCTCGCACCAGGCCTCGGCCGCTTCGTCATGCTCGCAATAGAGCAGCAGCAGCGCATGGACGGTCAGCGGCGTCCTCACCCGCTGCTCGGGATCCTCCTGCCGATCGTCGAAGGCGCGCGCCTCGTCGTCCGTTGCGGCGGCGTCGAGCGGGGTGTTGCCGCTCCATTTCGGCCCGCCGGGGATCACCGTGCCCTGCCAATCATCGCCGCGCCGATCGCCCAGCCTGCGCAGGCGATCCTCCTGGAACATGCCCTCCTTGAACGGGCGATCGAACGACGCGAGCGCATTCGGGTTGAGCCCCATCTTCTGGAGCCCCGACCAGGTGAAGCCCATCGCCGCCGCGCGCGGATCGGGCTTCTCGGCATCGCTTACCCGCGCCACCTTGCGCAGCGCTTCCAGCCAGGCGCCGCCGCCCTTCTTCTTCACGCCCTTCCAGCCGAGCTCGAGGAACAGCGCGCGGCCGGTGGGCAGCGCGGCGAAACCGCTCACCACCAGGCCCTGGGTCTGCGCATTGTCCGGCGCGGCGAGATGCCAGCTCGGCGTGCGGCCGCCCTCGCTCACAGGTCGTTGATCCACGCCGCGGCCTCCTTCTCGCTGAGCTGCTTCTTCCTCAGGCCGCAGGCGATGCGGTAGTTCCGCTCCACCTGCTCCGCGGTGAGATCCTTGTAGGCCGAATACCAGAAGCGGCTGACCGCCATCGAATGGCGCGCCCATTCCTTGAACTGGCGGCCATGGCTGGCGCCGTCCTTCACCAGGAAGCGCGTCGGCGGGAAACCCACCCCGCAGCTCCAGGCCAGGGTGAGGCCGGCATGCGCCTTCTCGATGAAATCGTCGAGATAGCTTTCCCAGGTCTGGTCGAAGTTCGAGAAGAACATCAGCCGGCTGTTGTTGTTCACCCGCGCCCAATGCGCGAAATGGATCGTCCGCATCGAGCCGAGATAGCCCTGGCGCGTCCTGGGCAGCACGCGCAGCAGCAGGTGCAGGCCGAGATGCCCCGCGCGGATGATCACGGTACGCAGCACGCCCGGCTTGATCAGCACCACCGAGCCCATGTGGTTCTGCGGGATCCAGTCCTCGCGCCGCGCCATCTCGCGCAGCATCCGGGGATCGACCGGCGGCGCGTCCTGCGACGCGTCGCGCCGTTCGAGCCATCGCAGCCAGACGAGCAGGCCCGCCACCACCACCGCGACGCTGCCCGCGCTCCAGCCGGCCCAGATCGCCATGTCCCGCCACGCCGCCCAGAAGGGCCGGTGCGCGATCGCCGACCAGAAAGGCGCGGCGAGGAAGGCGGCGACCACGACATAGGCCGCCGCCGCGAGCGCCACCGGCACCAGCAGCCGCTTCAGGAAGAAGCCGAGAAAGCTGAACCGCGTCGGCGTCGCCGTGCCGGGCAGTGCCTTGCCCATGCGGTAGAGCATGCCGGTGAACAGCGCGAACAGCGCCAGGCAGAGCAGCACATAATGCGGCCAGGCGAGCTGGCTCTTCAGGATCAGCCCGGGAATCGACAGCGCGAATACCAGCGCCAGCACGAACAGGGCGAGCCGGGCATAGTCGCCGAGGCTCTGCGCCAGCGGGATGCGCGGCGGCGCCTTCCGGTCCAGCCAGCCGAATTGCGGGAGCAGCGCGGCGCGCAGCCGGGCATGGATCTCCACCGGCGTGAGCTTGCGATAGGGGCTGGGCCCGCCATCGTTGCTGTACGCCAGCTCGGCACGGGTGGCGAGGAACAGCTTGCCCTCGTCCAGGATGCGGTCGCGCGTCATCCCGCGATTGCCGTGGTGGAACACGGTGGGCGTGAGCGTCCGCGCCTCCAGATAGGGGGCGATCGGCGCCCGGCTGTCCGCCGCCGTCACGGCGTCGAACAACGGGCCGGTATGATCGAGCGGGCACTTGCAGCAGCGCAGGAAGCTCCGGAGATCGGGCCCGATCGCGGCTTCCAGCTGCGCCCAGAACGGGCCGGGCGCGCCGTCGAAATTGGCCTCGATCACGAAGAGCGGATCATAGTCGAAGCCCGGGAACACGCTGAGCGACAGGAAGTGCACCGCCGGCACCGTCGTCAGGAAATCGGCGAAGGGCCCCTTGCCCCCCGACGGATCCTGGCTGCGCCGGTCGCGCAGCGCGTCGAGCAGGCCCGACAGATGGTCGAAGCTCTCGGGCTTCACTTCAAGTGCCACCGATAGCGTGGTCTGCCGCATCCGCGTCCGCCCCCTCAAACGTGCGACGTTTGTAGGCACGGCATTTCCAACAATAATAGGAAATATTCGACTTCACGCCGAAGTGGACGAAACGGACACCAAAGGCAGCTGTTTCAGCATCGTCGAGGCCCCTTCCCCCCGGATGACATCGGTGTCATAAGTTTCGGCAAAGGGAGAGGAACTGCATGGACATCAGTCGGCGCGCGGCATTTGGGGCGGCTCTGGCGGGCGGCGCGGCGGCGCTGCTGCGGCCCGGCGAGGCGGGGGCCGCTCCCGACCGGACGCTTCCGGACGCTCCGCCCCCCGATTGGAAGCGCGGCTTCGACGATCAGCGCATCTGCGACCTGGGCGACGGGCGCTTCCTGAACCCGCTGCTCGCCGGCGACCATCCCGATCCCGCCATCCTGAAGGACGGCGCGGACTATTACATGACCTTCTCCAGCTTCGATTCCTATCCCGGCCTCACCATCTGGCACAGCCGCGACCTGGTGAACTGGCAGCCGCGCAAGGCGGCGCTCACGAAGAACATCGGCGCGGTCTGGGCGGTGAGCCTGGAGAAGCATGCAGGGCGCTATTTCCTCTACATCCCGGTGAAGGCCAGCCCCAATTCGATCTTCGTGATCTGGGCCGATCATATCGACGGGCCGTGGAGCGACCCGATCGACCTGGGCCTGCACGACCATATCGACCCCTGCCACGCCGTGGGCGAGGACGGCTCGCGCTGGCTGTTCCTCTCGGGCGGCGACCGGGTGCGCCTTTCCGAGGACGGACTGTCCACGATCGGCAAGGTCGAGCATGTCTACGACCCCTGGCACTATCCCGAGACATGGGACGTCGAAAGCTTCTCGCCCGAGGGACCGAAGATCCACCGCCACAAGGGCTGGTTCTACATGATCACCGCGGTGGGCGGCACGGCGGGTCCGCCGACCGGGCACATGGTGATCGCGGCGCGCGCGCGCTCGATCCACGGGCCCTGGGAGCAATGCCCCGCAAACCCGCTCGTCCGGACCGTCCGCAACGACGAGGCCTGGTGGTCGCGCGGCCACGCTTCACTGGTCGAGGCGCCGGACGGGAGCTGGTGGTCGGTCTATCACGGCTTCGAGAACGGCTATTGGACGCTGGGGCGCCAGGCGCTGCTCGATCCGATCGAATGGACGGCGGACGGCTGGTTCCGGATGACCGGCGGCGACCTGTCCCGGCCGATCCGCAAGCCCGGGGGCGGCGCGCCGGTGCCGCACGGCCAGGCGCTGTCGGACGACTTTTCGGGGCCGCTCGCGCTCGGGCGGAAATGGAATTTCTTCAAGCCTGCGCCGGGCGAATCGGACAGAGTGTCCGTCGAAGCCGGCACGCTGGTGCTGAAGGCATCGGGCAAGGCGCCGGCGGACTCCTCCCCGCTGCTGCTGATCGCCGGGGATACCGGCTATGCATTCGAATGCGACATCGAGATCGCGCCGGGCGGCACGGCGGGGCTGGTGCTCTTCTATGACGAGAAGCTCTATTGCGGGCTCGGCTTCGACGAGAAACGCTTCGTGACCCACCAATATGGCATGGAGCGCGGGCGCCCGGCCAACCCCTATGGCCGGCGGCTGCGGATGCGAGTGACCAACCGGCAGCACATCGTCGCCTTCCACCTCTCCGGCGATGGCGGGAAGACCTGGAAGCGCTTCGACCGGGGGATGGAAGTGTCCGGCTATCACCACAATGTACGCGGCGGCTTCCTGATGCTGCGGCCGGGGCTCTATTCGGCCGGCGCGGGCGCGGCGAAGTTCCGGGATTTCCGGTTCCGGGCACTGTAGCGGCCCGCCCTTGCTCCCCTCCCTTCCAGGGCGGGGGACGGTTTTCGTTCGCCCGTGGCAAAGCCCCGCGCTAAGCTCCTTCCCGCATGGGCAAGAGGCGTATCCTGATCGTCGGCGGGGGCACCGCGGGGTGGCTCGCGGCCGCCTATCTCGCGCGCTTCCTCGACCTGGCGGACCAGGCCCAGATCGAGATCACCCTGCTCGAATCCCCTGAGCTCGGCATCATCGGCGTGGGCGAAGGCACCTTCCCCACCATCCGCTCGACGCTGAAGTTCCTCGGCATCGACGAGACCCAGTTCATCCGCGCCACCTCGGCCACGTTCAAGCAGGGCATCCGCTTCAACGACTGGCTGCACGCGCCGCTGCCCGACGGCACGCGCCACCATTATCTCCATCCGTTCGAAGCGCCCTTCTACACCGAGGGCACCAGCCTGGTGCCCTATTGGCTGCTCCAGGACGCGGCGACGCGCCCGCCCTTCGCCGAGGCGGTGACGATCCAGAACCGCGTCGCCGAGAGCCGCCGCGCGCCCAAGAAACAGGGTGAGGGCGAATTCTCCGGCCCGCTCAACTATGCCTATCATTTCGACGCCGCGCGGCTCGCCCGCATCCTGCGCGAACGCGCCGAGGAACTGGGCGTGCGCCACGTCGCCGGACTGCTCACCGATGTCGAGCTGGGCGAGGACGGCGCGATCGCCCGCATCGTCACCCGCGAACAGGGCGCGCTGGAGGCGGATCTCTATATCGACTGTTCCGGCTTCCGCGCCGAGCTGATCGGCAAGGCACTGGGCGCGCGCTTCAAATCGGTGCGCGACATATTGTTCACCGACCGGGCGCTCGCCTGCAAGATCCCCTATGCCGAGCCCGACGCCCCGATCGAGAGCTTCACCATCGCCGCCGCGCACCCGGCGGGCTGGACCTGGGACATCGGGCTGGAAGGCGCGCGCGGCATCGGCACCGTCTATTCCTCCACCCACATGTCCGACGACGAAGCGGCGCAGGTGCTGCGCGCCTATATCGGGCATGACGACTACAAGGCGCGCATCATCCCGTTCGAGCCCGGCTATCGCGAAGCGCAATCGGTGAAGAACTGCGTCGCGGTCGGGCTGTCGGGCGGCTTTCTCGAGCCGCTGGAATCGACCGGCGTGGTGCTGATCGAGGCGGCGGTGGGGATGATCGCCGAACTGTTCCCGCACAACGGCCCCGTGGATGCGCCGGCCCGGCGCTTCAACGCGCTGATCGTCGGACGCTACGAGCGGATCATCGCCTTCCTCAAGCTGCATTATTGCCTGAGCCGGCGCGACGAGCCCTTCTGGCGCGACAATGCCGATCCGGCTTCGATCCCGGAGGAACTGCAGGAGCTGCTGCGCCAGTGGCGCCATCGCCCGCCAGGACGTTTCGACTTCCTGCTCGACCTCGAGAGCTTCGCCTTCTTCAACTATCAGTACATCCTCTACGGGATGGACTATCGCACCGACCTGTCGGGCGGCCGCGGCGACTTCCCCAATGTCGAAGCGGCGGAGAAGCTCTTCGCGCGCATCCGCACCTTCTCCGAACGCGCGACCGAGGATCTGCCGACCCACCGAGCGCTGATCCGGGCGATCAACGGGTGAGCCGGGCTCCCTCCCTTCCAGGGGGGAATTGCACGTGACGAACGTCTACAGGCTCCAGTCCAGCTGCAGCCAGAACTTGTCGGTATCCGTCGCGAACCTGTCCGCCCGGTAGCGCGCATAGCGGGCCGAGAGCGCATAATGGCCGCGCTTCACCCCGGCGATCAGGTCGAGCTCGTCGCCATAATGCTGGTCCAGCCGATCGCTCCCGAAACGGTGCCAGGTGGCACCCAGGGTGATCGCGTCGAGCGGCCCCACTTTCTTCCAGCCATAGCCCAGCGTCGCATAGAGATCGCGCAGGCCACCCGGCGGCGTGGTGCCGAACTTGCCGGCCCAGCCGTTGAACTTGAAATAGGATGCCAGCGGCGTCTGCACGCTGGTCAGCGCCGCGCCCGTGCCGGCGCCCAGCACCTCATAGCCTGTGGTCAGGCTCAGCGCCTTCGCGGCAAGGTTCAGCTCGCCCAGCCAATAGTCGGCGGCATAGCGATTGGGGTTGCGATGCCAGTCGCTCTGCCGCGCCCAGCTGGCGACATAACCGAGCGACACGTCCTTCGCGAGCGCCTGCCTGCCGGCGAAGCGCAGGCCGTAGGTCTGGCTCGACAGGCGGAAGCCCTGCAATGCCGCCAGGTCCTGGTCGACCAGATAGGCGAAGCCGCTCAGCGTGCCGGCCCTGGTGCCATAGCCGAGCACGGCGAAGACATTGTCGCCGCCGATCGATACCGGCCGCGCACCGGCGCCGTTGCGGCCGTTTATCGTGCGCACGTCCCAGCTATAGGCAAGGTCGAGATTGAGCCCGAGCGGCTTGCCGTACTGGACGCGCACCGCGTCGAAGGTCTGCTCGCTCTGGCGCCAGGGCGCGTTGCCGACGAAGCGATCGTCCGCGAAGTTCAGCCGCTGCCGCCCGGCGGTGACGGCCAGCCCGTCCTTGCCGGCGTAGCGGAGCTGCGCGCGGTTGAGCTCGATATTCTCGGGGTCGACGACCAGCGGATAGCGGATCTTGCCGTTGGTGCCGTCATTATAGCCGTTCGCGAGCGCGACCACGCCTTCGCCTTCCACCAGCGCCGACCAGCCCTTCCAGCTGGCGGCCAGGCCGGGGCGGACGCGCAGGGTCACGGCGTCGGCGTCCCTGGGCAGCCCGTCCTGGTCGACATGCTCGTAGCGCAGCCGCACGTCGGCGCTGGGCGTCAGCTTCACTTCCTGGGCATGCGCGGCGCCGGCGGCGAGCAGCCCCGTGGCGCACAGAAGCGCTCGTCTCATCATGCTTCCTTCGGAAAGCCCCGTCCCGCAGGGGTGTTGCGGGACGGGGAGGAGGACCTCAGGCGGCGGCCGCCAGCTTCGGGTCGAGCGCTTCCAGCTCGCCGCTCTCGCGGGCCTTGCGGCCATAGACCAGCTCGAACAGCGGGGTGGCCATCACGGTGGTGACGATCGCCATCAGCACCAGCATCGAGAAGAGCGTGGGGCCGATAATGCCCTTTTGCAGGCCGATGTTGATGATGATCAGCTCCATCAGCCCGCGCGAGTTCATCAGCGCGCCGATGCCGAGCGCGGTGCGGTTGTCCTCGCCGGCGAGCCGGGCCGCGGCCCAGCAGGCGCCGAACTTGGCGAGGACCGACACCGCCAGCACACCCAGCGCGATCAGCAGCAGCTCGACCGAGTTGACCATGTCCATCCGGGTATTGAGGCCCGAATAGGTGAAGAACATCGGCAGCAGCAGGACGACGGCGAGCGGCTCGACCTTCTTCTTCAGCTCCTCGACGAACAGGCCGCGCGGCATGCACACGCCCATCAGGAAGCCGCCGAAGATCGCGTGGATGCCGATCGCGTCCATCACGAAGGCGGAGGCGCAGAAGAGCATCATCGTGACGGCGAGCATCGCGGTGCTCATCTCGCCCTTCGCCTCGACGATGCGGCCGAGCGGGGCGAGCAGCTTGCGCCCGAACAGGAGCATGAAGCCGGTGTAGAGCACGGCGCCGCCGATCGCGAGCACCGCCACGCCCGGCCCGGCGCCGAAAGTGGCGAGCACCAGGGCGAGGACGCACCATGACGCGGCGTCGTCGAACGCGCCGGCGGTGAGCTGGCGGCGCTGCTTCCCGTCCGCCGAGACGGCGGTGAGCGAGAGCGTGCCGAGCGAACTGTTGGCCAGGCCGCGCTCGTTGATGATGCGCGCAAGCATCGGGAAGGCGGTGAGCGCGATGCAGGCGCCCATGAACAGCGTGGCGTTCGCCTGGCTGATGCCGGGGGTGAACAGGCCGGGCACGGTGAGCAGGAAGGGCGTGATCAGCGCGGCGAGCAGGAACGGCGCGACGATGCCCGCGGCCGAGACGCCGGCGGCGCTCTTCGCCTTGGACTGGAAATGGTCGAGCCGCAGCGTCAGGCCGACCATGAACATGTAGAGGCCGACGCCCAGCTGCGCGCCGGTGTAGAGCACGTTGCGCGTCTCCTTGGGGAAGATCGCGAGCTGGAGATCGGGGAAGAACAGGCCGAACAGCGACGGGCCGAGGACCACGCCGGCGATCATCTCGCCCACCACCTGGGGCTGCTTCAGCAGCTTCTGGCCGAGCCAGCCGACCACGCGGCAGGCGAGGATGATGATCGCCAGCTGCAGGAAGAAATGGATGCTGTAGTCGCCGGGCGCATAGCTCTTCGCGGCGTTCACCGCGGGCCCGTGCGGGCCGAGTACATCGGTCAATGCGTGCCAGGCACTGTTCAGCAGATCGAGCATGGTTACCTCCCCCCAATTCCCCGCGCGGTGCGTTTCCCGCCCGTCGCGAGGCTTCAGGGAGCGCGCGGCGCCGGCCGCGCGCAACTGCAAATCGCCCTACCCCCCTTATTTTCCCGGCCCGGCCGCGCTTTGTGTTGCACGGAGCGCACATAGTAGTAACGTACCTACATGACAACGCAGACAATCTAGGTATGTAGGTACGAAATGAAGGTGATCACCAGCCGCGAATTCAACCAGGACGTCAGCGCGGCGAAGCGATTCGCCCGGGCGGAGCCGGTGTTCGTCACCGATCGCGGGCGCCCCACCCATGTGCTGATGAGCATCGACATGTTCCGCCGGCTGAACGGCGAGCGCGAGAGCATCGTCGACTTGCTCGCCCTGCCCGCCGGCGCGCCCGACACGGCGCTGACGCCGCCGGAGCGCTGGTGATGTTCCTGCTCGATACGCCGATCGTCTTCGAGTTGCGCAAGGCGCGCGCGGGCGGCGCCGAGGCGGGACTCACCGCATGGGCATCGGGCGTGGCGCGCGAGCGGCTGTTCCTCTCGGCGATCTCGCTGGTGGAGCTGGAGGCCGGCGTTGCCGAAGCGACGCGGCGCGACAAGGCGGCGGGTGCGGCGTTGCGGAGCTGGATCGACGCGCAGCTCGTCCCCGCCTTTGAAGGGCATGTCCTGCCGCTCGACGTCGCCGTCGCCCGTCGCCGTGGCCAGCTCGCGCTTGCCGAGACCCGCGACGCGCTGTTCGCCGCCACCGCGCTGGAGCATGGCCTGACGCTGGTGACGCGCAACACCGCCGCCTATCGCGGCGCGCGCGTGAAGCTGTTCGACCCGCGGGGCTATACCGCCGATGCGGCCGAGGACGAAGGCGACTGGCGCGATGCCGCCCGCACCGGGCCGCTCTGGCTCAAGAACCTGTTCGTGCGCGCCTGAAACCCATCTTCTCGGCCATCCCGAGAATTGGAGTCCCAACCTAGGGTCACGACTCATGCAACGAACCCCGTCATCCCCGCGCAGGCGGGGATGACGAAAGAAATCAAGGTCTTGATCGAGATCTAACCCTAGGCGCGCACGTCGCCGTGCAGCATGGCCTGCACGCGCCGCGCCAGCAGCTCGGGCGTGAACGGCTTCACCAGATGGTCGCTAGCGCCTGCGTCCATTGCCTCGGCTCCCGCGCCGCTCCGTGCCGCCAGCATCAGGATCGGCGTGCGGCCCAGCGCCGGCAGCCGCCGCAGCGCCCGCAATATGTCGAGCCCCTGCGCGCCCGGCAGCGAGTGATCGAGGATCACCAGGTCCGGCTTTCTGCAGGCGA
>ERZ778022.4652-NODE-4652-length-11701-cov-3.653014_pt1 | contig 11701 bp, 9 predicted proteins | sample MGYA00375752_ERZ778022 | MGnify/ENA primary metagenome ERZ778022 (study PRJEB29350, sample SAMN05389826) | bioreactor metagenome | isolation source: Thiocyanate bioreactor | place: South Africa: University of Cape Town | collected 2014-04-04 ...
GGGGCGTGCGCCTCGGCCTCGACGCGGGCAAGCTCGGCCTCGGTCATGCCAGGATAGTGCTCGAGCGTCATGGAGGAGAGCTCCACGCCCTCGTTCTTCCCGCGTACGGTGCCCGTGAATGTGACGATCGCGCCGATGTCCGAGCGGCCGCTCGTGAGGGCTGCGACCTCGCGAGAGATATCGAAATCCTCAACCTGGACGGAGACGCTCATCGGCTCATCCTCCCGTGACAGGCGGGAAGAAGCCGATCTCGCGCGCGCCGGCAATGGGGGCTTCCTGGCGGACGTGGGCGTGGTCGATGGCCGCGCGGATGACTTCGGCGCGCTCGAAGGCCGAGGCATACTCGGGACCGCGGGTTTGCAGCCATCCGATGAGATCGGCGACGGTCGTGACCCCGCGCGGGACGTCCAGCACCTCCTCGGAGCGGCCGACCCGTTCGCGCAGCCAGGCGAAATAGCGAAGTGTTACGGTCATGGAGCTTACTTTGCTCTGCGGCCGCCTCAATTGTCTATGGCGTGACGCACTGCGGCCTTGAGGTAGTCGTAGCCGGTCCAGAGCGTCAACAGGGCCGCTGCCCACAAAAGCATGGTGCCGGTCAGCGTCACGCCCGAAATGAGCTTTTCGCCTGCCGGGCCAGCCAGAAGCACGCCGAGGGCCAGCATCTGCACGGTGGTCTTCCACTTGGCGAGGCGTGTGACATGCACCTTGACGTACAGCTCGGCCAGATACTCGCGCAGGCCCGAGACGAGGATCTCGCGGCAGAGAATGATGATGGCCGCCCAGATGGTGATGTAGTCGATGGTCCCATCATTGACGAGCAGCAGGAGCGCCGTGCCGACCAGCAGCTTGTCGGCGATCGGGTCGAGCATCCGCCCGAGGGTCGACTGTTGCGCGAGAATGCGCGCGAGATAGCCGTCGAGCCAGTCGGTCAGGCAGGCAAGCGTGAAGATCGAGAGGGCGGCCCAATGGGCGTTGTCGCCCTCGAGCAGGAGGAAACACGCTGCCATCAGCGGTACGGCAACAATCCGCCCATAGGTCAGGACGTTCGGCAGCGTCGTCAGCGTCGTCGGGCGCGTGGCGGTGCGTTCCATGGCTTCTTTTGCTACACCATCGGCGATCACAGTCAAAGACCGCCAGCCGCCGTGCAGCCCTGCAGGCCGGATGCCGCACCGCACGAAGTTGTGACTTGCCGAAGGGGCGGGCCGCAGCGGCCCGCCGGGGCTCAGATTTTCTGATTGTATTCGCCGACTTCGGGGAAGGCGCGCAGCCGCCCGTCGATATCGGCGAAAATGGCGCGCTGGGCCGCCTCGGAGGTCGGGCTCTCGACGACCACGACCAGCTCGGGCTTGTTGGACGAGGCCCTGACGAGACCCCAGGTGCCGTCCTCGAGCACCACGCGCACGCCGTTGACGGTGATGAGGTCGCGGATCGCCTGGCCGGCGATCTTCTCGCCCTTGGCGGCCGCATCCTGGTAGGTTTTCACCATCTTCTCGACGATGCCGTATTTTTTCTCGTCGGCGCAGTGGGGCGACATGGTCGGCGACTGCCAGGTCTGCGGCAGGTCGCGCTGGAGATCGGCCATGGTCTTGCTCGGGCTCCGGTCGAGCATGTCACAAACGGCCAGCGCCGCGACGAGGCCGTCGTCGTAGCCGCGCCCGAGCGGCGGCTGGAAGAAGAAGTGGCCCGACTTCTCGAAGCCGACGAGCGCCTTCTGCTCGTGCGTGTAGCGCTTCATGTAGGAGTGGCCGGTCTTCCAGTAGAGCGCCTTGGCGCCGTTCTTCTTGAGCACGGGATCCGTCAGGAACAGCCCCGTCGACTTGACGTCGGCGACGAAGACCGCGTTCGGATGCAGGGCGGAGAGGTCACGCGCGAGCATGACGCCGACCTTGTCGGCGAAGATCTCGTGCCCCTCGTTGTCGACGACGCCGCAGCGATCGCCGTCACCGTCGAAGCCGAGGCCCACATCGGCCTTGTGCTCGAGCACGGCCGCGCTCATGGCGTGCAGCATCTCGAGGTCTTCGGGATTGGGATTGTAGCGCGGGAAGCTGTGGTCGAGATTGCAGTCGAGCGGGACGACCTCGCAGCCGACGGCCTCCAGCACTTTCGGGGCAAAGGCGCCGGCCGTGCCGTTGCCGCACGCGCACACGACCTTCAGCTTGCGCTTCAGCTTCGGCCGGTTCGCGAGCGCCTTCATGTAGCGCTCGGCCATGTCGGGCACGAAGATATAGCGGCCGCCGCCGGGGGCGTCATAGTTGCCGGAGAGCACGATCTCCTTCAGCTCGCTCATGTCGTCGGGGCCGAACGTGAGCGGCCGGGCGAGGCCCATCTTGATGCCGGTCCAGCCATTGTCATTGTGGCTCGCCGTGACCATGGCGACGCCCGGCACATCGAGATCGAACTGCGCGAAGTAGGCCATGGGCGAGAGCGCGAGGCCGATATCGTGCACCTCGGTGCCGCCCGCGAGGAGGCCGGTGATCAGCGCCTGCTTCACCGAGGCCGAGTAGGAGCGATAATCGTGGCCCGTCACGATGCGCAGCGGCACGCCGCGCCGGCGGAAGAGCGCCGCAAGCCCGAGCCCGATGGCATTGATACCCATGAGGTTGATCTCATTGGGAAACAGCCAGCGCGCGTCATACTCGCGAAAGCCGGTCGGCTTCACGAGGGGCAGGGTTTCGAACTCGGGCGTATTGGGCTTCAGGTCGGGGCGGGGCTTCGGCAGCATCATATGATCGTTTTCCTTGTCAGGAACGCGCACCCCGGCCTGTGGTTTCACCACAGAGCCGGGCGACGGCATTCCGACCCAGTAATCGCGTTTGGGGTTATAGGTCCGATTTCGGACGGATCGATGGCGCCTTTCGCCCCCGGAAGTCAAGGCATTGCAGGGTGCGGGGGCTAGGGGCGGCCGTTTACCGCCCGTAAAGGAACTCGGGAAGCCAGAGCGCAATCGAGGGGAAGAGGATGATCAGGATCAGCGCCAGGAGCTGGAGCCCCATGAACTGCATCATGCCCTTGTAAATGTCGCTCAGAGACCATTCCGGCACCACGCCTTTCAGGAAGTAGGCGGATAGCGCGACGGGCGGAGACAGCCACGCCGTCTGCAGGTTCACCGCGATCAGGATGCCGAACCAGGTCTTGTCGAAGCCGAGCTTGTCCACGAGCGGCAGCAGGAACGGCACCACAATGAGGACGATCGGCACCCACTCGAGCGGCCAGCCGAGCACGAAGAACACCGCCATGATGATGAAGAGGAGGACGTAGCGGTTGAGCTCGAGCTGGAGCAGCGCCTCGGTCAGCATGGTCGGCGTGCCGAGGCGGGCGAACACGGCGCCGAAGAAGTTCGATGCGGCGACGAGGAACAGGATCAGCACCGAGATCTCGAGCGTCTTGATCAGGGCGTCGGAGAAATTCCGGAACGTGAGACGCCCATAGACGGCCGCGAGCACCAGTGCGCCGGCGGCGCCGAAGCCCGCGCCCTCCGTCGGCGTGGCGAGGCCGAAGATGATGCTGCCGAGCGCGGCCATGACGAGGGCAGCAGGCGGCACGAGGCCCGCGAAGAAATCGGACCAGACCTCGCTCATGCTCTTTGCGCGGAGCTCTTCCGGGAGAGGCGGCCCGAGTGCCGGATTGAGCCAGCAGCGGAACATCGCATAGCAGGTGAAGAGTGTTGCGAGCAGGAGGCCCGGCAGGGTCGCCGCAGCGAAGAGCGTCGTCACCGGCACCTCGAGCACCGGCCCCATGACGACGAGCATGATGCTCGGCGGGATGAGAATGCCGAGCGTGCCGCCGGCCGCGATGAGGCCCGACGAGAGGCGCACATCGTAGCCCGATCGGATCATCGGCTGCCCGGCCATGATGCCGAGAATGGTGACGGAGGCGCCGACGATCCCGGTTGCCGCGGCAAAGATCGTCGCAACGAACATCACGGCGAGATAGAGCGACCCGCGCACGTTCGCGAGCAGCTTCTGCACGCTGCTGAACAGGCGCTCCATGAGGTTCGCCTGCTCCATCATCACGCCCATGAAGATGAAGAGCGGGACGGCAGCGAGCGTCTGCTCCATCATGGTCGCGTTGAACTGGAGCGTCAGCAGGTAGAACACCAGCGGACCGAAGCCCCAGTACCCGAAGACGATGCCGAGAAAGAGCAGCGTGAAGGAGATCGGGAAGCCGATGAAGATGGCGAACAGCATCGCCCCGACCATCAACAGTCCGATGAGCTCGGGGGTCATGTGCCAGGCCACTTTCCGTGTTTGGCCGCGTAGGCGGCTCTGAGTGTTTCAGCGAAGCCCTGCAGGGTCAGGAGCGCGATGCCGATGGGAAGCGACATGCGAACCGGGCCTAGAAGCGGCGCCCAGGCCGTATCCATGCCGCGCTCTCCGCGCACGAGCGAGGTCAGCGCCCAGTCACCGCAGACCCAGAGCAGGAGGATCATCGCCGGGAAGAAGACCGTGCCTTGCGTGCGGGCGGACCAGTTGCGGTAGAGAAAATCCGAGCGGATGTGCACGCCTTTGGAGAGGGCGTAGCCGGCCCCGAGGATGAACATGGCGCCGTAGAGAAAGCGGCTCATGTCGTAGGCCCAAACGGTCGGCGCTGTGAAGACGTAGCGCGCAATGACCTCGTACATCATTGCGAAGATCAGCGGCACGGTGAGCCAGGCGAAAATGCGCCCGGCCCAAAGGTTCAGCGTGTCGATTGCCGTGATCGTGCCGGCCATCCAGCGCGGCATGTCGGAAGGCAACCCGCCGCCTTCCCGACGGCTCGCAATGAGCTCGTCGTTAAGCTCCGGCGTCGCCTCTGGTCCCTTGGACATTCGCCCACCCCCTCGCACGCCCTCGGATCGCGCGCAGCGCATCGCTCACAGGAGCCGGCACAATCGAGACGCGCCGGCAGCCAAAGTTTCCGGCGACTGCGGAGTGCCCGCAGCCGCCGTCTCATGCGCTATTTCTTCTCGAGAGAGGCCGCGTAGGCGCCGGTGAGGCCGGCATTGGCCTTCTGTGCGCGGGCCCAGAACGGGATCGCGACGTCGGCAAAGTTCCGCTGGCTGTCCCATACCTTCTTGAAGAACGGGTTTTCAGAGGCGTGCTTCTCGAAGGCCTTCTTGGCGGCCTCGCCGTACTCCTTGAAGTAGGCGTCGGGCGTTGCATGGATCTGCACGCCGTGCTTCTCGGTCAGCTCCTTGAGCGCCTTGCCGTTCTCGGAAATGCGGTAGGAGTGGGCCTTCATGAGCGCGGCGTTGGCAGCGACCTCCATGGCCTTCTGCTGATGCGGCGACATGCGCTTCCAGACATCGCCGTTGAGGTACATGTCGGCATTCACGACGTTCTGGTGCAGACCTTCGAGATAGTAGTGCTTCAGCACCTTCTGGAAGCCGAAGACCATGTCCGGCTTCGGGCAGCACCATTCGGCGGCATCGATCACGCCCTTCTCGAGCGCGGGCAGGATGTCGCCGCCGCCCATGGCGACCGAGGCGACGCCGATATCGCGGTAGATCTGGCCGGGAATGCCGGGCGGCGTGCGGAAGCGCAGCTTCCGGAAGTCCGCCATATCCTTGATCGGGTTCTTGAACCAGCCGAGCGCCTCCGGGCCGACCGGCTGAAGGATGAAGCCCTTCACATTGACCTTCATCTCTTTCCAGAGCTCGTCATAGAGCTCCTTGCCACCGCCATACTGGAACCAGGCGAGCCAGGCGAGATTGTCGAGCCCGACGCCCGAGCCGGCGGCCGGCGAGCCGAACAGCGTCGCGGCCGGATGCTTGCCCGACCAGTAGTGCGTCCAGGCGAAGCCGCCTTCGATGAGGCCCTTGTCGACGGCGTCGAGCGTGTCGTTGACGGCGACGACTGCGCCCGCCGGCAGGACTTCCATCGTCACGGTGTTGTTCGTCAGCGCGGCGACGTCGGCGGCGAAGTCCTTGAGCATGGTGACTTCGTCGGCCGAGGTCGGGATCACCGACTGGATGCGGATCTTGATCGGCTTGTCCTGCGCGAGCACGGCCGGCGCGAAGGCCGAGACACCGAGAGCGAGCGCGCACGCAGCGCCCACCGCAAAATTGCGGATCGACATAGGTAGGGTACCTCCCTGCTTGCGCGCGGCCAGCGTTCTCAGTGTGCCGGCTCGCTCTCGCGCGATCACTTGTTTCGCGTCGCGGCCACCCACCCGGGAAGGTCTGCGATGCGAGAAGAAAGGTCTCATTATTTTGATCTTCGATCAAGACGGCTTCGCTGGTCGCGAACTGCCGGCCGTGTTGTGCAGCGCAGCATGAGCCGCGACGCCGTCTCGCCGGCCATGCCTTGGCCGCGCCCAGCCGAGAATGCAGGAAATGCCTTGTTTCCGGGGGTTTCCGTACGCTCAGTCGACGGATGCAAAAAGCAAAACGTGCGACCGCCAGGGGAGGCGATCGCACGTCGATCAGAAGCGCAGCGAAATTCTATTGCAGAAATTGATCGCTAGATCAGCTTCGCCAGGGCGACCGCGGTGTCGCTCATGCGGTTCGAGAAGCCCCACTCGTTGTCGTACCAGGTGAGGATGCGCACGAGATTGCCGTCCATGACCTTCGTCTGATCGAGCGCGAAGGTCGAGGAATGCGGATCGTGATTGAAGTCGATCGAGACGTTCGGCTGGCTCGTGACGCCGAGAATGCCCTTGAGCGGGCCCTTCGCTGCGGCGGCCTGCACGGCCTCGTTGATCTCCTTCACCGTCGTTGCGCGCTTCGCCACGAACTTGAGATCGACGACCGAAACGTTCGGCGTCGGCACGCGGATCGAGACGCCATCGAGCTTGCCATTCAGCTCAGGCAGCACGAGGCCGACGGCCTTGGCCGCGCCCGTCGAGGTCGGGATCATCGAGAGCGCGGCAGCGCGGGCGCGGTAGAGATCCTTGTGCATGGTGTCGAGCGTCGGCTGGTCGCCCGTATAGGCGTGCACCGTCGTCATGAAGCCCTTCTCGATGCCGACGGCGTCGTTCAGCACCTTGGCGACGGGGGCCAGGCAGTTCGTCGTGCACGAGGCATTCGAGATGACGAGATGATCCTTCGTCAGCTTGTCGTGGTTCACGCCATAGACGACCGTGAGATCGGCGTTGTCGGCGGGTGCCGAAACGATGACGCGCTTGGCGCCGGCCGTGAGATGCGCCGAGGCCTTTTCCTTCGACGTGAAGATGCCCGTGCACTCGAGTGCGATCTCGACGCCGAGATCCTTGTGCGGGAGTTCAGCCGGATTGCGCACGGCCGTGACCTTGATCGGGCCGGTGCCGACGTCGATCGTGTCGCCCGAAACCTTCACCTCGCCAGGGAAGCGGCCATGCACGCTGTCGAAGCGCATGAGGTGGGCGTTGGTCTCGACCGGGCCGAGGTCGTTGATGGCGACGACCTGGATGTCCTTGCGACCGCTCTCGACGATGGCGCGCAGGATATTGCGCCCGATCCGTCCGAACCCGTTGATAGCGACTTTTACGGCCATGGCTCTGCTCCCGCGTGGATGGTGTTGGAAACGGTCGGCGGCCTTGCGGCGCCGTCGAGGATGCTGCGCAACGGAGGCGGGAAAATGCCCGGAAACGCGCCTCCGACGCGCGGCGATATGGGCCGCAGCCATACCGCGAAGCCCCAGGCCCGCGCAAGGCCAGGGCGGGAAGGGGCCTATGCCTTGGTTGATGAACGCGCCGTCGGCGGCGTGGTTGCCGAAAAGTCATGGGAGGGCAGCGTTTGCCACTCAGCGTTGTACCTTCCAATTGGCCCAGGTGGGGCGCTCCATCTCGAAGAGGTCGTTCGTCCGCGTGTACCACCGGGCCCCGTGCATCCCGCCGATCAGCCGAAAGGCGGGCGTATCGAGCAGGGGCTCGCGTGGACTGATCACAAACCTGTCCGCGACGTGCGCCTGGACAATGCGGCCGACGATGAGCACCTGGTTGGGGCTCAGCGGCACTGAACTGTGGATCCGGCATTCGAGCGATACGGGGCTCGCCACAATTCGAGGCGGCCGCACCTTGATCGAGGGCCCGGCTTCGAGGCCTGCGAGCAGGAGCTCATCCACATCCTGGGGGGCGTCGATGCAGGTGATGTTCATCGCCTCGGCCAAGTCTTCCGAGACGAGGTTCACCACGAACTCGCCGGTGGCGAGAATGTTGCGCCCGGTATCTTTCATCTGGCCATCGGGCGTCGGCAGAACGGTGACGGTCACGACGGGCGGATCAATGCCCGCGATACTGAAGAAGGTATAGGGCGCTGCATTGCAGGCACCTGTCGGCGATGTGGTCGTGATCAGAGCGATGGGGCGCGGCACGACCGTGCTGGTGAGGAAGGTGAAGCAATCCGTTGGGCTCATGCGCTCGAAATCGAATTCCATGAAGCGCCCCCTCTCGGGTGAAATGAAGTTCCGCTTATTGCATCAATATGCCCCAGGTGGCTTCCGCACGCATCACCGTCGCTGCTCGGCCACTAGCTCATCTGCCGCAGGATGAACCGCTGGATCTTGCCGCTCGGGGTCTTCGGAAGCTCGGCGAGATAGGCGATTTCGCGCGGGAAGGCGTGGGTCGCGAGGCGGCGGCGCACGTGCTCCTGCAATTCCGCGGTCAGCTCCGGTGAGCCGCTGTGCCCGGCCTTGAGCACTATGAAGGCCTTCACGATCTCGGTGCGCTCGGGGTCGGGCTTGCCGATCACGCCGACCTCGGCGACGGCGGGATGCTCGATGAGCGCGCTTTCGACGTCGAAGGGGCCGATGCGGTAGCCGGCGGACGTGATGATGTCGTCGCTGCGGCCGACGAAGAAGAAGTGGCCATCGGCGTCGCGCATCATGGTGTCTCCGGTGAGATACCAGTTGCCCTGGATGGCCGGCGTCTCGGCGCGCCAGTAGCCCTTGAAGGTATTGAGTGGCGAGCGGCTCATGTCCACGGCGAGAATGCCGGGCGTGCTTGTGGCTGCGGGCTTCAGGTCTTCGCCGAGCACCTCAAGATGGAAGCCCGGCATGGCATAGCCGGCCGAGCTCTCTTTCTCGGCGTGCTGGATGGCGTGGTGGTTGTTGACGAGCATGGCCGTCTCGGTCTGCCCGTAGTGATCCTTCAGCGGCACGTTGAGCGCGCTCTTGGCCCATCGTGCCACTTCCGGGTTGAGCGGCTCGCCCGCGCTCGAAGCAACGCGCAGCGTGCCGGCCGCGACTTTCGCCGCCTCGGGTCCGGCGGCCATGAGCAGCCGATAGGCCGTCGGTGCGCCCGCGAAATTCGTGATCCGCAGATCGCGCACGATCCGCATGGTGGCCTCGACCGTGAAGCCGCCCTCGTAGAAGGTCGTCGTGTGGCCGAGCAACAGCGGGCCGATCAGGGCGTAGAGCATTCCATAGGCCCAGCCTGGATCCGCGATATTCCAGTAATTGTCCTCTGCGCGAAGATCGATCGCATCGCGCATGTAGATGCCGACCGGCAGCAGCATGGCAAGCGGATAGAGCACGGCCTTGGGTTTGCCCGTCGTGCCGGACGTGTAGAGCAGCACGAACGGATCATCGCCCTGGAGCATGAGCGGCGCCGTGCCGGTCGGCTCGTCGGCCAGAATGCGCGGGAGCGTGCCGGGCGTGGCGCCGGTTCTGTCGACCTCGATGACCGGCGGGCAGTCCTGCACGTCATCGAGCTTCGAGCGGTTCGCGCGATCTGTGATGACGAGCTTCGCGCCGCTGCCGCTGTCACCGACAATTCGCGTCTCGATGGCCTTGGGGCCGAAGGCGGTGAACAGCGGCTGGTAGACGGCGCCCGCGCGCCACGTGCCGAGCACGACCGTCAGCAGCTCGGGAATGCGGGGCAGCAGGCCGGCGACGATATCGCCTTTGCCGATGCCGCGCTTTTTCAGCAGGCTGGCGAACCGCTCCGAATCCGCTTTCAGCGTCTCGAAGATGACCGTCTCGCGCTGCATTTCGCGGCCGATCCATTCGAGCGCGATGTGGCCACCTGACGCCCACCGGTCGCAGCACTCGATTGCCGCATTGAGGCCCGCATTGAGCCGGCCCTGGAGAAGGTCCTTCTCGGCCGAAGCCACCGACATTTCCCGATGAACGGTCTGGTAGTCGCGCATGGAAGTCCTCCCGAGGTCGAGACGGTGCCTGCTGCACCTGTTTGGGCCGAGCTTAGGCCGTCAGGGCTCCATGAGGAACACCCATGGACATTCCGACGAGATCCGCGCGAAGCGTTGACGCCACGCCTTCACGTCCATAGGGTTCGCCACCTGTCCGAGGCCCCAGGGAGAGGGCGGTGCCTGCTGCGCCGCCGCACGCCGTCATGACCATTCCGAATACCCATCAGGGGATCGACCCCGACGAGATCGCGGTCGCGCACGCCTGCCGCGCCTGGCCTTTCGAGGAGGCCCGGAGGCTGATCGCCCGGCTCGACCGGCTCAAGCGGGATCCGGAGGCGCCCGTCCTGTTCGAGACAGGCTACGGTCCCTCGGGCCTGCCGCATATCGGCACGTTCGGCGAGGTCGCGCGCACGAGCATGGTCCGCCACGCCTTCGAGGTGCTGACCGAGGGGCGGCGCAAGACGCGGCTCGTCTGCTTCTCCGATGACATGGACGGCCTGCGCAAGGTCCCCGGCAATGTGCCGAACGGTGACCTGCTCGCGGCCAACCTGGAGAAGCCGCTGACCAGCGTGCCCGATCCTTTCGGCACGCACGAGAGCTTCGCGCACCATAATAACGCGCGGCTGCGTGCCTTCCTCGACCAGTTCGGCTTCGAGTACGAGTTTATGTCCGCGACGACGACCTACAAGTCGGGCGCCATGGATGCGACGCTGCTCGGGATGCTGGAAGTCTATGACCAGGTCATGGACATCATCCTGCCGACGCTCGGGCCGGAGCGCCGCGCGACCTACTCGCCCTTCCTGCCGATCTCGCCGCGCGCGGGCCGCGTGCTCCAGGTGCCGATGATCGAGCGCAATGCCAAGGCGGGCACGGTCGTCTACGTCGATCCCGAGACGGGCGAGAAGGTCGAGACGAAGGTCACGGGCGGTGCCGTCAAGTGCCAGTGGAAGGCCGACTGGGCGCTGCGTTGGGTCGCGCTCGGCGTCGATTACGAAATGGCCGGCAAGGACCTGATCGACTCGGTCACGCTGTCCTCGAAGATCTGCCGCGCGCTCGGCAGCACGCCGCCCGAAGGCTTCAACTACGAGCTTTTCCTCGACGACAAGGGCCAGAAGATCTCCAAGACCAAGGGCAATGGTCTCTCCATTGAGGAGTGGCTCACGTACGCGAGCCCGGAGAGCCTCTCGCTCTTCATGTACCAGAAGCCGAAGACGGCGAAGCGCCTCTACTTCGACGTGATCCCGCGTGCGGTCGACGAGTACCTGACGTTTCTCGGCAAGTACCCTTCGGAGCCGCCGAAGCAGCGGCTGGACAATCCCGTATGGCACATCCACACGGGCCATCCGCCCGCGGCCGAGCTGCCGATCTCGTTCGCGCTGCTCTTGAACCTCGTCTCGGCGTCGAACGCGCATGACGCGGGCGTGCTCTGGGGCTTCATCAAGCGCCATGTGCCGGGCGCGAGCCCCGAGCGCTATCCGCTGCTCGACAAGCTCGTCGGCTATGCGGTGCGCTACTACGAGGACTTCGTAAAGCCGGAGAAGAAGTTTCGCGCGCCGACTGCAACCGAGGCCGCGGCGCTTCAGGCGCTCGATCAGGCGCTCGCCGAGGCGCCGGCAGAGGCCGATGCCGAAACTTTGCAGAATATTGTCTACGAAG
>ERZ778022.4653-NODE-4653-length-11692-cov-5.801237_pt1 | contig 11692 bp, 4 predicted proteins | sample MGYA00375752_ERZ778022 | MGnify/ENA primary metagenome ERZ778022 (study PRJEB29350, sample SAMN05389826) | bioreactor metagenome | isolation source: Thiocyanate bioreactor | place: South Africa: University of Cape Town | collected 2014-04-04 ...
AAGGCTGCCATTGCTGCTGGGCATCGTGAGCTTGCCGCATTGCTGCTGGCCGCGGGCGCCAACAAGAATGCAGGCAACCCGCTTGCTGTCGCTGTCGGCAACGCGGACTTGGCCAGCGTCCGGTTTCTCCTTGAGGCTGGAGCCAACAAGGAGGCACCAGACTCCTCCGGACACACGCCCCTATGGATTGCAGTCGAGAAGGGGCATGTAGACGTGGTGGCAGCGCTGCTTGCTGCGGGCGCAAACAAGGAGGCGCCAGACTCCGCTTGGCGCACACCGCTCTGGCTCGCAGTCGAAAAGGGGTACGGAAAGGTTGTGGCAGCGTTGCTCGCAGCAGGCGCCAACAAGGAGACGCCAGACTCGGCTGGACGCACCCCGTTCTGGTTTGCGATCGAGAAGAACCACGGGGATGTGGTGGCAGCGTTGCTTGCAGCAGGTGCCAACAAGGAGGCACCAGACTCTGCTGGACGTACACCGCTCTGGTTCGCGGTTGAGAAGGGAGCTGGAGACGTTGTGAGGGCGTTGCTCGCAGCAGGCGCCAACAAGAACGTGCGGATGGGGAGTCAGTCCGTCATGTCTTATGCTAGCAGCTTGGTACATCGCCTTGCTAGTAGTCGGGCAGCGCCTGGTTATGAGAGCCACGCACGGGTTTGGTCCATGCTAAAAGATGTATGCGCCAGCTACTAAGGGTTCTAGAGTTGTTACAATGTGCCCATTCGATTGCTGCCATGCTGTACTGTACTGTACGCAACTTCTTACCGGTACCAGTGCTGTGCGCCCTACCTCCTATTCCGTACCGTGGGTACCGCTCTAGCCGCCCAATTGCCCTGCCATGGCGGCGCCACCGCAGCCGCGGGCGGCTCTGGTCCTTTCTGCCGCGCAGGCGGCCTTACCGGCACCGCCTTGCCACCTCTGTGGCCCCGGCCACCACCGCGCACACCACACCGCACGCTGCCACATCCCAACGCTTTCTTTTTTGCATTGACACGTCGTCTTTTTGCATCGTAGCCCTTTTCCGCTTTGTGTTATAACTTGTGCATCGATTGTGTTTGCTGACATGGCACACCGCGGCCTCCGCCCGCAATTACGTCGCCACCAACCGGTATAGCCAGAAGCGGCGGTAGGGCGCTGAGTGGTGTCGTGGCCATGATGAAGTTTTAAGCTGCAAACAAAGTGAGCTGCGCACCGCAACACATAATGCACAAACCTGCTGGCCGCCGGGCCGGCGCCGGCACGTATCCGAATGCCGCCGGTGGAGTACCGGCACACGCCCGTGACGCCCCGGCGGGCCACTGGCCCACTGTAGGTCATGGTACCGTGCGGACGAGGTTGCAGTGCTGTTGGTCGCTGTGCGCGCCACTGGCTGACCTGTTGTTGTATTGCGCTGCACGTACCTGCGCTGCGCCGACGCTGCAGCACCGTTAGCGCTGCCGCGGCAGTGCCGTGTGTGATGCACACCAATCCAATGCGCGGCTATTATTTATGCGCCCCTTTGCTGCCACAGCAAAAGTCCCGACTGCACGCTGCACATGTTCATCACGCTACCGGCTTGTTGCGCCATATTATTGAAGCTTGCAATCACTGCAGCGACAGTGCAGCCTGGCTGCCTGGCAGCGGCCGGCGGCCGCTGTTGCCCGCCAACACAGCCTGGCAGGCCCGGCTGCTGGCCGCTGGTTGAAGTTGGGATCATCCGAGTCTGCCGGCGGAGAAAACAGCAGAAATCGACCCGACGTCGGAACCAACCGTTGAACAGCGCTCAGTACTACACGCCACGATTCGCAATTGTTGGCCCTGTCGCCACACCGACCATTGACGCGGTGCGTATTGCATGTGTGTTCCCCGCGTCGTCTGTGCTCGCAGCCAGCGCAGCAGCATGTTGGTGGCACAGCCTGGTGCACGCCCCACGTGTGTAACACGGTGTGTTCAACACTGCCGGTGCCGTTACTGTGGCGGCATCGTGTCGCGGCCGGTTTGGCACCGCCGCCACGGCCCATTGGCTGACATGCCAGGCAGGTGGCTGCCTTGTCCGTCCTTATTCTTGTTCATCCCCTCAGCCAGCGACACGCTTGCGATTCCCACCACCCGCGTCACCCCGTGCAGCCACCAACTTCGTGGCCGCCGTTGCGTTGTGCCCTTCAACGCCTGTGACCCAGCTCCAAACCCAACCATGGCGGCACCCAAGCCACCCGTGGATTCTTTGTCCGATTATCTGTTAGATTATGATTCTGATTTTGATCTACCGGTAGATATACCGGTACCGGCACGCGCAACCCGTACCGGTGGTACCGGTACCGGTATTGCCAGCTTGACGGAGCCAGCCCGCGGCCCACCAATGCACCCAACGCCTGCTGTCGTACCGGTAGTGGATGCGGTGGCGGTGCCGCTCACGCCCCCTGTGCCCACCGTGCCCGGCCCCGACGGCGGTGCGCCGTTGGATGCGCGCGACGCGGAGGCGGCAACCACGGTGGACGACTGCCTGGCACGCTGCGCCGCTCTGCAGACTGCCAACGACGCGCTGCTGGCGGCGCTCAACTGTGCAACTGGCAACGTGGTACACTACAAGTACACCCTCGGGTGGGACGCCGCGGCGCTGGCGCTCACCGCCAACGAGGTAGCAGTGCGCGAGCCCGCGGCGTCAATTGTGGCCAGCTGGGCGCCGCCACCGATCGCCGACGGTCTGCTGGCAGCACCCACCGACTTGTTCAACGACCGGGTGTCGTACGCCGTGCGCGGGCTGCATGACGTCGAGCGGCTGAATGCCGCCATGGCGCCAGTGGCGGCAAAGTACGCCTTCCTCTCCTCGCGCGCGGTAGAAGCATGCCGCACGTTTGTGCGCAACTATGCGACACTGCACGGCCAACTGACACGCCTGTGGGCACGTGTGGAAGGTGAGCCATCACGCCTGCTAGCCATCCGTGCCCAGCTGGCGCTGCTGAACGCTGGTGATGTGATGAGTGTGGCACAGGTGCTGGGCCTTGCTGCACCGCCGGCTGGCGGCGGCGCGGGTGCCGCTACCAAAGCCGCTGCAGCTGCTGCAACCACAGCCGCTGCAGCTGCTGCAACCACACCCGCTGTAGCTGCTGCAACCACAGCCGCTGCAGCTGCTGCAACCACACCCGCTGCAGCTGCAGCCACTCGTGGGAGCAGCGACGTGGGCGTCCCGGCGCCCCCGCCGCCGCCGCCGCCGCTTCACGCCGGCATGAAGCGCAGCGCGGCAGCCGCCGCACTCCGTGGTGCGGGGCGCAGTGACAGCAACAGCGGTGGTAGTGGCGGTGGCGGTGACGGCGATGGCGCCGACGACACCAGCGACACCGCACCCACGACTGCTGCAGCAGCACTGACGGCCATGGAGGTTGTGAAGGCGCGAAACAACGACGTGTACGCGCGCATCCTTCGAACAACTCGTGTGTCGCGGTACACCTACGGGCTGGTGTGGAACGCAGCCAAGGGAGCACTGGTGGCCACCGCCACCGCCACCATGCATACCGTCGCGTTCGTGCTGACAACCTGGCGCCTGCCGCGTGAACCCTTGTTGACGTCTGTGCATGACCTGTTCAACGACAAGCTGCCGCTGCCACCAGCCGGCGTGGCAGACTTGATCACGCTTAATGACGCCATGGTGGGTGTGGCGCGCAAGTACTGCGCGTTTGGCGAGACGCCGCTGGCGCAGGCGACGTGCACCACCATGCTGTCCAACTACAAGTTGGTGGAGGCGGAGCTGGGTCGGTTGGCGGCGTCGCTGGCTGACACGACGGATGCGCGTACGCGCATTGACGCCACTTTGGCCCGCGTCAACGCCGGTCTGGCGGCGCTGATGGCCACAACGGGGGCGCGCCCGGGGGGTGGCAGCGAGGCGACGGGCGGTGGTGGTGGCGGCGCTGCAGGTAGCGGCGGTGGCGGTGGTGGTGGTGGTGGTGGCGGCGGTGCTGCAGGTGGAGGCGGTGGCGGGAGCGCCTCGAGCGGGATTGCCGCCACCATTGCTCCCGCCGCACCAACGTCCACTGTGCCACTGGTAGCAGCCGCGCTGGTCGGCGACGTTGGCGCGGTGGCAGCACTGCTAGCTAGCGGTGTTGATCCAAATGGTATGGGTCGCACTAGGACAGCTCTGCATGCTGCCGCAGGTAGCGGGCACATCACTATTGTGCGGCAGCTGCTGGATGCAGGCGCCCGGGTGGACGCACTGGACGGTAATGGTTGCACACCGCTGTTGGCGGCTGCAGCAGCACGGCATCGGGAGGTGGTGGCGGAGCTGTTGCGCCGCGGCGCGAGTGTATCGGCCACGGATGCTGACGGCCGTACGCCGCTGCACCGCGCTGCTGCACAGGCCGCGGGTGAGGTGGTTACGTTGTTGCTGGAGGCGGGCGCTGGTGTGGCTGCGGTGGATGCGGCGTGGGCCACGCCGCTGCACTATGCAGCACGACATGGTGGCGGTACCCTGGTACAGGCGCTACTGTCAGCAGGTGCTAACAAGGAGGCCACCACGCACCAGGGCGAGCGACCGGTGCATTGGGCGGGCGCCAACGTGGCTGGTGCGCACGCACTGGACGCGCTGCTGGCGGCGGGCGCCAACGCGGCGGCACTGGATAAGAGCGGCGGCAGCCTCCTCCACCACGCGGCGGCGGGTGGCACTGCGAATACTGTCCGGTGTGTGATGGCGCTCCCAGCTGCTGACGTGATGGCGTGCGACGCCACGGACGCGTCGCCCCTGCACTGGGCCGCGCGGGCCGGCAACGTGGACGCGGCAATGGCGTTGATTGCGGCCAAGGCATCGGTGGAGGCGCAAGACAAAGAGAGCACGACGCCGCTGCTAGCAGCAGCCTGCCGCGGCCATGTGGCGGTGGTGGAAGCGTTGCGCAACGCGGGGGCACTGGGTAGCATTGATAAAGTTGACGGCAAGTACCCGTTGGTCATCGCTGCGGGCAGGGGGGACGTTGCTGCTGTGACGCGGCTGTTGGCGGCGGGCGCGCCGCTGAATGGGGGAGACGCACTTGCTGCCGCCGCCCGGGCTGGACATCCGGAGGTGGTGCGCGTGTTGCTCGCCGCGGGTGCCGACAAAGAGGCTGGCAACCCACTGACGGCTGCCGTTTCAGTTGGCGCCGGGCGGCGTGGGCACTTAAGAGCTGCTGAGCTGCTTCTTGTCGCGGGTGTCAACCACGAAGGCGGGGCGACGGACGGTGGGATGCCCCCGCTTTACTATGCTGTATCTCACCGTAATGCGGAGGCGGTGAAGCTGTTGCTGGACGCTGGTGCCAACAAGGATGCCGGCAACCCGCTTGCGCTTGCTGCGGGTCATAACTTTATAGACATTGTGCGCCTACTCCTGGCCGCGCGTGCCGACATGGACGCCGGTACACCGCTGGCAGCGGCAGCACGTGGTGGGCGCGCTGAGGCGGTGAAGCTGCTGATTGCCGCTGGAGCCAACAAGGAGGCCGGTGCACCCCTGGCAGGGGCGGCAGGAGCTGGGCACGTCGAGTTGGTGAAGCTGCTGATTGCCGCTGGAGCCAACAAGGAGATGCCAGATTCCAATGGATGCACACCCCTGTGGCTTGCCGCACAGAACGGGCGCGCAGAAGTTGTGGAGGCGTTGCTTGCTGCGGGCGCCAACAAGGAGGCAGCAGACGCCCATGGGCGCACGCCTCTTTGGGCCGCGGTAACATACGGGCGCGCAGATATTGTGACTGCGTTGCTTGCGGCGGGTGCCAACAAGAACGTGCAGTACGGTGGCCAGTCCCTCCGTGCATACGCGCAAGGGTATGTGCACAATGGCGATGGGTACGCCAAGGTCGCAGCGCTTCTTGCGGCTGCAGGTGCCACGTAGCGCTGCCCCGCCTCAACCACGGTGCCGCGGCGCCAGTCATAGCGGCGGCCCCAATTACTCTGCAGGCTGCCGTGGGCCATCTTGCCACCCCCGGCAGCCGGGCTCGGGCCCCATACCGGTACATACCGGTACACTGACACCCCCACTGTCACCCAATGCCGCCTTGTGCTGGCACTCGTGCAAGCATTCATTGTCTGTGTTTATAGCATCGGCGCCGCATTACAACGATGGCATTTCTCACCCTCTCGTACGCACCGATGCGGGCGCGGCCACCTCCCTCACCGCCACTAGCCGGCAGGGCGCTGAGCGCCGTGAGCGGCCACGCGCCAGAACATGTTGAAGTTTCAAGCCGCAAACGACGTACACCGAAACACAACATCTGCTGGCCACCGGCGCCAACCCGGATGCAGTCGCCTTCCCTTTGGGCCGCTGTTGGGCACAACAATGCGAACGCGGTTGCAGAGCTGCTGTCGGCGGGTGGGGGGCGCCGCGCCAACAACTTGGCACTGGCGCCAGTGGCCCAGTGCAGACTGTTTAATATTGCGGCCGGTCAAGTTGGGTCAAGTCAACCGTCTCAGCGGGTGTCCCCACACAACAGCTAAAGCGCCGACTGCACGCTGCACATGTTCATTACGCTGCCAGCTTGTTGCGCCACATTATTGAAGCTTGTAATCACAGTGCCAATCACTGCGGCAACCGTTGGCCGTTGGCAGCGCTGTTGCCCGCCAACACGGCCAGAAAGCTGGTTGAAGTCACTTGAAGTGGGATGCTCCGAGTCGACCGGCGAAGAAAACAGCAGAAAACGACACAACGATTGGACAACGCCCGGTGCAGTGGTGCACGCCCCGACTCGCAATTGTGTGCCCTGTCGCCACGCCCATCTTTGATGCGGTGCGTATTGTCTGTGCGTTGGCCCCGGCGGCAACTGTCACGCCGATTGTGGCTATCACCGTGACATGATCAGACATGTTGCGGCCATTGTTGCCAACTTGGCGGCCGCCGGCCGCGACCCGTGCGCAGCCTGGTGCACGCCTCACGTGTGTTCAGCTGCTTACTTTGGCGGCAGTGTATCCCCGCCGCCACGGCTTGCCGCTGGCCATTGACTACCATGATGCCAGGCGCGCGACCTGACTATACTTCTGTTTACCTACTCACCGCGTGTCTGCCAGGCAGTGCCAGCCACGCGTACGATTCCCACCCGCGTCACCCCATGCAGCCCACATCATCGTGGCCGCCGTTGCGCTGTGCCCTGCAACGCCGTCTGAAACACAACGCCGACGCAACCATGGCGGCATCCAAGTCGGCGGCGGATTCTTCGTCCGATTGTCCGCTACTTTTGCTTGATGAATCGAGTACGGTGGCGGGTCGCGGGCCACCCATGGCATCAGCTCCGCCCGCCACGGCCGCCGCCGCCGCAGCAGCAGCGCCTGTCACAGCCGCCGCGGAACCAGCGCCGGTACCAGCGGCTGCGCCAGCGGCCCCTGTCACGTCGGTGGACGGTGGTGCTAGCGGCGGCGGCGCCGGCGGTGGTGGCAATCTCAGCCTGAAAGTGCGTTTTACGGGGTCAACAGGCGGTGGCGCGAGCGTCAGCCACGGTCCAACCATGGAATCGTCTCCAGCCCGCGGGCCGCCAACGCCAGCACCCACTGTCCGCGCAACGCCGGTCACGCTCCCTACACCTACCGTGCCCAACCCCAACGGCGGCGCGCCGCTGGACGCACGCGACGCAGAGGCGGCAACCACGGTGGACGACTGCCTGGCACGCTGCGCCGCTCTGCAGACGGCCAACGACGCGCTGCTAGCGGCGCTGAACAACGCGACCGGCAGCGTGGTGAACTACAAGTACACTCTCAAGTGGGACGCCGCGGCACTGGCACTCACTGCCAGGGAGGCAGCTGTGCGAGAGCCGGCAGCATCGATTGTGGCCAGCTGGGCGCCGCCGCCAAGCAGTGACGACCTGCTGACGGCACCCACCGACGTGTTCAACGACCGGCTGTCGTACGCCGTGCGCGACCTCCATGACGTGGAGCGACTGAACGCCACCATGGCTACCGTGGTGGCGAAGTACGCTTTCCTGTCCACACCGGTCGGCGACCCGCCGCGCGCGGTGGCATCGTGCCGCACCTTTGTGCGCAACTACGCGGTGCTACATGACCAGCTGACACGCCTGTGGGCACGCGCGCAGGGCGAGCCGTCGCGCCTGACGGCCATCCGTGCCCGCTTGGCGGATCTGAACGCCGGCGACGTGCTGAGCGTGGCACGGGTGCTGGGGCTTGCTACTCCACCGGCAGGCAGCGGCAGCGTGGGTGCCGCAACAATACCGGCTGCAGCTGCTGCCGCGCATGGGAGCAAAGGCAGCGACGCGGACGCGCTGGCGCCGGCACCGCCGCCAACCTATGTCAGCGATGATGTGGTTTACGCCGGCAAGAAGCGTAACGCGGCAGCTGCTGCGCTGCCACCGCCTGGGGGTGCAGGGCGCAGTGGCAGTGACCGCAGTGGCGGGGGCTGTATTGATACCGACGACACCAGCGACGAAAGCACGGCGCCTGCCACTGCAGCCGCGGCACTGACGGCTATGGAGGAGGTTAAGGCGCGCAACAGCGACGTGTATGCACGCATCCGCAAACTAGGCCGCGTATCGCGGTACACCTACGCGCTGGTGTGGAACACGTCCAAGGGCGCACTAGTGGCTACAGCCACCCTTACCTCCCGTTTTGTCACGACGGTGCTCTCGAGCTGGGCCCTGCCGCGCGAGCCGTGGCTGACAGCAGTGCAAGACCTGTTCAATGACAAGCTGCCGCTGCCGCCGGCGGGCGTGGCAGATGTGTGCACGCTCAATGACGCCATGGTGGGTGTGGCGCGCAAGTATTGCGCGTTTGGCGAGACGCCGCTGTCGCAGGCGACGTGCGCCACCATGCTGACCAACTACAAGTTGATGGAGGTGGAGCTGGGCCGGATAGCGGCATCTCTGGCGGACACGACGGATGCACGTACGCGCATTCACGCCACTTTGGCCCGCGTCAACGCCGGTCTGGCGGCGCTGATGGCTACAACGGGGGCACGCCCGGGAGGCGGCAGCGACGGCACTGCTGTTGGTGGCGGCGGTGGCGGCGGTGCCGCAGGTGGGCGCAGCGTGATATCCGGTACCGCAACTACTACCGGTACCGGTACCGGTACCAGTGGTATACTGGTACCCTTACCGCGTCGGAAGCTAGCAGGTGCAGCAGCTGTTGCAGATGCAGCCGCAATATCACCCGCTGCGTCACTGGTGGCTGCCGCTACAGCTGGCGACGCTGCCGCGGTAGCAGCGCTGCTCGCCAGCGGCGTTGACCCTTCTTGTGTGGACAGTGCTGGGACCACAGCGCTGCATGCTGCCGCTGATGGTGGGCACATTGCCGTCGTGCGGCAGCTACTGGCAGCGGGTGCCCGCTGGGACGCGCTGGACAGCAATGGCTGCACACCGCTGTTGGTGGCGGCAGCACAGCGGCAGAAGGAGGTAGTGGCGGAGCTGTTGCGGCGTGGCTCGAGTGTATCTGTCACGGATGCCGATGGCAAGACGCCACTACACCGCGCTGCCGCACATAACGCGGGTAAGGTGGTGACGTTGCTTCTGGAGGCAGGCGCTGGCGTGGCGGCAGTGGATGCGGCGTGGGCGACGCCATTGCACTACGCCGCACGGCACGGCGACGCCAGCTTGGTGCGGGCGCTGCTGGCCGCTGGTGCCAACAAGGAGGCCACCACGCGGCAGGGCGAGCGGCCGGTGCACTGGGCAGCGGCCAACGCGGCGGGTGCGAGCGCGCTAGACGCGCTGCTGGCGGTGGGCGCCAACACGGGAGCATTGGATGCGGGTGGCGGGAGTCTCCTTCACCACGCAGCGGCCGGTGGTGCCGTGGACACGGTGCGGCGCGTCCTGGCGCTTCCCACTGCCGAAGTGTTAGCATGTGACGCCACGGACGCGTCGCCGCTGCACTGGGCCGCGCGGGCCGGCAATGTAGACGCAGTGCTAGCGTTGGTTGCCGCAGCGGCGTCGTTGGAAGCAAAGGACAAAGAGGGTGTGACGCCGCTACTAGCGGCAGCCTGCTGCGGCCACATAGCGGTGGTGGATGCTCTGCGTGGTGCGGGTGCACGTGGTGGCATTGATTTTGTCGCTGACAAGTACCCATTGGCCATCGCGGCGGGCAAGGGGGACGTTGCGGCTGTGAAGCGGCTGCTGGCAGCGGGCGCGCCGCTAAACGCGGGAACCCCACTTGCTGCCGCCGCCAGAGCGGGGCACGCAAAAGTGGTACGCGTGTTGTTGGCAGCGGGTGCCAGCAGAAGAGCTGGCAGTCCGCTGACGGCTGCGGTGTCAGTTGGTGCCGGGCGGCGTGGCCACCTCGAAGCTGTCGAGCTGCTCCTTGCCGCCGGCGCCGACCGCGAAGCCACCGTGGGCGGTGTGACCCCGCTTTGTGCGGCCATCAACTCCTGCAGTGCGGAGGCAGTGAAGCTGTTGCTGGCCGCCGGTGTTAACTTGGATACCGGTAACCCGCTTGTTGCAGCCGCAAGTGCCGGGGACGTGACCATTTTGCGCTTGCTATTGGGTGCTGGTGCCAACAAGGAGGCAGCAGATGCCTACGGGCGCACTCCGCTCTGGGTCGCGGTGGAACAGGTTAGCACAGAAGTTGTGGCAGCGTTGATTGCAGCAGGTGCCAACAAGAACGTGCAGCACAATGGCCAGTCCCTTTGCGCATACGCTCAAGGGCGTGCGCGCAATGGCGGTGGGCACGCCAAGGTCGCGGAGCTCCTTGTCGCTGCAGGTGCCACGTAGCGCTGCCCCACCACGGTGCCGCGGCGCCGCGGCGCCGCGCCAGCCACCGCCTGCCTGCCATACCGGTACAGTGCAGGCCCCTTGCCACCCCCGCGCACACCACACCACTTGCTGCCAACCTAACCTAACGCCTTTCATCTTCCACCATCATTGCGTTCTGCGTTGAGTTGTTGCCCTTTGCCGCCTTGTGTTGCCACTTGTGCGTCGGTTGTGTTGTGTATATCGGCGGTGCGCACCCCACCGCGCGCACTGCAGCGGCCACCGCGGCACAACTGCCGTGTGCCGCCCGCCGCCGCGCCGGCAGGGCGCTAAGCTGCCAAACGCCAACATTTGATGTTTCGTTGCCAGGTGCACGCCAACTGATCAGCTGTACATACCGACACTAGTATTAATAGTAGTAATCGGACACTACGACACTACCGGTACCGGTAGTACCTTTGCCTGCAGTCACAAACTCCTGGTGCCACTGCGAATTCTGGCAATCCTGCAGTGTTCTGATTCTGAACTCCGTTGCGCGCTGTGCGCCGCCGCAGCCGTGGTCAAGCCTGGTAGCCAGGCAATGCCAGCTGCGTGCACCTTTCTCAGCACCTCGCCACCAGGCCAGCCGTTTGTCAGGCTGACCGCCAAGCGTATCTTTTACACCATACCCCGATATTCACACACACGACGCGCACAATTATTACAACTCACGCACCACACGCGCAGGACATCATGGAGAGGCCAGAAGACTCAAACGCACTCCAAATCTTGACCGGCGGCCCCCATGTGGCCGCTGCGTTCATGCAGCGCAACATGCCGGACGCGGCCGGATCCGCACCGCCGCCCATTGACCATGACCGGCGGCAGGGCGTCGGCCAGCATGTGGAGCCGAAGGCGATCTTCAAGTGGCTGGACGTGGACGTCGGTGGCGAGGGCACGAAGCTGCGTGTCGCAGACGAGGGTGCGATGCTGCTGGGTGCCATCAAGGACCGGCGGGCGCAGATGGTAGCCATCGTCGGCCCCGCACGGTACGTGCGGCTACGTGCCGTGGGGCGGTGCCGCGCACACACCCACACCCCATAGCTACCCAC
>ERZ778022.4654-NODE-4654-length-11691-cov-6.219577_pt1 | contig 11691 bp, 10 predicted proteins | sample MGYA00375752_ERZ778022 | MGnify/ENA primary metagenome ERZ778022 (study PRJEB29350, sample SAMN05389826) | bioreactor metagenome | isolation source: Thiocyanate bioreactor | place: South Africa: University of Cape Town | collected 2014-04-04 ...
CTAGCGCGGGGCCCTCACGCACCCACTCCTTGCGCACCGCGGGCGGCACCACCAGCACCACATGAGCGGCGGCGGCGGCGGGTGCTTCAGCAGCTGCGCCTGCTACAGCAGGAGCTGGGGGGACGCAATATGCAGCAACTAACTCTGCCAGGGCGGCGCGCCTGCAAGTGGGCGAGTAGGGGCGTGCGTGGGAACCACCGCGTTCACGTGCGCCCCATCGGCAGCGGTGGGCATGGCACGTACGTGGAGTGCTCTGCGTGGTGGGGCGACGCCACGACGGCCGGGTAGGCAGGCGCAAACAGCTGGCTGAGGGCCAGGTTTGCAAGCACAAAGTTGACGAGGGGCTGCGCCGTGCTGCCCTCTGGCTCGCTGCACCGCGGCAGCACGATCAGCGGCGACAGTGCCGCCGCACTGGCTCCACTGCGTCCGCCATAGCCACGTTGCACCTCTGCCGCCTCCTGCACCGGTAGGGGGAGTGTGGGTTGTGATGGCGAGCGGTTACCGGGCCAGCCCCACGCGGCCACGCCCATCCGCCCCGCCTCTTGCTCCTTATGCACACCCGCCACTATCCCGTCACCACCCGGCCATGGCACCCCACTGGTCCCAGCCAGCCATCCGTGTCGTCCATGTCATAATACTTCAGTCACCAGTCATGCCGACGTACGCGGAAGTACCAGGTGAGGGGCGGCCCGTCCGGCAGCAGCAGGATGAAGGCACTCGGCGCCGCCATGGCACGTCGGCGACCACAACAGATGCAGCCCCCCGTATGCGACAGGAGCACTAGTTGCTCCCGTTGTGAATTTGCGGAGCACCGTTGTGTTGGGTTCATCACCCTTGTCAGTGCCACCCAACTGCGGCCAGAACGGCCACCATCGGACCATGGCATGCTGCTGCGGTGCGTATCTGAACGTTCGCGGCGACCGTGTATCCAACACAAATTCGTCCCCTTCCACCGCAGTGTCAGCAGATACACACAGCGATCCGGCAGCTGCATAGATAGGGTCAGGTGTCGCGGGTGTTAGCATGCGACAATTCGACGCCGCACATGGTGACAAAAGCAACGACAGATTTGTCCGTTGGCCGCGATTGGCGACGGTTGGCCACATGCTAACCCGCGCTGGTGGCAGCAGCCGAGCGCGCGGACGCGGCAGTCGACAGGCAATTCACGCCGTGGGAGCGTGATTTTATGCAGTATTGTTTCACTGCGCGTGTTGTTTGTTGGTTTCATGCTGTCATCCGAAAGTTCATTGTGCGGCTGCACCACCACCCTCACCACCACCACACAGCTATGGCGGCACCGCCACGCCATGTGGTGACGGCGGCGGTGGGGGCGACGACGCGGCCGGTGGATGCGTCGACTGCGCTGTCAACTACGCTGCTGTCGTTCCTGGAAGCTGCACCTACAGAGCTGCCGCCGTGGGTGGATGACGCTGCATCAAGTGGCAGCGGCGGCGCAGCAGCGGCGACAGCGCCACCCACGCTGCCGCCGATGCTACTGCCACCGACGCGGGGACGGACGTGGGAAGGAGGTGCGCCGGTGCGCGCCGGCAGTGCAGGGGATGTGATGCTGGCGCCACCCGGCGGCGGTGTGGCGGCAACAGACGGGCAGGCACGCCGCCGGCGAGACAGCAGCGCCTCTGGATCTGTCATTTCGTCCATCAGCCACGCTGGGTCGCACGACGGCAGCCCGTGGACGGTGGAGGGCGACCACGGGCCAAGTGCAGCAGCAGCTGCGACTGTGGTGGAGCCGCCACCGCCACCACTGTTTTCCCAGCCGCCGCTGCAGCCGCCGCCGCCAGATCCGCCACGAGTAGGTGCGCCGCTGCCGTCAGCGTCTGTGCTGGAGGCGATGTCGCGACACCATCCGCTGCCTCCCAGTGCCGTTCGCGTGGTTGGACCTGGCATGGAGGCTATGCGTCGGACCTTACCAGCTGGCGACGCCGGCGGCAGCCACTTTGCACCGCCGCCGTCATTATTTGCACCGGGCCCGCTGCCACCAGAGGCCGTGCCGCCGCCACCCGCAAGGCGCACACACACACGTGCACTGGAGCCGGCGGCAGCCATGCCAGTACTGACACCCGCCCCCACGCCAAGCCTGCCGTATCCGCCGCTGGCAACGTCGTCAGCGGTGGTGGCTGCTGGAATGGATGCCGCGCTGGAATCGCTCGTCTCCATTGCAGCTCGAGCGCGCCACCTGGCAGACACCTCGTCATCTGCTGCCGCTGCGCCGCCGCCGCCACCAGTAGTGCCACCGGCGCCTCGCCCGCTGCCACTCCCATACGCCGCTGCCAGACAGCAGCCTTACATCTATTCCTTGCCGTCGGAGGCCCCGTTTGCTAGTCCCACTCTCCCCGAAGTGAACGAGCTGCGGGCGACGCTGCACCTCAGCCCCGTGGGCGCCGGCCACCCGCTTGCGCGGCTGGCACAAAAAGCAAGCCGTGGATCGCATCGTAGCGGCGGTGGTGGCGGCGGCGGCGGTGGTAGTGGTGGCGTTGGACACGAGGGAGGCGGGTACAGCCCGACATGGGCGCTGCATGCTAGTATGGACACCACGTCGGATTCTGTGCGAGGCGCTGCGGCAGCGGCCCCGCGCCCGCCCCCGCCGCTGGCTGTCGGTTCATCCGCCGGCGGTGCTGTCGCAGGCGACGACGCCATGACGCCGGCCGCTGCTGCTGCCAGCCGCGAGGTGGCACTGGCTCGTGCGCGCATCATGCGCGCCCTCACGCCATCGTGGCAGCCACCTGCCGATAGCCCAGCGACGCTGCCGCCACCGCCGTCACCGCTGCCTCCGAGCCTGGCGCCGCGGCTCGTTAATGCTGTGACGCCAGATCGTAGCGCAGCATCGCCCCCAACTCGCGCCGTCATGCCGCCAGCGCTGCACTCATCAGGCGGCCAGCCTGTTGCTGCCGCTGCGATGGCAAAGGCAGCTGTGCCGTTGGTGGGTGACCCCGCCCCATCGCCGCCGCCACTGCAGACGTCGGTGCGAGCCGCCCTTCAGGCGGCGTCTGACGTGTTGGCGGCATGCCGTGCGCAGGTGGCGCGCGCCATGGCAGACGCGTCGGCCGCCCCAGACAGCGGCGGCGACAGGGATGGCAGCGCCGCCGCGCCGCCCTCACCGCCGCCCATGGCACCGCGCTCGCCGCCCCTGGTGCTGCACTCTTCCGTTCTCCTCCGTCCGGGCGGCGGCAGCGGCGGCACGTCCAACGTCAGCAGCGGTCTTGCCAGTGCACACCTGGCGCGCTCGCCTGACCCGCCGCTCCTAGCGCATGGGTATAGTCTGAGCGGGGCAACGGTCACTGCTGCCATGCTGAGCCCTGGGGTGCCGTCTACTGTCGCACCAGCACTGGCACCGGCACCGGCATTGGCAGCACTGTCGCCAGCGCCGGCTCCCGCCGCGGCAGGGGCGCACAAGCTGGCGTCTTCCTACCTGGCCACGTCACCGGCGACGCCACCACCACCCCGGCACGACCGAGTCGCCGGGATGCCAGCAGTTGAGCCGCCGGCCGGGCGTGGCAGCACGACAGACGTGATTCGCACGCCCGTGTCGGTTGCCTCTGTCGCGCCACGGCCGCCGCCGCCGGCGGGTAGCGCGCATCCGAGTCGTCCTCAAGCCGCCCCACCACTAGACGCGCTGTCCGCCGCGGTGAACGCTGCGCTGCACAGCGCCATGGCCGGCGAGCACTGACCACGCGACAAAAGTCAATGCACAAAAAAATCTACACCCAATTTTCAAACACATAGCAAGCTGCTGGGATGTGCCCACTGCAACCCTGGCCGGGCAACCCCCGTCTGATCGCAACTGCCGGCGCCCTACACCATCTGCTGCCAGGTGTAGTTGCCCGCGTAGGGAGTTACCACGAGCTGACGAGCGACGGTCGTGGTGGGCAGGATTTCAAGTGACAGCGGCTTGCTGCTGCGACGTGCGCCAGCACGCGCTGCAGCCGCCGCGGCGGCACGGCAGCCAGCAGCGGGGGCCAATAGTTGTGGTGCCACTGCTGTGGCGTGTGCGCGTGGCACGGGGAAGGGGGGCCCAGCGTGCTGCAACGCGAAAGCAGCGCGACACGCTGCTGCTGGCACCGCCGCTGGGCGCCGCCGCACACACTACCGGTACGGTCGCCGCCGGCACTGCAGGTTGTGCAGTCTGCCGCAGTGCTGCAAAGCATACCCACAGACAGCTCTATGTGCAACGATAATAGAGTGCACGGCGTGTGCGCGTACTTGTCACCACCCACTGCCACCGCCGCGGCTCTGGTGTGTATTGTGCACCAGTTGGTCCACTGCATGCGCGCAGGAGGGGGAAGTCAACTGCTGCTGTCAACGCAGTGCTGCGCGTGTAGGAGGGCGGCAGCAGCGTGGGTTAACAAGCAAAGCCCGCCACCTGCGAGCGTACATGCAAGGTAGCAGCCGCAGCGCTTACACGCTGCCATCCAGGGCAGGGCGGCGTAACTCTCGCGCTCCGCTCGCGCCGCCACTCCTCCCTCGCTGCCGCCGCACATCCGCAGCTGACGGGCACCACGACCACCCTTGCGACAACAACAACTCGGTGGCGGCACCTTGGTTGCGACGGCAGAACACACGGCTGCCAGCCACGGCAGCGCCCAATGCGCGACCGGCGTGGGCAGTAGCGATGGTATAGTGGTACGGGGCGTCATTGCACCAAGTAGTGTGGAGTTGGCGGTCGCCCGAGGCCCGCGAGTAGGGCAAGTGCGAGGCGTCACTCAGTAGTGTGCGCCTGCCGTGGCGCATGGCGACATTGACGCCATGGGACACTGCGGGAGTACTTGCAGCAGTCACACTAGCAATGGCACCGGTGAGTTACCGACGCTGATGGTGGTGGCACCCGGCAGCGACGGCAACGGGGGCGGTGGCGGTGGCGGCGTCGGAGATGGTAGCAGCAGCACTGCGACGCGGCGCGCGTCCATCGTGTCTGCGACTGCCGCGGCACAGCCCGTCACCGGGTTGCGCATACGCGCTAGCAGCGACGCCAAATACGGCGTGGCTATGACACCGACGGTGGTCACGCCGCAGGCGGTGGTGATGTCAAGCGTCGTGTATGACACGTCAAGCCCCCGGACGCGGACGCTGTCGGTGCCATGGAGAGACGCGAGTGCGCAGCCGATTGCCACGACTACGCGCGCCGCGGTTCCTACCACGACAGCTGCCGTGGCGGTGACGGGCGGCACGACACTCCCCTCGCCACTGCCAGACACGCCGGTGGCAGGCGGCGGCGGCGGAGGCGGTGGTGGTGGCGGTGGCGGCGCTGGTGGCGGCTCCATGGGGCCAATAGAGACGGGAGGTGATTGTGCCACTGCGCTGCCGTTGCCGCTGCCATCGCCGGAGGGCGGCGCGCGGCGCGGCAGCAACGCATGGCCGGCGCACGGGGTGTTGCAACTGTCGATACCCGCCGCCAGCCGACGGGGCAGCACATTGGCGGCGCGGGATGCTGCCACCAGCCCCGTCGGCGCGCCACCCGCCGCCGCGGCCATGCTGATGGGTTTGACCATTAGGGCGCCTGGCGGGCGGCGTGGCGGCGGCGCGCGGTCTGCCACCAGGGCGGCCACGAACAGCGAGGAGCGCGCCGGCGAGAACGCCACAGCGACCAGCACAAACACGGACGCGAGCGGCGATGACGACATGCTGCCACACTCACCCATCTCCCCCGTGCCTGCCGTGCACACACCAGTGGAGGTACGCGCAACGCGGCTTGCCAGTGGCACGGCTGCGGCAGCGGCGGCGGCAGGCGCCGGCCGCCGGCCGCCACCGCCAGGCAGTGTGCTGTACACTGGCGAGACCGCGTCCGACGGCGTGGGGTCCACGGCATCGCGTCGCGCAACACTCAGTGGCGCCCTTGGCACGGAGGGCATCACTGCGGCATTGATGCTGGCAGGCACGGCGACGCTGCCACAGCAGCAGCAGCAGCTGTACGTCCGCCGCGCATCCCTAAGCGCGCCGGAATGCTTGCCGGCGGGACCACATGTTGGGCGACTGCGCACAGCCAGTGTGGAGAGCATGGTGGCCGCTGGATACGGCCGCCGCGCCGGCGCGTCAGTGTGCGCCTACTCTTATGACGGCGGTAGTGGGGGTGTGGGCCGTGGCAGCGGCCGCCGCAGCGACAGCGGCGACGATAGTGAGGGCGGCAGCGGCGATGGTGATCGGCAGCTGACGCTGGACGCGCTGCAACGCATGGCTGCGGCGCAGCGCTCCGCCTTTGTGACGACGATGCAGGAGGCGCACCCCCCGTCATCATCTCGTAGCGAAGCGCCGTCCCCGCTGGGTGTGGCCCTTGTGGACGGATTACTTCCCCTGTAGACCCGAATGTGGTGGTGGTGGGGTCGCTGATTGTGTGTGTTGCTGCTGATTAAGTTAGCTGTTCTCATCGTTACGTATTGTTGTCCCCACACACCTTCCCCAAGGCATGGGATAAGACAACAACTTCATATGGTATGTGTGGTATGTGAGGCGACATTTATTGTTGGCGTGCGCAACGCGGTTACTTGTTATTATTGTGTTAGCGATACCGGTGGCATGTTCAACTTTAACTTCAACATGCGCGCAACCCCCAATGACAGATATTAGATACACACGCCGCACGTCTGCAAACGAAACACATGTATAGTTACAGCGCCACGCTGGACGGCGAGCTGTCCACGTCGTCCAGCAGCGCGCCGTGGTAGCAGGTGGCGCCACCGCCGCCTCCACCGCCACCCCTGCCGCCGCCGTAGCCGCCGCTGCTGTGGCTGCTGTCGTCACTGCCGCCGCCGCCGGCAACGCAGCCCGACGTGGCACCCAGCAGCATGGAGATGTCGCTGCCGCTGCCGCCCGCGCCGCCACCAAACAGCGGGGCAACAATCATGCCCAAGTCGCCGCCCGCCATGGTGGCTGACGAGGAAGGGGAGTGGGCAAACGGCAACCCCGCCCCGCGTGACATCGACGCCGTGGCCGCAACTGCGGCGACGGCGCTGTGCTGGAACTCAGTTTGCGGCGGCCGCCGTGTCAGCCGCGTCACTACCAGGGCAGAGCAGTCTGCAGTGCCGGGCGCCACTTGGCAGCCCACCGACAGCGGCGCGGACTTGGGGGGCACAAAGATGGTGGCGGCCGCACCGCCACTGCTGCTACCGCTGCTGGGGCCAATGCCGACACCTGCGCTGCCGCCATGGTTGGACGGCACACCCGGCGGCGCCCGGCCAGCAGTGCGGGCACGCGCACTCACGCTAGCAGCCGGCGCGGCAGGCCTCCTGTGCGGTGCTGCCGCTGCTACCATCATGGGTGCTGCCGCCATCCCACCGCCGCCGCCGCCACCGCCGCCGCCGCTATTTCCCCCCGCCGACGCAAGGTCAATCTTGACAAAGGTTGGCCGCTTGCGCTTCACGCCGCTCGCCGTGCCGCTGCTGCTGACAGCAGGTGCAGGGCTGTTGGTGCGGGATACGGCACCACCACTGACAGCACCACTACTGGTAACTGCCGACCGTGTCGGCGCAGCTGGCGCTGCCGCTATGGGAGGCTGCGCCTGCGGCTGCGGCTTCGGCTGCGGCTGCGGCGGCGGCGCACGAGCCGACGCGAGCGGCGGTGCAACAGGCATGGGTGTAGGTGCGGGCGCCAGCGTGACGGCCGCCATGGCGGGCACAAGGACGGGTGACGGGGTGGCAGCGGCGCCCTCCAGCGGCGAGGAGGCAAGTGGCGTGACGCCAGGGGCACGCGCGGGCGGCGGGCGGCGTGCCATACGCGCCGCAGGGCCATGCGGCTCCCGCGGCGGCGAGGGGCTTGCCGCTGCCGCGCTGCCAGGCGTTGATGCCAGGGAGCCGGGCGTGGGGATCGGCGCATGCCGCTGCCACCGGTCACGGATGCCAATGCGCAACATCGGAGGCAGCCACGCGTCATCCATCGCGTCCTCGGACGGCGCGGGCGCGTCAAGCATGGAGGTAGAGGGCAGGAAGGGAGGCGCCGGGGCGGCAGCCGCCCCGGCAACAACACGGTGTGGCGTCGGGGCGCTTGCCGGCTGCAGTGGCAGCGGCGCCGGCAGCGGCCGTGGCGGCAACATGCCGGCGGGGTCGGAGGGCGGTGGCAGGACGCATGGCGACGGCGTGCTGACGCTGGAGTCTGCCAGGATGGCACCCCAACACGACGAGCCCGGCGTGCGCAGGGCGGCGGGCGACTCAGCTGCAGTGGCTGGCGCGCCGGCACCAAGGAGTGGCGCCGCCGGAATGGGCCATGACAGGCGCATGGGTGGGACGGGCGGCACCGTCGCGGTCACAGCCGTTGTCGTCACCGTTGCCGCCTCGCCAGCGCGGCTGGTGGTGGCGCCCGACGACGTCCCAGTGGTCGTGGTGCTGCCACCCCGGCTGCCTTCGCTACCATCCGCCACCATCAACGCGGCGCGCATGAGGAGGTGCAGCGCGTGGCGGTCGTTGCACGCCGCCTCGTCGCCGCCGGCCGTGGAGGTCGACGACGGCGTGCCATCGGCGGCCTGCCAGCCGTCACTCGGCGGCGCTGCCACCGTCAGCGTCGGCGGGCGGCGGGCGGAGGAGGACGGTGCGGTGGTGCGAGTGGCAGCAGCGAGGGTGGACGGCGGCGTGTATGGCGAGGGTGCCGCATCCATGGCGGCCAGCTGCTGCTGCCGCGCGGTCGCGTCGGCATGCCCCGATGCGCGTCTGACTGGCGGCGCTGCTGGTGCCTGCGCCCTCCACGCGTAGCTTGCCTCCCGCTCGCCCCGGTGCGCCTGCGCGCATGCGGCGGTGGCTGCCTCTGCCACCTGCCGCGGCAGCGTGCGCAGGTGGGTGGGTGCCGAAGTTGTAGGCGGTGGCGGTGCCGCGGCCAGCCGGCTTGCTGGCGGCGGCGCCGCATGCGCGGCATGCAACAGCGCGGCGGATGCCGGCAGCGACAGCGGCGCCGACACGATGGTGGGCGCGTAGGTTGTGTTTGGCGGCAAGCCGAGTGCCAGCAGGTTGTACTGCCACTGCGACATGGCGGCGGCCCACATGGTTGACGGCAACATGGACGGCGGGTAGGGCGGCGGTGCGGTGGTGGGCGGCGGCGGCGGGCAGGCCGCCGACAGCATGCTGGCGGTGGTGGTGGTGGACGGCGGTGGCACGGGTGCCGCGGTGGTTGTAGCACCAGGCACGCGCCGCAGCGCGCGGCGGGACGGCGTGCCCACCTCCTCACCGTCTGATAACGCCACCGCGGCCACATGCGGTGACGCGGCACCTGGGCTGGCCACCGTGGGACTGAATGGCCCGCCCGTCATCCTCACAGCACGGCCACCAACACCGGCAGTCGCCTGTGACAGCGACAGTGGCAGCGGTGGCGCCGCAGACGAGTCGTCGCCGCCACCACCGCGCAGCAGCCGCCGCCGCCGCGCACCAGGCGTGCCTGCTGGTGACAGCGCGCCGCCGGGCGCGCAGTCGTGTTGTACCGGCACGCGGATACGCATGGCCGGCATGGGCGGCGCTGCCATGCCCGGCGCGGGTACACGATCCATCGCCACCGCGAGCGCGCTGCCGGCGCCGGCGCCACTGCCGGCGCTGCGGACATGATCATCGTACCGGTGGTGGCAGGAGTCGTTGGTGCAGTGAGTCGCCAGCTCTGGCGTGGCCACTGCACCAGCGGCGTCCGGCGACCTGGACGCGGTGGTGGACATGGACGCCGGCGTGCGGGAGGGCTGCCGGCCGAGCGGCAGACGCGCACCGATGCCGCCTTGGCCACTCGCCGTCGCTGCAGTGGTGCCACTGCCACTGCCGCTGGCGCTGCCGCTGGCGCATCCGAGTCTCCCTGCTGCTGGTGCCGCCTCGTCAGCGCCAGGTGCCACTGCAGCAGCGCAGCCGGACATCGGCGACACGCCGCCCGCTTGGGACGCCTGCCACCGCATGGCCGCAAGTCTTGCAAAAATACCTGCAGTCGCCATCTGTTTGCACCATTTGCACGCGGGGTTCCAAAAATGCGCCGTCGCCGCCGCCGCGCGCCGTTCTGGTGCAGCGAGCTGTGGCGGCGCAGCGCGCCGAGCCTCAATCCCGTTTCCCTGCCGCCGTGACAGGGTTATCAACACGACCTTCAAAAGGCGGCGGGCGGCCACCTTCTTGCGGCGCACCCGCGGAGTGCGCACAACCACCACTTGTCGGCACGGGCTGGGCGGTGTGTTCTCTCCCACAGAGGCGTGGCGTGGCGCGCGGCGCGCCGCCACGGCGAATTGAATTTGACGGCGAAAAGAATGCGGACCTGCGGGCACGTCATCCTTGAAAAAGTGCAGTGCAGCAGCCATGGCGTGTCCTTGTGTTGTTCGCCGCTCTGCGCACTGCAGCGCGGCCCGCACCGCCGCGCGGAGCACGTGCTCACCACGGTACTCGCTGGCGCGGTTGCCAGTGGCGCCGCGGATGTTGACTTTGTCCTTTAAAAGCGGCGTGGGTTCACCAATCAAACCCGGCGCGCGCCCGATCGGGTGCAGCAGCCACACACTAGAACTCGCTCACCACTGCACCACTGCAACACTGCAGCACACACCACGCCGCGCTGCAGCTGCTGCACTCCACCACCAACGCAACGACAACAAGCAATCACAAATCAACCGCCACTCACACACGCACGCCATGCGCGGCGCGGCCACTCAAAGGCGGGCGTTGAGGGGGGCGCATGCAGCACGTTGCTGCACGCGGCACGCAAGAGCGGCGGCTCAAAAACGCCCCGTGCGTGCGTACTTTCCCATGCCGCGCTGCCTGCAGCAGCTCGTCACGACACCGTGACCCAGCAGCTGACACCCCATGTCATGAATCACAACAGCGCAACAAACGCAAACTAATGGAACTTGGTCAGCTCGGCGCGCTGCGTGATGGTGCCCGCCATCACCGCCTCCACGTCCGCCACCGTGCGCGGCGCGTGCGTGTAGTTGTCGCAGCCGTCGGCCGTGATGGCCACGTCGTCCTCCAGGCGCACGCCGCCAAAGCCGCGGAAGCGCGCCAGCGCGGCGGGCACGATGAAGCGCGCGCGCGCGGGGTCCGCCAGCGCGGCGTCCAGCAGCGGGTCAATGAAGTAGCAGCCGGGCTCCACGGTCAGGAACATGCCCGCCTCCAGCGTGCGCGCGGTGCGCAGGGAGCGGAAGCCGGGCAGGGAGGGGCGCACGACGTCGGGGCAGTCGGCGGGGTAGCCGCCCACGTCGTGCGTGTCGATGCCCAGGAAGTGGCCCAGGCCGTGCGGCATGAACGTGGCGCCCAGGTTCACTGCCATCATCTCCTCCACGGGGGGGGGGGGGGGGGGGGGGGGGGGGGGGGGGGGGGGGGGGTGACGGGGGACGCAAACAACACAACAATGGCAGCAGCGGCGCTACGCACGTCAACACGCCGCCCGCCTTCAGGTGCGTCAGGATGCGGCGGTACGCGATGGCGTGCATGTCCACCCACGACGCGCCAGGCCGCAGCGCATCCAGCACTGACGTCTGGGCGTCTGCAAGGGGGTGGCGGGGGTGCGAGGGTGCTCGTTGCTGTGGACGCCGTCATGAGCAGCAGGCTGTCATCGGCAGCAGCGGCGCACACGTACCCAGCACCGCCTCGTACACAATCTTCTGGTCCGGCGTGAACTTGCCGTTCAGCGGGAAGGTGGTGGTGATGTCGCTGCCATAGCAGTGGAACTCGGAGCCCATGTCAAACAGACACAGGTCGCCTGCGCGGTGCGGCGTGGGATGGTGTGGGCGTGTGTGTGGCAACGGAA
>ERZ778022.4657-NODE-4657-length-11683-cov-5.244668_pt1 | contig 11683 bp, 8 predicted proteins | sample MGYA00375752_ERZ778022 | MGnify/ENA primary metagenome ERZ778022 (study PRJEB29350, sample SAMN05389826) | bioreactor metagenome | isolation source: Thiocyanate bioreactor | place: South Africa: University of Cape Town | collected 2014-04-04 ...
CCTTCCGCAGGCACGCGCATCCTGCCTGCGCCCCGTTCGCCAGGCGCCAAGGCGCCGGCTGTTGCACCAGCGGCCGCCGCTGTGGCAGCACCCGCCACGCCCGCCGGCCCACTGACTGTGCCCCTCGCGCCCGGCGCGCTGCGCACGCACCAGTGGCGGCGCGCGCCCGCGTCACCCGTGATTGCTGCTGTTGCTGCTGCTGCGGCACCAGTTGTTGCGGCACCCCCCGCCGCCCCGACGGCCGCCACCGCCACGCCGCTGGCGGCGCCCACCTTTGTGCTGCCGACGGCAGCCGTGCTTGCGGCCATGCCTGCCCGTGCCGCTGCTGCGCCGCGGTCAGCGGCGTCGCGCGCGGTGGTGCCGTCACGGTCGTGGACCGCTGCCGTCACGGGCACGGAGGAGGCGGTGCCGCCGACCGCGCCCGCACGCAAGGTGGGCGTCACGACGGTTGGGTTTGGTGCGCCGGCATCCAGTGCTGCGGCGCCTGCCGCCTCCGCCTTTGCGGTGGCGGCGGCTGCTCCGGCAGTGCCTGCCGCCACGCCCGCGCTCGTGCCCGTGCCTGCGGCTGCCGCTGCACCCGCATCGGAGGATGGCGGCGATAAGGACAGTGTGGAGGTGGAGGAGGAGGAGGGCGGCGGTGCTGGCAGCACGTGTGGCGAGGAGCCGACGGAGCGGCAGTTGCAGCAGGTGCGTTGTCGCTGCGCCGCGCGGCAGATCGTTGTTGTGCACCCCTTACGTCGTCATTCCTCGCGCTCACCCCATCCCCCCTTCCCAACCTGCAGCGCCTGAAGCAGGTGGAGATGGGGTACGCGACGGCGGGGTACCAGCGCTACGCGGTGGCAGTGCCAAAGGAGACGCGCATTGCGGGACGGTTCAACCATCCGGCGACGCCGGACCACACGGCGCGGTGCGCAAAGCGCACGTGGGACTCCCAGGTGCGCAGGTGGCGGCGCACGCTGCTCCGGTGGGATCCCAAGCGGGCTGCGGCAGCGGGTGGGGCAGCCGCTGCGGCGGGGGGTGGTGTGGCGGCGCCGCCGCGTATCACGCGCAGCCGCTTGACGCCCGCTGCCGTTAACGCAGCTGCCGCTGCTGCCGCACCGCCGTCATAGCGACTCGGTGTGCCCTGCTACCAGCGACGTTGACCCTACTTCGTGTATTATGTGTGCATGTGTGAATGCGTGTGCGTATGGTGTGCCCGTTGCTGTGCCGCCGCAGTATTAGCCCACTGTGGGGCGGGTATTGAAGTACTTTACGGTACCGGTAAGTGGCCATGATCATGGCTGCGGACTTGCGCGCGCACGCGTCATGGCGGCAGCTGCTTTGAAAAAAGTTGTAACTGTACTTACCGTACCGGCACCAATTGAGACCGCGCGCGCGCGCACAGCACACGGCGGCGCGCAATTCTAGTCACGCGGCTACCCGCTCCGTGACACCTCGGTACGTGGTGCGGTGCCGCGGGTGCGCGCGCCATTGCATACCGCCGCGCCGACGCCGACTCTGCTTCGTCTGGGCGCGTGCACTTGCCAGTGTGCGCGACTTACGGTACCGGTACCGTATGACTTGACACCACACACAGTCCACACTGGGGGAAGATTGCTGCGCCACCGCCGCCCGCTGTCGTAGCGGAACTGCACCGCAACGGCGAATGACCCCACCACTATGCGTACCGGCACCCCACTGCCCCCCTCCCACACCCCCAACCACCAGGTGGTTAAACAGCTGGAATCCATCAAGTCCGGTAGAGAATGCGGCGTCAGGTAGGGCGTCTGCCGCCCATGACGGCTGCCGCGACTGCCAGCCTTGTGCTGGCAGCGGGCCGCGGCACTGCTGGTGACCACCCGCGTACCGGTAGCCGCCGAGCGGCATGTGGCGGCGGGGTCCGGTCATGTGTGTGTTGTGGGGGCGGCCAACAATGTGACGTGCTCTGGTGAGGAGTTCCTGGGCAACTCCACCAAGGCGACGCCACCGGCGGGCATCCCGTTCATGGCCGTCACGGTGGGCAACACTTTCAGTTGCGGTCTTGTCACAAATGCCAGCGCGGTGTGCTGGGGCGAGTTCCCTGGTGCCGCACCCAACCCAGCCACCACCTTCATCGACATCCATGCCGGTGCCAACAACCTGTGCGGTCTACAGGCGGCCGGCGCCGTGCTGTGCTACGGCAACGCCACGGCAGGTGTCACAACCGTGCCGGCAGGCGTGTACCAGGGCGTGTCCACCGGCACCAACGTGGCGTGTGCCGTCAGGCGCAACCACTCCATTGCATGCTGGGGCGACGCCACCAACCCCGTCATTGCCGCCCTGCCGCCGGCCATCACCGATGCCGACCACGTGTCTGTCGGCGCCACCCGTGCGTGCTACATCACCACTGCCGGTGGACTGGTCTGCTGGGGCGACAACGCCGCAGGCCAGGCGGCGGTGCCGGCGGGCGTGAGCGCCGTGTCGGCGGTGTGGTGGGTGTCGGCGGGCAGCACGTCAACATGCGTCATCGCTGGGTCCAGCGCCGCCAACATGGCGCCGCCGGGGCGCCTGACGTGCTGGGGCGAGGCCACCGGCAACTGGAGCGGTACAAGCGCGTACGAGGTGGCGTGCGCCAGCTGGGGATGCATTGTGTCGGAGGACGCTGGCGGTAGCGCCGCCAAGACCTCGTTTGCGGTGGCGTCCATGCTGGGCGTGCCCATCCCACGCACCTACAACTCCACAACTTACGCAGGCAGCGGCACGTCCGGATACGCCGACGGCATTGGTACAAACGCGCAATTTATGACCCCTTCAGGTTTCATCATTCGTGACGGCACGATGTTGCTGGCAGACAAGAACAGCTACACGATTCGGCGCGTCAACCTGACCACCGCTAACGTCACTCGTTTTGCTGGACAGCCAGGCGTCAATTCGGGTGTGGACTCCAATATCAACCCTCTAAACGCGACATTTCAAAACCCATACTGCCTGGAGTACGGCGCCGCCGGTGATCTGTATGTGTATGATTATGGTTTGTGTTCCATACGAAAGATCTCTCCGGCGGGCGTCGTTACAACAATTGCCGGCAAGAGCGGCACCGCTACCCCGGCAGTTGACGGCGTGGGCACTAATGTCGTTCTGGGCGTGGCGACAGACATGCGTCTCGACAGCACCAGCGGAATCATATACTTGCCAGACTTCACCAACAACCGCGTGCGCGCGCTGTACCCCAACGAGACGGTGGGCACGGTTGCGGACATCGGCGGCAGCTACCCCAGGTCGCTCGTCCTTGACACCGCGCAGCGCACCATGTATGTGGGCACTATGTACAATATTCTAAAGATTAGTTACGCCGGCGCGTACACCCTGTTTTCGGGCAGCGCCAACGCCATAGGCAATGCTGACGGGCCCGCGGCAGTAGCACGCTTCAATTACGTCCAAGGCCTGGAGCGCGACGCGGCGGGCAACCTGTACGCTACTGACTACGTCAACTGCCGAATCCGAAAGGTGTCGCCTGATGGTACCGTAAAGACAATCCTAGGCGGCACATCTGGGAATATCGACGGAGTTGGCACCAACGCTCGCTTGGGGAATCTATGGGGCCTGCGTATGGCGCCGGGGGGCGCTGCCATGTACGTCGCTGACAACAACAATCGGAAGCTGCGCCGCGTGGATATCGTGTATGTTATTCCGCCCGCCCCGCTTGCCGTAGGCAACGCGCCCCTGCCACCGTCGCCCATCGGCGCGAATGTCCAGCTGACGGCGTGGCGGGTCGTAACCGCTGTTGTGGACGCCCAGTCGCTGTCGTTCTCTGCGCCGCTCACTGCCAACAACACCGCCGGCATGAACCCCGCCATCCGCGCCCTGGCACTGGGCATCGTGAATCTGGCAGAGCAACCTGGCGCGGGGCCGGCCGACAGCCACTCGTTCTCCTCCTCTGCGCGCCGCGGCCTGCACGCCATCAACCTGACTACCGGTTTCCTGCCGCCCTACTCCTTGGCTCTGCCGGCACTGGAGACGCTGGACGTTGAAAGCGCGGGCGTTCTGACCATTGCGGCCCACAGCTTTGCCGGCCTGGACGACGTCACGTGCATCAATTGCGGCGCCACGCCAGGGCTGGCCAATTTCTCTGGACTGGGGCTGCGGTCGTCTGCCACACCTGGCGACCTGACACTGCTGCGGTCATCTGACTTCTTCAACATCTCCGGCATCTCCGCGCTAGATCTCAGTGGCAACGGCCTCACCAGCATTGGGCAGCACGACTTTGACGGCGCGGCGTACATCACGCACTTGTACATCGGCGGCAACCCTGGCCTGAGCTCCATCCACTGCGCCGCCTTCACGGCCGCGCAGCAGCCGCTGCTGAGTGCGAACAATACCGGTATCGACGAAACGGGCAACCCGCCCAGTGCCTGGCGCGCCGGCTGCCCTTCGCCCTCGGCCACACCCTCGGCGTCAGTCACCGCTTCTCCGACAGTTACGCCATCTGTAACCGAGACAGCAGCTGCCACGCTGACAGGCACTGCCACGCCGTCGTACACGCCGAGCACCACCGCGTCACCCTCCGTGACGCCAAGCGCCACCGAGTCACCGACTGCCACTGCAAGCGCCACAGGGTCTCACTCTGCCACGACAAGCACCACCGCGTCGCCGTCTGTCACGCCGAGTACCACCGCATCGCCATCAGTCACGCCGAGCGCAACGGCTACGTCAACATATTCGCCAACAACCACCGACACACCAACACACTCGCCGACCACCACGGGCACACCCACCTTCACGTCGACTGCCACCGGCACACCCACACACTCCCCGAGCGCCACAGTGTCGCCATCTGCCACGTCCAGCGCCTCCGGCACATCCACGTACACGCCAACTACCACAGCCACGTCCACATCCACGTTGACTGCCACCGGCACACCCACCTTCACGCCGAGCACCACCGCGTCGCCATCTGCCACACCGACTTTCGTGGTGGCGGCGGCGTCATCCGGCCTGTCCAAGGCGGACCGGTTCTCCGCTGCGCTGGCGCTGGGCCTGCTGTCGGTCGCATTCATTGCCGTCCTCGTCGTCTTCCGCAATGCGTCCTGCGGCTGCCGTGGTGGTGGGGCGGGTACCGCCAGCCAGCCGCCGCCGCCGCCGCCAGCTGGGCACGGCACGGTGGTGAATGTGACGGACGCGACGGATGGCGCCACCGCCAAGCCGGCGAGTGTCTCAGACGCCACCATCACGGTTACTGGTACTGATACTGCCGAGAGCGGTGAGGCACGCGGTACGGCTGTGTAGCATCTGCCCAAGACGCAGCGCTGCTTCGCGCTTCCGTTGATGCTGGCATTACCGGTTTGGCACGCAGTCTGCCCCTGTAGTACAGATCGCACAGTTTTACAGCACAGCAGCGCAGTGTATGCTGAGTAGCCACTGTAGTACCGGTAGTGACGCTGTAACCTGTAGCACTTTAATTTCTTGTGTTGCCATCAATTTGGCGCCCATGCAGCCGCATTGCAGCGGCCGCACCATGGAGCGACGGCGCCGGACGACAGTGCATGCCGTGCACGGTGCACGGTGAGTCTGCCGGGCTGTCCCGGCCCTGAGCGGCCTGGCAGCCGGCGACTGAGGCGGCCCTGGCTGTGGACAGGCAGGGCAGGGCGAGCAGCGCGAGACCTGACTCCTGGGCTGGCCAGGCCAAACCAGAGGGAAACTGAAAGCTGCGCGGCTGCAGCAGTCGCAGTGCAGCAGCGGCGCTGCAGTAGCCTGCAGTTGCAGTGCAGCAGCGGCGCTGCAGTCGCAGTGCAGCGTGCCAGCGCGGCATCGGCGGAAGCGTTCTGGCCTAACCTACTTGCCAGAACGGGGGGGCCTCCGCACGTCAATATTGATATTGCAAACAGCACGATGCGCCAATTTATTTATTGCTGCAATGGGTCAACATAAATAGTTTGTGGCGGCCCCGCCCCTTATTTTATTGCAATAAATTATTTTATATTTGTTTTAATTACACCCACCGCAACTTCAACATAGCGTCGACACGTGGCAGTTGAGAGGCGACAAGTAGAGACGCAGAGGAGAGTCCGACAGACCGCAGCGCGAGGAAAGGCCACACACGACGCTGAGGCGGTGACTACTTTTGCGTGACAGCGCCAGGAGAGGCGCCGATGGTACCGGTAGAGGCAGTGGAGTCAGGGACGACAGAAGGCGCTGAGGAGACCTCCACGGTCATCGCAGAGACAGAAGACGGCGGCAGTGCCAGTAGAGGCGCTGAAAAGAGGCCACAACGACGCCAGAAGAGGCGCCGATAAGAGGCAGCCACGGCGCCAGCAGAAAACGGCGTCGGAAACCTCCTTGTGGCAGCGGCAGTAGAGGCAGCGCCGACATACGACTGCGGCAGCGACAGTAGAGGCAACCAACATGGCGACGCTGCCAGTAGAGGCGGCAAGAGACGAGTGGCGCCCACGCAGAGAGCCACCTGCACCCGCAGCAGCAGACGCCGGGACGGCCAAGCACGACCCACCACAACCGCTGCCGCCGCCACAAAACCAACACAACGACGCCGGCCTTTGCGGCGCCGCATCCGCGTTCTGGATTGGCAGCATGTGTGTGGCGCTGGTGGCGCTGGCAGCAGTCGCGGCGCCGCCGCCTGCACAAGCGCAGCTAAACCGGGTAGCACGGCAGACGCTGCCGAATACGGTGGTGGCCGCGTGGGATAGCTGGGTAGTGGGCGGCGGGAGTGACGGCGGCGGCGGGCTGGCGGCTGCCACGTGCAGTACATTAGGCGAGTGGCTGCCGTCCGTGGCGACCGCAGTCGCTGCGTACCCGCCACCACCGCCGGCTGTCTGTGTCCACCGCCGCGTGTCGGTACACATAGTAGGCGCTGCTGCAGATTCAGCGTGGCTGCCAGCGGCGGCATCCTGCGCTGCCGCCGTGCAATCAGAACTGCGGTCGGCACTGCGCGCGGCGCTGCCATGGACCGAGGTGGTTGCCTCCACTTCGTTTGCGCCGCAGCCGGCGCTGCTCAATGAGGACGCCATCCTGCAGATAGGTGGCGGCGACAGCGGCAGCGAAGCGGTATACGTCCTGCCGCTGGACCTGGCGCTGCCCCCCGATGCCCGCCCCCGTGAAATAGTTGACGCCCTGCCCCACGCGCCTGACGGCAAGCTGGCCGGCGACGTGCATGGTGCCTGGGCGGCGCCCGAGAGTAGTGCCACGGTGGTGCTGTATTGGCCGCCCGCCGCGGTGCAGCCGCTGTACTTCTTGCGGCCGGCCGCCAGCGGCGCTCATCCCACTGCGGTTGACGCCGTCACGCTGGTAGCGGGTGAGGCAGGCTTGGTGCTGTTGAACGCCACGGGTGGCGTGTGCGGTAGCGACGCGGCAGCCACTGCGGTGGCGGTGCGTGCTGCTGTGGCGCAGGCAACGGAGTACCTTAGCGTGCCGGTCGGTGGGTGCGGCGGCCAACCCGCGCGCGCCATCGCGCTGGCGCGGCTGGCACGCGGCGTGGACGCGTTGGATGCCACGTGTGACCTGCTGGCTCGCGACACCAACCTGCATGTCACGGCTGACGCTGGTGCGCGCTTCGCTGCCGCGGCGGCGTCGCTGCGCCACCTGTTGCAGTCTACAGTAGCCAGCGACGGGAGCGTGAATGCCAGCGTGGCGACGCGGGTGGGGTACGCAGCAGCGGCGGCAGCAGCGATATATCACGACGCCGCCGGGCTCGCGGCGCAAGAGCATGTGTCGTCCCAACACGTTGCCATTGCGCTGCTGCCGCCCTGGGCACCCATGTTGCTGCCGCTTCTTGCCGCCGCGGTAGGCGTTGTGGGTGCGCTTGTTGCACGTGCCCGCGCACGGCCAGTATCCCCGGTACCACCCGCAGCGGCGGCGGCGGCGGGCGTCAGTGTGCCGCAGCGGCGCAACATAGTACTCAAGGGCGGGCTGGAGGTGACGCTGCGGCCGCTGCGGCAGGCCGACGGCGAGGCGTTTCGTGCGTTGTACTGGCTGGGCCAGCTGGAGCACATACGAGATGCCGCGACGGAGGCGGTGCACCGCACATGGACGGCACGCGTGTTCCGTGACGACCTGGCCGACCCGTACGACCACTACGTGGTGCGCGGCGTCGCGCCGTCCTGTTTCTGGATTGCCACTGTGGCGCCAGGCGCGACGGGTGCCCTGCCGCCGGACGTGCCCACACCACTGACTGACGATGAAGGCCGGTGGGTGGTTGGCAGCGTGGGCGGCATCGTGCCGCATGGCGAGCTGCTGCATGACGACGGCACCACCCCACTGCCGCCACGTGGACCAGGCGACGGCCCTGCCGGGGGCCCGGCACAGCCCGGCACGGTGGAGCTGGTGCGCATGTGCATCCACCCGGCAGCGCACCGGCGCGGTCTCGCGCGTGCGCTGATTGCGGAGCTGGAGGGCTGGGCGGCGGGCGCTGGCGCCACGCGCGTGATGCTGACCACGCTGGCGACCATGACGCCGGCGTGGAAGCTGTACCTGTCGGCCGGCTACGCCTTCGCGTCCGCGCCGCGTGGCGTGACGGACGGGTACGCCGGCGCGTCGGTTCACGTGGTGACGCTGGCAAAGTCGCTGCAAGCCGCCGCGGCGCCGCCGCCCCTGCCGCCCGCCTCGGCGCCATTTGCGGCGTGTATCCACCCCGCGCGGCTGTCCGCGCTGCCCGCGCACGAGACGGAGGTGGTGGACTTTGGCGGCGTGGTGCCGGCGGCGACGCTGGTGACGCAGCGCCGCAGCGCCGCCACCTTGGCGGCGATGGAAGACTTGACGGGCAGCATGGCGTGGCATGCAGGCCATCTGCTGGTCACCCTAGTGGCGCGCGCACGCCACATGTTCCGCGATGCGCGCGTCCTGGAGCTGGGTGCCGGTTGCGGCCTGCAGAGCGTGGCTGCCGCGGCGCTGGGCGCGCCGACTGTGGTAGCAACCGACGCGGTGGCGGCGGTGCTGCCGCTTGCCATGCACAACGTGGCGTGCGTGGCGGCGGCGGCGACAACGACTGCGTGTGGGCATGTGCTGCCGTGGGGCAATGTCGCCGCCGAGCGCGGCGTGGCGCGCGCACACGGCGGCGCGCCGTTTGACATCATCCTGGCGTCAGACGTGTTTTACCAGCACCGCGGCAGCACGACGAGCGTGGCGGAGCAAGCGACAGCGCTGTTTGCGACCGTGGCGCGCCTGCTGACGCCCAAGTACGGCGCCGCCCTGTTGGTGTACTCGCCGCGCTACAACGGCATGGCGCCCGCCATTGCTGCCGGCGCTGCAGCAGCTGGTCTCACGCTGGTGGGGCTAGATCGCGACGCTGTCATGAGTACTTCGCAAGCCGCGTCGTTGCGCTTTGGCCGCGTACGCCTCCTGCTTGCCGCCGATTCTCCGGAAGCCGCTGCCGCCTGGTGCCGCGCCGCTTCGACGCCTGACTGGCGCTGCGTGCCGATGGATGCGGTGGAGGACGACGACTGGCTCATGGACGACGGCAGCGCACCGTTCGGCGCCACCGACGTGGAGCGGCTGTTTGAGTGAGGCGGTCATAGTATGAAGGGCATTCAACAACGAATCAAGTGCACAGGCAAGCATGGAAGCGCAGGTCACGCAGGTTACGCAAGAACAAGTCATGCATCAGGGGCGGAGCCGGTGGCCTCGCGGTACTTCTTGAGCAGCACCTTGCGGTACTCCGCCTGGTCGGCCCACAGCGCGGCGGCCTGGCCGTTCAGCGGCGACGCGTTGTTGGGGTCCGCCAGCAGGCTCTGCAGCGACAGCAGGAGGGTGGCGACGGAGTACGCGGCGCTCCACTTGTCCTTCAGGAAGTCGACGCAGATGTTGCCGTACGTGTCCACGTTGGGGTGGAAACACGGCGTGGTGAAGGTGATGGTGGGCGCCGTGAAGGGGTAGTCGGCAGGAAACTTGATCAGCAGCTTGTACGTCAGGCCCTCGTACTCCGTGCCCGCCGACCCCGCCACCGTCGCCACCCACTCAAACAGGTTGTCGCCGTTGGGGAACGCCGTCACGCCCTTGGCGCCGGACATCTGGGGGTGGTGGGTGGGGGTGGGGGCGGGTTGGGGGGGGGGTGGGGGGGTCAAGAGGGTGGGCGGGCAAGGGTGTTACACGACGCCACCAATCACACGGCCCCACCACAGCTCCTATCACACCGTATGCAGCAGCCACATGTCCCACTCAACTACCTCCCGCCCACCACAAATCAAACAAACAAACGCACCATGATCTGCATGAGCTCCTGCTGCAGGCGGCGGGAGACGGCGGCGCGGTCGGCGGGTGCGGCTGCCACGCCTGCCGCCTTGCTTCGCGCCCATCGCCGCCGCCGCCACCGCCGGCCGCCGCAACGGGTGCTACTGTGCCAGCCATGGTGCAATTTCCAGCTGGTTGGTGTGGTTTGGGTGTGGTATTGTGTTGGTAACGTGGTGTGTGTAGATGGTGGTGGCGGCGGGCAGTGGTGGAGGGCGCGCGAAACCTGCCGGATGGCAATAACAAATTGTTGTGGAAGAGTTTGCCGTGAAATTCGGGTGGAGTGCAGACTTGTGTTTGTGTTGGATGGAATCGCGTCGTTGATTTCACTGCATAAATTGGTTTACGTGTACACGTGTGTTGCAAAGTGGCGGTTGGAAGGTGGGAGGAAGAGAGGAGAGAGAGGAGTGGAGGGAGGAGAGAGGAGAGAGAGAGAGAGGCGAGAGAGGAGAGGAGACAGTAGAGAGGAGAGAGAAAGTAACGGAAATTCAGTAGGCGGCAAGAGAAAACGGTGGCCACCCCAGTAGGCGACAAGAGAGAATCCAGTAGGCGACTAGAGAAAAGGCGCCCCAGTAGGCGCCAAGAGGCGACTTTGCGACAATACAACAAATCGTGTACAGCGTCAACGCACATGGGAGCAGTGGCATTTTGTAGCAGCGTTAACGCTGTATCTACCCCTTGGTTTGCCGGTTGGCGAGTGAGAGAGAAATGGAGGTAGCGTTCCTGCCGCTGGAGCTGTGGCGCGCCTCCTCCCTGGCGCAGGGTACGTAGCTAATATGCTGCTATGCACTGGCATGCTGTGGGGGTATTCGGTGTTGCTGTGGTGGGTATTGGTGTCCGGGTGTTGTAGTGCTTGCAGTGTACTGTCTGCATAGAGTGTGGAGGTACAGGGTTTTGGGGTGTTGGAGTGTTGGGAAGAGGGAGGAGGGGTGAGTCGCGCAGGGTACGTGGCTAACTTAGCGATAGTCATTGGGTGTTATGAGTGGCAGCGGGTGATAGGCGGTGGTGGTAGGCGGTGGGTGTGATAGGTGTGGGAGTATCGCAGTAGGGGTGGTGGTTATGTCGCTGTTGTGGTGCGTTGTGTTACAGGTAGGGGTATTTGGGAGCGTCGGGAAGGGGACGATGCCTCGGACAGGGTACGTAACTACGGTCTGCTATGCTCTGGTATTGGTGTTGGCGAATGACTTGATGCTGCTATGGTACCTGGGGCGTGGTGTTGTATGATGCTGTTGTGCGGTGTGGGTGTTGGGCGTGGGTATGTTGTTGTTGTTAGGGGTAGGGGTGAGAAAGCGAGAGATGGGAGGGTGAGTCGCGCAGGGTACGTACTCACATGCTATACTATGGCACTGTTGCGTTGTGGGTGTTAATGGGTGTTGTGGTAGTAGTGAGTATGTATGGGGGGATAACAGTGCGCTTTTAGTGATGCGTCACTGCACTCGGTGCTACTGGTGCTGCTGGTGGACTGCGGCTGCTGCTACTACTACTGCTGCTA
>ERZ778022.4660-NODE-4660-length-11679-cov-5.267206_pt1 | contig 11679 bp, 8 predicted proteins | sample MGYA00375752_ERZ778022 | MGnify/ENA primary metagenome ERZ778022 (study PRJEB29350, sample SAMN05389826) | bioreactor metagenome | isolation source: Thiocyanate bioreactor | place: South Africa: University of Cape Town | collected 2014-04-04 ...
CGGCTCGACCAGCGCCAGCTGCTCGCCGACCTCGTCGCCCAGCAATACAAGCGCCGCGACATGGATTTTACCCGCGGCTCGTTCCGCGTCCGCGGCGATACGATCGAAATCTTCCCGGCCCACCTGGAGGATGCCGCCTGGCGCATCAGCATGTTCGGCGACGAGATCGATGCGATCACCGAGTTCGATCCGCTCACCGGCCAGAAGACCGGCGACCTGAAATCGGTGAAGATCTACGCCAACTCGCACTACGTCACGCCGCGCCCGACCCTGAACGGCGCCATCAAGGCCATCAAGGAAGAGCTGAAGCACCGGCTGGCCGAGCTGGAACAGGCCGGCCGCCTGCTGGAAGCGCAGCGCCTGGAGCAGCGTACCCGTTACGACCTGGAAATGCTCGAAGCCACCGGCTCCTGTGCCGGCATCGAGAACTATTCGCGTTACCTCACCGGCCGCGATCCCGGCGATCCGCCGCCGACGCTGTTCGAATACATCCCCGACAACGCCCTGGTGTTCATCGACGAAAGCCACGTCACCGTGCCGCAGATCGGCGGCATGTACCGGGGCGACTTCCGGCGAAAGGCGACGCTGGCCGAATACGGCTTCCGCCTGCCCTCCTGCATGGACAACCGGCCGCTGCGTTTCGAGGAATGGGACGCGATGCGCCCGGACACCATCGCCGTCTCGGCAACCCCCGGCAACTGGGAGATGGAGCAGTCCGGCGGCGTCTTCGCCGAACAGGTCATCCGCCCGACCGGCCTCATCGATCCGCCGGTGGAGGTGCGTTCCGCCCGCAGCCAGGTGGACGACGTGCTCGGCGAGATCCGCGAGACCAGTGCAAAGGGGTACCGCACCCTCGTCACCGTGCTGACCAAACGCATGGCCGAAGACCTGACCGAATATCTGCACGAACAGGGCATCCGCGTCCGCTACATGCACTCCGACATCGACACGCTGGAGCGCATCGAGATCATCCGCGACCTGCGCCTCGGCGCTTTCGACGTGCTGGTCGGCATCAACCTGCTGCGCGAGGGCCTCGACATTCCCGAATGCGGTTTCGTCGCCATCCTCGACGCCGACAAGGAAGGTTTCCTGCGTTCCGAGACCTCGCTGGTCCAGACCATCGGCCGCGCCGCGCGTAACGTCGATGGCAAGGTCATCCTTTATGCAGACAATATCACCGGCTCGATGAAGCGGGCGATGGAAGAAACCACCCGCCGCCGCGAAAAGCAGATGGCCTACAATGCCGAGCACGGCATAACTCCGGAATCGGTGAAGGCGCGGATCTCCGACATCCTCGATTCCGTCTACGAGCGCGATCACGTGCGCGCCGACATTTCCGGGGCTTCCGGCAAGGGTTTCGCCGATGGCGGCAACCTTGTCGGCAACAATCTGCAGGCCCATCTCAACGCGCTGGAAAAAGCCATGCGCGACGCGGCTGCCGATCTCGACTTCGAAAAGGCCGCCCGGCTGCGCGACGAGATCAAGCGCCTCAAGGCCGCCGAACTCGCCGTCATGGACGACCCGCTCGCCCGCGACGAAGCGCGCGCGCAGGAGCGTGGCAACGGCAAGTCATCGAGCCCCGCCCGCACGGCCAAGACTGCCGACGCGGCACCAAAATCCCTGTTCCAGAAACCCTCGCTCGACGACATGGGACCGGGCACCGACACGGCAACGCCGCTTTTCCGCAAGCCGGACCTCGACGAGATGGGCCGCGACACCGCCGATCCCGCCGGCAAGTCGCTGTTCCGCCGCAACACGCTGGACGAGATGACCGTCGGCCGCACCGAAAAACCTGTTGTCGGCCGGACGCCGGAAAAGCCGGCCGAAGCGGTGGGGACGAAAAAACGCTTTTCGCCGCTGATGGAAGGCCAGCCAGAGACGGCATCCCGAGGATCGGCCGACGACGTTCGTCCCGTCGTCCGCGGCAAGGTCGGCGCCGGCTCCTACGAAGATCCGGCCGAGCAGAAGCGCAAGGGACGTACAAAGGGCAAGACCGGCCGGCCGGGACGGTGATGGGTTTCAGATGTAGGGCGCATTTCCAGCAAAAGAGCGCAGCGACCTATACGCTGGACATCGGCTTTCGAATTTGAAGAAAAACATCTAATCTGTGGTTGCATTTTTCCTAATTTTCTTGAAATATACACTTTCAAAATGGGTGAAAAATGAATTTCTTTAGCCTCTTCCGAACTTTTACGATTAACGACGTAGAAGCTTCCTATAAGTCTGAAAACGCGTTCGCAAATCCGATGGAGACACGGCGAAAGGTCCCTATTTGCGTCATCGACGACGAGCTATTTTTTCAAATGGAACAACTTCAATCACATGGCTTTGACATCGTTCAGGTCGGAAATATAAATTCTTTAAATAGTATTGAGAAATATGAAATAGTAGCATGCGACCTTAGAGGAGTCGGTAGCAAATTTAACGAGAAGCTCCAAGGAGCATCGATAATACAAGAAATAAAAAGATATAGGCCAGAAAAATACGTTATTGCTTATTCGGGAGTTTTCGATCGATCGAACATGGCAAGAATTGCCCATGAACTTGCTGATAGAAAACTGAATAAAGCCGACGACACCGACAAATGGGTAAGAACGCTCGATGAGGCAATACAAATCATCACAAATCCAGTTGAAAGGTGGAAGAGAATACGAGCAAATTTAAATAGCAAAGGAATATCTACAGAAATAGTCCTTAGGTTGGAGAAGGCGTACTGCAAATCAGTAATAAAAAGAGACAATAAATATCTTGTAAAAGCCACAAAATCGGAAACCGTCACAGATGAAATAAAGCCGATAATCCAAGGATTGGTTTCTTCGGCAATATGGGCAGGAATTACATATAGTGGTTAAATTTGTCGACATTATCTGTAAAAATATACTAACAGGGGAATTATCTGAATTCGGAAACATTCAGAGCGACAATTTGCGCCAAAGATTATTGGCAGCCCTCGACAAAGAAACAGAGGGAAAAGAAGATGATATTTATACATTTCCATTTGAGGAATTGATTTTTTCAGCGAACAACAACATTCGCTACACTGATGCCGAGGGAAAAAAGAGAATAGTAGCATATTCGAAAGAAGATCTCCGAGAGTACTGCAGGGATCTATTTGAATTTCTAAGGTTGCAAACGAGGGATTTCATAAATTATACACACGACATCCAATATTTAATTGGAGCACTGAACGCAGCCTCCGTTCCCAAAAAGTCCCATGAAAATGATCTAGATTTCATCAAGGCAAGAATGGAGAAAATAAACCTTATAAGTATATTAATTAGTGCAAAAAGTACTTTTTTTAGATTTCTTACCGAAGATTTGGAAAACACGAGGAAAGATGACGTCAGCATCACCGGGAAAACATTCAAGATTCACAAGGGAATACCATTTTTAGCCGAATCGCATCGAAAGAATGTTGAATCGACATTTAATTCAAATTCGAAATCTACAATAAAAATGATAGATATATTTGAATTTATACCGTACACCATCGTAGAAAACGCAATTAAATACGGCCCGAAAGATTTGGATGTCGACTTCAATATTTACGAAGATAGAGAAGATATTCGGGTTGCAATTTCGTCCCTGGGACCTAAGCTAGAGACAAATGAACTAAAGCGTATTTTTGAAAGAGGATATAGAGGCGTCGCAGCTAGGGAAGGTGGATTTCCGGGCCACGGGTTAGGTCTATTTCAGGCAAATCGAGCGTGTAAGATATTATTTGGAGGACATATATTCGCTGAGCAGGAGCAAAAATATATTAACTTAAATTCTATGCAGTATGCAGAAACAAATTTCACAATAGTTTTACCAAAAAACAACCAAAGAAAATAGAAAAATTTAGAAATTATGTCGTATTTCTCATATTGGGAAAATTAATTACGACATTCGAAATTTAAAAATTCGAGGACCCAATACGAAACATATCAACCTCCTTGAATGCTGTGAAGGTCATTTTTCTTTGCAACCTAGACCATATCAACTCTACACAATATCTCTCCCCCCACCCATTAAAACTCTCTCAACCTCCTCCATGCTATTGCCAAGGCTGCCAGCTAAGGAAAAGGAGAGTCATATGGCGCTGATCGATTTTAAGAACACGCACAATCAGCCCGTCTACGTCAATCCTGCGCATGTGGCCTATATAGCCGTATTCGAAGAGAACGTTACGATCATTGCTCTGGCAGTGACCGGCGCCGGCGGCAAGCCTGTTGCCCTGTATGTCCGCGGCGACATCGACCATGTCCATCACCGCCTCAGCACGCCGCCGATCCGCCACGCGGCCTGAAGATTGCCGCCGGAACCTATTCCGCCGCTTTCGGCATCATCGGCAGTTCGCCACCTTCCAGTTCATAAGAGTATCCCTCGAGCATGGCATAGGCGTGCTCGATCGTTTCGATCTGCGCCTCCGCCTTGCGGATGGCATCGGCGATCGACTGGCTGCGGGCGCGCAGCATCGAGCCCAGCACGTCGTTGCCGGGACGCCGGCCCAGCCGATCGACATGTTTTCGCACGCGTGAGCGGTGGCGCTCCAGCTCCAGAATATGGAAGCGGCTCTTGACGATATCGTCGGACAGCTTTCGCCGCATGGCGGCGACGGGATCGTAGCTGCCCGGTTCACGCTCGTCGAGGATGAAGTCGTTGACCAGCATCTCCAGCATCAGCGCGCCTTCCAGATCCTTGGCATCGGCCAGTTGCGGATCATAGCCGGTGTCGTCGTAGACCTTGCGGCGCACGGGATCGCGCAGCAGATCGTAGGCAAGCTGCAGCCGGCCGAAATGCTCGACGTCGCCGCCGGAATCGGGATGGGCGTGTTTTGCCGTCTTGCGCCAGGCAAGCTTGATCGCCTGATCGTCGGCATCCCGTCCAACTCCGAGCACTTCATAGGGATCGATCACGCCATCCGTCCTTCTTCCGTCACCTGCCCGCACCTTGAGACCTACTCCCCCGCCCCGCCGGCTTCAAGCCCCGAAGCACCAAGCATTCGCCGCCATCATTGGCAGCAGTCGCGACGAAATTGTGGTGGGCCGGGCTTTTCCGTGGCAGCAGCCGGTTTCGGCGCCGGCGATTTCCACAGGGGTTTTCTCGGCTAAGTGCAGGAATTCACAGGGCGGATGGCAAGCCGCTGAAAAAATCTGTGGTTTGCCGAAGCTTCGCCCGCCTGCCGGAGGCAGTGCCGACAGGCGACGGCTGGCACGGAAACCGTAAAATGCCTTCCAAGACGCTTTGTATCTTGCTTTTTACAACATTTGCTGGCAGTCATGTGGCCGTTCGGGCACTAACATCCCGGAGACTGGACAGATTTGTAGATGTCGGCAGGTCCCATGTGTCCGCCGGCTGCCCGGAATGACGGGCGCGTAGACGTTCTTTCCCCGACCGTGACGACTCGACTGACCTTCTGCGGCAACGCGGCAGGGTACACCGCCTGGGCAAAGAACACCCGGGCAATCTAACTGAAGAGGGAAGGAACCTTCATCATGGCCACCAAAGGCACCGTAAAATTCTTCAACCAGGACAAGGGCTTCGGCTTCATCACCCCGGAAGGCGGCGCAAAGGACGTATTCGTCCACATCTCCGCCCTGCAGGCATCTGGCATCCAGACCCTGCGTGATGGCCAGCAGGTCACGTTCGACACCGAGCCGGATCGCATGGGCAAGGGCCCGAAGGCCGTCAACATCACGGCTGACTAATCCTGCCGCGATACGAGATTTGATCCGGCTCACGTCGGGTCCGGACGGCGCTCCTCGGGGCGCCGTTTCTGTTTGAGGCACGCTCCGCGTGTGCGAGGCGCGACGCTGCGGTTCAGGAAGAACTGACTTGCCTGTTTGCAGAACGGGCCGGCATCAGGCACTCAACACATCGCGCCCGGCATCGAGATCCACGGCGGCAAAAGCAGCGGCGATCACCTCCGGCCCTGCTCCCGGCCGGTTGGCATCGGTGGAGAGGATCTGGCGGAAACGCCGCGCGCCGGCAAGCCCCTGGAACAGGCCGACCATATGGCGGGTGACGTGGTGCAGCTTGCCGCCAGCGGCCATGTGCCGCGCAGCATAAGCCATCATCGTGTCGCGCACACCGTCCCAGTCCGCCGCCCGGGCCGGGGCGCCGTAGACGCGATGATCGACATCCGTCAGTAGTGCCGCATGCTGATAGGCCGCCCGGCCCAGCATGACGCCGTCCATATGTTCGAGATGCATCGCCGCCGCATCGAGATCGGCAATGCCGCCGTTGATGCCGAGGAACACGTCCGGGTTCTCCCGCTTCATCCGGTAGACGAGCGGATAGTCGAGCGGCGGAACCTCCCGGTTTTCCTTCGGCGACAATCCCTGCAGCCAGGCTTTGCGCGCATGGATCCAGATGGCGTCCGCACCCGCACCGATCATCCGCCGCAGGAAATCCGGCAGCACCGTTTCCGGCTCCTGGTCGTCGACGCCGATGCGGCATTTTACCGTCACCGGCAGCGTCGTGACCCGCTTCATCGCCGCAACGCAGGCTTCCACCGTCTGCGGTTCGCGCATCAGGCAGGCACCGAACGTGCCGGACTGCACCCGGTCGGAGGGACAGCCGACATTGAGGTTGATTTCGTCGTAGCGATAGTCCGCCGCAATCCGCACCGCCTCGACGAGCTTGGCCGGGTCCGATCCGCCCAGTTGCAGGGCAACCGGATGTTCGGACGCGTCATGGCCGAGCAGGCGATCCCGCGGCCCATGAATGATCGCATCCGCCACCACCATCTCGGTGTAGAGCAGCGCATGGCGGGTGAGCACCCGGTGGAAATAACGACAATGAGTATCAGTCCAGTCGATCATCGGCGCAACCGCAAAGACGGGAACTTTGAAATAATTGATATTTTGTTGCATTACAGACACTTAAAGCACTTTCTTCATCGTCCCGTTTACGCTCATTCTGCGCTATTTCCGCCGATTTTGGTACTAGACTTGGTACAATGTACCAATTATCGTTTTTCATGTACCAACTGAGGCACGGTTATGGGCACTATCACCGCACGCAAGCGCAAGGACGGCAGTACCGGCTACATGGCACGCGTGAGGGTTGTGCGGGATGGTGAAGCCTATCACGAGACCGAGACCTTTGACAGACGCCCGGCGGCGGCAGCCTGGATTTCAAAACGCGAGCGGGAGCTTTCGAAACCAGGGGCAGTCATCACATCAAAAAATTCTGATCCGACGACGCTGGGCACAGTCATTGATCGCTACACCGAGGAAACCGTCAAAGGGGTTGGTCGAACCAAAGCGCAGGTCTTGAAAGCCATCAAGAACTACGACATCGCCAATATGCCCTGCTCTTCGATCAAATCGAAAGACATCGTTGAATTCCTCCAGTCATTGACGGCACAGCCACAGACCGTCGGAAACTACGCCAGCCATCTCGCTGCAATCTTCGCGATCGCGCGGCCGATGTGGGGCTATCGGCTCGACGAGCAGGAGATGAAGGACGCTGTCAAGGTTGCCCGCCGGATGGGTATCATAACCCGGTCAGCGCAACGCGATCGAAGACCCACCTTGGATGAGCTCGATCGACTGATCGGCCATTTCATTGAACGGCGGAAGAAGGTCCCCCAGGCGATGCCAATGCACAGGGTCATCGCTTTCGCGTTATTTTCTACCCGACGCCAGGAGGAAATCACGCGGATCAGATGGAAAGACTTCCAGAGAGAGCACAAACGCGTCCTTGTGCGCGATATGAAGCACCCTGGAGAAAAGATCGGCAATCACACCTGGGTCGACCTTCCCGATCAGGCGATCCAGATCATCGGCAGTATGCCAAAGAGCAAGGCAGAGATCTTTCCCTACTCCACCGACGCCATCTCCGCGAATTTTACCCGAGCCTGCAAGTTGTTGGACATCGACGATCTGCGCTTTCACGACCTGCGTCACGAGGGCATTTCACGGTTGTTTGAGATGGGTTGGAATATCCCGCATGTGGCTGCAGTCAGCGGGCACCGTTCATGGATCAGCCTCAAGCGATATACGCACATTCACGAGACGGGTGATAAATATGCGGGCTGGCACGGCCTTCAGTTAGTCATCGACACCAAATAGGTAGCCGACTGCCTACTGTGCCACTGGTGCAAGCACACAACCACGTAGTGTGGAAAAGGGATTGGTTGCGGGGGCAGGATTTGCTCTTAACTTGCGATCATCGCAACCACCCCATGCTCTACTAAAATCTCTTTCTACCGGAGACCGCAGTAGACTATTTCGTACCGCAGCTTAGCCTTGTTTCAACAGAGATGTCGCCGGCCTTTGCGCAGCCGTTTCTCGGGGGCACTAACATCTCCCAAGACCGCATGTATGTTCCTGTCCTGGAAATGAATTGCAGATGCAAGGCGATAGCCCGAATGCCCCACCAGTTTATATCAGGAGTTGCACCAATAGAATCGTGATAAGCATACCCCGTGCCGGCTCGACGCCGACGATGCATAACTATAAGAAGCTAGACTATGACAAGCGCTCGACAAATTATCGCGATGATCCGTAGCCACGCGGCGGGAGATAACGAAAAGTTTCTCGCCATCGCGGAGACAATTGCCGCAGACGCTGGAAAATCCGGCAAGTCGAAGATGGCAGATAATATCCGCTCGGTGATAATTGACGCACGCCAGTCACCCGAGCCTCGACACACATCCACACCGATACCGATAACTGCCCCTCGCGGCGAGCTTGCTGGGCTCGTACGAGCGTCATATCCCGAAACCTACCTGTCCGACCTCGTCCTGAACAACGATCTCGCTCGTCGGATTCAACGCGCCGTTCGTGAGCATCGCGAGCGTGACGTGTTGCAGAAGAATGGTCTTACACCCCGCCGAAAGTATCTGTTTTCGGGGCCGCCCGGCACTGGCAAAGGGATGACAGCCGCAGCCGTTGCAGGGGAACTCAATCTACCCCTATTTACGATCCTTCTGGACGGCGTCATCACCAAGTTTATGGGCGAGACCGCTTCGAAGCTCCGGCTGGTGTTTGATTCCATGAAGAGCCATCGTGGGGTTTATTTTTTCGACGAAGTTGATGCCCTGGCCTCTCGTCGAGACGCGGACAATGACATCGGCGAAGCCCGCCGAATGCTGAATTCCTTTCTTCAGTTCCTGGAGGACGATCAGTCATCGAGCGTGATTATCGCCGCGACCAATCACAAGGTCCTGCTTGATCCCGCAATTTTCCGGCGGTTCGATGCGTCCTTCAGTTATCTAAAGCCGTCGACTGAAGAGGCGCGACGTGTCCTGAAATTCAACTTGGCGCAGTTCAAGCTTGACCACATCGACTGGGACAGCGTTTCTGCCTGTGCTGATGGCCTGAGCCAAGCGGACTTAGTAGCCGCTGCTGCGGACGCTGCTCGCGACGCGGTGCTTGACAATGACGGTTTGTTGACTGGTGACATTTTGATACAGGCAATTAACGACCGTAATACTATCCACCCAGATTGACATTCGCTCTGAAAGCATTGATCTCTTTGTTGGTTGCTCAATCAGACGTTGATTTCCAATGACTACCTACAGACACCTCCATATTCGAGGCCTCGGCAAGGCTCCTAAGTCTTTCCGAGCAAAACCCGGGCGGTCTTCCGAAACGACCCCTTCAGTCGGCAATCGGGCAATGCACGCAATTCGGCTACTGAATAGTCTGAATGCCGCAACTCAAAATCTATCGAGCGTTGCCGAAGAACAGAAAAAGTACGGCATTCCCGAAAATAAGCGCGGCATGGTCCTCGCGATGGAGAGTCGTCCTAACGTCAGGCTGCGACCCGGAGGCAGCCGCGCTTCAAGTCCGGGCCTCAAACTGTATACGCTGCAGCGAGACATGGATGGCGATGCGCTAGAGGAGACTGCGGATCTCGCTACTTTCTTTGTGTCGGCGAAAACGGTCGGCACTCTCACTGGCAATCTCGAAGAGTATCGCGGTTTCACCGAAACAGATGACGCGTTCCTATCCACCGGAAGGAATTCTGATGATGACGAGGACGACGGTGGAAAGCGCCCACGTAATTTCTGGTTGTTTGAAAGTGTCAACACGATCAGGCCCGCACGTTTGCGCGACTTCTGGACTGACCCGGTCGGCCGCTTTCCCCAAAGGAATGAGACCGTAAATTGGGAAGTGTGGCTTCGGAAAGATCTCACACAGGAATTTCTTTCCGCCGCGACGGATCTCAATATCGAGATTGAAGGACTGTCGACAGAATTCGTTGAGGTATCAATACGCAACGTCAGAGCCTCCCCGGGTGATATGGCGAAGCTCGTCCAGGCAAGCCCAGCGGTGATCGAACTTCGAAGCGCCTCTTCGCTCAATATCGACTTCCTTAGTCAAGCTCCCGATGCGCGAGCCATCCAAATTGCCACACTCGCATCACGAATTGTCGCGCCCAGTCCAGGCGCGCCGCGTATCGCCCTTCTTGATACAGGCGTGAGTTCCGCACATCCGCTCCTGAGGTCATCGATAGACCCTGCTCGATGCTTATCCGCCAGTACAAAATGGCCGGTGACTGATCATTCCGATCATGGAACCAAGATGGCCGGTGTCGCACAGTTTTACGATCTAGGATCCGTTTTGGGGACTACCGGACCGATTCAACTCTGGACCGCGTTGGAATCGGTCGTCGTGACAGCGCCTCCGGGCCAACCGAAGGTCGCCGCTAGGGAGGCGATACAGAGGGCTGTGTCTCTTCTTGAAAAGCAGGAAGCAAAGCGGGTCTTTTGCTTGGCTCAGACCGCGAGCGGTGAAGGCCGAAGTGGCAAGGTGACTGCCACCTCTGCGGCCCTAGACCTTCTTTCCTACGGTGACGGTTCCAAGCCACGTCTCTTCTGCGTAGCGGCAGGCAATGTTCCAACCTCTGCTTCTGAACCCTACCAAGTTGATGACTATCAAGATCGCAACAGTCGCTTTGAGCTCGAGGCCCCGGGACAAGCGGCGAATGTCATCACCGTGGGCGCGGTCACGTTCAAGACGTCCAAAGCGGGGCTTGTTGCCCCCCATGGAGATATGGCCCCGACTTCACGATCATCGGAAAAGTGGACAGATGATCATCCGAACAAGCCCGATGTCGTGATGGAGGGCGGGAATTTTGCTATAGATTCCGACGGGATTTATGCCGGCCCTTCCCACAACGATCTCGTGCTGACGACTTCAGGCAAATCAGCGACAAAGCCGCTGGGCCTGACTGGGGAAACCAGTGCAGCAACTGCCCGTGCATCCGGCCTTCTCGGCAGGCTCCACGTTGCGTATCCGAACATGCGCCCCGAAACACTCCGAGGTCTGCTTGTGCACTCGGCCGAGTGGACACCTGCTATGCAGGCACAGCATCGCATTCTCAGCTCGCGGGTGGGGAGTCCTGAGGCGTGGGGTTTGATACTTTCTCGCTATGGCTGGGGCGTTCCGGATGATGGCCGCGCCTATTACAGTACAGATAACGCATTCAGCATGGTGATTGAGGATGTAATCTCACCGTTCGAGAGAACCGCAGGTTATTCGCGCATCAAGGAGATGAAGTATTTCAAGCTGCCTTGGCCGAAGAATATTCTCAAAGCGCTGAACCAGGCCCAAGTAGAGATGCGTTGCACTCTCTCCTACTTCATCGAGCCGGACCCGCTGGCTGTTTCGCGAGATCGCTATGATCGCTACCGCTCTTTCGGCTTGCGCTTTGACGTTAAGCGCTATGACGAAGATGATG
>ERZ778022.4661-NODE-4661-length-11678-cov-4.152628_pt1 | contig 11678 bp, 10 predicted proteins | sample MGYA00375752_ERZ778022 | MGnify/ENA primary metagenome ERZ778022 (study PRJEB29350, sample SAMN05389826) | bioreactor metagenome | isolation source: Thiocyanate bioreactor | place: South Africa: University of Cape Town | collected 2014-04-04 ...
GGCTGTGGCGCCGCTTCAAGCCGCGGCTCGCCTATGAGGGCTCGACCCGAGTCTACGAGATGGTCGACCGGCCGCTGGTCGGCGTGATCGCGGGCATGGAGCGCGCAGGCATCAAGGTGGATGCGCAGGTGCTCCACCGGCTCTCGACCGACTTCTCGCACCAGATCGCCGCGCTGGAGGAAGAGATCCACGGGCTGGCCCGCTTCAAGGTCACCATCGGCAGCCCCAAGCAGCTGGGCGACGTGCTGTTCGACAAGATGGGGATCAAGGGCGGGCGCAAGGGCAAGTCCGGCGTCTATTCCACCGACGTGAACGAACTGGAGCGCATCGCGGCCGACAAGGATTCGCCCGGCCGCGAGATGGTGCTGAAGGTGCTCGACTGGCGCCAGCTCACCAAGCTCAAATCCACCTATACCGATGCGCTCCAGGCCCAGATCAACCCGGCGACGGGGCGCGTGCACACCAGCTACAGCCTGACCGGCGCACAGACCGGGCGGCTCTCCTCGACCGATCCCAACCTCCAGAACATCCCGATCCGCACCGAGACCGGCAGACAAATCCGGGACGCGTTCGTGGCGGAACCCGGCAATGTGATTCTTTCGGCCGACTATTCGCAGATCGAACTGCGCCTGGCCGCGCACATCGCCGACGTGCCTGCCCTGCGCGAGGCGTTCGAGCAGGGCGAGGACATTCACAACCGCACCGCGATGGAGCTGTTCGGCGAAGTGAACCGCGACACGCGCGGTCGCGCCAAGACGATCAACTTCGCGATCCTCTACGGCATCTCGCGCTGGGGCCTGGCCGGCCGCCTCGACGTGACGCCGGACGAGGCACAGGCGATGATCAACCGCTATTTCGAGCGCTTCCCCGGCATCAACCGCTACATCGCCGATACGCTGAACCTGGCCAAGGAGCGCGGCTACACCACGACGCTGTTCGGCCGGAAGACGCATTTCCCCCGCCTCAAGTCGGCAAATCCGAACGAGCGCGCCGGCAGCGAGCGCGCCGCGATCAACGCGCCGATCCAGGGCACCAGCGCCGACATCATCAAGCGGGCGATGGCGCGGATGGGCCCGGCGTTGCTCGAAGCGGGCCTGCCGAACGTGAAGATGCTGCTCCAGGTGCATGACGAGCTGGTGTTCGAGCTGCCCGAGGGCGATGTGGAGGCCGCCAGGCCGGTCATCCAGCGCGTGATGGCGACCGCTGCCGAGCCCGCGGTGAAGCTCAGCGTGCCGCTGGGCGTCGAGATCGGCGTGGGCCCGAGCTGGGGCGCGGCGCATTGAGCGAGACCGTGACGGCGCTGTCGGGGGGCGAAGACATCAACGCGCTCGCCCGGGGCGGGCGGACCAACATCCTCGGCTTCGTCCTGCGCCTCGCAGCGCGCCTGCCGTTCCTGTTCATCGCCGGCCGCGCCTATGGCCCGGACATTGTCGGTCGCTATGCGATCGCAGTCCTGGTGATCGAGGTTGCGGCGCTGCTGGCCACGCTGGGCCTCAAGCGCGGGCTTGCCCAGGCGCTGGCCGATACCGATCGGCCGCATGCGCATGTCGTGTGGGATGCGATGGTGGTGGCGCTGATCGCCTCGCTGATCGCCAGCGGCGTGCTGATCCTCTTTCCCCAGGCGATGTTTCCCAACAGCCAGGTGACCGGGCTCGAGCCGCTGATCGCGCTGGTGGTGCTGTGCCCGGCGCTTTCCGACGTCGCGCTCTCGGCCTGCGCCTATCGCCACAATATCGGCGCGGCGGTGACCGCGCGGGCGATCATCGAGCCCTGGACGATCAGCATCGCCGCCTGGGCCTTTTCCTATGTCTCGGCGCGCGACGGGCTGATCTTCGCCTATGCGCTGTCGATGGTCGCGGCCCTCGCCGCTTCGATCCTGCCCTTCGTCAGGGAATATGGCCTGCCGCATGGCTGGCGGCCGCGGCCCAGCTCGATCTGGTGGCTCGCACGCGCCAACGCGCCGCTTGCCGGCGCCGATGCGATCGAATGGGCGACGCGCAATGTCGACCGCTTCATTCTCGCGCTGCTGTTCAGCCCGGCCGTGGTGGGCATCTACTATATGGCGCAGCAGGTGGCGTCGGTGCCGCAGCGGCTCAAATCCAGCTTCGATCCGATCCTGGGGCCGGTCGTCACCAAGGCGCTGGCCGAGGACGACAGGGCCGCCGTCGCCAAGCAGGTGCGCCAGGTCGGCTTCTGGGTGACGAGCGCGCAGGCGGCGCTGGCGGTGATGTTCTCGCTCCCGGCCGAGGGCGTGATGGGCCTGATCGGCAAGGAGTTCGTGATCGGCGCCGGCGCGCTGTGCATCCTGCTCGTCGCCGAAGTGCTCGCCTCGACCGGCGCGGTCTGCGAGACCGGCCTGGTCTATATCGCCCGCCACAAGAATCTGGCGGTCTCGGTATGCGTGCTGCTGCTGCAGATCGCGCTGAGCTTCGTGTTCGTCTTCGTCGCACGGGCGCAGGGCTGGCCCGAACCGGTCCAGGCGGCCGGGCCGGCGCTGGCGCTGGCCGTGTCGCTGACCATCGGATCCGCGGTGAAGGCCGCCCTGCTCTATCGCCTCACCGGCGCGCCGGTCGTCTCGATCCGCCCGAGCTTCTTTGCCGCGATCGCGATCGCCAGCCTGGTCGGCGGCGCATTCGCCAGCCTGCCCAAGCACTATGAATGGGCCGAGCTCAGCATCGGCATGCCGGCGATCCTGGTCACCTATCTGTTCGTGATCATCAAGTTCGGCTTCGGCCCGGAGGACCGGGCATTGTTCCGCAAGATGCCGGCGGCCGGCGAAGCGACGCTGCCGACGGAAGGGAAGCTCTAGCTCCCCTCCCTTCCCCAGCTAGTGCCGGAAATGCCGCATGCCGGTGAAGACCATCGCGAGGCCGGCCGCATCGGCCGCCGCGATCACGTCGTCGTCGCGGATCGAGCCGCCGGGCTGGATCACCGCCGTCGCCCCGGCCTCCACCGCGGCGAGCAGACCGTCGGCAAAGGGGAAGAAGGCATCGGAGGCGACCGCGGAGCCGATCGTGCGCGGCTGCGCCCAGCCGGCCTTGTCGGCGGCGTCCTTCGCCTTCCAGGCGGCGATGCGCGCGCTCTCCAGCCGGTTCATCTGGCCGGCGCCGATGCCGGCGGTGCTGCCGTCCCTGGCATAGACGATCGCGTTCGACTTGACGTGCTTGGCCACCGTCCAGGCGAACAGGCAGTCCGCCAGCTCCTGCTCGGTCGGCGCGCGCTTCGTCACCACTTTCAGGTCCTCGCGCGCGACGATGCCGTTGTCGCGGCTCTGGACCAGCCAGCCGCCCGCGAAGGATTTGGCCGTGAGGCCGCCGCGCGCCGGATCGGGCAGGCCCTCGGTCAGCAACAGGCGCAGATTCTTCTTCGCCTCGAACAGCGCGAGCGCCTCTTCATCGGCCCCGGGGGCGACCACGACTTCGGTGAAGATCGACGTGATCTGCTCGGCGGTGGCGCGGTCGAGCGGACGATTCACGGCAATGATGCCGCCGAACGCCGAGACGGTGTCGCAGGCAAAGGCCGCGGCATAGGCATCCGCAAGCGTCGCCGCGCTCGCCACGCCGCAGGGATTGGCGTGCTTGACGATCACGACGGTCGGCGGGCCGTCGCGGAACTCGCTGACCAGCTCGAGGGCGGCATCCGCGTCGTTGTAATTGTTGTAGCTCAGCTCCTTGCCCTGGACCTGACGCGCCTGGCCGATGCCCTGCACATGCGGGCCGCCATGGATGTAGAAGGCTGCCTTCTGGTGCGGATTCTCGCCATAGCGCAGCTCCTGGCCGCGCTTGAGGGCAAGGTGCATCGTGTCGGGGAATTGCTCGCCCTGATCGACCACGCCGAACCAGCTGGCGATCATCGCGTCATGGGCGGCGGTGGCGGCATAGGCCTTGGCGGCGAACTTGCGCCGCTGGGCCAGCGTGGTCGTGCCGTCCGCCACCAGCGCATAGTCGGCCGGATCGGTGAGGATCGCGACACTCTCGTGGTTCTTCGCCGCGGAGCGCACCATCGAGGGACCGCCGATGTCGATATTCTCGATGATCGTGTCGCGGTTCGCGCCGCGCGCCACCGTCTCGGCAAAGGGATAGAGATTGACCACGACGAGATCGATCGGGGCGATCTCGTGCTCGGCCATCGACGTCTCATGGTCCTCGTTGCCGCGAATCGCGAGCAGGCCGCCATGCACCTTGGGATGCAGCGTCTTCACGCGTCCGTCCATCATCTCGGGAAAGCCCGTGAGGTCGGAGATGTCGCGAACCGCGAGCCCGGCATTGCGGAGCGCGGTGGCGGTGCCCCCGGTCGAGACGAGCTCGACTCCCTGCGCCGCCAGCGCCTGTGCGAGTTCGACGATCCCGGTCTTGTCGGAGACCGAGAGGAGTGCGCGCCTGATTTTCACCTGATCCATGCGGCAAGCCCCTCTACGGATCGGGGCGCCGGGCGCAACCCCTAGCGTCGTTTTCGGCTTCGCTGAATCGGGAGCGGGCCGGTGCCGCCCTACCGAAAACGACTAGTCTTCGAGTTCGACGCGCAGGCAGGGCTGGAACGCGTCGCTTTCCTCGTCGTGACGGAACCACACTTCGGTCACCCGATAGTAGCTGAAGGCGCCGTCGACTTCGATCGACAGGCTTTCGCCGGCCCGCGGCAGAAACCCGAACTCACCGACGAACAACGGCTCGCGCGCGTCCTCCTCATCGAACACTTCGACCTGCGCCATCCCGCTTCCTCCCCCGAATCAGCGGGGGAGCCCTATCACTTCGCGCGGTGGAACAGCCAGCTGACGTTTGCACCGCCCGCGAGCGATTCGCCGGTGATCACCAGCTGCTTCGTCGGCACCGGCTTGCCCGTGCCGTCGATCCAGAGCGAGTCTTCGAAGGCAAGCGCGCCGCCCTTGCAGCGGAATTGCCACAGATGCCCGCTCGGCAGGCGCAGGATCGCCGCCTGGCCGTCGGCCGTGGGCGAGATCTCGACCTGGGGCGCCAGGTGGAAGCGAATCGCGAACGGCGTGTTCGTCTTGCGTTTCCGCTTGTCGGCGGGAAGCAGCATGTCCTCGCCGCGCACGTCGCGCCCATCGCCGCCCAGCGCGATCAGCCGGCGATGGACGAAGCCCAGGCGGCGGACATAGCCGTCATGGCTCGCCTCGATCCGGCTGCCATTCTCGCTTTCGGTGCGCGCCAGCTCGACTTCCACAACGCCGCGGCCCAGCGAGCCGTCCGGGTGGATCGCCGTCGAATTGCTGTCGGCCAGCACAAGGGTGGAATGCGCGGCGGTGGTGCGCAGGCCCTCGCTCAGCGCGGCGGGAAGCGCGGCATTGGCCATGTTCGAGCCGCCGCAATTGACGACGATCCGGTGCGGCCCGTCCGAAAGCTCGAAGGCGAGCGTCGAGGCGCAGCCGCCCGCGGCCAGCCGGGCGAGCGGCGGCGGTGCCGCATCGACGATCAGCACCGTGCCGCCGGCGTTCAGCCGCTGATAGCCCCATTCGCGGGCCTGTTTGAGCGGGCGGGTGCGCACGCCCGTCGCCTCCACCGCCTGCTCGATCAGCGCGCCGGGCACGGGGGCGCTGCCCTGCCAGCTGCCCAGGCCCTTGTCGCCATGGCAGACGCCGAGCAGCGCGGTGACCATCCTGCCCAGCGCCGAGGCGACGAAAGCGGGCGGCTCGAGCCGGCGCGCCTCATAGGCGTTGGCCAGGATCGTCAGCAGCTGCACCGCATCGAGCTGGCCCCAGGGCGAGCGGCCGACGGTGCCGCCATCGTCGAACATCGACTGTTCGAGCGCGCGGCGCAGCCCGGTCTCGCCGAAGGAACGGCGCGGATCGCCGCCCGGGATCATCAGCCCGGCAGCCAGCACGCCGCACCAGGCGGCGATGCGCGGCGTGCCGAGCGGGACCCGATCGGCGGCGCGATCGAGATGGCGCGCGCCCTTGGCCAGCGCGTGGAGCACCGAGGAGCGATAGACCAGGTCGTTGGCCGAAAGGATCAGCGGCGCATGGGCAGTCCAGGCGAGGATGCGCCGGCCGACCAGGTCGGCGCGCCAGGCGGGATCGGAGACCTTGTCGCCATGCACGGCGAGCCATCGCTGCATCAGCGCCTCGGCGATCGGCGCCGCGGTGACGCGGGTGGTGACGCTGGAGAGATCGCGCAGCCAGCCGAAGCCGTGGAGATACGCGCCCATCGCCACCGACCAGTCGGGCCGGGTGAAGTCGAGCCCGGCGATCGAACGCTCTTCCCCCCGGAAACGCACCACGCCGTCGAGCAGCGCGTTGCCCCGTTCCACATCGCCGAAGAACGGGTCCTCGCCCACCGCGATCAGTTTCAGGGGATGCCGGCCCTTCAGGCGCATATTGTGGAGCGGCGTACGCCAGGCGAGGCGCTGGAAGCGCTCGGAGATGCGCTCGGCAAGGCTGAGCCCGCGTTCCCCGCCCGTGCGGATGAGCCGCTTGCCCTGCTCGACTCCGTCGGCTCCGGAGTCGATCCTCTCATCGCTCACCCGCCTCGCAGGGCGGCGATGTTCGCCGCGTATCGACTGGGGCCGCCGGTGAAGGTGGCGGTGCCGGCGACCAGCGCATCGGCACCCGCGGCGATGGCGCGCGGGGCCGTCTCGCGGTCGATCCCGCCATCCACCTCCAGGTCGATCGCGCGGCCGCTGGCATCGATCCGCCTGCGCAGCTCGGCGATCTTGCCCAGCTGGCTCTCGATGAACTTCTGCCCGCCGAAGCCGGGGTTCACGCTCATCACCAGGATGAGGTCGATCATGTCCATGACATAGTCGACGGCGTCCACCGGCGTGGAAGGATTGAGCACCACGCCGGCGCGCTTGCCCAGGCCCTTGATCGTCTGGAGCGTGCGGTGGAGATGCGGGCCCGATTCCGGATGGACCGAGATGCAATCGGCACCGGCATCGGCAAAGGCCTGGAGCAGCGGATCCACCGGGGCGATCATCAGGTGCACGTCGAACGGCTTGGCCGTGTGCGGGCGCAACGCCTTGATCACGCCCGGGCCGATCGTGATGTTGGGCACGAAATGCCCGTCCATCACGTCGACATGGATCCAGTCGGCTCCCGCCGCGTCGATGGCGCGGATTTCCTCGCCCAGCTTGGCGAAATCGGCGGAGAGGATCGAAGGTGCGATGCGGACGGCCATGACGAATCCTTAGGCACCCCGCGATTCGCGCGCAACCTCAGCCGTTGCGGACGAGCCTCGCGATGAAGAAACCGTCCAACCCGCCGGCATCGGCAAGCGTTCCGGGGAGCAGGCGAAGGCTGCCGTCGTCGCGGGGCACCACGCCATGGGGAAGCGCCTCGGCCCGGACCGGCGCGATCGCATAGTCGGAACGCGCCTCGAGGAACGCGGCGAGCTGCGCCTCGCCCTCCTCGGGCTCGAGCGAGCAGGTCGAGAAGACGAGCGTGCCGCCGGGCTTCACCCAATCCGCGGCGCGGGCGAGGAGCCTGCCCTGCAGCTCGGCCATTTCCCGGATCAGGCTCGGACGGACGCGATGGAGCACGTCGGGATGACGGCGGAAGATGCCGGTGGCGCTGCACGGCGCATCGAGCAGGACCGCATCGGCGGGCGCCGCGGGCGCCCAGCCGAGCAGGTCTGCGGCGATCACTTCGGCGCCGAGGCCGGTGCGCTCCAGATTTTCGTGAAGTCGCGCCAGACGACTTTCGGAAATGTCGACCGCGGTCACCCGCCAACCGGCGGCGGCGAGCTGGAGCGTCTTGCCCCCCGGGGCGGCGCAGAGGTCGAGCGCGGTGCCGTTGCCCTTGCCGATCAGCCGGGCGGGGAGCGAGGCGGCGAGATCCTGTACCCACCATTCGCCCTCGGCATAGCCGGGGAGCATTGCCACCGCGCCTTTCTCGTCGAGGCGGAGATGGCCGGCGATCAGGCTGGTGCCGGGCAGGTCGGGCACGATCGCAGGGTCGCGCAGGGTCAGGTCGAGCGGCGGCGGAACCGCGATGGCGCGCTCGGCATCCTCGATCGCCTGGTCGCCCCAGGCGGCGTGCCAGCGCAGCGCCACCGCATCGGGCAGGGTCGGCGGCTCGGGCAGAGTCGCACCCTGGCGGACCAGCGCACCGAACACGCCGTGCACCAGCTTGCGCGGTCCGCCATCGACGAGCGGCAGCACGGTGGCGATCGCGGCATGGCCCGGCGTGCCGAGCGCCAGCGCCTGGACGAGCGCGATGCGCAGCGCGAAACGTGCCTTGGCATCGTCGGGAAGACGCTGCTTCGTCGCCGAATCGATCAGCGCGTCGAGATCGGGGAGCCGGCGCAGCACCTCCGCGGCGATGGCATGGGCAAGGCCGCGATCATTGGGCGCAAGGCCCTGCGCCGCCGAGTCGAGCGCCTGCTCCAGCGCCAGCCCGCGCCGGAGCACCGCATCGAGCAGCCTGAGCGCGGCCCGGCGCGTGGGAACGCCGGGAGCGTCGGGCGCCTGACGGGGAGAAGAACGGGGAGAATGGCGGCGCGGCGGCTTCACTTGACCTCGGCGTTGGGAAGGACGATCTGCTGCCTATGGCCCAGCGCCCCGCAAATGTGAAACCGCCCGCGTATCTGACGCCGAGTCCGCCGGTGCCGAAGCCCGAGCCGGCAAGGGAGACCCGGGACCCGCTCGGCCAGGATCCCACCCGCTATGGCGACTGGGAGCTGAAGGGCATCGCCGTCGATTTCTAGTCGCCCAGCGCGGCGAGCAGCTTGCGCACGGTGTTCCAGTTGCGCCCGGTATTGCCCTGGGCCAGCCTGGCCTTCTGCATCGCGGGAACCAGGGTCGAACGGCCCTGGCCCTCGGGGAAGTCGGTGAACAGTTCGCGGCCCACCACCACCATGCGCTCGGGGCCGTCATGGCTTTCCGCCAGCCGGCCGATCGCCGCCCGGTCCGGCGGCGCGCGGTGGAAGGTGACGAGGAGATAGCTGGGCCGCGCCTTCGCTTCCTCGGGGAAGGGATTGGCCTCGACCAGCTTCTCGAGATCGGTCCGGTTGCGCACGAACACTTCGGACTTGAGGCCGGTGGCGCGCTCCAGCGCGGCGTGGAGATCGCGCTCGATGGCCTCGGGCGCCGCGTCGCCGGCCTCGAACACGACATTTCCCGAGGCGAGGATCGTCTTCACCCCGGTGAAGCCCATCCCCTCGACCACGGCCTTGAGCTCCGCCGACTTGAGCTGGCGCTTGCCCAGGTTGATTCCCCGGAGCATCGCCGCCCACTTCACTGCAGCTCCTCCCGCAAGGGCCGGCTGAGCAGCTCCTCGATCACCCGGGCGACGGGCGCGCCCTCCAGCAGGTCGTTGACCGCGCGCGTGACGGGCATGTCGATCCCCGCGTCCCGCGCGGCTTCGCGCAGGACGGGCGCGGTGAAGGCGCCTTCGGCCACGGTCTTGCGGTCGGCCATCAGCGCGGCGGCCTGCTTCCCCTGGCCGAGACCGAGACCGAGGGAAAAGTTGCGCGAATTGGTGGAGGAGCAGGTGAGAACGAGATCGCCCAGCCCGGACAGGCCGGTGAGCGTCTCCGCCTGGGCGCCGCGGGCAAGGCCGAAGCGCGTCATCTCGGCAAAGCCCCGGGCGATCAGCGCGGCGCGGGCATTGAGGCCCAGGCCGGCGCCCTCCACCACGCCGCAGGCGATGGCGAGGACGTTCTTGACCGCCCCGCCGATCTCCGCGCCCACCAGATCTCCCGAACCATAGGTGCGGAAGGCAGGCCCCGCCAGCCGCTCGGCGAGGCGGGTGCGCAGCCCCTCGTCCTCGCAGGCCAGGGTAACGGCAGTGGGTTTGCCGGCCGCGACTTCGTGGGCGAAGGTCGGGCCGGAGAGCACCGCGAGCGGTGCCCGCGGGGCGACCTGATGGGCTACTTCGCCGACCAGCAGCTTGGTGCCGGCCTCGATCCCCTTGGCGCAGAGGACCAGCGGCGTGTCGCCGACCGGCGTCTCGGACAGGACGGCGCGGACATGCTGGGCCGGGGCCACCACCAGCAACGCCTGCATGTCCGCAAGGTCGCCAAGTTCGCGCGTGGCGCGGATGCTCGGGCTGAGAGGCACTTGCGGAAGGAACAGATCGTTGCGGTGGCGGAGGTTCACACTCTCCACCACCTGTGCCTCGCGCGCCCAGAGCAGCACCTCCTCGCTGCCGCCCCGCGCCGCGACCTGGGCCAGGGCCGTCCCCCAGGCGCCGCCACCGATCACGCCTATCCTCATGCCTTCACTCCCGCGCCGCGAACCTTCTCCGCATCCGGATCGAGCGGCCAGCGCGCCCGCGCCGGCGTGTCGAGCGGATCGCTGAACCCCGCCAGGAACCGTTCGGCTCCCGCCCAGCCGATCATCGCCGCATTGTCGGTGCAGAGCCAGAGCGGCGGCGCGACGAAGCGCATGCCGGCTTCCGCGGCCAGTCGTTCCAGGGCGCCGCGCACCGCCTTGTTCGCCGCGACGCCGCCCGCCACCACCAGCGCAGTTGCCTCCACCTTCGCCAGCGCCCGGCGCGTGCGATCGACCAGGCAATCGACCACCGCCTGCTGGAAGGACGCCGCGATATCCTCGACATCATAGCGGCCGACCTTGCGCGCCACGTCGCTCTTCAGGCCGGCGAAGGAGAAATGCGGTTCCGCCGAGCCGAGCAGCGGGCGCGGCAGCGGCACTGCCCCGGGATCGCCGCGCGCCGCCGCTTCCTCCACCGCCGGGCCGCCGGGAAAGCCGAGTCCCAGCATCTTGGCGGTCTTGTCGAACGCCTCGCCCGCGGCGTCGTCGATCGTGGTGGCGAGGCGCCGGTAGCGGCCCACCCCCTCGACGAGCAGCAACTGGCAATGGCCCCCCGAGACGAGCAGCAGCAGATAGGGAAATTCCAGATCGGGATCGGTGAGCCGCGGCGACAGGCCATGTCCCTCGAGATGGTTGACCGCGATCAGCGGCTTGCCGCCCGCCAGCGCCAGCGCCTTGCCGGCGACGAGGCCGACCATGACTCCGCCGATCAGCCCGGGGCCGGCGGTCGCCGCGACCGCGTCGACATCGGCGAGCGTGACGCCGGCTTCCGCAAAGGCGCCCTCGATCAACGGGCCCAGCGCCTCGACATGCGCGCGCGCCGCGATCTCGGGCACCACGCCGCCGTAAATGCTGTGCTGCGCCGCCTGCGACCACACGACATTGGAGATGATCGATCCCTTGCCGTCGATCTCGCGGCGCACGACGGCCGCGGCGGTCTCGTCGCATGTCGTCTCGATGCCGAGAACCAGCATCCTGCCTCCGTATCGCGCTCGAAATTCCGTCCCGGCGCTTTCGCGGCGGCGGCCGGGCTTCTATGATCCCGCGCGCGGGGAATCGGGTGGCGCGGTGCCGCTCTGGCCGCCGTCGACGAGTAGCATTGTGAGGTCGCATGGCGCAATCTTTCCGCCCGCTCTTGCGCATCGGATCGCGCGGGTCGCCGCTCGCGCTTGCGCAGTCCGAGGAGGCGAAAAGACGCCTTGTGGAGGCGCACGGACTCGCGCCTGACGCGATCACCATCACGGCCATCCGCACCACCGGCGACCGCATTCAGAACCGCCCACTGTCCGAAGCCGGCGGCAAGGGCCTGTTCACGAAGGAACTCGAGCAGGCGCTGCTCGACGGCGAGATCGACCTCGCGGTGCATGCCGCCAAGGACATGCCGGCCTGGCTGCCCGATGGACTGGTGCTCGCCGGCTACCTGCCGCGCGAGGACGTCCGCGATGTCATCATTT
>ERZ778022.4664-NODE-4664-length-11673-cov-4.302462_pt1 | contig 11673 bp, 11 predicted proteins | sample MGYA00375752_ERZ778022 | MGnify/ENA primary metagenome ERZ778022 (study PRJEB29350, sample SAMN05389826) | bioreactor metagenome | isolation source: Thiocyanate bioreactor | place: South Africa: University of Cape Town | collected 2014-04-04 ...
CTATCTGCTGTCATTACTATCATTGGAAACTTAAAATTTTAATGCGTCTGCCCTGCATGCTCTCAATAACATTACCCATAAATAAATCGCTTTACCATCGAGAATCAGGAGTTAAAGATTCCATCGTTTCGGTTCAGTTTCGGATTGTTGAAGTAGTCAAACCATAAGTATACGATCAGCCATTAAAATGAAGCCCCCAGAGAATTTGCCGGCGTTTTTAAAGGGCGGCCGATGCAGTTGCAGAATGTATAAAACTGCAAAAAGTATTTTCAACTTAACACAAAAACTGGCTTTAACACGGCAGGCCTGTTCGACAAAAATTTTTGTTCTTAAATTCGCATCAGGTGACACAGGAGCAATTCTCAAATATCGCATCAACCATACCGCATGAGCCGGGCATTTATAAATATTTTGATGCCGATGATAAAATCATCTACGTTGGCAAGGCCAAAAATTTGCGAAAGCGCGTTAGCTCCTATTTTAATAAAACTTTTACCACATACAAAACACATGAACTTGTAAAAAGGATTGAAAGAATTGAGTTTACCATCGTAACCAGTGAACCTGATGCATTCTTTCTTGAAAACTCTTTAATCAAAAACTTTCAGCCGCGTTTCAATATCAATTTAAAAGACGACAAGTCTTACCCTTATATTGTAATAAAAAACGAAAGTTTTCCGAGAATTTATTTAACAAGGCAACCAGTCAATGATGGCTCTGAATACCTGGGGCCTTACACGTCTGTGGCCAGGGTAAGGGAGCTGCTGGAGTTTATTCGCCGGACGATTCCGCTGCGAACCTGCTCGCTAAACTTAACGCAGCGCAACATTGAAAAGGGAAAATTTAAAGTATGCCTTGAATATCATTTGGGAAACTGCAAAGGCCCTTGTGAAGGTTTGCAGTGTAAAGAGGAATATGATGGAAGCATCGCCCAGGTGAGAAATCTTTTAAAAGGAAACCTGCAACCTGTGATCCGGCAGTTTAAGGAAGAGATGAAGTGCCTCGCCGCCGATCTTGAATTTGAGAAAGCCGAGCAGGTACGAAAAAAAATTGAATACCTCGAGGAGTATTATCAATCGCGCTCAGTAGTTGCAGGAATGAAAGGTGGCGATAAGGATGTGTTCTCGATCATTAAAGAGCAGGACATTGCTTATGTAAACTATCTGATGGTTCGTGGCGGAACAATCGTACAGACACACACAACAAGGCTCGAAACACATTTGGATGAACCGATTGAAGAAATACTGGCTTTTGCCATTCAACAATTACGCACCGATTTCAACAGCGCTGCGAAGGAAATCGTAGCGCCTTTTAAAATTGATTATCCTGAGGAGGGAACTGAGATCGTTATTCCGAAGGCTGGGGATCGAAAAAAATTATTGGAACTGTCTGAGTTAAACGCAAATCATTTTATTGAAGAAATAAAAAATAAACAACGGTTAAAAATAAGCCGAAATACAGACCAGATAAAGGTTTTAGAGCAACTGCAACTTGACCTTCAACTACAGGAACTACCCGTGCACATTGAATGTTTCGATAACTCGAACTTTCAGGGAAGCTACCCCGTATCGGCAATGGTGTGCTTTAAAAACGGTGTACCCAGCAAAAAAGATTATCGGCATTTTAATGTTAAAACCGTTGAAGGCATTAATGATTTTGCGAGTATGAAGGAAGCTGTGCATCGCAGGTATAAAAGACTAAAAGAAGAAGAACAGGAGTTGCCACAACTGGTGATTATTGACGGTGGCAAAGGGCAATTGAGCGCTGCCAACGAAGCTATTGAAGAATTGGAATTAACAGGAAGCATCACCCTTGTGGGGCTCGCAAAAAATGTAGAAGAAATATTTTTTACCGGCGATAAAGAATCTTTGAAACTTCCTTATAACGGATCGAGTTTAAAATTTATCCGTTTCATCCGCGACCAGGTGCATCGATATGGAGTAACTTTTCACCGGCGAAAACGCAGCAAAGGTACTTTCAAAAATGAACTGGAGGACATCAAAGGGATCGGCAAAGCCACAGCCGACACGCTTTTGAAGAAATTCCGTTCCGTGAAATATATTCGTCAGCAGCGTTTTGAAGATATTTCAGCCGTTGTGGGAGCAGCTAAAGCAAATATTATTCTCGACTATTTTTCCTCAACAAAAAACTAAATATTACTCCATTTTAAATACCCGATGTGTAATTGATCCTCAGTCAAGTTTTCTTTCTTTGTCAACTGTATTGCAAATTTTTCTTTCTGATGTTGGGGTAAAATATCTTCCACATTAAAAATTTCATCCACGTCCACGCCATATTTATTATCAACATGGCTTACACCTTTTTTATCATCGGTATTGTAATCAATATAGAACTTCGTTTGTTTCGCCTTCGATACGGCTCCCGCCATGTCTTTTGTTACCGTCAATAATTTGTAATGATGTTCTTCAAAAGAATCAGGAAGATAACCGCCGAGGTTAATAAAGAAAAGATTTTCTGATTTTTCTTCTGCATCATCTCTATCACAAATGCTAACTTCATACCCATCAACACTTGCCACTTCCCGCCAACAATCAATATGAATTTTTCCCCCGTCGTGCCAAAAAGCAGCAATGTCTTCTTTAATCAGGCTAAGGCTTTCGCCGATGCAAAAGAAAACATCGTGCTGCTCGGTGTGGCGGTTCGCAGGCGTACATCCCAACAACAGGTAAAAGAGTTTTAAATTACTTTTCATTTTACAAATTTCTCCAAATCAATTTTTAATCATCTTGAAATTAGTCGGTCAAACTTTGAAGTAATTCACCAATAGAAAACACCGGCTTCTCGCAGGCGTAGTTTCTACATAGATAAAAAGTCAAAGTTTCGTTGACCGGTTTATTCTTCAGAAGCGGGTACTGTTCATTGGCAGAAGAAGAAGCCATAATAATTGCATGTGGAAGGTATTGAGACAATAATTCTTTAAGCGCCGATTCGTATTCCCCCATTAAAACAATTTCATTTGTTCCTTTTATCATTTCCAGCATTGCAATTAGCCAAACCCCAAAACTTGTAGGATACTTTACCATCATACCGCTAATTCCCGAAACCATAAACGCTGATCTCTTTGACCAGTCCGGCCTATTGAGCAAAATGCCTAACTGGTAAAGATTCTGCGCCATCACTGCATTACCTGAAGGTGTAGCGCCATCATACACTTCTTTTTTCCGAACAATAACATCCTTTTGCATTTCATGCGTGTAATAAAAAAATCCTTGCTCCTCAGAAAAATTTTCGACCACATACTTACTATATTTTTCCGCCTGATCTAACCAAACGGTTTCACCTGTAATCTTTTGCAGTTCCAGTAAAGCCTGAGTCAAATATGCGTAGTCATCTAAAAAAGCGGGGTATTTTGCCACTTCATTTTTCCAAACATGATTGAGCGAGCCGTCATTATTAGAAAAAGCAGATAATAAAAAATTCATGTTATCTATCGCTCGTTGCTTATACAAGTCATTTCCGGTGGCAGCATAAACTTTGCTGTAAGCCGTGTTCATCAACGCATTCCATCCCAAAATTACTTTATCATCTAATGCAGGCCTGATACGGGTTTTGCGCCTGTTCAACAATTTTTTTCGTCCATCTTTCAATAATCTTTTAATTTCCACAGCAGGCATATCGTGTTTTTTTGCAAATTCACCGAGCGGTTGCAAAACTCTCAAAATATTTTTTCCTTCCCAGTTTCCCTGCGGAGTAACATCATAGTATTCAGCAAATAACTTTGAATCATTACCAATCAATTGCATTACCTCATCATAATCCCACACATAAAATTTACCCTCTACGCCTTCGCTGTCGGCGTCAAGCGCTGCATAAAAGCCTCCGTTCGCATGTGATAATTCCCTTTCAATAAATTCGAGCGTTTGCTCAATAACCTCTTTATATTTTTCTTTTTTTGTGACTTGGTAAGCCTCACTTAAAGCCGACACCAACAGTGCATTGTCATACAACATTTTTTCAAAGTGAGGAGCCAGCCATTCTTTATCGGTTGAATATCTTGCAAAACCTCCTCCTGCCTGGTCATAAATGCCACCGTTTATCATTTTATCCAAACTGAGCAGCGCCTGCTGTAATGCCTGACCTGCAAGGCTTTCAGGCCGTTGCTTCTCAGTAAAATAGTAGCGAAGCAAATATTGTATTGAAAATGTTTGCGGAAATTTTGGAGCATTGCCAAAGCCGCCCCAGGTTTTATCAGCCTGCTTCAAAAGATTGGCGCAGGCAATATCAGCCTGCTCAATATTTACCTGTAAATTATCGGCACCGGGATTGATACCGAAAGAATTTGCGCTTTGTAAATGTTCGGTCATGCTATTAGCCTGCTGCTCTATTTCACTGCGTTTATTTTTGAAAGCATCTGCCACTGCTATCAAAACTTCCTTCCATGACGGCCTGTTTACCACAGGCTGCGGCGGGAAATAAGTACCCCCATAAAAAGGTTGTTTATCCGGTGTCAAAAAAACATTTAGCGGCCAGCCTCCGCTACCCGTCATAGCCTGCACGGCATCCATATAAATATGGTCAATATCCGGCCGCTCTTCGCGATCAATTTTAATATTGATGAAGTGCTCATTCATTATCGCTGCCGTACTATCGTCCTCAAAACTTTCGCGTTCCATCACGTGGCACCAATGGCATGCGGCGTAACCGATACTCACTAAAACAGGCTTGTCTTCATCCTTTGCTTTTTGCAAAGCCTCGTCGCCCCAGGGATACCAATTTACGGGATTGTGAGCATGCTGTAAAAGGTAGGGGCTTGTTTCGTATATTAAATGATTTGCCAAGATGTAAAGGATTGAATTGATAATAGACTCTTGTTGATTTGCATTACGCGCGTACGACGCGAAACCGATAATAAATGAATTGCTTTCGATAAGACAAAAACTAAAACGCGAGCTTTATGTCTTACATTCTACATTCGCCGCTTTACATTCCGTTTCCCCAACCCCACTTTAAAAATACCGGCATCGCACGGCCCCAGGTGGGCACATCATGCCGGCCATCTTTCAGCTCAAGGTAAGCGATGTCATGTGGCGCATAACCTTTGTTCATGAGTTCATGAATGGTATCGAGCGTATCTTCAATCGCGTCAATAACGCCGTTGTTGTTCCGGTCTGCCGTTTCATCTAACATGCCCGTTTGGAAAAAGAATTTTAACTCCGGTGCAAATTTCCCTTTTCTTATCACCTGTTGCATAATGCGGTGCTTGTCGTCCTCGTACTTCGGATTATCCTGGTCAACACTGCGCCACCAAAGCGATCCCGAGAATACGCCGGCTTTTGTAAATACATCGGGATTCTTCCAAACGATATCTAACGCACTAAGCCCGCCCAGCGAAAAACCCGCGAATGAAATTTCTTTAAATTTACTTACGAGATACTTTTTATGAATGAAAGGCAGCAACTCTTTCAATATAAATTTAGAATAACGTCCGGCCTTCGCTCCGCGACCGAGATAATCTTTTTTTCCGGCGATGCCGTATTCCATCATTCGGTCATTGCTACACGAGATGGCGGCACAGCAAACCGGTGTGATAGCCTGCTGTGAATACAAACTCTCTAAAATTTCACTGAAACGCATGACAGGCATGTCCTGGCCATCATTAATCAAAAGTAAACTCATCTCCGCAGGGTTGTCCACATCCTTTGGCAGAAACATTTCCACGTGTACTTTCCGCCGCAAATGTTTTGAAACAAACTGAATGGGTTCCTGTAAAATAAATGTTGAAGCTAAAGCGTCCATCCGACCAAAAATAAGCATTTAAGCAATTCATAAAGTAATCGCCAAAGTGCGCAGTTTTATATAACTTACCGCCTTCAGTATCCAGCTCAGGGCACAAAGATTAGTACCATTGATAGCAGTCATCCATATTGACCTTTTGATATATTTTGCTGTTGCTTTTGAAAGCACGGTTATGAAATCAATTTTGTATGTGGCCATATTTGTGGTCTGCCTGTTTTTGTTAGCGGGAGTTTTTAAGAAAACTTCCGTTCATGGTAAAACAGGGCAGTCTGTTGAAGAATTTTTTGGTTTTCTGAAAAATGAGGATTTTGTTTCTTTAATCGAAAAGTATCCGGTATTTATAAAATTTGAAGACAGTTATAGATTAACTCCGCAGGAGCGCGTGGAGGATATTCGCCGGCAGCAGCAATCAGCATTTGATGAAGTTATTTCTAAATACGATTGTAAAAATATTGCCGAAATCAGTATCGAAAAAATAAGCAGGCAACTACTTCAATACGAACTAAGTAGCCCCGCCACCGCCACAGGGCGGTTAGGTTATAAAAACGGCGGGGCAATAAATTTCAGGGCCACCTTGCACCAGGACAAAATGTTTTCCTTGTACATCGGCAACGAATGCGTACTGAATGACAAATGTGTAATATAACCCCTATCCGGCATGACCCTGATTAATAACCAGATTTTGCCCAGCGGGTCGTAATAGTTTAGCAAAAGAGTAGTTCATATCAAGATACTTTTGCAACATTATTTTAATCTTAAAAATGAAAAAATTGTTTTTAATAATGCCAGTAGCGGCTGTTTTTACAGCCTGCAACAGGGTGGCCGTTATAGGCAACCTTGACACCCCCATCATACTACTCAAAAATCTTACCTTGTGACAAATTTTTGATGCGTGAAACGTACAATTAAATATTATAGAATTATATGGCTTAAATATGATCTGCCGGCAGGACTATCGGTATTCTTTGTTGCCTTACCACTTTGCCTGGGAATTGCATTAGCTTCGGGAGCTCCATTATATTCAGGTATTTTATCGGGCATCGTTGGAGGATTGGTAACTGCAATAATTAGTAGCTCCCAACTGGCTGTTTCGGGACCTGCTGCGGGATTAACCACCTTAGTAGCAGCATCTATTATGATGTTAGGTGATTATCGAATATTCCTTCTAACTATTATTATAGCCGGGCTATTTCAACTACTACTCGGATTGTTAAAACTTGGTGGTATCGCTAGTTATTTCCCCTCAACGGTAATTAAAGGCATGCTTGCTGCAATCGGTATTATCCTTATCACAAAACAAATTCCCATTGCACTAGGATACGATCAACCAGATTTTTGGACAGGCGGGTTTTTTAGGATGTTTTCTGATGAAAATATTTTCTCTAATTTTTCAGAATTCAAGCATCACGTAACTGCAGGAGCTGTTTTAATTAGTATTTTATCTTTTGTCATTTTTAGATTATTTCAATTGCCATTAGTAAAAAAGCTAAAAATGATACCGGTACCATTAGTGGTAGTTGTTCTAGGCATCGTTGTTAATTTGGGGTTTACTTCTATTGCGTCTCATTTTTCTTTAAAACAAACCCAATTGGTGAATATTCCTGACAATATCTTTTCGAACATTACTTTCCCTGATTTTTCACAATTCTTTAGCCGCACCCAGATATGGAAAGACGGATTGGCCATCGGCCTACTGGCAACACTCGAAACACTACTCTGTATTGAGGCCATTGACAAATTGGATAGAAGAAACCGCATAACACCCATCAACAGAGAGTTGGTTGCCCAGGGAATTGGCAATATGACCTGCGGACTTATTGGAGCAATACCTATTACTGCTGTTGTTGTAAGAGGTGCTGCAAACATAGATGCCGGAGCAAGAACAAAACTTTCGGCAATCACACACGGACTTTTTCTTCTAATGGCCGTATTGTTCATTCCATTTTTATTAAACAAAATCCCTTATGCTTCATTGGCTGCGATACTTATCATCACCGGTTACAACCTAACAAAACCAAAACTCTACCGAAATATGTGGAGTTTGGGATGGAAACAATTCCTGCCGTTTATACTTACAATTGTGGCGATTTTAGCAACAGACCTGCTGATAGGGGTTAGTATAGGCTTATTATTGTCCATTTATTTTATTATCAGGGGAAATTTTAAAGCGGAGTATAAGATTACAAAAAGAACTACAAATAGTATTGAAACAGAATACATAAAACTTAATACGGAGGTTACATTCCTGAACAAGGTGAGTTTGAAAAAAGCTTTAGATGAAGTATCTGAATATTGTGTTTTAACTATCGACGGTAGCGAATGTAATTTTATAGACTATGACATCCTTGAAATCATAAGTGAATTTGAAAATAAAGCAAGGGACAGGCACATTGAACTTCATTTAATGGGAATTGAAAAAGTAAATGTGACAGCTGTGCACTGACAAGAGAAGGCCAAAAATTATACTCTGAGCAAAAAACAAGTTCTTACCTCAATCTGTGAGATACGGGAACCATCGCGTGAATTTTTATTTGTATCAGGTTTGAAAAATTAGTTTACCCGGTAAGCGGCTATTTTTTTGCCAAAGAAAGTAGGCAGGTAAATGATGTTGTTCTTTTTATCAATACCAATATCCGCAGTATTTATTTTTTGCTGATGCGTTTCAAGAAGTGTTTCATACTTTCCATTTGAATACACATAAAAAATATACCCGGGCCATGAGGTAGCAATAAAATCTCCATTTTTTAATTGCTCAATACCGTCGATGGCCTCAGGCAAAACAGTAATGGTTGAGATTTGCTTTTTCTTATTGATTTTTTTCAAATTCTTTCCTTCGCCATAATAAAGTTCATTGTTTACAAACGTGAGCCCGTTGGTGCGCGGGGCATTATCAAGATACAGAGTAGGCTTATCTTTTTTTAACTGCCAGATTTTCCCCGCCTTTGAATCAGAAATATAAACAACTCCTTTTCCCACTGCAATATCGTTCAGGTTTTCTGAGTCGGGAACCGGAATTGTTTGGATTAGTTGGCCTTTTTTTATATCAAAAACCGCAACCCGGTTAATGTCAGCAACATAAAGTTTATTACCAATTACGCCCATACCTTTTGGTGCGCTAAGGCCGGTTATCCAACGGCCCTTATAACCGCTTCCATCCGGCTTCATTACGCCAATGCCACCGATACCATCATCGTCCCAACCTGCGCCGTCGATCAGCGAAACATATAATATGCCTTTGTGCAACAAAACAGATTCGGGAACGGCAATTGTGGTATCGGTTTCCCAAACCTTTACGAATGTAGGGCTTTGAGCCGTAGTGAATAGGATACACCCGCTAAATAAAAGTGTAAATAAATATTTCATATTAATGCATTTTTGCCAGATACTGATATTGGGATATTTTTACTCTTCTTCATCCATATCCTCGCGCAATTCGTCACTGATGTTCACCAAAACTTTATCAATACGGTGCCCATCCATGTCCAGCACTTCAAGGTCGAATCCCTTCCAGTGCAGGGTATTCGCCACTTCGGGGATACGTTTTAATTTGTGCAGGATAAAACCGGCAAGCGTGTCAAATTCCTGCTCGCCTTCATTCATCCAATCGGCCTTATCAAAATAAGTAAGAAAATCATAGAACGGTATTTGAGCATCCACAAGATAACTGCCGTCCTCTCTTTCCACCACTTCATAATCCTCGTCATCAAGCTGTGGCATATCGCCAATGATGGCTTCAAGAATATCTTTAATCGTGATCATACCCAGTACGCTTCCATATTCATCCACAATAAAACAACTGTGCAATTGCGATTCCTTGAATTTTTCCATCACCTTGAAAGCGGTATTATTTTCAGGCACGAAAAGCGCCGGGCGCATCAAATCTTTAAAAGGTACATCATCCCTGTTTGTATAAAGGTCTTTCATGGATATCACACCTTTGATGCTATCAATCACGCCATCGCAGATAGGGTAAATGGAATGTGGCTCTTTGAGAATTTTTCCTTTGATCATTTCCTCAGTGTCGTTCATTTCAAACCAAACAATATCACTCCTGTGCGTCATTAAAGAAGTAATATTTCTGTCGCTTAGGTGAAATACGCGTTCAATAATTTCCTGCTCGGTTTCCTCCAGCGTTCCCTGTTCGGTACCTTCATTAATAATTGCTTTAATTTCTTCCTCTGTTACCTGCCCGTCTTTGGGCTTGATATTAAAAATCTTGGTAATTAAAAAAGTAGATTTTGTAAGCAGCCAGATAAAAGGATAGGTGATCAAACTCACAATGCGCATCGGCTGAGCAACAGCTTTTGCAATAGTTTCGGGCCGGGAAAGCCCGATTCTTTTGGGAACCAGCTCGCCAAAAACCAATGAAAAATAGGTGATGATCATCACAACTCCTGCGGTGGCCAGGCCTTTAGAATATGGCGCTAACACAGGAAATCCGTTTAAAAAATTTTCAATGCCGCCCGTCATTTTTTCGCCGGAATAAATACCGGTTAAAATGCCGATAAGCGTAATTCCTATTTGCACGGTAGATAGAAAAAGATCAGGGTGGTTGGCGAGTTTTAATGCTTCGGCGGCTTTCTGGTCGCCTTTAGCCGCCTGTGCTTCCAGCCTCGCTTTACGGGCAGAAACTAAAGCAATTTCTGCCATCGAAAATAGTCCATTGAGTAAAATCAAACAGGCTATTATAATTAATTCCATTAATTTTTAAGAGTTGATTGAACTTCGAAGATATGAAATCCGTGATTCTTATTAAATAAGGCTCCTCCGGCCAAACCAATGAGAATTCCTAATAATGTACCAAATAATACATCAAAAGGGTAATGAACGCCCACATATATTTGTGCGAAACCAATAATAGCTGCCCAAATAAATAAAACCCAGGAGTATTTAAAAAACGGTCGGAACGTAATAAAGAAAAAAGCTGCTACACCAAAATGATTGATGGCATGATTGGAAACAAAACTGAAACCGCCGCTACATCTGCCTAAAACCATCCTCACATAACCGAACATTTCAGGATCGTTACAAGGGCGCAGCCTTTCAAAACCGGCTTTAAAAATTCGTGCGCCGGTAAGATCTGTTACGGCCACGGTTGCCAACGCGAACAAAAGCCACCACCAACCATTTTTTTTGAAGTTGATGATCGCGAACAGAATAATAAAAAAATAAAGTGGGGCCCAGGTGAAAGAGTTACGCATAATGGGCATCAGCCAGTCGAAAAAATCATTGGCCCCAATAGTATTGATGAGGTAGAATAATTTTTTATCAGTATTCACAAACCAGTCCGGCAGCGGTATATATGAGAAAAAAAACATGGCGGCAAAAATAAAACTTAAAGACGAAGGAAAGAAAACTTAATAACAACCGGTTACTTTAAAAGTTGGAACTATTTTTTTTACAAATCTTTACATACTGCTTTTTAATCATACATGATTTTTTACTTTAAGTTTGCAAACCCATGCTCAGTCGGTTAAAAATACCAAAAACTATCCTGTGGTCGATTAACTTGTTCGTAGTGCTGTTCCTGTTTTTCTTCACCTTCAGGATTATTACATTTTTTGCTTTCAGGCCTGCAGGGTTTGAAATGAGTGATGCCGTGGCGTCAATTGTTATGGGCATTCAATATGACCTCAGATGGATTTCTATGATCCTGCTGCCCATCATTTTGTTAAGCATCAACCCTTCCTTCTCACCCTTTTATTCGGGTAGGAACCGGAGAATCTGGACCTGGTATTTTGCGACTGTATTTTTCTTTATTTTTTTCTTTCTCATTGCCGATCTGGTCAGCTTCTCTTATAACCAAACCCGTATTGATGCCGGCGCCATGAATTTTGTGGAAGACCCGGGCATTTCAATCAGTATGATGTGGCAGACTTACCCGCTTATTTGGATCATCATCGGGCTGGCGGTGGC
>ERZ778022.4676-NODE-4676-length-11659-cov-4.368235_pt1 | contig 11659 bp, 11 predicted proteins | sample MGYA00375752_ERZ778022 | MGnify/ENA primary metagenome ERZ778022 (study PRJEB29350, sample SAMN05389826) | bioreactor metagenome | isolation source: Thiocyanate bioreactor | place: South Africa: University of Cape Town | collected 2014-04-04 ...
CGACATGGAGTAGGAGGGCGTGTCAGAGGGGGAGGGCGACATGGTGTTGCTCACGCTGGACGCCGGTGACGGCGAGCCGCTGGTGCTGCCGCTCATCGTCACGGTGGCCACCAGCGTCGTCGACACGGTGGCGGACGCCGACGGTGACACTGTGACGGATGCCGACGGCGACATGGTGTAGGAGTTGGAGTGTGAGGGTGAGGTGGAGGCGGCGTTGGTGCGGGTGGCAGTCAGGCTGGGCGTCAGGCTGCCGCTGTTGGACACCGTGATGGACATGGAGGGCGAGGGCGACAGGGTGGCGGTCACCGACACGGTGGCGGTGATGGAGGACGCGCGGGAGGCGGTGTTTGACACGGTGATCGACACGGAGGGCGTCATGGACACCGTGATGCTCATCGTGCCGCTGCCAGAGATGGAGATGGTGGGCGTGGCGGTGCCAGAGATGGAGGGCGTCATGGTGTACGACCCCGACTGCGAGTACGAGTTGGTGGCAGAGTTGGAGATGGTGATGGTGACGGTGGCGGACGCCGCGGGGGTGATGGTCATCGTCCGAGAGGGCGACACGGAGGAGGCAGGCGACTGGGAGCCCGACACGGTGGAGGTGATAGTTGCGGACGCCGACAGCGTGCTTGTCCAGGTGACGGACGCGGAGGGTGACACGGAGGGCGACACGGAGGGCGACATCGTACCCGTCACGGAGCGCGACGGTGACATGCTGCCCGACTTGCTGCGGCTGCCAGTGATCGTGGCGGTCCCGGAGGCCGTCATGGTGCGCGTGGCGGACACCGAGTTGGTGTTGCTGACCGTGATGGACAGCGACAGAGAGGGCGAGCGCGTCTGGGAGATGGTACGCGACGCGGTCAGCGTGCCGGACGGCGTCCCCGTGTCGGACGTTGTGCCAGACGGCGTGGGCGGGATGGAGGGCGTGATGCTGGAGGTGGGCGTCTGGGTAGGGGTAAACGACGAGCTGATGGAGGCGCCGGTGGAGAGCGACGCGGTGGGCGTTTCGGTGGGCGACGTGGTGAAGTACTGCGACGGCGTGATGGTGGCAGTGCCGGTGTTGGACGGCGTGTTGGTGGGCGTGTTTGTAATCGAGGTGGTAATGGTGCGCGACCAGGAGGGCGACGACTTGGGCGTGCGCGTGACGGTGCGCGTGGCGCTGGGCGTCACGCAGATGCCAGCGGCCGGTAACGTGTTGGCGCCGGCGCACTCTGCGCCGTCTGGTGACGTGTCAATGCACGCGCGCACCGACGCCATGTTGGCCTTGCTCATCGTGCCGATGCTGTTCTTCCACCCGTTGCCAATCATGTAGCCCGCATTTTCGAACATGTCGGCCGGCGGCACGTCCACCAGCGTGTCCCCTACCACGGACCCCGTGCCCCACATGTCACCTGCCACCGCGCCCGGCACCTGGTCGTGTGAGTCATACAGCACCGAGATGGTGGTGGTCAGCGCCTGCGGCACAAACATGAAGCTGTAGTTGCGGCCCGACGCCACCTTCCACCCCATGGCGCTCACGTTGTACAGCACAAACCCTGCGGTGGCGGGCAGCTCCGCACGCGTGAAGCTGAGCTCGCCGCCCACGCGCGCGCCCAGGTAAAACACATAGAAGGAGTCGATGGGCACGGGGGGCGCGTACAGCGTCCCGTTGACGTGCAGCTCGTACAAGCGCAGGGTCATGAGCAGGGTGGTGTCGGGGCAGGAAGGCACCATCGTGCCATTCAGCTGCAGCGACAGCCACCCTATCGTACCGTTGGCAGCTGACGAGAACCCTGCCAGCACGACGTTGGTGTTCGTGCCGTCAAACCCCACAATATCGCCCGTCGAGGACTCCCCCTGCAGCGGGCTGTTATCATACACCACCACGCTCGCCGCGCCGCCGCCGCGCCAGTAGTCGCATGCCCCGACCACCACCGCTGCCGCCACCGCCGCTGCCCATACGCGTGCTCGTGGCCGTGGCGGCCGTGCTAGTGGCCGTGCTAGTGGCCGTGCTAGTGGCCGTGGCGGCCGCAGCGGCAGCGACTGCGGCGGTGGCGGATCGGGCCGCCGCCGCCCTCGTCGTCGCATCCTCCTCGTGTCGTCAGCGGCGGTTGTTGTCGGTGGGGTGTCCCATCAGCAGGCGGCGCCGGCGGCAAGCGGTTGCTCCCAGCGCCAGCGCAAGGTACTGACACTGCCCTAAGCCTACCAATCCCGCACACCGTCGCCGGTGACGTCGGTGTTTACTTTCCAGACACTGACTCTAATCAGTTGTCCTCTCCTCCCCTCCCTCTCTTCCACCTTGCTTGTGCCAATGATGTGCTTCTGTTGTATAAATGAAATCAACGCCACCGGGTTTTTGCACACCGCGTGGCAGAGGTGGCATGCAACACAGCGGTACTCCCGCGTGCCATGCGTAATTTGTGCGTACACGGTGTGCCGCCGCGGTGCACTCGGTCACGAACGCGTGGTGGTCCACCCTCCGTTGCAAACTATGACGACGCGGCCACCAAGCGACTACTTCATCAGGCTGTCGCCGGTTCATGATCGTTCATCGCCCTGGCGGCCCTGCCGCCCTGCGCTGGCAAATTGGCAAATTGGCAATGACACTCCAGCCGGCTGCAGCGGCGGCGCAGTGCGGCAAGGAGACAGGGTGTAACAGTGTGTATTAGGGCTTCTGCGATTTGCAGCACGTTCAGTTCTATTGAAGACGAGGGGCGGCGGGGCCACGAGGGCGCCGCAACGGCGCAACGCACAGCAGCGGCGCAGCGCAACGCCACCCACCGCATGCCATCCACGATCATCACGGCGTGAGCCGCCACAGGCGTACGCGGCTGTCCAACTCCGTGGCGGTGGCAAGGCGGCCGCCTGGCAGCGGCTGCAGCGCCACTGAACTCTCCAAGGTGTCCAACAAGCCGCCCTTAGAATGACCATCCAGCACCAGTGGCGGCGGAGCGCATGCGGGTCGGCAGCGCGTGTCCCACACCCGCAGGTCCCTGCCGTTGGATGCGGCGGCTGCCAGGCGGCCGTCCGGCAGCGCCGCCAGCGCAACCACCGGGTCATTGTCGTCGTCCTCTCCAGACAGTACGCCCACACACGCGCCGTTGCTGGCGTCCCACAGCCGCACGGTGCCGTCCTCCGAGCCGCTCGCAAGCCGGCCGTCGGCCAGCGACACGATGGCAAACACACAGCCGGCATGCCCGGTCAACGACGCGGTGCAGTGCTGTGTCGCAGCATCCCACAGCGTCACCGTAAACATAGAGTCGTCTGCACAGGTTGCCAGCCGGCCGTCTGGCAGCACTGCAACGGCGGTGGTACTGGGGCCACACTCGAGTGGCATCTCCAGCGGGAGCACAACGCCGGCATCCGCGTCCACATCCCACAGACTGGTATCATGGTACAGCGCAATCAGGTGGCCGTTGGGTAACCCCACAACCAGGCGCTCCACGCAATCGTCGCAGTCCATCATAGGCCCAAGGCCGCCGGCACCGCCCACATCCCACACAACAATACCGCCCCGCGTCCCGCACACCGACGCCACACCCACCGCCACCTGGCGGCCGTCTGGCAGCAGCGCCAGCGCATGCACAGCCCCAGCACCGACATGTATAACCACCTCCACGCCCCCACTCCGCTCCTCCGTGTCCCATACCCGCACAGCGCCGTCGCCGCAGCCGCACACCAGCCGGCCGTCGGGCAGCAGTGCCAGCGCCCGCACGGCGTCCATGTCTTCATGCCCCAGCGCGCCATCCGCCGGCGCGGTGCACCCGCGCGCACGGCACGCCGCCAGTGCGGCGTGTGAAAAGTCCGTCCGCGAGCTTTGTAGCACGCGCAGCCCTGCCAGGTGGTCCAGCGTGGCCGCCCGCGTCACGCGGCTGCAGTTGGTAGCGTGCAGCTCCACCAAGTCGGGCGGCACGGTTGCTATCAACGCGTCGCCAACGTTGGTGCTGCTCACGCACAGCACACGCAGCAGCGGTAGGTTGGGGAGCGTTGCTGCAGCGGTCAGCTTTGTGCAGCAAGATACATCAAGGGTCAACAGTGAGGGCGGCAGGGTTGCTAGCGTGGCATTTCCAATGCGGGTGTGACGCAGTGTCAGCGTGCTCAAGCTTGTGAGATGTGCAAACGAGGCGGCGGCCGTGAGAGCGTGAGAGGACGAGGCATTCAGCACGGTAAGCGACGGCGGTAGGGTAGCCAGAAGGGCATTGCTCACGTCACAGCCGGGGGCAAGCAACGTGCGCAGCCGCGGCAGGTGCGCCAGAGATGTAGCGGCAGGCAGCCACGAGACAAAGCCAGTCAGGTTGGGGGAAAACAGGCGCAGCTCCACAAGGGACGGCGGCAGCCAACTTTGCGGCCCTGCAGTCGCTGCAGCGACTGGAATGCTCCGTTTCCATGCTTGCCGGCAGTTCTGCCACCGTTGCCAGCCTGGTTTCCTGCGGCGACTCACCGTCCAAGCAGATCCGCAGTTCACGCAGAGATGGCGGCAGTCCACCCAAGCCTGCCATCCCCACATCTGTGTCGCTGCAATCCAGCGTCGTCAGCGCCGCCAGGTGCACAAAACTCGCATCCTCGGTCAGGTCGGCGCAGAAGTCCACCTTCAGCGCATGCAGCGAGGGCGGGAGACAAGCAACAACTGCATCGGTGACGTTGAGGCAGCCACCCAGGTCCAGGGACGCCACCCCTGCCAGCGCCGCGCCGACGCCACCGCCATCCACAGGCAGCCACGCCACCTTCACACTCACCGCCGCCGGCAGTGCTGCTCGCCACCGCACCACGTCCCACACTCCCGTGGTGGCGTCGACCCAAGGCACACCTGCAACAACAGCCGCCAGCACCGGGTGCACACTCCGCAGTGTCGTCGCATCGACAGTGTTCAGGCAGCTCAGGACGCCAGCTGCCGTCGCAGGGTTGCCGCCCAGCAGCTGCACCAGCAGCGGCATCTCAGCGCCCTCAACAGCAGCAGCAGCTGTAGCAGCACCAGCAGCACCAGCAGCACCAGCAGCAGCAGCAGCGGCCATGCTGTCGATTGCAGTGATCGTTGCACCTCAAAAATCCAATAATGATCTCCGCTCCAAACCGTTTGATCACAAAACAAATGCAACAGCACGGATACCCTGCATGCCAGGTGTCAATTTCCTGCAGTAATTACAACATTTAACACCGCCTTTGTTATTATCGTGTTATCATTTTCACCGACCTGGAACCGTTTTTTGTCCGTTGGCCGCCACCTCTCTCTTCAAATGCTGCTTCACACCCACTGCCACAGCACAGACAGCCACAAGGTTCATTACCAATGAAGGCGGGTGGTAGGAGAAAGGCAATTTAGAGGGTCGCCGGTGTGGAACTACGGAGCTGCGGCGACAAATGGAGGGTACGTGCGTGTCTATTTGATCACACTGCCACCTTTTGTGCCATCACTCACACACACATAGCAACACACCCACAACTCTACACACGTCAGGGCTCATGCGAGAAGCGAGGGCGGCGGCGGCGGCGGCGGCGCCGGCGGGGGTGGGGGTGGGGGCGGGGCCACTGCCGGCGGGTGTGCTGGGCGGCATGGAGTTTGGGGAGTACAAGGAGGAGGCGACGCGGCTGTGGAGCATGCTGGATGACATGGCGGAGCACGACCCGGACGGCTACGCCGCGTTTGTGCGGCGGCAGTACGAGCTGTCAGAGAGCGATAAGGCAGGGCGGAACATTGTGCTGCCGGACGTCGGTCTGTGCGCTGTCAGCACCGCGACAGCGGTGGCGGCGCCAGCGCCGACGCGGGCCGGAGACGCGGCGCCGCGCCCCGAGCCACGTGGCCCGCCGCCGCCAGAGCTGCGCGTCGGCGCGCGCGTGTACATCAACCTGGTCAGCCACCCCGCCATCCTGCCGCCAAAGGACGCGGTGTCCAAGGCGCCCGTGGTGAACGCTACCACGGGCAAGCCCGCCAGCGACCGCCCGCCCACCCTCGCCGCGCTGCTGAACCTGGAGGTGCCGCTGGCGGTGGGCACCTGGCGCGCCGTTTGTGGCACCGGTACGTAACTGCTTTGGCGCGAGGGGACGCGGGCCTACTTGCCTTCAAAACCACACAAACATATAATGCCCCACCCCTGCCCCCTCGCAGCGCGCACCGAGTGGGCGGTGGATGTGCTGGTGCACAAGTGGGTGGTGACGCAGGTGGACAACAACGATGACTTCTTCCCGCACTTCATCGAGTTTGTGGTGAGCGCGGTTGCGGAGGAGACGGGGGTGACGGTGGCTGCGGCGGGCGCTACGAAGGCGACGGACACGGACTACACCGGCGGCGTGCCAAAGGGCAGCGGTGGCAGCACCGCCGGCATTGTAGAGGTGGGCGGCCGGCGTTCGGAGGCGCCCCTTAAGTTTGACCTGGGCCCGCAGCGCGGTGCCCCCACCGCAGGTAGCAGCAGCGGTGGCGGGCGGGGCGGCGGCGGCGGTGGCGGCAAAGGAGGGGGCGCCGCCGCCGCTACCGCTGCAGGCCGTGGCGGTGACAAGCCACCGGCCGCAAAGGCGGCAGCTGCATCTTCAAAGCCAGCCGGAGGAGCTGCTGCAGTGGCGGCGAAAGCGGCGGCAGCGGCGCCAAGCACAGCGCCGCTTGCATCACCGGCCGACCTGTTGCGCTCCCTAGATGCCGCCAAGGCGGCACCGCCTGCGCCTGCGGTGGTAGAGCCGGCTGCGGGCGCGGCGCCACCGCGTGCGGGCGGGGGGTTGATCCGGGAAGTGGCGTCGACAGCGGCGGAGGTGGCGGACCATGTGCTGGAGCCGGGTGCCGACGGCGTGCTGACGCTGCGGTTTACATTCAAGGCGGGCGGGGTAGACACCGCAAACCTACGAATGGCGCAGCTGGTGCTGGATGTGGCGGCAGACGCCGTGACGCTGCAAGCGGCACACGGCGCGCTGGTGGGAGCGGCAGCGGATGGCGGCGTAGACGGCACCGGCGTCACGCTGCGTGTAGCGCTGCCGCATGCCGTTGACCCCGCTGCCGTCACCGCAAAACTGAGCCGGAAGGGGGTGCCGGCGCCAACCCTCACAATCACGCTCCCCAAATAGTGATATCACTTGAATTGGTGTGTTAGTTAGTGCGTGCCACCTGCATCGTCCTTCCCGCTACTACTACCGCCAGATGCAGCGGCAGCAGCGGCGGCGGCGGCAGGGTGGTCAGCGGCTGGCGCGGGGGCGGGTGCCGTATCCACCGTACGCATGCAGGCGGCGATGGTGGCAAAGTCCAGCAGCGCGTAGTCCCACAGCAGGCACAGGTGGCGCAGGAAGGCAGCGCGCAGGCCGGCGCCACGGATGCGGGCGCCATAGGTGGCAGCAAACCGGGACGCGGAGTCCGGCACCTGGTTGTCGGCGTACAGCGGGTGCAGGAACACGTGCTCATTCCACATCTTCATGAGGCTGGCGTCGTCAGTCGCCAGGTCACCAAACGAGTCAATCAGATGGTTGCTCTCCTCCAGGATCCACGTCTCATCCACGTCGTCGTCGCTGTCCACGTCCACCTCATCCTCTGCCACCGGCTGCCCCGTCTGCGGGTGGAAGTATTGCCGCGGGCGACCCTTTGGCGGCACTGCCACCGATGCGGCCTCCCCAGTAGTAGTGACGCTCTTGCCACCGCCCGCAGCCCGTCCGGCCCCACCACCTCCGCCGCCACTGCTGCCGCCGCTACCACGCTTGGTGGTGGCGCGATGCGAGCCGCTGCTGGCGGAACCGGCGCCGGTGGTGGTAGACCTGGTTGGCGAGGCTGCAGGCCCGGCCGTGAGTGCCTTTCCCTTGCCGCCACCGCTGCCACCCCCGCCACCACTGGGTGCTGGCGCTGCCCGGCGTGGCGCTGCTGGCAGGGATACCAATGGCGCCGGCTGCGGGCGGGCAATGCGGTACCGCAGCGGCGGCGGCAGCAGGGGGTCCTCCACGCGCGCCCATACTGCTGTGAAGCGGGGCTTGCGGTCGGGCGCCGCGGTGAAGGCGGGCGCAAACTGGATGCCAGGCGCGCTGGTCAGCCAGGACAGGATGGTGGACGTGGCGGTGGACGCAGGCGGCAAGCTGCCCGCGAGGTTCCACTCGCCGGCGTCTGTCACCGCGCCGGGGGGCAGCGCCACGGATGCCTGCGCCACCACGTCACCCACGTACTCGTCCACCGCTGCCACCACGTGCATGCCGGTGGGGATGGGCGCGGAGGGCGGGATGGCGGTGGGGTGCAGCACGAGGCCGTGCTGGTACAGCAGGTGGGCGCGCAGGGTGGCAGTGGTGGCGGCGGGGGCAGTGCGGCCGCACAGGGGGCACGCAGCAGAGGCGTCAGCAAGGCGGTCGCGTTGGAAGCGGCGCAGCTGTGCCAGCAGGGCGGAGGTGGTGGCGGCGGAGCGCAGCGCCGCCATGGCATGGATCATGGTCATCAACGCCTCCTGCGAGAAGTAGAAGGGGCCACGGCACCGCGCCGCCAACGCCGCCGCCGTGGGTGGCCGCGGCGGCGGGGCAGCTGGCCGGCCGCCGCGACCCACCCGTGCAACACCCGCACCACCGATACTGCCGCCCCACGCGCAGGTGCCGCTGCGCAGCACGGTACACGTGCCGCTCAGTGCAATGGTGACGCTCGTCGCACCCACGCCGCCATCCACCACGCTCGCTACCTCCTCCGGCGTCGCCGCCACCGTGATGGCGGCATCCCATGCGCGCCCCACCACCGCTGCACGCCCACCCAACCACGCGCTGCCGCCCGCCAGCTGCGCCGCACCGCCGCCGCCGGCGGTCGCACGCCACAGACCCGCCGCCGCGTCGACCAGACTCGTGGCAGGCGCAGCGTGACCGGCGGTGTGTGCCGCGCTCCATGCCTGCACACCTGCGAGGCACTCGCGGGTTGCGCGGTCCGCCGGCGTGCCAGACATCACTACCGCCACAATGGACAGCATGTTGGCGGGAGCGCCTCGGCCGCCTCCCCGCCGTGCCCGGCAGCAGCCGTCGCTGAGGTCCAGCGCGCACTCCACCACCTGCACCACACTGCCGCTATCGCCGCCGCTGGCATCACTGCCGGGTGCCGGTGGCGACGCCACCAGGACGGTGCAACCCAGGTAGGTGTGCGTGTCATACGCCCGCCGTGTGCCGGTGGCACCCGTGGGCAAGAAATACAGGAGCGCAAACGTGGTGGGCGTGGCCAGCGCAAAGGGCGGCAGCGCCGCTACCGCGCCCACGTGTACGCCAGCGGTCATGCACCCGCACCCCGCGCTGGCACCCACCACGCTGCGTGCCAGCCGGCGGTGCGGCGGCGCCGCCCGCCGCAGCGAGTATCGCCGCGCCGCGCCGCCACTGCCATACGCCAGCGTCCGCTGCAGGAAGGCACCGGTGGGCTGCCAATGGCTATCGCTACCGTCAGCGGCGCCCGTCGCACTGGCCGCCGCCGCCAGTGGCGGTGGCGGCAGCAGTGGCGGCAACAGCGGCGGCGGCGGTGATGCACCGGCCGCTGGTGGCGTCGTCGGCGGCAGGAGTGGAGGTGGGCGGGCCGCCAACAGGCTACCACCGCTGGCACCGTTGCTGCTACTATGGTAACGACTTACACCAAAGGCGCCTGGCGGGATCGCCATCCCAAACCCACTACTGCCCCCACCGCCACCCCGCACTATGCCGCCGCGGCCGCTGCCGTCTGCCGGTGCCGAGCTACTCCGATACCACCACGACGCGCCGCCGCCTGCCATCAACGCTGCCGACGCGGTCAGCGGCGTGACCATGGGCGGGATAACGCCGCCACCGTGGGCCGCTGCTGTCGCTGCCGCTGCTGCCGCCGCCGCCGCTGCTGCCCGCCCAGCTGTCAGCGCAAATGGCGCCACCACTTGGGCAGGTGGGGCAGGCGGCGCGAGTGGGGCGGGTGCAGCGGGTGCGGGTGAGGGTGCTGCGGGAGCGATACCACTAGGACTGCGGCCGCTCCCGCCGACGCCACGCCGTGGTGCCGCCATTCAGCAAGTGCTTCGCCGACGGGTCACCTGGTGTGTAGCAGGCGTTGTAGTGGCGAGAGAGACGGCGAGGGACAACAGCAGCAACGACACAAAAGGCTAGAGGGACAACGACAACAACCAGGACACCGGCTAGAGGGACAGCACCACCAGCCAGCAGCACCAGCAGTAGCAGCGAGAGGGGGAGAGAGAGACGAAGGCGAAGGCGAGGAAGGACGAGGAGGGAGAGGGGGAGGAGGGGAGGGGAGGGGGTGAGGGAAGCAACAAAATCGTGACTTAAAACAATTACGATCACACAAATAGTGGGACGGCCCGGCGCAAACTACCATGGCCGTCACCCTGCCCCCATTGACATTTTGCGGCCCCGTGGCGGGGCGGACGTCATTTTATGAGCTGCGCACCGGTAGAGGCAGTAGGAGAGGGGAGAAATGAAACCGTCGCCTAGAGTAGAAATGAAACCGTCGCTGGGTGGCGAGAAGAGACGCCGCTGCTGCCATGCACAACAGTGGTTATATCCTGCCACTTTCGGTGGGCGCCTGGTGTCAGAACTACAGTTGGAAGCTAGTCATCGGTTGCTACTCTCCTCCTCGTTGGTGTCCTACGACTCATACCTCATATACCTCTACTCTCCCTCTCTCCTCTCCTCTCCTCCCCTCGCCTCTCCTCTCCTCTCGCTGCCTGCTCTCTCCCAGTCGCTGCGATGGCGGAGGAGCACAGCTTTGGCGGCGCGGGGCTGGGCGCGGGGCCGCGGCTGCGAGCGGGGTGCGTGCACGCTGGCAGCCAGCCACGACCACGTTGCCTCCACGCAACTGTTGGACACCAAACCACCCACCAACCACCACATGTGCAGGCGGCCAGGCAGTGCAGGCAGTGGAGGTGCGAGTGGCGGTCCAGCTGGCGCCAAGCGGGCGTGCAGGGCTGGTGCGTTGTTGCGTTGTTGCCAAGGCCACCCTCCAATTCAATCAAGCAAGCCACCACCACCACGTCCCCCCAACCGCCCCCAAACCGCAGTTTGTTCCAAGAGCCATTGTGCGCGGCGACGATGCCGGTGGCGGTGGGGGTGGTGGCGGCGGCGGCGGTAGCGGCAGTGGTAGCGGTGGCGGCGGCGGTGCCGCTGGCGGTCGCGGACACGGCAGCAGCACCAGCAGTGGCCGCGGCCGGTTTGAGGGCGGCGCCGGCGGCGGAGGGTTTCGGGAGCGGGGCGGTGGACGGGGTGGCCGGCATGGTGGCAGTGGCATGGGCCGTGGCGCGGAAGGTGGAGACGCGACTGCCACCAGCACCACCGGTGTCAGCGGCGCTGGTGAGGAGGGGAGCGGCGCGCCCAGCCGCGTGAAGCGGCCAACCATGGCAGATGCAGCGGCAGAGCGGCCGGGCGGTGGTGTGGATGACGGTGCTGCCGCGGCGGCGGGCGGCGACGGCGCGGCACGGAGGGTGGTACGCGAGGAGGCGGTGTTGCTGGGTGGCGAGGAGGAGGAGGAGGAGGGCGGTGCGGGCGGCGGCGGCGCGGCAGGCGGCGGCGATGCGGGTGGTGGCGGCGGTGCAGGAGCAGGTGCGGCGGGTGAGGAGGAGGGCGACGTGGAGTGGCCACCACGCATTGAGTCTGCACTGCGGCCCATCACGCTGCCATACCGCGATGCGGTGGTGCGCGCGTCGGGCGCGGTGGTGGATGAGGGTGACGCGGCGGCCGCGTTTGCGCGCAGCGTGGCGGAGGGTGACGCGGCGAGCAGTGGCGGCCGGCGGGGCAA
>ERZ778022.4677-NODE-4677-length-11657-cov-430.501551_pt1 | contig 11657 bp, 8 predicted proteins | sample MGYA00375752_ERZ778022 | MGnify/ENA primary metagenome ERZ778022 (study PRJEB29350, sample SAMN05389826) | bioreactor metagenome | isolation source: Thiocyanate bioreactor | place: South Africa: University of Cape Town | collected 2014-04-04 ...
TGCTCGCGGTGCAGCTCTTCGTCACGCTGATCGAATTCAAGCTGACCACGCTCGCGGGCTTTGTGCTGGTGCCGTTCGCGTTGTGGAACAAGACCGCGTTCCTGGCCGAGCGTGTGCTGGGCAACGTGGTGTCGTCGGGCATCAAGGTGCTGGTGCTGGCGGTGATCGTCGGTATCGGCACGGGACTGTTTGCACAGTTTCAAACACCGCCCGGGACCGAGCCCTCCATCGACCTGGCGCTGACCATCATGCTGGCCTCGCTGGCGATGCTGGGACTGGGGATCTTCGGGCCGGGGATTGCCACCGGATTGGTGTCCGGCGCACCGCAGCTTGGAGCCGGTGCGGCGGCAGGCACGGCGCTGGGTGCGGCGGGTCTGGCGGTGGCCGGTGGTACGGCACTCGCGACAGGAAGTGCGGCGGTGGCGGCGGGTGCACGCATGGTGCCGGGTGCCACACGTGCCGCCATCGGCGGAGCGGCGTCGGCCGGTCGTGCGAGCAGCGCGATGGCCAGCGGTGCGAAGACCGCCTACCAGGCGGGTACCGCGGCTTCAGGGGCTGGCCTCGCCAATGTAGCCAAAAGCGGTGCCGGTGCAGTTGGCCAGCGTGTCGCGGCCAGTGCAAAGGCGGTCAAGGATCGCGTGGCGAACTTCGTCGCGGAGGCCGCCGCGCCTGCGGCAGGCAGTGCTACCGAATCGGCCGATGCAGCCGCAGCCAGCCCCACTGCGGCAGAGCCCGCCTGGGCCAGACAAATGCGGCGCAAACAGCAGGTGAGCCATGCCGCCACCACGGCGGCGCACACCCTGCGCTCGGGCGATCACGGTGGCGGCGGTGCCAGCCCGAGCCTGCGCGACGATTCGAACCCTTAAAGATCAAGTTCAACGGAGATCAGTCCATGCGATTCAAACGACCGCAGGTGCGCTACTCGGACACGCCCGAGCCCGTCACCCCCTATCAGGCCGCCGCGCAGGTCTGGGACCAGCGCATCGGCAGCGCGCGCGTGCAGGCGAAGAACTGGCGGCTGATGGCCTTCGGCTGCCTGTCGCTTGCCTTGCTGATGGCGGGTGGGCTGGTGTGGCGTTCGGCGCAGTCCATCGTCACCCCGTATGTGGTCGAAGTGGCCACCGGCGGTCAGGTGCGTGCAGTGGGTGAAGCGGCCACACCGTACAAGCCGAATGATGCACAGATCGCCTACCACCTGGCGCGCTTCCTTACCGACGTGCGCTCGCTGTCGATCGATCCGATCGTGGTGCGGCAGAACTGGCTCGAAGCCTACAACTACACCACGGATACAGGCGCGGCCACGCTGAACGACTACGCGCGCAGCAACGATCCGTTCGCGCGCGTAGGACAGGCCTCGACAGCAGTGGAGATCACCAGCGTGGTGCGCGCCAGCCCGTCGTCGTTCCAGGTGCGCTGGATCGAGCGCACCTATGTGAATGGTTCGCTCTCTGGCACCGAGCGCTGGACGGCTGTGCTGTCCATCGTGCTGCAACCGCCGCGCACCGAAGCGCAGCTGCGCAAGAACCCGCTGGGCATTTATGTCAACGGCCTGTCCTGGAGCCGTGAATACGACGCAACCGAAGGAACCCCACATCCATGAAAACCCCAATCCGTCATTCCCTATTGCCACTGATCCTGAGTGCCACCCTGGCAACTCTCACCGGCTGCGCCACGCACGGCAAACCGCCGCCGGACATCACGCTGGACGACCCCATGGCGGCACACGCGCTGCCGGAGCCGCCCAGGCCCATTGAGGTGGTCGAGGTACCCAAACCCCTGCCGCTACCCGGGCAGTTGAAGCCTTTGGGTGATACGCCCGATGACAAGCCAGTCGCCGAAGCGCCCGACGAGAAGGCAGATGTGGCGCGCGCCAACGCCGACGCGCGCGTGCCCCCCAGTCGAGAGGGTTACGTCAACGCGATCCAGGTCTGGCCCTACAGCGATGGCGCGCTGTATCAGCTCTACACCAGTCCCGGTCGCGTCACCGTCATCACCTTGCAGCAGGGTGAAGAGCTGGTGACGGTCTCGGCCGGCGATACGGTGCGCTGGATCGTCGGCGACACGACCAGCGGCGCGGGTGCCGGTCTGCGCGTGAACATCCTCGTGAAGCCCACGCGCGTCGGCCTGAAGACCAATCTGGTCATCACCACCAACCGTCGCACCTACCTGCTCGAATTGTCGTCGACGCCGCAGGCGTGGATGGCCTCCGCCTCGTGGGATTACCCGAAGGACCGCATGCTGGCATTGCAGAAACGGGCACAGCAGGCCCAGGCGACAGCGCCGGTGGACTCGGGCTTGTCGCTGCAACAGATCAGGTTCCGTTACGCGATCAGTGGCGACAGCCCGCCTTGGAAGCCGCTGCGCGCGTTCGATGACGGCGAGCGCGTCTATATCCAGTTCCCCGCCGGCATCGCCCAGGGCGAGCTGCCGCCGCTATTCGTGATCGGGCAGCAGGGCGATGGCCAGCTCGTCAACTACCGCTTCCGCTCGCCCTACTACGTTGTGGATCGGCTGTTCGGTGCGGCAGAGTTGCGGCTGGGCGCGGACAAGGCCGCCGTGGTGCGCATCGAGCGCACAGATGGCATGGTCAGCACAACGCGGAGGCATTGAGCATGAGCACGCCCGCGATGCCACAATCTCCACCGGCCTGGACGAGTAAGGTCGATCCGGATACCTTGAGTCTGCGCGCGCCGCCGCGTCCGGTCACGCGGCTCAACCGGCGCCTGCTGGCCGTGCTCGCGGGAACACTGGGCGCGATCATCCTGGGGGCCACGCTATGGTCCTTGCAACCGCACAAGCGCGAACGCAACCCAGCCACCGAGCTGTACAACGTGGATCGCGTCTCACGGGCCGATAGCCTCGACCAATTGCCCAAGGACTATACCAAAGTGGTGCCAATGGTTAAGCCTGAGGTGCCGGTGTTGGGTGAGCCGTTGCCCGGTGACCTGGGGCCGGCCATCGTGCATGCGCAGAACCACGGGAACACGGGCGCGTACACCCCCGCGCAACCCGGTCGCATCGCACAGCCGGGCGATGCCGAGGATGCGGCGCGTTCGTCGGTGTTCTTCCGCAGCAGTAGTGCAACAAAGGCGGCACCGGCAACCACCGTAGCCGCAATCCAGCCCGAGCAGGCATCGGGCAATCAAGCCTTCAATCCGATGGCTTCGATATTGGCACAACTAACCGATCCGATGGCTGCGCAGAATCGGCAGGAGCAGAAGCAGGCGTTTGTCGCCAATGGCGTCGATACGACCACCCGCAATCCTGCCCGCCTGCAACTACCAGCCTCGCCCTACCAAGTGATGGCGGGCACCATCATTCCGGCGGCGCTGGTGACGGGCATCAACTCCGACCTGCCGGGGCAGGTCATCGCCAATGTCACCGAGGCGGTCTACGACACGGCCACCGGTCGCTTTCTGCTGATTCCGCAGGGCTCGCGGCTGATCGGCCGCTACGACAGTCAGGTTTCATTCGGTCAGCGGCGCGTGCTGCTAGTGTGGACGCGGCTGATCCTGCCCGATACTTCGTCGATTTCGCTCGACCGATTGCCCGGCATCGACCCGGCGGGCTATGCCGGGCTGGAGGATGGCGTCGATTGGCATTGGGATCGCATCCTTGCCGGTGCTGCGTTGTCCACGCTGCTCGGCGTCGGTGCGGAGCTGGCAGCACCCAACAACAGCGGCAGTACCGGTAGCGTCACCGTCGCCGTTCGCCAGAGCGCGCAGGACACCGTGAACCAGGTCGGCCAGGAGATCACCAAACGCAATGCAAGCATCCAGCCGACGCTCACCATCCGGCCCGGTTTCCCGGTGCGGGTCATGGTGAACAAGGATCTGATCCTGCGGCCGTACCAGCCGCTGTTCTTCCAGAGGGGAGCGTCGCAATGACTGAGTCCACCAGCAAGCTGCTGCGGCTGGGGCCGCTGCCGAAGACCGAGACGGTAAAGATGACCATCATCTTGAGCGTGGTGTTGAAGACAGAGCTGGAGCGCTACGCCGCGCTGCATGCTCAGACCTATGGCGAACCGATTGACGCTGCGACGCTGATACCGCACATGCTCGAAGCGTTCATGGCGCGGGATCGGGGATTCAGGAAGTCCAGGGGGAGTGATTCGCAGTGACACCGCACAGGCACGATCGGAATACGCCCATGCACGCCTGAGCGGGTTTCCAGTCAAGACCTTCTGAGTCAATCTGAGGGCATGGTCACTTTCTTAGGACTTTCCATGCCGCTCACACAACCTACCGATCACCGCGACACCCGTCACGTGTCCATGGTGCCTCCAGCATTCTTCCGCATGACCGACGTGATACGCATTACTGCGTTGAGCCGTGCCACCTTGTACCGTCGTATCGCTGAAGGGAAATTCCCAGCCCCCGTTAACCTCGGGGGACGGGCGTGCGGTTGGACACCAGCAGCGCTGCAAGCCTGGATTGACGATCCAGCAGGCTATTCGATCGCGATGTCCCATCCCGATGCGTGATCAATTGACATTGGCTCGCCTCTCAAACAAACCTTCTTGATAGCCTGAGCATCAGGCAGTCCCCGCCAGAAGCGGGCATAGCGTCCACAAAAAATCGAGTGCGAAGAACGACAGCTAACGGATCCCGAACCTGCCATTGGGACTTTTTGCCGGTCGGCCCGCTTCTCGGCCTAAGCGACCATTCCCCAGCCCTTGAACCAACGGCCGCTGTCGCCCCTAAGCTGTCTATTCTCTATGTAGGATGCGGACTGATTCCGACGTTAGCCCTTACCCAAACAGCACTTCTTGATTTTCTTTCCAGATCCACAAGGGCACTGATCATTTCGGCCAATGCGTCTCCTCGTCGCGAGGGCCTTCTGTAGTCTGGACTCGCGCAATGACTCTGCTTTCGATTGAAGCGCGGGCAACTCAAAAATCGTGATGTCTGAGCGCCGTAGGAACTGCCACTCAGCATCCACGAGGTGGCCATTCTCACTGTACGAGAGATCCAGCAGCACTCTGTCGGGCTCGTTGTTCATGACCATGATCGCCTTGACATGGGTAGTGGTGTCCTCCGCCGAGGGGCGACCCCATTGCGGGGTCCCCGGAAAGGCTGTCAGGCGTACTTCGCCGTAAGTCGAGAACGGACGTGGATGCTTGTGACTTGCGTGTTCTACCTCTTGCGCCAAAGTGTCGAAGAGTTGCTCGCGCCATTCGCCACTCACATCGAGGAGGTAGGCCGCGATTGCCGATCGTCCTTTCTTGCCACTGGTTTGAAGGAGACCGAGCAGGTTCGCCATACCCACAGGCATCTTCTGGCGTAGGGGGGACGGCAACTGGGGGGCCATCAGGCGCGCGCTGAAAAACTTGTCGATTTCTTCGCGATACCCGAGGAATTGAAGGTGCGTATTTGGTCCACCGGCCAGGTCTGCCGCGTGCTTAGCGTAGTGGTTGTGCCGTAGATACAGACCCAGGTGGTCAAGCTCGTCGTCGAGTTGCAGAAGCTGTGATTTGAACGCCTCCTTGCGTAACTGAACGAAGTGCAAGAACTCGAGCGGATTGGTGAATATGTCGGCATACACGCGCAGATCATCTATGGACAGTGACCATACCGGTTCGCTTCCGACCTCCACACCGATTGTGGGAAGGTGCTGAACTTGTGCGGCAATCTCGGTGAGTGGATCGAGAGTGACGGCGCAAACGGTCACCTGACGATAGTCCTGCAGCCTGAGCTTGGTCACCTCGTTACCGGCCTCATCCAGCACTGGTACTTCATGCGCCGTTTGTAGGTATCGCAAGAACCGATTGCCTTGTTTGGCGGGCGCAGCCACGAGGTTCTTCAGCGATTGCACATGTGCGTCAACATCGGTGGCTGGGGACGTGTAGGTGAAGGCGCCAGACTTGACCTCGACAATGAATAGGTGGTCATCAAACGTAAGAAAGCCGTCTGTCTCGTAGCGGCTCGCGGGCTTTCCGACCTCACCCAACCAGTAGTACACCTCCTTGAGGCACACGGCACCCGGTAGCAAGCGCTGCAGATAGTCGAACGGCAAGGTCTCGGTGACCTTCTTTCGTGCGTCAATCCAGTGCTGCTTCAGACTCTCGCCAGTTACGAAAACCCGTTTCTCAAGCTGGCGATAAAAGTGATCAAACAGGCTGGTCTGATCAAAGCAGTAGTACCGTCCATCCAGCTTGATGAAGGGGCGCCTGAATGTTGGCCAGATCCGCAGAGGCCATCCCCTGAAGTCACCCTCGGCGAAGAATTCACTATCTTGACCGGGCACCCAGGAGAAATCTTCCAACAACGCCAGCGGCAACGTAGTCACCTTCTGCAAGTCGAAGAGGTCATAGAGGAAAAAGAGACCAATTGCTCGGCTCTGCTCTAGTTCAAGTCCGTGACGGACTATGGCCCCCCGCAGCAGATCACTCATTTCGCCCTGCCCCGCAACACCGGACTTCATATCTGCGTCGAGTGCGGCTAAAGACTTCTCCTTGAAGGCGTCCATCGCTTCAAACGCGTCCCCGATACCTCTGGTAAGCGAATGCCAGATTTTCTCGAGTTCGTCGCACAGCTGCTCGCTTGTTATGCCATAGAGCTGCAAGATGACCTCGCTTTGAGGAGCGAGCAGTTCTCGAAGCGCCTGCACTTGGTGGTTCTGGAACTGCTCACCGGTGACGTTGCACCAGTAAAGCTGCGTCCGGAAATGGAATTCCTCAAATGCGGGGTCTACAACAGCCCCATTTTTGCGGCGCTTCGCCGTTGCACACAGGAAGTAGCGCGAATTGAGCGTCTGGAAAATTGATTCGACCAACCGTTGCAGCGTTGACCAGGCCTCATCACTCAGTTCGTCATTCACTTGGGCAGCAGGCGGGGTGCTGGCAACAAGGCTCTGCACATAGTCGAGCATGCGCGAAGCAAGAACGTGCTCGTGCTGAAGTGCAACTTCACTTTCAATCTTCAGATGAGTTGCACTCCGCTCCCACCAGGCCCGATGAAGTATTGCCAGCGGGTTTAGCGTCGAAACCAAAGCCGAAGCGTCGGCTACATTGCGGTCGATCTCTTGTACGACTTCGTCGTAGCCCGCCACGAGGCGGTCTTGAAGCTCGTCGAAGCCCCCCGGTTGCCACTCGACTTTTGAGACAATGTGACGACCAAACCTCGCCATCCGTAGCGGTCCCGAGACGAACACCTCATCAGGTCGCTGAGCAATGCGTCGGGCACTTTTGTCGTTCTTTTTGCGTTTCATGTGTTGATCATGCCATAGCAGATGTCCGCTTTTAGCCGACCGCCGAGCTTGAGTGGCTGCTAAGTGGCATTAAGGTCGTGCGACAGCTCATGGCCGATAGCCGCCTAATCTCACCGCTGCAACCAACGTCCGCCTCGGCCGAGAAGCGGGCCGACATCAGATTCTCTCCACCGGCAGATTTATTATCAGTAAGTCGTCATTGCCCATGGAAACATCATCAGGCAGGTGTGGGCACGCAGACGCCCTTCAGTCTCGGTACCTGAGCGACCGCAAACTGCATAGCCGTCATTGACCTTTCGTCGTTCAACCTTATGTTGCACGCAACGGGCCATTGTATTTTAGTGGCAGGCAACCCTGTTTTGCGCAAAACGGATCACTTCAACGGTACCGTTGAAGCCGGGTTTCCAACCCTAGAATGCAAATAGCCTAATTTTCAAGCGTTTTATTTTTGATGGGTTTGATGATGGGTATTTACTTAAACACCATCTAATGCCGTGTGTATTCTGGTAAATGGCGGAGAGGGTGGGATTCGAACCCACGGTGAACTTGCGCTCACGCCTGATTTCGAGTCAGGTACATTCGACCACTCTGCCACCTCTCCGGGGCGCGTATTGTAACCGAGTCGGGCGGTTTGCTGGACGAAAATTTCGCTCTCGTTCAGACTGTATTCATGCCCATCATAAAAACAATGGGATGGATCGGGAGATTGGCTGCACTGGCGCTGACACTGGCATTGGCCGCCTGTAGTCGTCCCATTCCACCGCCCGAAACCAGCGGCGAGTTGCAGGTGGGAGTACGCAACAGCCCTGCGACCTACTATATCGCCCGCAATGGCGAGGCTGCCGGCTTCGAACACGATTTGATTCAGGCATACGGCCAGTCGCAGAACTGGACGCCAGTATGGACGGCGAAGCCCCGGCCCGAAGCCCTGTTCGACTTGCTTGAGAATCGCCAGATCCATCTGGCGGCAGCGACCTTGCCGCAAGCCGTGGTCAAGGATCGCCATCTGATTGCCGGCCCGGTTCTATTCGAGACGCCGGTCCATATCGTCTATCGCGCCAGCGAGCGGGCGCCTCGCGACATCGCTGCCCTGTCCGGCAAGAAGCTGGCATTGATCATCGGTTCCGGCCATACGCCCATGCTGATGCGTCTGAAGCGCAAGTATCCCAAGCTGTCCTGGTCCGCGCTGGACAATGTCTGGCCGGACGAGTTGCTGGCGCAACTGCAGGCCGGCAAATACGACGCAGTGGTCATCAACGGCATGGATTTCGATCCCGTGCGTACCTTCTATCCCGAACTGGCCGTGGCCTTCGACCTGCCGGACACCCAGAAAATCGTGTGGGCGCTGCCGAAACACAGCTCGCTCATCCTGCGTAATTCGCTGGCCCGCTTCATCGAACAGGCACGCCGGGACGGCACCATCAAACGCATCTACGAACGTTACTTCGGTCACGTCAAGCGACTGGACAGCACGGACATCCTCGGCATCATGCAGCGCCGTCCGCAACGCCTGCCGGATCTGCGCCGGTATTTCCAGGAAGCCCAGACGCTCACCGGCATCGACTGGCGCCTGTTGGCCGCGATCGGCTACCAGGAATCGCAATGGGACCCGTTTGCCACGTCGCCGACCGGCGTGCGCGGCTTGATGATGCTGACCGCCGAAACCGCCGACCGCATGCGGATCAGCGACCGACTCAACGCGCGCCAGAGCATACTCGGCGGCGCCCGCTATCTGGCCATGCTGAAGGACGCCCTGCCCGACCGCATTCCCGAGCCCGACCGCACCTGGCTCGCGCTGGCGGCCTACAACCAGGGACAAGGCCATCTGGAAGATGCGCGCCGCATCGCGCAGGCGCGCGGCGGCAATCCGGACAGCTGGGCGGACGTGAAAGCAGCCCTGCCCTACCTGAGCCGAAGCGAGTATGCCAAGGTGATGAAATACGGCTATGCCCGCGGCGCCGAGGCGCTGCTGTTTGCCGAGAACATCCGCAATTACTACGACATCCTGGTGCGGCTGGAGCCCGAATACAACCCGCTGTTCAACCTGGGCAAGAGCGAAGCGGGCCTGCCGACGCCGGGCTGACCGGCCGGCATCCGATCAGGCGGTGGTCAGCCGGTCGATCCCGCCCATCCACGGACGCAACGCCTCCGGCACGGTCACGCTGCCGTCGGCGTTCTGGTAGTTCTCCAGGATCGCCACCAGCGTGCGTCCCACCGCCAGCCCCGACCCGTTCAGCGTATGCAGCAACTCGGGTTTGCCCTGCCCCGTCTTGAAGCGCGCCTGCATACGGCGCGCCTGAAAGGTCTCGAAATTCGAGCAGGAGGAGATTTCGCGGTAGGTGTTCTGCGCCGGCAGCCACACCTCGAGGTCGTAGGTCTTGGCCGACGAGAAACCCATGTCGCCACTGCACAGCGCCATCTTGCGGTACGGCAGGCCCAGCTTCTGCAGGATCGTTTCGGCGTTGGCTGTCAGCGATTCCAACGCGGCGTAGGAGTCTTCCGGCTTCACCATCTGCACCAGCTCCACCTTGTCGAACTGGTGCTGGCGGATCATGCCGCGGGTATCGCGGCCGTAGGAACCGGCCTCCGAGCGGAAGCATGGGGTGTGGGCGACGAACTTCAGCGGCAGCGATTCAGCAGGAACGATCTCGTCGCGCAGCAGGTTGGTCACCGGCACTTCGGCGGTGGGGATGAGATACCAGTTTTCTTGTTTAGGTGAGAAGGAGCCACGTTGATATTCCTCACTTTGCAGAGCACTTTCTGCCCATCCTTCTTTCATTTCGAATTTAGTCCGAGGCACCTTAAATAAATCTTCCTCGAACTTCGGCAGTTGCCCGGTGCCGCGCATCGAATCAGCGTTCACCAGATACGGCACATAGACTTCCGTGTAGCCATGTTCCGCCGTATGCACGTCGAGCATGAACTGGGCGAGCGCACGGTGCAGCCGGGCCAGCGGCCCTCTCATCACGGTGAAGCGGCTGCCGGTGATTTTCACGGCCGCCTCGAAATCGAGCTGGCCGAGGCCTTCGCCGAGGTCGACGTGATCGCGCACCGGAAAATCGAACTGTCTCGGCGTGCCCCAGCGGCTCACCTCGATGTTGGCGGTTTCGTCCTTGCCGACCGCGACCGACTCGTGCGGCAGATTCGGCACGCCCATCAGAAAGTCGTTGAGTTCGGCCTGGAGTTCGGAGAGGCGCGTTTCCAGCTGCTTCTGCTCGTCGCCCAGGCCCGCCACCTCGGCCATCACCGCCGTGGTGTCCTCGCCCTTGCCTTTCATCATGCCGATCTGCTTCGACAGGGTGTTGCGGCGGCTTTGCGCCTCCTGGGTGCGGGTCTGGATCGTCTTGCGTTCGGCTTCCAGCGTTTCGAAGCGCGCCGTGTCGAAGGCAAAACCGCGCGCAGCCAGGCGCTCGGCGACGAGGACTGCGTCTTTGCGCAGCAACTGGATATCAAGCATGGAAGTATGGGGAAGCGCCAAAAGCGCCATTTTCGCCGATAGCTGCGGCTATCGGCTAGAGGTGCGTGAAATTAGGCCGCTTCGACCATCCCCACCGCCTCGTCCACATCGACCGCGACGATGCGTGACACGCCCTGCTCCTGCATGGTGACGCCGGCCAGGTGCTGCGCCATTTCCATGGTGACGCGGTTGTGGGTGATGAAGAGGAACTGCGTGTGGTCGGACATCGCCTTGACCAGATTGCAGTAGCGCTCGGTGTTGGCGTCGTCTAGCGGCGCATCGACCTCGTCCAAGAGGCAGAACGGCGCCGGGTTGAGCTTGAACATGGCGAACACCAGCGACAGCGCGGTGAGCGTTTTCTCGCCGCCGGAGAGCAGGTGGATCGAGGCGTTCTTCTTGCCGGGTGGCTGCGCGAACACCTGTACCCCGGCGTCGAGCAGTTCGTCGCCGGTGAGGATCAGGCGCGCCTGGCCGCCACCGAACAGCTGCGGGAACAGTTCGCCCATGTGCTGGTTGACGGTGTCGAAGGTCTCCTTCAGCCGTGCGCGCGACTCCTGGTCGATGCGGCGGATCGCATCTTCCAAGGTGGTGACGGCTTCCAGCAGGTCGGCGCACTGCGCGGCGAGGTATTCGGAACGCTCCTGCGCCTGGGTGAGCTCGTCCAGCGCGGCGAGGTTGACCGCACCCAGCGCGGCGATCTCGTTCTGCAGACGGTTGATGTCGGCCTGTAGCTGCGAAGGCTTGGGGCTGTCGGCCAGGCCCGATTCGAGGCTGGCCTCATCGGCTGCCGCCTCGCGCAGCTGCAGCTCGAACTGCGACTGCATCAGCATGGCTTCCTGGTCCTTGAGCTTGAGTTGCTCGATGGTGCGACGTAGCGGATCGAGCCCCTGTTCGCAGGCCAGGCGCGACTCGTCATGACTGCGCAGCTGGGCGGTCAGGCCTTCCAGCGCGTCGCGCGCGGCAGCCAATGCCGCTTCGGTTTCGGTGCGCG
>ERZ778022.4678-NODE-4678-length-11654-cov-4.198638_pt1 | contig 11654 bp, 11 predicted proteins | sample MGYA00375752_ERZ778022 | MGnify/ENA primary metagenome ERZ778022 (study PRJEB29350, sample SAMN05389826) | bioreactor metagenome | isolation source: Thiocyanate bioreactor | place: South Africa: University of Cape Town | collected 2014-04-04 ...
GATCAGGATCAGGCTGTCCAGCGAACCGTAACGCTGGCGGCAGAAGATCAGCGCGTCGGCCAGGCCCGTCACGCCCAGGCCGATGCGGCGCTTGGCGCGGGCTTCCTGGGCCTGCGTCTCCAGCGGAAAGCGCGAGACGTCGATGGCATTGTCCAGCATCCGCACGGCGGTGGCGGTCAGGCTTTCCAGCGCCGCCAGGTCCATCGCCGCATCGGCCTCGAAGGGATTCCTCACCAGCCGCGCCAGGTTGATCGAGCCCAGCAGGCAGGCGCCATAGGGCGGCAAAGGCTGCTCGCCGCAGGGATTGGTGGCGGCGATGGTCTCCACATAGCCCAGATTGTTCTGCTGGTTGATGCGGTCGATGAAGATCACGCCCGGTTCGGCATGATCATAGGTGGAACGCATGATGGTGTCCCACAGCGCCTTGGCCTTGACCGTGCGATAGACCGTGCCGCCGAATTGCAGCGGCCAGTCGGCATCGGCCTTCACCGCCGCCATGAAGGCGTCGCTGGCCAGCACCGACAGGTTGAAATTGGTCAGCCGTCCGGGCGTGCGCTTGGCGGCGATGAAATCCTCGATGTCGGGATGGTCCACCCGCAGCGTCGCCATCATCGCGCCGCGCCGCGATCCGGCGCTCATGATGGTGCGGCACATCGCGTCCCACACCTCCATGAAGGAGACGGGGCCGGAGGCGTCCGCGCCGATGCTCGCCACGCGGGCGCCCCTGGGCCGCAGGGTGGAAAAGTCGTAACCGATGCCGCCGCCCTGCTGCAGGGTCAGCGCCGCCTCGCGCAGCGCCGAAAAGATGCCGTCCATCGAGTCGGTGATGGTGCCCATCACGAAACAGTTGAACAGCGTGACGCTGCGCCCCGTGCCCGCGCCCGCCAGGATGCGCCCGGCGGGCAGGAATTTGTGACCGGACAAGGCGCGGGCGAATTCGGCGGCGCGCGCCATGCGGTCCCGCGGCGCTTCGGCCCGGGCCAACGCCGCCGCCACCCGCGCCCAGGTGTCGCCCAGGTCGCGGTCCAGGGGCGTGCCGTCCGGCGCCTTCAACCGGTACTTCATGTCCCACACGGTCTGCGAAATGCCGCTCATCGCCTTTACCAACCATAGCGGCGCAGTCCGCGCCAGCACCTAAAGATAGGCGCGGCAGGCGGCGGTTCCAACCCGCCAAAAGCCTGGAAAATCAGGGTAAAAGCGCGGCCACGGCGGTTTCGATCCGCGTTTCCAGCGTCGCCATGAACTCCGCCCGCTTCAGGCCCGGCGGAATCGGCTCCAGGAACTGCAGCGTGATGGTGCCGGGCTTCTTGCGGAACCCGGTCCAGTAAACGCCGGAATCCAGCGCCACCGGCACGCAAGCAACCTCCAGTTGGCCATACAGTCCGGCCACGCCCGGCTTGTAGTCGGGCGCCGCGCCGGGTTTCTTCCGCGTGCCTTCGGGAAAGATCAGGATGGGCCGTCCTTTGGCCAGCATCGCCTGCGCCGCCTGGCGCATCTTGCGCAGCGCGCTGGCGCCCGCGCCCCGGTCGATGGGAATGGCGGCGGCGCGCGCCAGATACCAACCATAGAACGGCACCCGCAGCAGCTCGCGCTTCAGCACGATGCCCGGATCGTCCAGCATCAGCCACAGGGCCAGCGTGTCCCACATGCTCATATGCTTGGCGGCGACCAGCACCGGCGCGCGCGGCGGCGTGCCCCGGACGGTGAAATCGATTCCGGCCAGCACCCGCAGGCCCCAGAGCGTGACGCGCGCCCAGCTGCGCGACAGCCAGCGGGTGGCGCGGCGCGACACCAGCACCGGCAGGAACAGGATCGCCATCAGCGTGGAGGTGACGGCGAACCACAGGAAGAACAGGACCGAGCGGACCAGGATCATGCGCCGCCCGCCAGGCGGGTCGTCACCAGACTGGCCAGGTATTTCACATATTCGCGGTGCAGCAGCCCGACGGTGCGCGGATGGGTCCACCAGCCGCTGAGGTCGATGCCGCTCTGATCCACCGGATAGGCGTGCAGCGCGATGCCGGGCATGACGGCGGAGAATTCGCGCAGGGTGCGCGGCATGTGATAGCGGCTGGTGACGATCACCAGGCTGCTAAAGCCATGCTCGTGCGCCCAGTCATAGGCTTCCAGGGCGTTGCCATGGGTGTCGTCGGCGGCATAGCCGATATCGGCGCAGCAGTCATAGCGCGGGCCGCCCTCGGCCAGCTTGCCCACCGTCTCCTTGGTGGTGGCCACCGACACGCCGCTGACCAGCAGCCGCTTGCCGCCGCCCTGTTCCAGCAGCGCCACCGCCGCGTCCAGCCGCTCGCCGCCGCCGGTCAGCGCCACGATGCCGTCGGCGTGGGGCGGAGCCTGGAGCGGTGCGGGCAGGCTGCTGACGAACAGCACAAAGCCGGCGGCATAGCCCAGCAGCAGCAGCAGGACGACGGAGAGGAAAACGCGCAAGAGACTTAAGGCTCCGATCTCGCCTGTCAGAATAGCAAACCGCCTGTGCGGCGCTCAATAGATCGCCTTGACCACCGACAGGACCGAAAGCCGCGCCGTCGCCCAGGCGATCAGCGATGTCATCACCGGCACCGCCAGCAGCCAGGGGATTTCCGTCCAGCGCAGCGACAGCGGCGGCAGGAAGGGCACCGCCTCCAGCCCGAAAATCTCCAGCCCGCCCGCCGCCAGGAAGAACAGCGCCGCGCCCAGCGTGCCCAGCGCCGCCGCGAACAAAGCGGAGACGAAATAGTGCCATTCCACCGCGCGGGCGATGAAGCCGGGCAAGGCGCCCATCTGATGCAGCAGCGCCACCATCTCGTGATGGGCGTCCAGCCCGGCCCGGGTGGCAAAGGACACCGCCGCCGCCGTCGCGCCCGCGATCAGCAGCAGGATGCCGTAAGCCGAATAGCGCACCGCGTCGGCCAGCCCTTTCAGCCGCGCCATCCAGCGGCGGTGATCGTCCAGCAGCGCCTGGGGCGCGACGTCCTTCAGCGCGGTATCCAGTTTGGCCACATCGACCTGTGCGCCCGGCGTCACCGCCGCGTCGATCAGGCGCGGTAGGGGAATGCCCGCCACCACGCCGTCCTTGCCGATCCAGGGTTCGACCAGCGCGTTGATCTCCGCATCCGACAGCAGCCGGGCATGGGCGATGCCGGGCGTGGCCTGGAGCAGGCGCAAGGCCGCATCGGTTTCCGCCTTCAGCCCGGCCTGGATGTCGCCGCTTTCCGGCGGCACCACCTGCACCGTGATGCGGTCGGACAGGCCGCTCTGCCAGCCTTCGGCGGCGCGGCTGGCGACCAGCGAGGCGCCCAGCGCCAGCGCCGCCAGGAAGGCCATCACGGCGATGACGAAATCGAGCGGGGCGGCGCCCCCATCTTTTGGAAGAATAGGATCCCGCGGCAGGATGGCGTTGGCGCTCTCTCTCATGGCGCGGTCCCCAGCGTCGGACGCAGTTCCACCAGCCGCCCTTCCACCAGCCGGATCTCGCGCGCCCGCGTCGCCTCGATCAGGGCGCGGTCATGGGTGGCGATCAGCACCGTGGTGCCCAGCCGGTTCAGTTCGGCGATCAGCCGGATCAGCCGCGCCCCCATTTCGGGGTCCACATTGCCGGTGGGTTCGTCGGCGATCAGCAGGTCGGGCCGCCCCGCCACGGCGCGGGCGATGGCCACGCGCTGCTGCTCGCCGCCCGACAGGGTGGGCGGCCGGGCGTGCATCCGGTCACCCAGCCCCACCCAGGACAGAAGTTCGCGCACGTCATGGGCGAAATCGGCCACCCGCTTGCCCGCCAGCCGCAGCGGCAGCGCCACATTGTCGAAGGCCGACAGATGGTTCAGCAGCCGGAAATCCTGGAACACCACGCCGATGCGGCGGCGCAAGGCGGGCAGGTCGCGGCGGGTGGCGGTGGCCAGTTCGGTGTCGAACAGGGTGATCAGGCCCCGGCTGGGTGGCTCGGCGACATAGATCAGCTTCAAAAGCGTGGTCTTGCCCGCGCCCGACAGGCCGGTCAGGAAGGTGAAAGACCCCGGCTCCAGCGAAAAGCTCACATCGCGCAAGACCTCCGGCCCGGTGCCGTAGCGCATGCCGACATTTTCAAATCGAACCATGGGCAGGACCATACGCGGGACATGCCTTGCGGTCATCCGGTCCGAACCGTATTTTCTTTTGCACAATCAACGGGCCGGACATGATTCTCACCTGTCCTTCATGCGGTACGCGCTATTCCGTGGACGGGTCGAAATTCCCTGCCGCCGGGCGCACCGTCCGCTGCGCCAAATGCGGTCACAGCTGGCACCAGGCCGCCGAGGGGCCCGCGCCGCCCGCGGCGGAAGACCCGCTGCCCGAGGCGGCCCCCGCCGCCGCTATCCCCCAGGCGGCGGCCACCGACCCCTATCCGGTCAACCCGTCTTCGGGCACCCGGGCCTATGCGCCCGCGCCCGCCGCATCCGCCGAGGCCCGGACCCCGCTGGGCCCCAAACTGGCGGTGGCGGCAGGCTGGATCGGGCTGATCGCGGTGGTGCTGCTGATCGCGGTGTCGGCGGTGCGCTACCGCCAGGATATCGCGGTGATCTGGCCGCAATCGGCCGGGGTCTATTCCAGCCTGGGCCTGCCGGTGAACGCCACCGGGATCGATTTCCGCCAGGTGAACTATCGCCGCGAAAGCGAGGACGGCCAGATCGTGCTGGCGGTGACCGGCCTGATCGTCAATGCCGGCAAGCGCCAGTTGCCGGTGCCCCAGACGGTGCGGGTGACCCTGAGCGACGCCGACAACAAGGAAATCTATCACTGGACCTTCAAGCCCAGCGCCACGGTGCTGGCGCCCGGCCAGTCGGCGCCCTTCGTCACCCGCTTGTCCAGTCCGCCCGCCGCGGCGCGGCACCTGGAAGTGCGTTTCGCCAAAGACGAACCCTGATGGCCCCCGACATTCTGTTCAGCGCCGAACAGATCCGCGACCGGGTGGGCGTGCTGGCGCGCCAGATCGCGTCCGCGCCGCTGCGCCCCGATATCGCCATGCCGGTTCTGGTGGGCGGTTTCGTCTTTGCCGCCGATCTGGTGCGGGCGCTGGCCTGGGAAGGCGTGCCGCTGGATATCGAGATGCTGTGGCTGCGCTCCTATGGCGACAAGCGCGTGGCCAGCGCCATTTCGATGATCGCCGGGCCGTCGGAGCAGATCGCGGGCCGCCATGTGCTGGTGATTGACGGCGTGCTGGATGCGGGCCGCACCATCGCCAAGGCGGTGTCGCTGATCCAGGCGGCGGGCGCGGCCAGCGTGCAGGTGGCGGTGATGCTGGACAAGCAGCGCCCCGACGCGGTGGCGCGGGCCGATTTCGTGGGTTTCCCCATCGGCAATGACTTCGTCATCGGCTATGGCATGGACGATGCGGGCAAGTTCCGCGGCCTGCCGTATATCGGGAAGGTGCCAGCCTAAGGCATCCGGCCTTACCGTGCCATATCCTCACCCTGAGCCTGTCGAAGGGTGAGGTTGCCGATGAGGGGCGATTGTTATGGGCTCATGCTTCGGCAGGCTCAGCATGAGAGGATGGTGCTTTCGGCCCGCATGAGGCCAGAGCGGAATCAGAACGCCTTGAGCAGCCGGTCGAGATAATCGCGTTCGGCCTGCGGCCGCCCCATCTCGGCGGCGCGGCGGCGCAGCTCCTGCAAAATCTCCCGCGCCCGCGCCAGGTCGGTGGGACCGGGAATCTTCACCCCGGAATTGCCGAAGGGCGACGGTCCGCGCCCCAACGGGTCCTCGCGGCCCTGCTGCTGGCCCTGTTGACCCTGCCGCGCCAGCGCCTCGGCCCCCTGGCGCATCGCTTCCAGCGCCTGGTTCTGCGCATTGCCCGCATTGGGCAGGTCGTTCTGGCCCAGCGCGCCCTGGGCCTGGCCCATCGCCTGCCCGGCCTCGCGCATCTTCTGCTGCGCCTTGGGGTCCATGCCCTTCATCGCCTCGCCCAACTCGCGCTGCAACTCGCCCTGCTGGCGCGCCAGGCCCTGCGGCCCGCCATCCTGCGGGCTGCCCTGGCCCTGGCCCTGGCGGAAGGTGCGATCCATCAGGTCGCGCTGCTTGTTCATCAGCCCGCCGAACTTCTGGATCTGCTCGTTGCGCCTTTTGTCCTGCGGCGATTGCTGCCCCATGCCGCCCGCGCCGCCGCCCTGGGTCAGGCGCAGGTTCTCCAGCATGGATTGCAGCATGGCCAGAAGCCGCGCGGCCTGTTCGCGCTCGCCCGCCTCGGTCAGCTTCTGGATCATCTGCATCAGGGTCTGGATGTCGTTCATGCCCAGCGTCTTGGTGTCGGGCGACAGGGGCTCCTGGCCGGGCGGCGGCGGATTGGCCGCCATGGCCCGCAGGTAGCGCTGCATCGCCTGGTCGTAGCGCTTGAGCAGTTCCTCGATCACCTCCTGCGGCGCGCCCGAGGCCATGGCGGCGGTCAGCATGGCCTGCAGCTTGCGCAGTTCTTCCGCCGCCGACAGCAATCCGCCGCGCTCCAGCTTCAGGGCGGTGTCCCACAGGATACGCTGCACCCGTTCGATGTCGGCCTCGGTCCGGGCGTCGCGCACGCCGTAAAAGGCGGTGCGGATCGCCAGGTAGATATCGTGCTGGCCTTCATAGAAGCGTTCCGGCTCGATCGAGAGCGCCTCCAGCGCCGTCATGATATTCTCGCGGCCCTTCTGCGCGGTCGCCAGCACCTGGCGCTGCTCGATCAGGGCGCGGGCCAGGGGATCGGTGAACACCCGCGCCGGAAGCCGGAAGCGCACGGTGCCGCTGGTCCCGGTCTGGCCGATGGCGTCGCGCGCTTCCAGATGCGCCTGGACCATCATCCCGGCATAGGGATGGCTGGTCAGGTCGATAAAGGCTTCCTGCTCCACCTTGCGGGCATTGGGCGCGGCCAGCGGCAGGTCCGCCCGCAGCGGTTTCGCGGCGGGCTTGCCTTCGGGCACGATCACCGCCTTCAGTGACGCGATGCCATAGTCATCGCCACCCTTGAAGGCAAAGCGCGTGGCAAGCTGTTCGGTGCGCCGGGGCGTGGCGGTGAGCGCGATGGTGGGGGGCGCGTCCGGCAGCGCCTGGATGTGCCATTGGCCGATGGCCTTGCCGCCCACCTGCACCCGCACCCGCGCGGAGGCCGACACGATCACATTGCTGGAATACTCGCCGTCTTCGCCGGTGAAGCGCGGCGCATGGTTCGATCCGGCGGCCAGGCCGGGGCGGCGTGGCGCGCCATGCACCCGCAGGTTCAGCACCGATCCCTGCGGCACGGTGATGGTGTTGCCGTCGCCGATCCGCAGGCTTTGCAGCGGCAGGCCGGTATAGGGCGGCGGATCGATCCAGGCGTCCAGGGTGGCGGCGGCGCCCGCGCCGCTGTCGAAGGCCGAAATCAGCCGGGGTCCGGTTTCGCCGCGGGCCCAGACCAGGCCCACTGTCAGCGCGATCAGCAGATACCAGCGCAGGCCCCTGGGATCGCGGGCGGCGATGTCGGCATGGGGCAGGGCGATGCGGAACTTCGCCGGAAGCGCGCGCGCCTGGTGCAGCGCCCAGAGCTGGCGGGCAAACGCGTCGCCGCCCGCCAACCGGTCATGGCGTTCGGAGATCGGGCGGTGGGCCAGATGATTGTCGCGCTCCAGCCGCCGCGCCCCGTCGATGCCGCGCGGCCAGCGGAAATCGGCGAAGCCCTGGGCCAGCGACAGGCCGGTGGCGGTGATGGTGGCGGCCAGCAGCAGCGCCTGCACCGGCCAGGGGATGAACGGGAAGATGCCCGTCAGGGCCAGCGCCAGATAGAAACCGGCAAAGGCGCAGGCCGGCCACAGGCGCGGCAGGATGCGTTCGACCGCCAGCACGCCGCGCGCGGCGGCGATGCGGCGATCCATACGGCGATCCGGCGTATCAGCCGGAAAGCCAGTCGGGAATGCGGTCCTTGGCGATGAGATCGGCATGGCTCTCTCTGGGACGCACGATGCCCCATTGGCCGCCCGACACCAAGACTTCCGGCACGCGCGGCCGGGCATTGTAATCACCCGCCATCACCGCGCCATAGGCGCCCGCCGACAGGATTGCCACAAGATCGCCCGATTTCAGGTCCGGCAGCGGCCGCGCCGCCGCGAAAAGGTCACTGGTTTCGCACACCGGCCCCACCACATCGTAAAGCGGGCGCGGGGAACCGGGCGCCGGTTCCTGGACCGCCACGATCTCATGCCAGGCGTCATACATGGCCGGACGGATCAGATCGTTCATGCCGGCGTCGATGATCAGGAAGGTCTTGGCGTCGCCGCGCTTCACATAGATCACCTCCGACACCAGGATGCCCGCATTGGCGGCGATCAGGCGGCCCGGCTCGAAGGACAGGCGGCAGCCGAAATCCTTGGTCACCCGCGTCACCATCGCGCCATAGGCGGTGGGATCGGGCGGCGGGCTGTTGTCGTGGACATAGGGCACGCCCAGGCCGCCGCCGCAATCCAGACGGCTGATGGCATGGCCGTCGGCGCGCAGGCTGGCGATCAACTCGCCGATGCGGGTGAAGGCGGCCTCGAAGGGATCGAGATCGGTGATCTGGCTGCCGATATGCACATCCACGCCCACGATCTCGATGCCCGCCAGGGTGGCGGCATGGGCATAGGCCTCGCGCGCATGGACAAAGGGAATCCCGAACTTCGTCTCGGCCTTGCCGGTGTTGATCTTGGCGTGGGTCTTGGCGTCCACATCGGGATTGATCCGCAGCGAGATGGCCGCGCGCTTGCCCATCGCCAGGGCGACTTCGTTCAGCGCCGCCAGTTCCGGCTCGCTCTCGACATTGAACTGATGGATGCCCGCGTCCAGCGCGGCGCGCATCTCGGCTTTGGTCTTGCCCACGCCGGAAAAGACGATCTTGCCGGCGGGAATGCCCGCCGCCCGCGCCTTGGCCAGTTCGCCGCCCGACACCACATCGGCGCCCGCGCCCAGCTTCGCCAGTGTTTTGAGAACCGCCAGATTGTCGTTGGCCTTGACCGCGTAGGCGATCAGCGAGCCCGGCGGCAGCGCGCCCGCGAACACCTTGAAATGACGCTCCAGCGTGGCGGTGGAATAGCAATAAAAGGGCGTGCCGACGGCGCGCGCCAGTTCGTCCAGCCGCACCTCCTCGGCGCAGAGCACGCCATCGCGGTACTGGAAGTGGTTGACCATCTCTAACGCCCGATCGGGTAGGGCGGCTTGGACGGGTCTCTCTGGTCCCGCGCCGTGGGCTGGCCGTTGGGTTTCACCAGGTCGCTTTTGACGCCGCAGGCCGCGACCAGCAGCGACAGGGCGGCGAGGACAAACAGGCGCCTCATGCCAGCTGGCTCTTCCAATGGGCCAGCTGTTCGCGCACCCGCGCGGGCGCGGTGCCGCCCAGGCTCATGCGGGCGTTCACGGAGGACTCCAGCGACAGCACGGCATAGACGTCGCTGGTGATGCCCGGCTCGATCTTCCGCATCTCCTCCAGCGGCAGCGCGTCCAGCGTCAGGCCGCGCTCTTCCGCCGCCTTCACGATGGAGCCCGCGATGTGATGGGCCTCGCGGAAAGGCTTTTGCAGCACCCGCACCACCCAGTCGGCCAGGTCGGTGGCGGTGGGATAGCCCGCCTCGGCGGCGGCCTTCATGCGCGCCGGATTGGCGGTGAGGTCGGCCCTCATCGCCGCCATCGCCGCGGTGGAGATTTCCAGCGTGGCGGCGGCGTCGAACACCCCTTCCTTGTCTTCCTGCAGGTCGGTGCCATAGGTCAGCACCAGGCCCTTGACCACCGTGGCCAGCGCCACGAAGTCGCCCAGCACCCGGCCGGTCTTGCCCCGCACCAGTTCGGCGGCGTCGGGGTTGCGCTTCTGCGGCATGATGGAGGAGCCGGTGGTGAAGGCGTCCGACAGCTTCACGAATCCGAAGGCCTGGGTGGACCACTGCACCAGTTCGCCCGCCAGCCGCGACAGATGCACGGCGCAGATCGAACAGGCCGCCAGATATTCCAGCGCGAAGTCGCGGGCCGAGATGGCGTCCATCGAGTTGCGCATGGGCCGGGCGAAGCCCAGCGCCTTGGCGGTGGCGTCGCGGTCGATCGGGAAAGAGGTGCCCGCCAGCGCGGCGCTGCCCAGCGGCGACTCGTTCATCCGCTTGCGGGCGTCCTCGAACCGGGCGCGGTCGCGGCCGAACATCTCCACATAGGCCATCAGGTGATGGGCGAAGGTGACCGGCTGGGCCACCTGCATATGGGTGAAGCCCGGCAGGATGGTGTCCAGATGCTGGGCGGCCTGGGCGTGCAGGGCGCGCTGGAGTTCCAGCAGGCCGTCCTCGGCGCGGCTGCAGGCGGCGCGGACCCAGAGGCGGAAATCGGTCACCACCTGGTCGTTGCGCGAGCGGGCGGTGTGCAGCCGCCCGGCGGCGGGACCGATCAGTTCGGCCAGCCGCGCCTCGATGTTCAGATGGATGTCTTCCAGCTCGCGCTTGAAGACGAATTCGCCGGCGGCGATTTCCTTTTCCACCGCGTCCAGGCCGCCCAGGATCTTCTGGCCGTCATCCTTGGAGATGATTCCCTCGGCGGCCAACATGCGGCAATGGGCCCGGGAACCGGCAATGTCTTCCGCCGCCAGCCGCTTGTCGAAACCGATCGAGGGGGTAATCTCCCGCATGATCGCCGCGGGTCCGGATTCGAACCGCCCGCCCCACATCTTGTTGGTGCTCATCTTCTCACCCAAAGGCCGCCATGCAGAACAAGACCACGAAAATCCTGATCGGCGCGGTGCTCGCCGCCGCCGTGGTAATGGGGGTTCTATATGGGAAAGGCATGTTGAATGTCCATGAGTCCCTGGGTCCGCCCGCCAGCCTGAAGGGCCTGACGCTGCAGCAGGCCCCCCGGAACGCGCCCGCGGTGGCCTTCACGGACGGGGCGGGGGCCAGCCATGCCCTGGCCGATTACCGGGGCAAATATGTCCTGCTCAATCTCTGGGCCACCTGGTGCGCCCCCTGCGTGGCCGAGCTTCCGGCGCTGGCCCGTCTCCAGCGGCAGGCTCCCGGCATGACCGTGCTGGCGGTGGACGTCACGCGCGGCAGCACGCCGGAGACGGCCGCGGCCTTCCTCAAGAGCCATGACGCGGATGCCCTGAAGACCCTGGTGGACAGCCAGACGGTGATGATGCGCCAGTTCAAGGCTTTCTCGCTGCCCGTGACGCTGCTGATCGACCCGCAGGGCCGCATCATCGCCAAGGCGGAAGGCCCGGCCGAATGGGATGCGCCGGACGCGGTGGCCTATTTCCGCAAACTCACGGGTTGAAACGCGGGCCTTTTACGTCGTGGGTTCGTCGCGCGTGCTCACGGGCATTAAGCCCGCTCCGCGCGACGCTCCTGCCCACGCCGCAAAATCCCTCGCGACTGATGCATTCTACCGTGTGGGAACAGGATGTTCGCCGCGCCCCGGAGCGAAGGCGTAGCCTGAGCGACAATAAAAAGATTTATCGCGTGGGAACCGGGTGCTCGCCACGGTAGTCGTAAAAGCCGCGCCCGGTCTTGCGGCCCAGCCAGCCCGCCTCGACATATTTCACCAAGAGCGGGCAGGGGCGGTATTTGGAGTCCGCCAGGCCCTCATACAGCACCTGCATCACCGACAGGCAGGTATCCAGGCCGATGAAGTCGGCCAGTTGCAGCGGCCCCATCGGATGGTTGGCGCCCAGCCGCATGGCG
>ERZ778022.4679-NODE-4679-length-11651-cov-4.246033_pt1 | contig 11651 bp, 6 predicted proteins | sample MGYA00375752_ERZ778022 | MGnify/ENA primary metagenome ERZ778022 (study PRJEB29350, sample SAMN05389826) | bioreactor metagenome | isolation source: Thiocyanate bioreactor | place: South Africa: University of Cape Town | collected 2014-04-04 ...
ATCTATACCGATGTCGACGGCGTCTACACGACCGACCCGCGCATCGAGCCGAAGGCCCGCCGCCTCAAGAAGATCGCCTTCGAGGAGATGCTCGAAATGGCCTCGCTCGGCGCCAAGGTCCTTCAGGTGCGCTCGGTCGAGCTTGCCATGGTGCACAAGGTCCGCACCTTCGTTCGCTCCTCTTTCGAGGATCCCGATGCACCGGGCATGGGCGATCTTCTGAACCCGCCCGGTACGCTGATTTGTGATGAGGATGAGATCGTGGAACAGGAAGTCGTAACCGGCATTGCCTATGCCAAGGATGAAGCGCAGATCTCGCTCCGCCGCGTCGCCGACCGGCCGGGCGTTTCGGCCGCGATTTTCGGCCCGCTGGCCGAATCCCATATCAATGTCGACATGATCGTCCAGAACATTTCCGAGGACGGCTCGAAGACCGACATGACCTTCACCGTTCCCTCCGGCGACATGGAGAAGGCGATCAGGGTTCTCGAAGCCGCCAAGGAACAGGTCGGCTTCGACGTGATCCAGCACGAGACGGGCCTCGTGAAGGTTTCGGTCATCGGCATCGGCATGCGCAGCCATGCGGGCGTTGCCGCCTCCGCCTTCCGCGCACTTGCCGAGAAGGGTATCAACATCAAGGCCATCACCACCTCCGAGATCAAGATTTCCATCCTGATCGACGGCCCCTATGCGGAACTGGCCGTTCGGACTTTGCATTCCGTCTACGGTCTCGATAAGAAGTAAGGACCGGCCGACTCGGCGCCGATCTTTTGATCGCCGGCGCGGGTGAGCGCCGGCGGGTAACGACATTTTCGGGAGACGCCACGCGATGAGAGACCTCTCCGCGGGTCCGCGCGTTCTTCTCAAGCGGCTGCGCGAACTCATGGCGGAGCCGCTTGAGCCGCAGGAGCGCCTTGACCAGATCGTGCGCCAGATCGCGCAGAACATGGTCGCGGAAGTGTGTTCCGTCTATGTGCTGCGCTCCGACGGCGTTCTCGAACTCTATGCCACCGAAGGCCTCAATCCCGGCGCCGTCCACCTTGCCCAGCTCAAGATGGGCCAGGGCCTCGTCGGCACCATCGCGGCCTCCGCGCGGCCGCTGAACCTTTCCGACGCCCAGTCGCACCCCGCCTTCACCTATCTGCCGGAAACGGGCGAGGAGATCTATCACTCCTTCCTCGGCGTTCCGATCCTGCGCACCGGCCGGGCGCTCGGCGTTCTCGTCGTGCAGAACAAGGCAAGCCGGACCTATCGCGAGGACGAGGTCGAGGCGCTCGAAACGACGGCGATGGTGATCGCCGAGATGGTGGCGACCGGCGAGCTGAAGAAGCTCACCAAGCCCGGTCTCGAGCTCGACCTTTCGCGTCCCGTCGCCATCGAGGGGGCGAGCTTCGGCGAAGGCATCGGTCTCGGCTATGTCGTGCTGCACGAGCCGCGCATCGTCGTCACGAACCTCCTCAACGAGGATTCCGAGCATGAGCTCGGCCGGCTGGCCGAGGCGCTGGGTTCGCTGCGCATCTCCATCGACGACATGCTGTCGCGCCGCGAGATCTCGATGGAGGGCGAGCATCGCGAGGTGCTGGAAGCCTATCGCATGTTCGCGCACGACCGCGGCTGGGTGCGGAAGCTCGAAGAGGCGATCCGCAACGGCCTGACAGCGGAAGCGGCGGTCGAGCGGGTGCAGAGCGAGACCAAGGCGCGGATGATCCGCCTGACGGATCCCTATCTGCGCGAGCGCATGCACGATTTCGACGATCTTGCGAACCGCCTGCTGCGCCAGCTCACCGGCTATGGCGCAAAGCTCTCCGCCAGCAGCTTTCCGAACGATGCGATCGTCGTTGCGCGCGCCATGGGCGCGGCCGAACTGCTCGATTATCCGCGCCAGAACGTGCGCGGCCTCGTGCTGGAGGACGGCGCCGTCACGAGCCATGTGGTGATCGTGGCCCGCGCCATGGGCATTCCGGTCGTCGGCCAGGCGGCAGGGGCCGTGGCGCTGGCGGAAAACGGCGATCCGATCATCGTCGACGGGGACGACGCGCGCGTACATCTGCGGCCGCTGCCCGATCTCCAGCGCTCCTACGAGGAGAAGGTCCGCTTCCGCGCCCGCCGGCAGGAGCAGTACCGGGCGCTGCGGGCCGTCGAGCCGGTCACGAAGGACGGGTGCCAGATCAATCTCCAGATGAATGCCGGCCTTCTGGTCGACCTGCCGCATCTCAACGAATCGGGTGCGTCCGGCATCGGCCTCTTCCGCACCGAGCTCCAGTTCATGATCGCCTCGACCATGCCGAAGGCGGAGGAGCAGGAAGCCTTCTACCGCAACGTGCTGAAGCATGCGGGCGGCCGTCCCGTGACGTTCCGCACGCTCGATATCGGTGGCGACAAGGTCGTGCCCTATTTCCGTGCGGCGGAGGAGGAGAACCCGGCGCTCGGCTGGCGCGCCATCCGCCTGTCGCTCGACCGGCCGGGCCTTCTGCGCACCCAGCTTCGCGCCATGCTGCGGGCGACGGCCGGGGCTGATCTCCGGCTGATGCTGCCGATGGTGACGGAGGTTTCGGAACTCCGGGAGGTCCGCGATCTCCTGCAGAAGGAGATCCAGCGCCAGTCCAAGCTCGGCGAGCAGTTGCCGAAGAAGCTGCAGTTCGGCGCCATGCTGGAAGTGCCGGCGCTGCTCTGGCAGCTCGACGAGCTGATGGCCGAGGTCGATTTCGTCTCGGTCGGCTCGAACGACCTCTTCCAGTTCGCCATGGCGGTGGACCGGGGCAATGCCCGCGTCTCCGACCGTTTCGACACGCTCGGCCGGCCGTTCCTGCGCATCCTGCGCGACATCGTGCGCGCCGGCATCCGCAACGACACATCCGTGACGCTCTGCGGCGAGATGGCGAGCAAGCCGATCTCGGCGATGGCGCTGCTCGGCATCGGCTTCCGGTCGGTCTCCATGTCGCCGGCGGCGATCGGGCCGGTGAAGTCGATGCTGCTGGCGCTCGATGCGGGCAAGCTGGAAGCGGTGCTGACGCCGGCCATAGACGATTTGAAGCCGACGGCGTCCATTCGCCAGATTCTCACCGACTTTGCGGCCGAGAACGGCATTCCGCTTTAAAGACCTGGACTGGAGTTGAACGGTGGCGAAGCTTCCCGTTGAAAAGATGCGCGAACTCGAACGCCGTTTCGGCGAGATCGAGGCGCGCATGTCGGCGGGGCCGGATTCGGAGACCTATGTGCGCCTCGCCTCGGAATATTCCGAGCTTCAGCCCGTCGTCGCGAAGGTGCGCGAATACGAGAAGGTGGGTGGCGAGATCGCCGACCTGGAGGTGCTGCTCGCCGACAAGGCGACGGACCGCGAGATGCGCGACCTTGCGGAAATGGAGCTGCCGGACCTGAAGGAGCGCCTCGAGGACCTGGAAAAGGAGATGCAGATCCTGCTTCTCCCGAAGGACGCCGCCGACGAGAAGAGCGCGATCCTCGAAATCCGCGCCGGCACGGGCGGCTCCGAGGCGGCGCTGTTTGCCGGCGACCTCTTCCGCATGTATGAGCGCTATGCCGCCGCGCACGGCTGGAAGGTGGAGGTCATCTCCTCAAGCGAGGGCGAGGCCGGCGGCTTCAAGGAGATCATCGCGACGATCACCGGGCGCGGCGTCTTCGCCAAGCTGAAGTTCGAATCGGGCGTGCACCGTGTCCAGCGCGTTCCGGAGACGGAGGCGAGCGGGCGCATTCATACCTCCGCCGCCACGGTCGCCGTGCTGCCGGAGGCGGAAGAGATCGACATCGAGATCCGCGCCGAGGATATCCGCATCGACACGATGCGTTCCTCCGGTGCCGGCGGTCAGCACGTCAACACGACGGACTCGGCCGTGCGAATCACCCACCTGCCGACGGGCCTCGTCGTGACGAGCTCGGAAAAGTCGCAGCACCAGAACCGGGCGAAGGCGATGCAGATCCTGCGTTCTCGGCTCTATGACATGGAGCGCCAGCGCGCCGACAGCGAGCGTTCGGCGGATCGCAAGAGTCAGGTCGGTTCAGGTGATCGTTCGGAGCGCATCCGCACCTACAACTTCCCGCAGGGCCGCGTCACCGATCACCGCATCAACCTGACGCTCTACAAGCTCGACCGGATGATGATCGGCGAAATCGACGAAGTGGTCGATGCGCTGCTGGCGGACTATCAGGCCGGCCAGTTGGCGCAGCTCGGCGAACAGGGCCGATGAGCGGCGTGACGCTCGCCGAAACGCTGGCGTCGGCGCGGCGCCGGCTTTGCGCGGCGGGCATTGCGGATGGAGCGCAGGATGCGCGGCTGCTGATCGCCGGCCTTCTCAAGCTTTCCTCCACCGCCTTCGTCACCGATGGCGCGCGCCTGCTGGATGCGTCCGAAAGAGCGATGATCGAGGATGCATTGGCGCGGCGCGTGGCGCGCGAGCCGGTGCACCGCATCCTCGGCCACCGGGCCTTTTCGCGGCTCGACCTCATGCTCTCCCCCGAAACGCTGGAGCCGAGGCCGGATACGGAAGTCCTCGTCGATGCGCTCGTGCCCCATGCGTTGAGAATGGTCGCGGGCGGCGGCTGCCGGATCCTCGATCTCGGCACGGGAACCGGCGCGATCTGCCTTGCCTTGCTCGACCTCGTGCCCGGCGCGACCGGGATCGGCGCCGATCTTTCGGCCGGGGCCCTTGAAACGGCGCGGCGCAATGCCGACATCAATGGGGTCGCCGGCCGCTTCGAGACGGTCGAGAGCGACTGGTTTGCAGCCGTGACCGGGGCCTTCGACATCATCGTGTCAAATCCGCCCTATATCGTCCGCTCCGTGATCGGAATGCTGGACGAGGACGTCCGGCTCCACGATCCGATCCTGGCGCTGGATGGCGGAGACGACGGGCTGGATGCCCATCGGGCCATCGCGGCGGGGGCGGATGCTCATCTTCGGGAAAACGGCCTGGTGGCTTACGAGATCGGTTACGACCAGAAGGATCAGGTCACCGCGATCATGCGCGAACACGGTTTTGCGCGTATCGAGGCGGTGCAGGATCTCGGCGGCAACGACCGCGTTCTCGTCTTCGCAAATGCACGGACTGTGTAAATTTCCTTGCACAGGCGAAGCAAATTCCGCAGCCGCAAAGAAAAGGCTTGGAATTGTGAAGGAAGCGGGATAGTTTGCGGCCACGCACTGGGCAAGAGGTCATGCCACAGGGATTTGCTCCTGTATGACCCGATCGCGAGGATTGCTCTCTCGAAGAGTTGCTAGGGTTGAAGACTGCCCTGTGCGGGTACCTGTTAATTTGACGTCTTACGGCGACAGGACCACCGACCGGCGTGGTTTGCCCGCGGGTAAGGACGCTTGATCTGGCATGGCCTGATCAAGCGTGCAGACACATGATCATCAAGACACGATACGTTAGGTGAGTGACATATGAGGCCAGGACAGCAAAACAAGCGCGGCCGCGGGCGTAACAATAACAATAATAACAACAACAATAGCAACAACAGCCACCGCAAGGGCGGCAATCCCCTCACGCGGACCTATGACAGCTCGGGTCCGGACGTGAAGATCAGGGGCACGGCCCAGCATATCGCCGAGAAGTACGCAGCGCTTGCCCGCGACGCCCAGAGCGCCGGCGACCGCGTCATGGCGGAAAACTATCTTCAGCACGCCGAGCACTACAACCGCATCATTGCCGCCGCCCAGGCGCAGATGCAGGAACGCTTCCCGCGTGAAGAGCGCTCCGACAATTCCGACCGCGGCGACTTCAACGATCGCGACGGTTTCGACCGCGATCCCGACGAGATCGATTCGACGCCCGTCGAGGACCACGCACCGGCTGCCGCCGCGCCCGTCGAGCAGCCCGTCGTCGTCGACGGTTCCGGCCCGCAGCCGGTGATCGAAGGCACCCCGGCGGAAGTCGCGCTCGAAGAGGAAGCCGCAGCACCGGCCGGTGGCCGTGCGCCGCGTCGCCGCAACGCTGCCCGCCCGCGCCGTCCGCGTCGCGGCGAAGGCCAGGCGGGCGAGGGAGACGGCCAGCCTTCGGGCGATGATGCCCCCGCGCTCGAAGCCGCTTCGGAATAGGATTCGCTCCGCCGACCAGTCGAGGAACCCGGCCCTGTGCCGGGTTCTTGCGTTTGCGCAGGCGGGCCTCGAAAAATCTGTTCCCGGCTGCCGGGAGGTCCCCTTTAATTCCGAAAATGCCTCCACCATATTCGCTCCAGGCGGTTGACCGGTCGCACGGCCGGGGACCCGCATGAAGGGCTCGCCTTGACGGGAGCCCTATCCTGAATCGTCGACCGGTGCCTGATGGGCCGGCCGAGTTATGGAGGCAGATGATGAATATCGAAAAATACTCCGAACGCGTTCGCGGGTTCCTGCAATCCGCCCAGACCAAGGCGCTTGCGGACGGCAATCCGCAGTTCACGCCCGAACACGTTCTGAAGGTCCTGCTCGATGACGAGCAGGGCATGGCGACCTCGCTGATCGAGCGGGCCGGCGGCAATGCGCGCGAGGCGCGGATCGCCAACGACGCCGCGCTTGCCAAGCTGCCGAAGGTTTCCGGCGGCAACGGGCAGGTCTATCTCGCCCAGCCGCTCGCAAAAGTCTTCTCCACCGCAGAAGAAGCCGCCAAGAAGGCCGGTGACAGCTTCGTCACCGTCGAACGCCTGCTGCTGGCGCTCGCCATCGAGAAGTCCGCCGCGACCTCGGAAATCCTCGCCAAGGCCGGCGTGACGCCGACGTCGCTCAACCAGGTGATCAACGACATCCGCAAGGGCCGCACCGCCGATACGGCGAGCGCCGAGCAGGGCTTCGATTCGCTGAAGAAATTCGCCCGCGACCTCACCGCCGATGCGCGGGAAGGCCGGCTCGATCCCGTGATCGGCCGCGATGACGAAATCCGCCGCACGATCCAGGTCCTGTCGCGCCGCACGAAGAACAATCCCGTCCTCATCGGCGAGCCCGGCGTCGGCAAGACCGCCATCGCCGAGGGCCTTGCGCTGCGCATCGTCAACGGCGACGTGCCTGAGAGCCTGAAGGACAAGAAGCTGATGGCGCTCGACATGGGCGCGCTGATCGCCGGTGCGAAATATCGCGGCGAGTTCGAGGAACGCCTGAAGGCCGTGCTTGCCGAAGTGCAGGCGGAAGACGGCGAGATCATCCTGTTCATCGACGAGATGCACACGCTGGTCGGCGCCGGCAAGGCGGACGGGGCGATGGACGCTTCCAACCTGCTGAAGCCCGCGCTTGCCCGGGGTGAATTGCACTGCGTCGGTGCCACCACGCTCGACGAGTACCGCAAGCATGTCGAGAAGGACGCCGCGCTCGCTCGCCGGTTCCAGCCCGTCATGGTGGACGAGCCGACCGTCGAGGACACGATCTCGATCCTGCGCGGCCTCAAGGAAAAGTACGAGCAGCACCACAAGGTCCGCATCTCCGATTCGGCCCTCGTCGCCGCCGCGACGCTTTCCAACCGCTACATCACGGATCGCTTCCTGCCGGACAAGGCGATCGACCTGATGGACGAAGCCGCCTCGCGGCTGCGCATGCAGGTCGATTCCAAGCCGGAAGAGCTCGACGAGCTCGACCGCCGCATCATCCAGCTCAAGATCGAGCGCGAGGCCCTGAAGAAGGAGACCGACCGCTCGTCGCAGGACCGGCTCGAAAAGCTGGAGATCGACCTTGCCGCGCTGGAAGAGGAAGCCGATGCGCTCACCGCGCGCTGGCAGGCGGAAAAGTCCAAGCTCGGCCGCGCCGCCGACCTCAAGCGCCAGCTCGACGAGCTGCGCAACGAACTGGCCATTGCCCAGCGCAAGGGCGAGTTCCAGCGCGCCGGCGAACTTGCCTACGGCATCATCCCGAAGCTCGAAAAGGAGCTGGAGGAGGCCGAAGGCCGCGACGTCGGCGACGTCGATCCGATGGTGCAGGAGGTCGTCACCCCCGACAACATCGCCCATGTGGTCTCCCGCTGGACGGGCATCCCCGTGGACAAGATGCTGGAAGGCGAGCGCGACAAGCTCCTGCGCATGGAGGACGAGCTCGGCAAGTGGGTCGTCGGCCAGGGCGATGCCGTCCAGGCGGTCTCCCGCGCCGTCCGCCGTGCCCGCGCCGGCCTGCAGGACCCGAACCGGCCGATCGGCTCGTTCATCTTCCTCGGTCCGACCGGCGTTGGCAAGACGGAGCTGACCAAGGCGCTCGCCCGCTTCCTGTTCGACGACGAGACGGCGATCCAGCGCATGGACATGTCGGAATATATGGAGAAGCATTCCGTTGCCCGGCTGATCGGCGCGCCTCCCGGCTATGTCGGCTATGAGGAAGGCGGTGCGCTCACCGAATCCGTCCGCCGCCGGCCCTATCAGGTCGTGCTGTTCGACGAGATCGAGAAGGCGCATCCCGATGTCTTCAACGTGCTCCTGCAGGTCCTCGACGACGGCCGCCTGACCGACGGACAGGGCCGCACCGTGGACTTCCGCAACACGATGATCATCATGACCTCGAACCTCGGCGCCGAATACCTGACGGCGCTCGGCGAGAACGAGGACAGCGATGTCGCGCGCGACCAGGTGATGGATGTCGTGAAAACGGCGTTCCGGCCGGAGTTCCTGAACCGGATCGACGAGATCATCCTGTTCCATCGCCTGAAGCGGTCGGAAATGGGCGCTATCGTCGATATCCAGCTGGAGCGCCTGCGCAAGCTGCTGGTGGATCGCAAGATCGTCCTCGACCTCGACGAGGAGGCCGTGCACTGGCTGGCCGAGAAGGGCTACGATCCGGTCTACGGCGCGCGTCCCCTGAAGCGGGCGATCCAGAAGCACCTCCAGGATCCGCTGGCGGAGAAGATCCTCGCCGGGGAGATCCCGGATGGTTCGACCGTCAGGGTGGCCGCCGGTTCCGACCGGCTGCTCTTCTCGCCGCGCAACGCGGCGGCAAGCAAGGCCGCCTGAGGAAGCATTCGGGTAAAAAAGAAGCGCGGGTCTCGGCCCGCGCTTTTTGCGTTTATGCCGCGAGATGCCATTTCATGTCGGGACGGTATGCGTCAGTGGGTTTCTGCGACCTGCGTCGGGCTGCCGAGACCGAGCAGGTCGTCGATCCGCTTGCGCTCGACCTCGAACTGGGCCAGCGCTTTGCCTTCCAGAGACTTGCCGCCGGGCAGGCGGATCTTCAGCGCATCCACCTTGTTGCCGTTGACGATCAGCTCGTAGTGCAGGTGCGGGCCGGTGGACAGGCCCGTCGTGCCGACGAAGCCGATCACCTGGCCCTGGCGTACCTTAACGCCCGGCTTGATGCCCTTGGCGATCGCGCTCTGGTGGTTGTAGGAGGAGACGTAGCCGTTGGCATGGCGGATCAGCGTCTGGTTGCCGTAGCCGCCGGAATCCCAGCCCGCCTTCTCGACCACGCCGTTGCCGGCCGCGATGATCGGCGTGCCGCGCGGCGCGGCCCAGTCGACGCCGGTATGCATGCGCGAGAAGCCGAGGATCGGGTGACGCCGCATGCCGAAGCCGGAGCGGAAGACGCCATTGGGAACCGGATTGCGCAGGAGGAATTGCCGGATGCTCTTTCCATCCTCGTCGTAATAATCCACGGCGCCGTCTTCCGGATCCTGGAAGCGGTACACCCGGGTTTCCGTGTCGCCGAACCGGGCATCGAGGAAGAGGATTTCGGACTCCTCCGTCGTCGTGCCGTTCTGGTCCGTGACGGAGAAGAACGCCTCGAGTGAATCCGTCGGGCGAAGCTGCGCCTGGAAATCGACGTTGCTGGCGAGAATGCGGATGACCTCGGCCGTCATATCCTGGCCCATGCCATAGGAAAGGGCGGCCCGGTAGATGCCGTCATAGACGCGCGGCAGGTCGCGCCCGGCAATGATGGACGGCCGGCCGTCATCGTCGAAGGCGGTCGCCACCGCATCGAGCACCGGCGGTTCGGCGCCGCTGACGAAACGGCCGCTGTCGTCGATCGCGGCCGTCACCACGTGGCGGCCGCGCGAATAGACGCTGGCGCGCACGATGCTCGCTTCCTTGCCCTTCTGCGACACGCAGATGCGCAGCACGTCGCCCTCGGCCAGTTGCTTGCTGCCGAGCTGGCTGTCGAGATAGGCGGAGAGATCGTCGGCCTGCGCCCTGGTATAGCCGGCGGCCGTCATGATCTCGTCGATGTCGGCCGCGCGGCGCACCGGGATCACGTCGTCGGCATATTCGGTGTCGTCGGGCGTCAGCGTATCGAAGGTCGATACGCTCATGTTCTCCTCGACGATGCGGGCCGTCAGGCCCATCAGGTCGATGTCGGAACTGTCGGAGGCAAAGCGCTGCGGGTCGACATAATAGAGGGACGCGACCTGCGTGCTGCCGTCCGTCAGCACCGAGCCGTTGGTGCGCACGTTCTCCTCGACCTCCTCGATCGACATCTGGTCGGCATAGTCGAGCGCCGAGCCGCCGGTCGGGAAGGCATCCGTCTGGAGCGCGACTTCCGATTCGACGTCCGAACCGTAGATCGTGCCCATGCGCGAGGCGGGGGCCGCGTCCTTGCCGTTCGTCGAGAAGATCGCCAGCGGATCGAAGCGCGGATAGTCCTCGCTCGTCGCATGGTTGGCGGCAAGCGCCATCTTCACATGGGCGAAGGGCTGCCGGCGCACCACTTCCTTCTCGCCGTCATGGATCACGGTGGAGATTTCCATGATCTTCTTGTCGGAAGGCTTTGCGACGATGGCCGGTTCGAGCACACGCTCGCCGCGCTTGGCGGTCTCGCCGTTCCTGCTCGTCTGGTTGGGGGGCGCGAGCGCGGCGAAGGCCTCTGCCGGAATGGCGAGCTGCTGGCGCCCGTCGAGGGCGGCAAAGAGCGCGACGCCCATCAGGATCGAGGAGGTGATGCCGGTCAGGAAGGTGCCGGACAGCCAGCGAAGGGAAATCTCACGGCGGTCGGGCGCCTTGCGCCCGTCGGCGAGGATCGGCGGTTCATTGCCGAGAGATCGGATCATGTTCCGGTCGGTGGTCATGCCGATATGCTTCGCCCTGTATCGCCGTTTTCTTGTTTTGCGCGCGGGAAGATGCACGCAGGAGGGCCTGCGAGTCAAATGACGCAGGTGCCATCCTACACTCTAGAGGCGGGGATTGTGAAAATCTGAGGGCGGGCCGGGCCTTTCCCGCCATTTGCGGTGAAAATGCCCGGCAATCCAGCCCTCTCACCTGACAAATGAAAGGCAAACGCGCCTTTGCGAAGAAAATTTCAAAAAATTGTCACACGCCTGTTGACGCTTAGAAATGTTGGGCCTATAACGCCGCTCATCGAACGAGAGCGGCGGCGCTTCTGGCGGCCGACGAGCTCGCTCTAGGGTTTCCTTGAGAAGCTGGTGAGAATTGGGCCTGACTGGTTCGGGTTGATTTTGCTGCTTCTGGTGACTGGGACGGTATTGGCCGTCGGTTTTTTGACAATTGAATAGAGAAGAAAGAGAAACGTGGTCGGCGGGGTCGCGGACGGGTTTATTCCTGTCCAGGAAAGAGACTTTGGCGGTCACGTTTATCAAGAGAAGTTACACTGGTTTTCGGCCTTTTCTTTGGGGAAGGTTTGGAGAACAGGTGTGAAGTTCTCGTCGATTCAGAACGTGACGTAATGCCAATGATTGAATTCTCAACATGAGAGTTTGATCCTGGCTCAGAACGAACGCTGGCGGCAGGCTTAACACATGCAA
>ERZ778022.4681-NODE-4681-length-11647-cov-4.269151_pt1 | contig 11647 bp, 9 predicted proteins | sample MGYA00375752_ERZ778022 | MGnify/ENA primary metagenome ERZ778022 (study PRJEB29350, sample SAMN05389826) | bioreactor metagenome | isolation source: Thiocyanate bioreactor | place: South Africa: University of Cape Town | collected 2014-04-04 ...
ACCTCGTCGCCCCGGACTTGATCCGGGGCCCCGCTTCTTCCTGCGCGACGCCGGAAGAGAAAAGCGGGACCCCGGGTCAAGCCCGGGGTGACGAACGGGATAGGGGGTAGGCATTACCCTAAAACGGGGAGACGGGCTCGGACTCACAAGGGCCCTCGAACACCCACGCGAATCAGCCCCTACCCCGCCCGCATGTCGCGGATGGCCATTTCCATCAGGCGGGCGCAGGGACGCAGGAAGTGGTTGGCGTCGTGCTGGATATCCTGCGCGATCAGGATCGGCAACTCGCGGTCGGTGGCAATCGTCACCGAGCGTTCGATGCCGATCATCAGCACCGTGGCCATGGCCGAGGCCGGCGAGCGGGGCTGGCGAGGATCGCCGTCCATCTGCTCGACGATGCGGCGGATGATCGGCTGGGTCGCGCCGACGCGCTGGTCGATCATCCGCTGGTCGCCGCCGTCGGACAGGCTGTTGCGCAGGTGGAGCAGGCGCGTGTGCCGCGCCCAGAAGTCGTGGTAGCCGGCGATGAACTCGTAGCAGCGGTCGGCCAGCTCCGCGTCGGCCCAGCGCTGGCGCAGCATGGCGAGATAGCGCTCCTCGGCGGTCGCCATCACCCCTTCGAGCAGGGCGAGCAGCAGCTCAGGCAGGTCGCTGAAATAGTTGTACAGCGAGGTCATGCCGAGGTTCGCCGCCCGCGCCACGGCGCTCAGCGAGATCTGCGTCTCGGGCGGCGCGCAGTAGATCAGCTCGACCGCGGCGGCAATGATCCGGTCGCGGGTGTCGCGGCCCTTCCGGCCGAGCTTCTGCCCGGCGAGGTTGTGGCTGACGCTCCCCGCGCCGCCGCGCACCGGGAGAGGGGCGGCCTCGCCCCCCTCGCCGGTCGCGAAGCGCGGCGCGGCGTCCCCCACCCCCGCGGCCTCAGGCGGCGACGGTGTAGGCGATCAGCTTGGTCTCGAGGAATTCCTCGATCCCTTCCACGCCCCATTCGCGGCCGATGCCGCTGGCCTTGTAGCCGCCGAAGGGAATGTCCCCGGCGATGCACATGCCGTTGTTGATGCTGAACGAGCCGGTGCGGACGCGCTTGGCGATGTTCATCGCGCGCTCCTGGCTGCCCGAGTTGACGCCGCCCGAGAGGCCGTAGTCGCTCTCGTTGGCGATGCGGATCGCGTCCTCGTCGTCCTCGAAGGGGATGACGACCAGGACCGGGCCGAAGATTTCCTCCTGGGCGATGCGCATCTTGTTGTCGACGTCGACGAAGACGGTCGGCTCGATGAAGTAGCCGCCGCCCTTGTCCGGGCGGGCATTGCCGCCGTGGAGCAGCGTGGCGCCCTCCTGCTTGCCCAGCTCGATGTAGCCGAGCACGCGCTCCATCTGCCGCTTGGAGATGACCGGGCCCATGATGTGCGCCGGGTTCTCGACGTCGCCCCAGTTGTCGCCGAAGTTGGCATAGGCGCCCTTGAGGATCGCCTTGGCCTCCTCGTAGCGGCTCTTGGGGACCAGCAGGCGCGACTGGACGGCGCAGCCCTGGCCGGCGTGGAACACCAGCATGCCCATGGCCACGTCCATCTGGAAGTTGGGATCGTCCTCGAGGACGATGCGGCAGGACTTGCCGCCCAGCTCCAGGAACACGCGCTTCAGGGTCTTGGCGCCCTGCTCCATGATCCGCTTGCCGACGCCGGTCGAGCCGGTGAACGAGATCAGGTCGACGCGCGGATCGGTGACGAGCATCTCGCCGGCCAGCGCCGGGTCCTCGCCGAAGACGACGTTGACGACGCCGGCCGGGAAGCCGGCCTCGGCCGCCAGCTCGCCGAAGATCGCGCCCATGCCCGGCGTGTTCGGCGCGGGCTTGAGGATCACGGTGCAGCCCGCGAGCAACGCGGCGACGACCTTGCCGATGTTGACGTAGAGCGGCACGTTCCACGGGGTGATCGCGCCGACCACGCCGACCGGCTCATGCACCGCGATGCGCTTGTTCTGCATGCCGAAGGCCTCGCGGGTGCCGTAGTCCTTCTCCCACTTCACCTCGGGGAAGACGCGCAGGTAATCGTCCCAGCCGTCGAGCGCCATGTCGACATGGGCGCGGCCGACCGCGCCCCGGGCGGCGCCGGCCTCGTGGACGGCCAGGTCGCCCAGGCGGGCGCGGTTCTTCTCGAACAGCTCGCGGTACTTCTTCACCAAGGCGACGCGCTTCTCGACGTTGGTCGACCAGTCGGTCTCGTCGAAGGCGCGGCGGGCGGCGACGATCGCGGCCTCGACGTCCTCGGCCGTGGCGTCGGCGGCCTTGCACACCGGCTCGCCGGTCCAGGGGCCGATCACGTCGTAGGTCTTGCCGCCGGTCGCGTCGCGGAGCTGGCCGTCGATGAAGAGCTTGGCGTCAGGGAGCTTGGTCATGTGCAGTTTCCTGTTCTCGAAGAAATCGGTTGGGCGGGGCGGCTCAGCGCCAGCCTTCGACGGTGACGACGCCTAGATGGACATCGGCGGGCAGGTTGACCACCTCACGCAGAACCTGGGCGACCGAATTGTAGTGCGAGATCGGCCGGGCGCGCAGGTCGATCGCCGCCTTGAGGCAGGCCTGGTGGAAGCGCATCGCGACCTCCATGTCCCAGTTCGAGCCGGTCTTGGTCTCGTCCATCATCGGCCCGGCGCGGAAGGTGGTGACGCGGATGCCGTCGTCGAGCAGCTCGCGCTTGAGGCTCTCGGTGAAGCGCTCCAGCCCCGCCTTCGAGCTCTGGTAGAGCGAGAGCATCGGGAAATCGAGCGCGACGGATTCGCTGGAGACGTTCACGATGTGCCCGCCGCGCTCCATCATCGGGATCGCCGCGCGGGCGCAGAAGATCGGGCCGGCGAAATTGGGGTTGAGCGAGGCGAGGATCTGCTCGTCCGTGGCCTCGGCCACGGTGAACGGCTCATAGACCGCGGCGTTGTTGATCAGCACGTCGATCCTGGGATGCTTCGCCGCGATCTCGGCGAAGGCGGCGCGGACCGAATCCGGCGAGCCTACGTCGCAGGCCACGGCCATGGCCGAGCCGCCGATCTCGGCGGCCGCTTCCTGGACCTTGCTCAGGGTGCGGGCGAGCAGGATCACGGTGTCCCCGTCCTGCGCCAGGCGCCGCGCGACCGCGCGGCCGAGCCCCATTCCCGCGCCGGTAATCACCACCGTCCGTCCCACAGCCATCGTCTCCGTCCACGTTCCTCAGAAGGCGCTTGGGTTCTCAAAATCCGGGCGCGTCGACAAGGACTTTGTGAACCGCGGCGGCGATGGATGGAAACGGCGTTCTCGCGCAATCCGCCCTGCCCGCCCCCTACTCGACCATCGGCACTTGCGGCGCGAGGGCCAGACGCGGGTTCTTGAGCAGGAACGGCAGGGGTGCGAAGACCAGCAATATCCAGACGAGCATGTGGAACACGTCGAGGAACGAGATCATCATCGCCTGCCGCGTGACCTCGCCGTCGATCAGCGCCATCAGGCCGCCGCCGAGGTCCGGCGCGCGGTCAACCACGGCGGGCAGGTCGATCGAGGGCACGATGTCGGCGGTGACGTGCGCCCCTACGTCGGCATGGCTGATCTGCTGGTTGCGGGCGAGCTGGGCGACGATGATCGAGATGCCGATAGACCCGCCCAGGCTGCGGAACAGGGCCATCAGGCCCGAGCCGTCAGGGCGCAGCTCGGGCGCGAGGGTCGCGAAGGCGATCAGGTTCATCGGCGCGACGATCGCCCCGAAGCCCAGCCCCTGGAAGAAGCTGGCGATCAGGATCGGCTGGACGTCCATGTCCAGCGACCAGGTCGTCATGTAGTTCATCGAGGTCGCGGCGACGAGGAAGCCGCCGCACATCAGCGCCCGCGCGTCGATGTACTTGATGATCCAGCCCGCGAGCAGCGAGCTGATCATCACCCCCACCCCGCGCGGGGCCATCATCATCCCGGTGTCGATCACCGGATAGCCGTAGATCGTCTGGAACATCATCGGCAGGATCGACGAGAGCCCGACCACGGCGAGGCCCATGATCCCGACGAAGCTGATCGACAGCATGAAGTTGCCGTTCTGGTAGAGCGCCCGGTTGAACAGCGGCGCGTCGGTATGGCGGCTGTGGATGACGAACATCCACAGGCCCGACACGGCGATGATGGCCTCGGCCACGATCTCCCAGCTTTGGAACCAGTCCTGCTGCTGCCCCCGGTCGAGCGCGAGCTGCATCGCCGCCAGGGCAAGGCCGATCGCGGCGAAGCCGAACAGGTCCAGCCTGCGCTTCACCACCGGCCGGCTCGGCAGGAGGAACCACATGATGACCAGGGCGGGGATGCCGAACGGTAGGTTGACGTAGAAGATCCACCGCCAGTTGAGGTATTCGGTCAGGAAGCCGCCGATCGTCGGCCCGCTGATCGGCGCGACCATCACGATCAGGCTGAACACGGCCATGGTCATCGCCTGCTTGCTGGGCGCGCTGACGTCGAACATGATGGTCATGGTCATCGGCCCGATGAAAGCCGCCGCCGCACCCTGGCACGCGCGGAACGCGACCATCTCGGGCAGCGAAGTCGCCGCCCCGCAGGCGGCCGAGGTGACGAGGAACATCAGCGTCGACAGCAGGAACAGGTTGCGCGAGCCGATCCGGTCGGACAGCCAGCCGGTGATCGGCGTGAAGATGGCCGTGGCGATGATGAAGCTGGTCAGGACCCAGCTCACCGAATCGGTCGAGGCCCCCAGCGCGGTCTTCATGTAGGGCAACGCGACGTTGGCGATGGTCGCGTCGAGGAACTGGCAGATCGAGACCAGCATCACGCCCACGAGCAGCAGGCCGCGATGCTTGACCGGCAGCAGCGGCCGGTCCTGCATCACGCTTTCGGACGGCGGCGCGCCGCTACTTGCCGGTATCGACCGAGACATTGGCCGAAAGCCCCGCAATCAGCGGCCGCGAGGGCCGCGCGTCGATGGCGATGCGCACCGGCACGCGCTGCGTGACCTTGACCCAGTTACCGTTGGCGTTCTGCGCGGGAAGGATCGAGAATTCGGAGCCCGTGCCCGCGCCGATGCTGGCGACATGGCCCTTGAGGTGCATCTCGGGATAGGCGTCGAAGCTCAGCTCGGCGGGTTGGCCGACGCGCATGTGGGCCAGGTCGGTCTCCTTGAAATTGGCCTCGACCCAGGAATTGTCGCTGGCGACGATGGTCAGGGCGGGCAGCCCGGCGTTCATCATCTGCCCGACGAGCAGCCGGTCGGCCGAGCTGACCTTGCCGGAGACCGGCGCGCGGACCTCGGTGCGGGAGAGGTCGAGCTGGGCCTTCTCCTTCTGCGCCTGGGCGGCGAGCACACCGGGATTGACGCCCGGCGCGGCCGAGCCGGTGGCGAGCGCGGCCTGGGCCTTGCGCGCCTCGGCCTCGGCATTGGCGAGCTTGGTGCGCGCGTCGGACAGCGCCAGCTCGGCCGCCTGGAGCCGCGCGCGGGTGGTGAAGCCGCGCTGCATCAGCTCGGACTGGCGGCGGTATTCCTCCTGGTAGAAGGCGACGCTCTCACGCCCCGACCGGATGTCGATGTCCTTGGTCGAGAGGTCGGTCTCCAGCCCGACGACCCGGACCTGGGCCGAGGCGATCGCGGCGTCGGCCTGCTGGATGGCGATGCGGAACGGCTGCGGGTCGATCCGGAACAGCAGGTCGCCGGCCTTGACCATCTGGTTCTCGCGCGCGGCGACCTCGACGATGTTGCCCGAGACGAGCGCGCTGACCGCGACCTTGTCCTGCCGGACATAGGCGTTGTCGGTCGAGACCGTGTGGCGGGTGAGGAAGTAATAGGCGACCGCGCCCGCGATCAGCAGCAGCGGCACCGAAACAAGCAAGGCGATCGCCCGGAACCCATAGCGCCTGCCGGACGGCTGCGGCGGAGCCGGGGCCGCGGCGACCGCGCCGTCGAAATGCGGATCGCTCTCAGCCATGGGCGGCGGCGCCCGCCTGGGGCTTGCGCGAGAGGTTGCCGCGCATCCGGTCGAGCATGGCCATGAGCTGGTCGCGCTGCGCCGCGTCGACGCCGTCGAGCGCCGTCTCGAAGGTCTCGAAGGCCAGGGGACGGATCACGTCCATCAGCTCGCGGCCCTTGGCCGTGGTGAACAGACGCCAGGCGCGGCGGTCGGACGGGTCGGGCCGGCGCTCGACCAGGGCCGCGTCCTGCAAGCGGTCGATCATCCGGCCGAGCGTGATCGGCTCCACCTCCAGGATCTCGGCCAGGCCGCCCTGGTTGATCCCCTCGTGCCCGGACAGCAGGCTCAGCACCTGCCACTGCGGCCGCGTGACGCCGATCGACCGCGCCCGCTCGTCGAAGCTGCGGCGCATAAGCCGCGCGACTTGGGCGATCATCGTGCCTATGTTGTCTTCCATGGGCCGAATGCAATAATAGCAGTGCTGACTATATTCCAGCCTAATTTAGCTGGGTCAGCTATCGAGAAGGAGCGCGCGCGATGAAAGGGACAGTTCGGGACAGTATCGGCCTGCCGTTCACCGTGTTTCGCGCCCGCGACGCGATCGACTATGCCGAGGCCGAATGCATGGAGCCGCAGCCGGTCTCGGCGGAGGAGCAGGCCTGGTCGGCGAGGATGTACGAGGCCGGGATGCTCGAAGGCAGCAAGGTCATGCTGCTGTTCTCCCGCCCCGGCCTGTCGCTGACCTACGTCTGGTTCAAGAGCGGCTTCCCCCTGCCCCGCCACAGCCACGACGCGGACTGCGCCTATTTCATCATCGCCGGCGCGCTGCGGCTCGCCACCGAGGACCTGGGACCGGGCGACGGGTTCTTCGTCGGCAAGGACGTGCCCTATACCTACACGCCGGGGCCCGAGGGGGTCGAGGTGCTGGAGATCCGCACCTCGAACCATTTCGACATCAAGCTGCTCGCGGGCAAGAACCCGGCCTACTGGCAGAAGGCCCTCGCCGGGCTGATGCAGGCGAAGGAAGCTTGGCCGGACCAGGCGACGCCGCCTTCGGGGATGCAGGTGGGATAGGCCCTCCCCTCCCGCAAGCGGGAGGGGATCGGCGACGCCTAGGGTCTGATCCACTTGCGTGGAAGCGGACTCTAGGCCGTCTCCGCCAGCCTGTCCGCCGCCAGCTTGCGCAAGTCGGCGGTCTTGATCTTGGCGCTGCCGGTGGTCTTGAGGTCCTCCTCGGCGACGAACAGCACCTTGCGCGGCACCTTGTAGCTGGCGAGCTTCTCCTTGGCGAAGGCCTTGATCTCGTCCTCGCTCAGCACCGCGCCTTCGTGCGGCACGATGCAGGCGACGACCAGCTCGCCGAGCAGGTCGTCGGGCACGCCCACGGTCTGCGAGACCTTCACGCCCGGACAGGCGCGGATCACCTCGTCGATCTCCAGCGGCGCGACGTTGGCCCCGCCGGTCTTGATGATGTCGTTGAGCCGCCCTTCCCAGAACAGCCGGCCGCGCTCGTCGATATAGCCGCCGTCCGAGGTGCGCAGGAAGCCTTCCTCGTCGACGCTCTGGTCGAGCGGCACACCGAGGTAGCCGAGCATCAGCGTCGGCCCCTTGACCGCGATCTCGCCCCGCTCGCCCAGCGGCATGGTCGCGCCGCTCAGCGGATCGACGATCTTGATGATCGAGCCGGCGGTGGGCACGCCGTGGCTCTTGCCCTGAACCTCCTCGGGCGTGCCCGAGGGGAAGACCGAGATCAGGGTGAAGGTCTCGGTATTGCCATAGGCCGCGTCGGGCTGACGCCAGGTCGAATGGACCGTCGGATGCTTGGCCAGCGGCGTCAGGCGGTCGACGTACGTGAGGCTGGAGAGGTCGGCCGTCGCATAGTTGGGCGCGGCCTCGAGCTGGGCCCACTGATGCGGCCAGGCGATCGGCGTGGGCGCCTTCTCGCGCTCCATCAGCTCCAGCGCCTCGGCGGCGTCGAACCAGCGCTGGAGGACCAGGCAGCCGCCGCGGCTCAGCGCGCCGCCGATGCACTGGCCGAAATTGCCCGACCAGAAGAAGCCGTTGGCGGGCCAGCGCCAGAGCTGGAGGCAGGCCGCGCGGTTGGCCGAGACGATGCCCTTGACCTTGCCGGTCGAGCCCGAGGAGAACAGCAGGATGCCGGGATCGGACGGGACGACCTGGTCGGCCCGGGCGAGGACCTGGGCCTCGGGCACGTCCCTGCCCCGCGCGGCGAAGGCCGACCAGCCCTCGATCGCGCCGAGCCCTTCGTCGCCGTCGACGATCGCCGCCTGGCGCAGGAACGGATAGCGCTCCGAGACGATTGCGCCCGGTTGCGCATCGGCGATGCCCGGCTCCAGCCCGGCGAGCATCTCGGCATAGTCCTTCTTGAGCAGCCGCCGCTCCATGAGCAGCGCCGAGACCCCCGAGATGCGCAGGACCTCGTCCAGCTCGGCCAGGGGGAAGAAGGTGCTGATCGGCGTCGGCACCCCACCCGCGAGGGCCACGCCGGACACGCTGGAGAGGTATTCCGGCCGGTTCGAGCAGATCACCCCGACGCGGGTGCCCTTGCCGATCCCGCCGGCGACGAGCGACTTGGCGGTCGCCAGCGTCCGCTCCCACAGGTCGGCATAGGTCCAGCGGATCACCCGCTCGCCCTGCGGGCCGTCGAGATGAAGCACCGCGACCTCGTTCGCCGGCCAGCGCCCGCAGACCTCGCGGATATAGCCCGCGAGGGTCAGGGCGCCGATCTCGGCTTCCTCGGCCAGCGGGATGCCGCGGACGATCGACAGACCGTCCTCGACACTCACGCCGACGCCACTCACGCCGACACCGGCCCCGGCATTGGCCACGCCTTCGGCAGTGCTCATCTCAGGCCTTCTCCCTCGCCCGGTCTCAGCGGTTGACGTTGACGATCAGGCGGCCGCGCACCTTGCCGTCGATCAGGTCGCGCGCGCCCTGGACCGTCTCGGCCAGGCTGATCTCGGTGGCGATCGTGTTGAGCAGGGCCGGGTCGAGGTCGCGGCCGAGGCGGTCCCAGGCGGCCTGGCGCGGCTTCTGCGGGCACATCACGCTGTCGATGCCGAGCAGCGAGACGCCGCGCAGGATGAAGGGCATGACCGTGGTGTTGAGATCGCTGCCCTGGGCCAGGCCGCAGGCGGTGACGGTGCCGCGATACTTGGTCTGGGCGATGGCGTTGGCGAGCGTGTGGCTGCCGACCGAATCCACGACCGCGCCCCAGCGCTCCTTCTGGAACGGCTTGCCGGGCTCCGACAGCTCGCTGCGGTGGATGAAGTCGTCGGCGCCGAGCTTGGTCAGGTACTCCTTCTCGCTCTCCTCGCCGAACGAGGCGACGACATGGAAGCCCTCCTTCTTGAGCAGCGCGACCGCGACCGAGCCCACGCCGCCCGGCGTGCCGGTGACGAGCACCTCGCCGTCGGCCGGCGTCACGCCGAAGTTGATCAGCGCGTCGACGCTGAGCGAGGCGGTGTAGCCGGCGGTGCCGATGCCCATCGCCTGGAGGCCGGTGAAGGCGGCGGGCGCCTTGACCAGCCAGTCGCCCTTGAGCCGGGCCTTCTGGGCGAAGCCGCCCCAGTGCACCTCACCCACGCCCCAACCGTTGAGCAGGACCTTGTCGCCCGCCTTGAAGTTCGGGTTCGCGCTCTCGCTGACCGTGCCGATCAGGTCGATACCCGGAACCATCGGCCAGCGCCGCACGACCGGGCCGTCGCCGGTGATGGCGAGGCCGTCCTTGTAGTTCATCGTCGAATATTCGACGTCGATCGTGACGTCGCCTTCGGGAAGCTGGGATTCGTCGAGCTGAGTCAGCGAGACCTTCTGGCCGTCGTCGGTCTTTTCGATCAGGATGGCGTTGAACGACATAGGATTTTCCTCACCTTTGCGGAGGCCGGACGAGCGGCCGTGAAATCCGTGCGAAGGGCCAGGCCGTCAGCCAAGCTCGCGCGCCAGAGCCCTATCGTATGGAATTGCGCAAAAGGGAATGCCCGCGCGCGCGCAAGCGGCAAATTTCGCCGGGGCGGCTGGAAACGCGAACGGCCGGAGGTGTCCCTCCGGCCGCCGCTTCACGTATCGAGGAAGTGAATCAGAACTTCTTGGTGACGCCTATCTTGATGACCCGGCCCAGCGTCCAGTTGACGTAGCTCGGAGCATTGTTGTTGACCCGGCGGACATAGGTCGGCTCCGTATCGAACAGGTTGTTCACGATCAGGCGCAGGGAGGTGCCGTCCAGCGGACCGCCCCGATCTCCGAAATCGTAGCCGAGGTTCAGGTTGGTGATGACGAACGGACTAACTTCCGTTTCGACGCCGAGGTTATTGGCGTTGGTATCGCGCCACTTGCCCGAGAAGTTGACCGTCGCCTTGGCCGACCATCCGGACTTCGCCCAGCCGATGCTGGAGGCCCAGAGGAAACGCGGCTGGCCATGGCCGAGCTCGTTGGTCGTCGCACCACTGCTGGTGATGATCGCCCGCGTCGCCAGGTTGATGTTGTTGGTGAAGGTCAGCTGGCCGAAGCTGGTGTCGGTCTGGTAGTTCAGGTGGAAGTCGATACCGGCGACCTTGGCGGCGTTGAGGTTCGACGTACGGGTATCGACGAGAATCGCCACACCCGCAGCCCCCCCGACCTGGGCGGAAATTGCAGCGCCGTTATCGAGTTGCGACATGATCGTATTGAACAGCGCGTTGTTATTTGCCGTCAGTTCATCGTTATAGATGTAGTACTGCGGGTTGGTTTGATAGGTGGTTCCCAGCGCCGGATTGAGGTTGCCGATCGCGTTCTGGAGGTCGATCGAATAGTATTCGGCGCCCACGCTGAGCCCCTGTACCGGCGTGGCGTCAAAACCGATCGCCCAGGATTCGGAGGTCTGCGGCTTGATCCCGGCCGGCGAGCCGCCCGTCAGCACGATGAAGTAGGTGCCCTGGCCGTTGTCGGTCTTGCCAGCCGCGACCGTGGGCCGGGTCGATACGTAGTTTTGCCCTGCTCGGCCAAGGCCGATGCCCAGGTTATCGTACGGCGTTGGGGCGTTGTAGGACTTGCCCCAATGCCCGAAGACCTTGAGCCAGGGCGTGGGGGTCAATGTCGCCCCGAAGTTGGGATTGGTCGTGCCACCGAAATCGCTGTAGGAATCGTGACGAAGCGAAGCCGCCAAATCCAGGAACGACGTCACCGGCAGGTGAAGCTCGCCGAAGATCGACTTCACGTTGCGCGATGCTCGCTTGTACGGCAGCGTGTCCAGAACACCGAGCTTGTTGGTGGTGATCCGGGTCGCATCGGTATTGTTCTGGAACTCGAGGCCCACCGCCAGCTTGGCGTCGCCGCCAGGGAGTGCGAAAAGCGACCCGTCGGCGACTGCCCGCACCATGAACAACTCGTGGGTAGTTTCCTGCGCCGTCTCCCAGTTGGTGATGTCAGCGATTACCGCCCCACTCGCCGCAGCTACGTTCAAGGGGTCTAGCTGTCCGGCAGCAATGCCCGTGCACCCGGTGATATAGCATTGCGCCTGCGTCGTATTGATCCCGGGGAAATGGGTGGAATCGTGCGAGCGGCCGTAATGCACGGTGGTCCGCAGCTGCCAGCTGCTTCCCAGCTTGACCGTCAGCTCGGGGGTGACTCCCCAGGTTTCCATTCTGATCAGCGATGGCTGGTTGACGTAGTTCGAATTGGGGCCGAGCGCGAAACCAACGCCTTCCCCGTCTACATAATAATCATAAGGAGAAGCCGG
>ERZ778022.4691-NODE-4691-length-11620-cov-4.197752_pt1 | contig 11620 bp, 9 predicted proteins | sample MGYA00375752_ERZ778022 | MGnify/ENA primary metagenome ERZ778022 (study PRJEB29350, sample SAMN05389826) | bioreactor metagenome | isolation source: Thiocyanate bioreactor | place: South Africa: University of Cape Town | collected 2014-04-04 ...
CGAAGGCGGCCAGTTGCACACCGGCTACGTCACCATGAACACCACGATGGCGCCCTTCGACAACGTCAAGGTGCGGCAGGCGGTCAACATGGCCATCAACAAGGCGCGCATCGTCCAGATCATCAACAACCGCGCGGTGCCGGCCAACCAGCCGCTGCCGCCGTCGATGCCCGGCTACGACAAGGACTTCAAGGGCTACGCCTACGATGTCGCCAAGGCCAAGGCGCTGCTCGCCGAGGCCGGCCACCCCGACGGCTTCGAGACGCAGCTCTTCGTCATGAACACCGACCCCAATCCGCGCATCGCGCAGGCGATCCAGCAGGACCTCGCGGCCATCGGCATCAAGGCCAGCCTCCAGTCACTGGCGCAGGCCAATGTGATCGCGGCCGGCGGCGACAAGGCCGGCGCGCCGATGATCTGGTCGGGCGGCATGGCCTGGATCGCCGACTTCCCGGATCCGTCCAACTTCTACGGGCCGATCCTCGGCTGCGCCGGTGCCGTGCCCGGTGGCTGGAACTGGTCGTGGTACTGCAACAAGGTCCTCGACGCGAAGGCAGCCGAGGCCGACTCGATGGTCGATCCGGCCAAATCGGCGGATCGCGAGAAGATGTGGAGTGCGATCTACGACAAGATCATGGAAGACGCCCCCTGGGCGCCCGTCTTCAATGAACAGCGCTTCACGATGAAGTCCGCGCGCATGGGCGGCGCCGACAACCTCTATGTCGACCCGGTCCATATCCCGATCAACTACGACAATGTGTATGTGAAAGATGTGCAGTAACTGCGACTACACCATCCACGGACGCCACCACCACTTCGGCTGGGACAACTCGTTTGTCCCGGCCCAGCGGGTGGCGCCCGGCTCGACGATCGAGTTCCAGTGCCTGGATTCCTCGGGAGGGCAGCTCAAGTCCGACAGCACCGTCGGCGACATCGCGGCCCTCGACTTCGGCCAGATCAACCCGGTGACCGGGCCGATCTTCGTCGAGGGCGCCGAGCCCGGCGACGCGCTCAAGGTGACGATCGAGGCCTTCAAACCGTCCGGCTTCGGCTGGACGGCGAACATTCCGGGTTTCGGCCTGCTCGCCGACGACTTCAAGGAGCCGGCGCTGAACATCTGGAAGTACGACGCCACCTCGCTCGAGCCGGCGCTGTTCGGCAAGAACGGCCGTGTTCCGCTGAAGCCCTTCGCCGGCACCATCGGTAACGCGCCCGCCGAGAAAGGCCTTCACTCCGTCGTGCCGCCCCGGCGCGTCGGCGGCAACCTGGATATCCGTGACCTTGCTGCCGGCACCACGCTCTACCTGCCCGTGGAGGTCGCGGGAGCCCTGTTCTCCGTCGGCGACACCCATGCGGCGCAAGGCGACGGCGAAGTGTGCGGAACCGCCATCGAAAGCCCGATGGACGTCGTGCTCAAGCTCGACCTGGTGAAGGACGCGCGGCTGAAGATGCCGCGCTTCACCACGCCAGGCCCGGTGACGCGCCATCTCGACGCCAAGGGCTACGAGGTGACGACCGGCATCGGTCCGGACCTGATGACGGGCGCCAGGGAAGCAGTCGCGCAGATGGTCGACCTGTTGGCCGCCAGCCACAAGCTCGATCCGGTCGAGGCCTATATGCTTGCCTCGGTGTGCGGCGACCTCAGGATCAGTGAGATCGTCGACATGCCCAACTGGGTGGTGTCGTTCTACTTCCCTCGCTGCGTCTTCGAATGAGCGCAAGCCTGGATAAAAGGCGCGAGGAGACCGCCGAAAAGACGGGGCCGGTGCTCGACATCACCGGCCTCTCCATCGCCGTGCGCGGCGAGGACGGCGAACGCGAAGTCGTGTCGAACCTTTCGCTGACGCTCGGGCGTGGAGAGACGCTGTGCATCGCCGGCGAATCCTGCTCGGGCAAGTCGATGACCGCGCTGGCGATCATGCAGCTCCTGCCGAAGCCGGCGGCTCGCATCGCGGCGGGGACGATCAGGCTCCGCGACGCCGAGCGCAATGACGTCGATCTCACGACGCTCGACGAGCGGCGGATGCGACGTATCCGCGGCGACCGGATCGCCATGATCTTCCAGGAGCCGATGACCTCGCTCAACCCCGTGCTGTCGATCGGCCGCCAGCTCACGGAATCGATCGAGGTGCATACCGGAGCCTCGCGCGCCGAGGCACGGCGGCGCGCCATCGAGGCGCTGAAGTCGGTTCGCATCTCCGAGGCCGAGAGCCGCCTCAAGCAGTTTCCGCACGAGCTTTCCGGCGGCATGCGCCAGCGTGTGATGATCGCCATGGCGCTGGCGCTCGAACCGGCCGTGCTGATCGCCGACGAGCCGACGACGGCGCTCGACGTCACGGTGCAGGGCGAAGTGCTGGAGCTTCTTCGCGACCTGCAGCGCGTGCACGGAACCAGCATCATCCTCATCACCCACGACATGGGCGTGGTGGCGGAGATGGCCGACAGGGTCATCGTCATGCGCAACGGCCGCATGGTCGAGGAAGGCGCCACCGGGGACATTTTCGCGAAGCCGCAGGCCACGTACACGCAGGAACTGCTGTCGGCGGTGCCACGCATCGGCGAAGGTCCGGGCCGGCGCCCGTCGCGTCGCGACGATGGCACTGCGAATGACCACGTCGCCGAAATCAACGATCTGAGCGTCCGTTTCGATCTGCGGGGCGGCCTGCTCGGCCGCGTCAACCGTCGCGTTCACGCGGTCGAGGGCGTGAGCTTCTCGATAGCACCGCACGAAACGCTGGCGCTTGTCGGCGAATCCGGATGCGGCAAGTCGACCACCGCGAAGGCGCTCGCCGGCCTCGTGCCCTATGAGGGCGCAATCAGGATCGGCGGCCGCAATCTGTCAGGGCTCGGCGGCGACGAACGCAAGGCGGTGCGCCGCGACATCCAGATGGTCTTCCAGGACCCCTTCGCGTCGCTCGATCCGCGCATGCGCGTCGGCGAACTGGTGGCCGAACCTCTGCTGATCCATGGCATAGGCTCGAAACAGGAGCGTCGCGACCGTGTGGCGGCACTATTCGAGCGGGTCGGTCTCTCGGCAGATCAGATGGAGCTCTATCCGCACGAATTCTCCGGCGGCCAGCGCCAGCGCATCTGCATCGCCCGGGCACTCGCGCTCAGGCCGAAGCTGATCATTGCCGACGAGAGCGTCTCGGCGCTCGACGTTTCGGTACAGGCCCGCGTGCTCGACCTGTTGAAGGAACTCCAGAGCGAGTTCGGCGTCGCCTATCTCTTCATCTCGCATGACATGGCGGTGGTCGAGAACATATCCGACCGTGTCGCGGTGATGTATCTCGGCCAGATCGTCGAGATGGGGACGCGCGACCAGGTCTTCTCGAACCCGCGCCATCCCTACACGAAGCGCCTGATCGAGGCCGTTCCCGTGCCCGACCCGACGCGCCGCCGCAGCCGCTTCGCGCGGCTCGACAAGGAGATCGCCAGCGCTACGCGGAAGGTCGGCGACGATCCGCAGAGGCTGACGCTGCGGGATGTTGGCGGCGGCCATCTCGTGGCTGGATAAGGCGGATATGGCAGGGCGGTTCAGTCCTGCCTTGCGCCTTTGGCCACGGCCTCCACAGCCCTCTCCACCTCGCGCTTCAGCTCGTCCTTGATCGCCACCGTCTCGCTCATCAGCGCATCGATCTTCAGGAAATCGAGCACGCGGTATTTCGACACGGCCGGCCGCACCAGCACATGCGGCTGGCATTGGGCGAGCTTGTTGGCGATGATCGACTGCATCATCAACTGCGTGGCGCCATACATGAGGTCGACCGAGGTCGGGTGACGGCGTTCGGCGTCGCTCGGCGCGCCGACGACATCGACGGCGATCACGATATCGGCCTCGTCGGCGATCAGGTCGAAGGGCACCGGGTTGTAGATGCCGCCATCGATCAGCAGGCGGTCGTCGCGGATGACCGGACGGAACACCGCGGGAATGGCGGCGGACGCGGCGAGCGCCGAATGCAGTTCACCCTCCGAAAAGACCGCGAGCTTGTGGCCGAAATAGTCGGTCGCGGTCACCTTCAGCGGTATCCGCAATTCCTCGAAGGTTTCGGGAATGTGCTCGGGCAGGAACGCCTTGAGGATGCGCTCGACGTTGAACTGGCTCACCCTTATGCCACCCTGCACCGCCTCGGCCAACGTCCCCGGCCGCGACCGCCACATGCGGGAGGCTACCTCGGCCCGGCTGCCGAGGATCGAACGGGCATACTCATGGATGTCGCGGCCCGTCATGCCGGCGGCCATGCCAGCGCCCATGATGGCGCCGATCGAGGAGCCGGCGATGGCGACCGGCTTTATACCCAGCTCGTCGAGCGTCTCGATGACATGGATATGCGCCAGTCCGCGCGCTCCACCGCCACCAAAAGCAATGCCGAAGCGCGGGCTCATCCCTTGTTGGCCTCGTCCGACTTCGGCCCAACCAGCATGATGGTCGGCTCGACGGAAAGCAGCTTCGCCGCAGCCGCCTTCACATCGTCAAGGGTGACGGCGTTGATGAGCCCGGCACGACGCTGCATGTAGTCGATGCCCAGCTTGTCGACCTGCAGTTCGACAAGCGTGGCGGCGATCGAACTGGAGGAATCCAGGTTGTTGATGGCGTAGGCGCCGATCATGTACTTCTTGGTCGCGTCCAGCTCCGCCTGCGTCGGCCCTTCCTCGGCCAGGCGCTTGACCGTGTCGCGCACGATGGCCAGCGTTTCCGCGGCCCGGTCCGAGCGCGTCGCGGTGGAGATGAGCAGAAGGTTCGAGTGGTCCCGATTGACCAGCGATGAGCTGACGCCATAGGCAAGGCCACGCGTCTCGCGCACTTCCTTGAACAGGCGCGACGTGAAGGTTCCGCCGCCGAGTATCTCGTTCATCAGCACGGCCGCGAAGAAGTCCGGCGCCTTGCGCTTCACGCCCGGATAGGCGAACTGGAGCGAGGTCTGCGGCAGATCGTAATTGACCTGGACACGCTGCCCCAGGCGAGGATCGACGTCCGGTACCGGGGTCAGCTGCTGCTTTTCGGGCAACTCGCCAAAGACCAGATCGAGCTTCTTCTTGAGCGTTTCGGCATCGATGGCGCCGACCACGGCGACATGCAGGCCATCACGCCCGAACATCGCCCTATGGAAGGCGGTCAGGTCGGCGGCGGTGATGCCGGCCAGGCTGGCCTTGGTGCCCTGGTCAGGTCGAGCGTAGGGATGCGTGTCATAGATCGCCCGGGACCATTTCTTCTGGGCAATGGTATCCGGGTCGTTCTCGCCGGCGATGATACCCGACAGGATCTGCGCGCGGATGCGGTCGATGGGTGCCTGGTCAAAACGCGGCGCATTGACCGCCAGGCGCAGAAGATCGAACGCTTCCTCCTTGTGATCGGCAAGCATGCGCATCGAGCCATAGATCCCGTCGCGCGTTTCGTCGAAGCTCATCTCCGCTCCGGCATCGTCCAGGCGCTTCTGGAAGGCCTCGCTGTCGAGATCGCCGGCGCCCTCGTCGAAGAGCCCGGTCATCAGGTTTGCCAACCCTTCCTTGCCGGACGGGTCCTGCGACGAGCCGCCGCCAAAGACGAGGCGCACGGCGACGACGGGCACGGAATAGTCCTCCACCAGCCAGGCGGTAACCCCCTTCGACGACGTTACCTCCTGGATGTTCATCTCGGCGCGCGCGGCAAGCGCGGGCAGAAGCAGGAAGAACAGGGCAAAGGAAAGCGTTGCGATGGCACGAGAGAACCTTCCGTCTCGGCCCGCACGCCCCGCAGACGAGGTCATCGGCACATAAGCCAGGCTCATGATCAATTCCCCGCCTGTTGCTGCGGCAAGAGATAGCCGGTGGTTGCGTGGTCGAGCACCAGATAACGCGCGGCGACGGCCTTGACCTCGTCGGCTGTGACCTTCCCGATCCGGTCCGGCCATTTCCTTATGTCCTCGACCGTGCCACCAGTGGCTAGCGTGGCTCCGTACATGTTGGCCATCGTCTCCTGCTTGTCACGGGCGAAGACCATGGATCGCTCCAGCCGTAGCTTGGCCTTGTCCACCTCTTCCTCGGTCACACCCTCCTTCGCGATGCGCGTTACCTCGGCATTGACGGCAGCCTCGACGTCGGCGAGCTTCGCATCGCCGCTCGGCGTGGCGTAGACGGTGAAATTGGTGGCGTCGAGCATGGTGCCCTGGAAGTAGGCGCCAACGCTTGAGGCTATGCCCTGCTTGACCACCAGCTGCTGGTAGAGGCGGCTGCGAGTCCCCCCGCCCAGGATCTCCGCCAGGAGGTCGAGCGCCTCGGCCTCCCCCGGCTTGCCGGTATGGTAGGAGGGCACGACCCATTGCGTCGAGAAGCTCGGCACGCTGACGCGAGCATCCGTGAGGGTTACCGTGCGCCTGGTGTTCTGCTCAGGTTCGACGGGACGCACGCGCGGCTGCAGGTCGGGACCGCGCGCCACCTTGCCGAAGGTCTTCTCTGCCAGTGCCTTGACCGTCTCCGGCTCGACGTCGCCGGCCACCACCAGCACGGCGTTGTTGGGCCGGTAGTACTTGTCATAGAAGGCGACCGCGTCGGTGCGGTTGAGCTGCTCCATCTCCTGCATCCAGCCAATGACCGGAATGCGGTAGGGCTGGTTCTGCCAGAGCGTGGCGCTGACCTCCTCGTCGAGGACGGCTTCCGGATTGTTGTCGATGCGCGAGCGGCGTTCCTCCAGGATGACGTCGCGCTCGGTCTTGATGACGTCGTCTGTAAGGATGAGGTTGCGCATGCGGTCAGCCTCGAAACTCATCATCTGTTCGAGCGCGGACGGCGCCACCGTCTCATGGAAGGCCGTGTAGTCGTAGGAGGTGAAGGCGTTGTTCGAGCCGCCGATATCGGAAACCGCGCGGTCGAATTCGCCTGCCGGGTGATTGCTCGTCGCCTTGAACATCAGGTGTTCGAAGAAGTGGGCAATGCCCGACTTGCCCGGCGGTTCGTCGGCGCTGCCGACCTTGTACCAGACCATATGGGTGACAATGGGCGCACGATGGTCCGGGATGACCACCACCTCCATGCCGTTGTCGAGCAGGAAATCCTTGACCTCGAGCGACCCTGGCGCGCTTTCGGCCAACGCGGAACCGCCTGCAACCAGGCCAAGCGACGCCCCAAGCAAGGTCGCGCGCAGCCATCCAGCCTCAAATTTCATCAACGGCTCCGGTTTGTCGTGGTGGGGACGATAGGCAGGGTTTGGCGGGCAAGCAAAGTGAATTGTTCGTAATTGGCCGGCAAAGGCGGCCTTAAAGAGGCGGCGGTGAACGAGATCTCGGCGCGCGCCAACGCTCAGGCGGTGGCCTCGATGAAGCGGATGACCGTCTCGCCATAGCCGCGCTCGTCGATGATGGAAAAGCCCGGGCCTACTTCGAATGGCGCCGAGGCGAGGGCAGGTCCGGCAAGCCCCTTGCCGTAAGGCGGATCGGCGAACACAAGATCGAACGCGGCAATCGTGCCGGCCTCGCCAAGCTGGGTGGCGTCGCGGCGGAATATCTTGGTCCGGCCGGTCAGCCCGAAGGCCTCGACATTGGAGCGGATCAGGCCGCGCCCTTCAGCCGACTCCTCGATGAACACACAATAGGACGCGCCGCGAGACAGCGCCTCGAGGCCAAGCGCGCCAGTGCCGGCGAAGAGGTCGAGCACCCGGCCGCCTTCGAGCTGCCCGGCATGGCGGTGCGCCAGAACGTTGAACACCGCCTCGCGGGTGCGGTCGGTGGTCGGGCGGATGGCATGGTCGCGCGGCGTCGCCAGCGGACGCCCGCGAAACTCACCGCCGACGATCCGCATTGCCACCTCTCGGCCCCTTGGGGCCGCCGCGTGGCCGCTCACCGTCCTTGCCGCCTCGATCAGCGCGGTCGTCCCGGGACTTGCCGAAAGGCCTGGCGCCCGCAGGCTTGCCACCAGGCTTGAAGGAAGCCTTGCGCGCCTTGGTTTCGGCCGCCCTCGCGGCATCGGCTTCCGCCCTGCCCTTGCCGATCGGCCGCGCGCCAGGAGCCATCCAGACATTGGCCTTGCGCTGGCCAGGCGGCTCGATCGGCCGCTGCTCGCGCTCAGGCTTCTTGCCACCGAACCCACCGCGCGGCTTGTCACCAAAACCGCCACGGTCCGGCTTGCCGGCGAAGCCAACGCGCTCCGGCTTGCCGCTTCGTTCGCCAAATGCCCTGTCGGGCTTCGTCGAGAGCTTGCCGAGAGCCTCGTCGCGGCTGCCCTCACGGCGCTTACGGGCCTTGATCAGGCCGCCCTCGCCGATCGGCCGCCGATCGATGTCGCGGCCAGCCGGCTTCGGCCGAGCCTCCTCCTCGCGGGGCGGCTCGGTTCGACGCGTCGGTTTGTTGGAGAAGGGCTTGGTAATCTCGGCGTCGAAATTGGCGCCCGACTCCTCGACAAGGCGCTCACCGAGCTGCTCGCGCAGCATGCGGCCCTTGATCTCCTGCACGTGTCCCTCGGGCAATTCGTTGAGCTGGAACGGCCCGTAGGAGATACGGATCAGCCGTGTCACGTCGAGACCAAGCGCACCCAGTATGTTCCTGACCTCGCGGTTCTTGCCCTCGCGCAGGCCGAGCGTCAGCCAGGCATTGGTGCCCTGCTCGCGATCGAGCGTCGCTTCGATCGAGCCGTAGAAGACCCCGTCGACGGCGATGCCGTCGCGCAGGCCAGCGAGAGCCTTTTCCTCGACCTTGCCGTGGACACGCACCCGATAGCGCCTCAGCCAGCCGGTGGCGGGCAGTTCGAGCACACGCGCCAGACCGCCATCGTTGGTGAGCAGCAGCAGGCCTTCGGTGTTGATGTCGAGACGGCCGATCGTCATCAGGCGCGGCAGGTCTGCCGGCAGGACGTCGAACACGGTCTTGCGGCCTTCGGGATCGCGGTTGGTGGTCACCACGCCGGCCGGCTTGTGGAACAGGAACAGACGCGTGCGCTCGATCGGCGGGATCTCCATGCCGTCGAGATGGATGACGTCGGCCGCCATGACGTTGAAAGCCGGCGACGACAGCACCTTGCCGTTCACCTTGACGCGCCCCGACGCGATCAATTCCTCGGCGTCGCGGCGCGAGGCAATGCCGGCGCGGGCCAGCCGCTTGGCGATGCGCTCGCCTGGTTCCTCCGAAGCTTCGGCGGGACGCGAACGCGGCTTGAAGCCGCCCTGCGGGCGATCGCCGCCGAAATCCCGCTTCGGCCGGTCGGCGAAGTCGCGCTTGGGACGATCGGAGAAATCGCGTTTGGGGCGATCGAAGCGCTTTTCGCCGCCTGCGCCGTCGGCCTCCATCGGCCGGTCGCCGCGTGGCGTAAATGGCTTGCGCGGACCCTCACGCTTTTCAAACGGCTTGCCCTCGCGCGGCGGTCCCTTGCGGAACGGCCTGTCGCCACGTGGCGCCCCGCCCTCGCCAACCTCACGCGGCTTGTATTCACGCTTGAAGGGGCGCTCGCCCTCCGCGGCCATAGGCCGGTCACCGCGCGGGGTGTAGGGTTTGCGTGCGCCTTCGCGCTTCTCGAAGGGCTTGCCTTCGCGCGGTGGCCCCTTGCGGAACGGCTTGTCGCCGCGCGGAGCGCCGCCGTCGGCTGCCTGGGCACGGTCTTCGCGCGGCGCATAGGGCTTGCGCGTGCCTTCGTGCTTCTGGAAAGGCTTACCCTCCGGGCGTGGTCCCGCACGGAAAGGCTTGTCGCCACGCGCCGCGCGCGCGCCCTCGGCCTTGGGGCCGCTCTTGCTGGGTCTTTTCCCGCGCGAAGGTTTCTTGTCGTTGTCGTCCATTTTGCCTTGCTCATCTGCGCTGTTGCGCGCCACGGGTCCCGGCGGACACGTAAAAGAGGTCTAGAGCATTTTGCGGCGAGGTGGAATCACCCGGCGCTGCACAAATGCGGCTCATTCAAACAGATAGGGAAAATGCCCGATCCTGTTTGAGCGCACCCCGCTCCAGCATCTTGATCTTGCGCTGATCCGTTTTCCGAACCGAGGTCGGCCAAGCAAAAGCCGATTCCGGTCGCCGAGATCATGCGCTAGATAACAGGATCACTGTCGGGTGGCGAGGAGATAATCGGAATGGAAACCGCGTGAAGCGGCCTGATTTCATGGCCTTGGCGATGAAGGAAGCACAAGCCGCCGCCGATCGCGGAGAAGTGCCGGTGGGCGCCGTCATCGCCAAGGGCAACAGCGTCGTCGCAAGCGCCGGGAACCGAACGCGCGAACTCGCCGATCCAACCGCGCATGCGGAGATGCTGGCGATCCGCGAAGCCTGCCGCGTCCTTTCCAGTGAAAGGCTGACGGATCTCGATCTCTACGTGACATTGGAGCCCTGCGCCATGTGTGCTGGCGCGATCTCCTTTGCCCGGCTTCGCCGGCTGTATTTCGGAGCGGCCGACGAAAAGGGCGGCGCGGTGGTCAGCGGCGTCCGCTTCTTCGCCTCGCCTACCTGCCACCATACGCCCGACATCTATCCAGGCATCGGTGAGAGCGAGGCGTCGCTGCTCCTGAAAACGTTCTTCAAGGAGCGGCGCGACGTTTAGCTCGGTTAGCGAGCGAAGCGACCACCCCCGACAGCAACGAAAAAGGGGCCGAAGGCCCCTTTTGGTCGCTTGAGAAACCGAGGTTCCAGCCGAAGCCAGAACGGAGAACCCTAGAGCGACGGCAGCCAATCGAAGAGGCCGCTGCTCTTCTTGCCCTCCGCCTCTTTCTTGAGACGGCGTTCCTTCTTGTACTCGTCCTCGCCGAGCTGGTCCTGCGGCGCGGTGCTGGCGGGCGTGCGGTAAGCCAGCGGCGGCTCGCTGAGATATTTGCGGGTATTCGGATCGCCCTGCTTGCTCTCGGCCAGGCGCCTCTGGATCTCCGCAGCCTTGCCCTTGTCGGAATCGGCCGGTGTCCAGCGCGGCGGATGGCTCGAGGCCGAGTCGGCCATCGCCTTCCTCACCGAGACGGGGTCGGTCTGAACATCGTCGACGATCTGCGACTGGTACGATGGATCGTCCTGGTGAGCGGTTGCCTCGGCGCGCAGCCTGGCGCGCCGCTGCTCGGGCGATTCCGGCCAGTTGGCGCTGGCCGTCTCGATGCTGTCCTGCGGCGCCGGCAGGTTGTCCTTCTGGCCCGGAGCCGGCTTCACCAGCGCGGGACGCGGCTTGTAGTCGATCTTGTCCTTGCGCGACGGCGCGAACGAGAAGGCGTTCGACAGGTCACCGGCCAATTGCTCGCCGGCGGTCTTGTCGGTCCCGTAGGTCGGCGAGCCGACGCATCCGGCAAGCGCCAGCCCCGATACGATAAGCGGCGCCAGGAAGGCGAGGCGCACGTGATATCCATCGGTCATGCAAAAAATCCCACTCTAGACAATCTCTCGATCATCGTCGGCCAAGGCTCCCGCCCTTCGTACATGCACTTCCGACGAAAATCCGGCGACAATTTGTCGTTTGCAGTTTCGCGTCTTTACCTCAACCACTCGTTAAGGGCAACGCACGGGCGGTTAACACGCGTCCGTGCGTTGCATTTGTGCACCGATCAAAGGCGGCCAAGCGCCTTCAATTCGTGCAACACCGCCGCATCGCGCGCCGAAACATCCGGGAATTCGGCGTCATGGCCGACATCGGCGGTGTAGCGCCACGAGCGCGCGCAACGCTTCAGGCCGCGATCCTCGGCCTTTTCGACGACCAC
>ERZ778022.4695-NODE-4695-length-11603-cov-4.991947_pt1 | contig 11603 bp, 16 predicted proteins | sample MGYA00375752_ERZ778022 | MGnify/ENA primary metagenome ERZ778022 (study PRJEB29350, sample SAMN05389826) | bioreactor metagenome | isolation source: Thiocyanate bioreactor | place: South Africa: University of Cape Town | collected 2014-04-04 ...
AGCCCTTAGGGGCCGATTGGCGGGCCGGGATTTTCCGGCCCTATTTTTTTGGCGGAACCGTACTCGTTACTTTTCGGCTCTGTACTTGCGGCCCGACGCACTACCTGCGGGCCGATCCCCGTTTTGATCCGGGAATAGGATGATCCCTTCCGTGCCAGCGAGCTGGTTGACGGAGCGGGTAAATCTGGTTGCGATTTCGTCGTCGCTCATGATGTCCTGGGACGGCACGATGGCGAGATTGCCTCTGGTGGGGAGGCGGGTGACGGCCGTGCGAACCGGCTGCACATCCGGGGCGACTGGTTTGCCGCCTGGATAGATCAGCTCGGCAAGCTCGCGATCGACCAGCGTCTTATGCGCGGCGCGCTCGGCCTCGACGGCCTTGACGTGATCGCGGCGGGCGCGCTGGTGGAGACGGGCGGCATCGCGGCTGTCGAAGCCGGCATCCTCGATGCAGGGCGCATCGCAGATGAAGCTGTCGTTCAGGTCGTAGACCTTGATGCCTGCCTTCCGGGCGTCGGGATCGAAGCGCACGATCAGCTTCTTGCCGGCATACTGGTTGAGTTCGCGGCTCCAGTATCGGTTGCCCTGGAAACTGATCGTGCCGGCATCCTTATGGGTGCGCAGCGTCTCCGAGGCGAGCAGCCAAAGGCTTTTCTGTGCCGTGGTCGGCCAGCGGACGATGGCGGTTTCCATGCCGGCCGTGAAGGTGGCATCGAAGCTGCGGCCGGCGCAGGTTTCCATCTTGCGGCCCTCCTGCGCGTTGTGGTCGGCGATCTGCACCGCCACATGGGCGCGCATGTCGTCGAGCGGGATGGCGCGGGTTCCGTAGTCTTCCGGCTTGGCGTCCGGATTGGGGCCGGTATAGGCACCGGCGCAGAAGGGATGCCGGGAGATCATTTCGGCAAGGTCGCGCCAGGCGCGCTCGATCGGCTTGGACTGACCGGAATAGGGTGTGGTCCAGTGCGGTTCGATGCCAAGGGTGGTTATGAGGCCGCGCGGGTCTTCCTCGCGAACCTTGAAGCGGAAACGTGTGCGGCTCTGGCCTGAAATCCACTTCGAGGCGAAGGCGCGGCCGTTGTCGAGGTAGATGTGGTCGGGGATCCCGAAATGCTCGACCATGTCGCCGAGGACGAGGCGCACCGCCTCCCATGTCTCTGCGTCGGAGAGCCGCCATGCCAGAACCTTGCCGGAATACAGGTCTTGTATGCCGAGCAGATACATACGCACCGGCTTGTCCTGCCATGGCACTCGCACGAAGACGTCGAGCTTGTGGCCGTCCATGTTCACCGAATGCATGGCATGCAGGTGGGCGCGGCTACGTTTCTGGTGAGGATAGAGCGCCTTGGCCTTGTCCTTTCCTTCGCGGGCAAGCTTCTGGACTGCCTTCGGCACCTCGCTATTCAGGCGACGGCGCAGAGACCACTCGCTGGCGATCGGCGTCCAGCCCTCGCGCTTGGCGACCTTGACCATACGGCGGTAGCAGGCGGTCAGGGCCGGGCCGCTGGCGCGGAGATAATCGGATTTCAGCATGTCCCAGGCGAGCGGATGGCAATTGCTGTAAGCCGTCTCGCGGCCGAAGCTCGGCGCCAGCGCCGCCAGCCAGTCGTGGCGGGCATGGGCTTCGACCATAGCCCGCCATTCGTAGTAGGAGGATTTACCGGCCCCAATCCGGGCCGTGGCGACGGCGACTGCCTGTTTGGCGGATATTCCGGCCGCCTGCATCTCTTCGACCTCTACGAGGACGCCGAGACGGGCCTTGCAGATGGCCTTATGCTCCTCCGAAAGTGCCTCATACCGTGCCCAAAGCTCGGCCAACTGCCGCTTTTCCTCGGCCGTCTTCTCGATGGTCGGCATTGAGAGATAGGCAAGCTTCTGGCGCGCGATCTGCGGCAACAGCTTGATATGATACTGATAGGCAGGCCGGCCGGCCGTCGAGGCCAGCCGGAACAGCATGGGGTTGCCGCGCCATTCGGCACGGGCCTTGTTGTCGAGCGATTTTTCCGCCGGGGGCAAGCCGGGCAGGGCGAGGGCGGCAAGTTCGGTCACAGTGTACCATTCCCTCATGGCCGGCGATCCTTCTGCGCCACCAGCTCGCGGATCGCGTGCTCGTTCTTTTCGAGCCAGCGAAGGGTCTGCGCAGCGGCGCGCATATGCTCGCGGTGCAGGTCGCCTTTCGCGCCGGTGTAGATCAGGCAGTTACGTTGAATGAACTGCTCGACCGCGAGCCTCTGGCTGGTGATGGAAACCTTGTTCATGTCCGCCCCCGCTTTGCGAGCGTGACAGGTCGGCTGGACTGGCGACGAATTTCGGCCTCGATCTCGCGGCGCTGCTGGCGGAGGCGGGCCAGCTCGGCAAGGCGCGCTTCGTCGCCGATCAGGACGGTCACACCCTGGACCGACGCGACCTCATCCCAGAGCCACAGGGCACCGGTAGCATGGACGAAGGCAACAAAGCGGATCAGGCTGACGTCGTGCGCGGTCTTGCTCTCGGCCGTATAGGCATCGAGCGCGGCCTTGCTGACGTTCGGCAAGCCGAGATATTGCGCCATCCGGGCGGCGATCGTCGCCCGGTCATATTCGCATTCGCGGATCGCCCGCGACATGGCGCGTTTGATCTTGGTGCGGTAGCGATCGATATTGATCTGCGGCAGGGGCGAGCGGACGGGGAAGACCGGCGCTGCGAAGAAATCTAGCTGGAAGGGATCGTTGCTCACGCTGCGTCCTCCAGCTCGGAGAAGTCACGAAGATCGCCGACGTGGTGGAGAACCCGCAATAGCGTGGCGTCCTCGGCCTTGGCCAGCAGCGCCTTGACCTTCTCGAAGATGCTTTCCTGCAAATCGACGTCCGGTTTCGCCGGCTTCGCCCAAGATAGAACCTGTTTGAGGTCCGCGCCTTCCTTCAGCGCGGCAGCAATCCGCAATTGGTCTTCTACGGGCATTTTCGCGAGCTTCAAAAGCTGGCTTTGATCGTCGGCGGTCGGCGTACCGCGCAACAGACTGCGCAGTTCGGGGCGAAGGTTCTGGCCGATCCGCGTAACGAGTTTGTACGTTTCCGCGCCGAAGCCGAGGCGTCTTTGAACCTCTTTTGAAAGCTCTTTGCCGAGAGCGAAAATAACAGGGTAATCATTACCCTGTTTTTTGGGCCGACCACCTTTGGGGTCGATCTTGCCGTGCTGCGCCTCCCAGATTTCTCGGAACTTGAGCACGAAAAGCGGCCGCTCCAGCTTCGTCAACTCGTTGCGGTAGAGGTTTTCGGAAAGCTCGATTATCTGAGCTTCCGTCGCGTCCGCCTCGACAACGATCGCGTCGATTTCTTCCCAGCCGTTGATCTGCGCACCACGATACCGGTGGCCTCCGGCAACGAGGGTGAACGGTGTCGCACCCTTGTTTGCGGCCGGCGTCCGGCGCAGTGTCACAGGGTTGATCAGGCCGCGTTCGGCCATGCTGGCGGCAATGGCGGTGGCCACATCCTCATCGATTGGACGCTCGCGCTCGCCTACGTGGATTTTTGCAAGGGGAATGGAGAGATACTCAGCCATTTACGCGGCATCCTCTTCCAGCTCGACGCCCATACGCGAGCGGACGGCACGATGAAAAATCTCCCGAGCGCGTCGGGCCATGGAGAGATAGGCCCGCTCGAAAACCGGGCATTCGCGACGCGTGTTGACGGTCCAATTCGCGAACTTGATCCGCCCGCGATTGCGGTCGACGATGATGGCGACGCGCCGGGCAGGCACGTTGAAGGCATCGCGCATCAGGGCCAACGCGCACTGGCGCGCAAGCGCGGCATCCAGCATTTCGCGGGGCGGGTCGATGATGTCGCGGATGGCGATATGGGAAAAATGCAGGCGAACGGCCTGATAGCAGCAAGAAAGCATGAGGCGCTGCCGATCGTCGAGGGAATGATAGTTCATTGGCCCAGCCCCGTCATTGCGATGACGACAGCGGCGATGCCCGCGATTGCGGTGACGGCGATTAAGAGGCCTTCGGCGGCATATGCAGCGCGTTCGCGCGCCGCCGGGAAGATTACGATGTCAATTTCGGAATGCTTTTTCGTCATATGCGAAGGTCCGGAAATGGGTGAATGTCGGGGTGTGGCGCGGATCGGCGGCTGGTTCCGACTGCCGGGGAGCAAGGCTCCCTTGCGAAAAGCGGAGGCTAGAGCGGCAAGCCTCGATCCGCGCCTACGCTGCGAGGGGCGCGCGCCGGCCGTTGCGGTAGTTCTCTGCAGGCTGCGGGCTCTTGCGGCGACCGTCTGCGAAATACCGGGACGGCCACAGGAATTCGGGGCGGGTGCGGAGGGCGGCGGCAATGGCGCGCTCGCCAGCGAGGTGAGGTTCGTAAAGCGTGTTGCTCGCCGTGTGCGTGGGAAGCCGATAGTCCTCGTCGATCTTCGAGAGCGTGAGCTGTGCGAGGATAAGTTTGCTCCGGATGCGAGCAACCTCCTGGCGGCGCTTACGCGTGGAGCGGTCGGGGTTGTCGGTGACAGTTTTGCAATGCATAGAATGGTCCTTGGCCCAGATGAGGGAGGCCCTGGCCGGCCTCCCTTTTTTTGGAATGTTGAATTCTGACAACTCAGAAAGGTTAAATCACAAATGGAGCTTTGTAAACTCCAATCGTGATTTAATGTGATGCACCTTGGCTAGACCGGAAATTGAACCAAAAACCCCGTTAGGAAGCCGCCTTCGAGAGGTGAGAACGCATTTCGGCGTGGATGACAGAGACGAGTTCGCCTCGAAATTGGGCATCAGCAAAAGTGCGCTCGCTCATTATGAGCGTGGGGAGCGCGTGCCTGACGCATCGGTGCTCGCGGCATATCACGAGCACCTCGGGATCAATGTGAGTTGGCTGGTGAGCGGCGCGGGATCGATGTTCGATGACGCCTCCAAGGCTCCAGCGCCGTCTCTGCAGGTCGATCCTCTGCTAATGGAAAAACTCTATAAGGCCGTTCAGGCGGCTTACGCCCAAGCCGGCCAGAAACCGCCGGCGCATCGTATCGCCCACGAAGCTGCAGCGCTCTTCAACGATCTTCTGGCGCGAGTGAGTGATGTGCGCGATGATCTGATCGTCAACGCTGTCATTCCCACCTTGGCGACCGAGTTGGTGGAACGACTATCCCGCGCAGCGGAGGAACCCGGAACCGGTAAACGTTTGGCTTGATGGTAGTACGTGCCGCAGATTGCACTCATGGCAACCCATAGGGGCGCGAGACAATTACTAGAAATCGCCACGAGGTTGCATATGGTTACGGATTAAGGTTTCTTTAAGGATATCGGTAACTTAGCGTCTTTTTGAGTTGACGGCCAAAGTTGGAGGTCCGCGATGCCCAAGATCAACTGGAAAACCGCGCCGAAGGGCGCTCGCTGGTGGGCGATGGACGCCGATGGCAGGGCCTATTGGTATTGCGCGCCGAACGTCGCAGCCTTCACGCACTTCTGGTTTGCCGAGCCGATACCAGCGCCGACGTTCGATTTTTCCGGCGACTGGCGTCAAAGCCTCGTCGAGCGTCCATATGGAAAAGGTCCCCAGGGCAAAAAACTGCTAAACAATTAATTTCGTTGGATTTTAGCTCAAAAATATGCCTTTCCCATGGAGATATGGAAAAGTGAATTGGAATTTGTGTCAATTTGGCGCATTTTGGGCGCGCTTGGTCGTAGGGCCGCTTCAAAGCCTCATCCGTTATTTTTCAATGTCTTGAAGGCGCGTTAAAGGCTTTCCGCTCGATTTTGAAAGCACCCCTGAAGGAAGCGCCCAATTTTGCCCGCGCCGGCCGGTAATGGCAGAAATAAGGGGCAGGGCTGTCAATGGCGGGTAAATGGAGCTTCCCGCCGACGCTGTCTCAATGGCCTGAATTGTAAGACAATTCCAGATATTCCCGCTTATTCTCAGACTTTCCCATAAATTCCGGATCACTGTGTCAGACAACATTCGAAATCCTTTATTTCGCGGACATACCGGGCGCTTGGCAAAGGCCAGCCTTAAGACCATCTCGGAGAGCTTTCCGACAACCAGCAGCTTTCCTTTTCAAGCTTAGCGATCTGTCGTTCAAGGTTGCGATCCATCATGTTTATTGATGCGCAGGCGCGCGTTGCAGATGGCCTGATGGTTGTCGTCGGCCCATTTGACCAGCAACTGCATAGGGCCGAGGAACGACCTGCCGAGATCCGTCAAGGCGTATTCGACACGCGGGGGCACCTCGGCGAATATGGTGCGGTCGACGAGGCCGTCATGTTCCAGCCGCCTGAGGGTGCGCGACAGCATCTGGCGTGAAATATCGCCGATCTCCCGACCGAGTTCGTTGAAACGCATCTTTCCGGTGCCGAGGGCTTCGAGGACGAGCAAGCTCCATTGATCGCCGATTCTATCGAGGACATCGCGGATCGGACAGGGCTGGTCGAAGGTATTGTTTTCCGCCTCGGGCATGGTGATCGCTTTCTCTTTTCCGGTTTCAGTCATCGTGGCGTGACCTGTTCGCCTGAAAATGACTCCTTGTGGGGCCAGTCTGGTTACTATACCTGAACCGCATGGTCTACTATTTAGATCAAGGACCAAAACGGGACTAAGGGGGCACCGTGAGCAGCGTCGCCCTGACAGGCGTGTCCGGGCAGGCCGGATACCTATCCTCACGGAGCTCTCGGACCGGCGGCGCACCGTCACGGCGACTGCCTGCAACGCCGAAAAGATCGCGCTCGTGGGCGGCCCCGAAAAGCGATCCTGCTCTTGCCAGCGCTTTACGTAAGATACCGATCATAAACAGGAGAAATGCAATGATTTCCTTTCGAAGAGCTCTCGTCCTCGCCGGAAGCTTTGTTCTTGCCCTTTCGATAAGCCCGGCCTTCGCGCAACCCGCATCGCGCGACCTTGCTGCGGAAGAAGCCAACCGGGCGCTCGTACTCGAATTCTACGACCGTTTCTTCAACAGGCATGAGACAGCCGAAGCGGCGCAGGTCGTTGCGGAGAATTACATCCAGCACAATCCGCAGGTGCCGGATGGCAAGGCGCCGTTCGTCTCCTTCTTCACGGGCTACTTCAAGGACAATCCGCACTCGCGCATGCGGATTGTCCGAAGTGCGACCGACGGGGATCTCGTTTATCTGCATGTTCATTCGACCGAGGGGCCTGACGACCGAGGGCAGGCGGTCGTCGATATCTTCCGCGTGGAGAACGGCAAGATCGTGGAGCATTGGGACGTGATCCAGGCCGTGCCGGAAACGGCGGCCAATGACAACACCATGTTTTGATCCCTCGCGGGTCATATGATGTCGATGCGTTCCTGGCGTGAACTTGCCCGAAACAAGGCGAACACGGCAGGAAGACCAAGGCCGGCGGGGCGCGTCAAGGCGGTTTGCCCCTGCCGGCGTGCGGTACGGCCCGCAGCGGCACTGTGCCGGCCCCGGCATGAAGTGATCGAGATCGTCATTGTTTTGGTCGAGGCAGAGCGTTCGTGTCGGGATCGAAAACGCAGTTCGCCAGAACCCCGGCATGCAGGGTGCGGCCGAGATGGGCGAGCATGGCGGCAGTCTCTGCGGAGCGAAGATCGGGCCTGGCAGATCGCCCAGTTCATCCCTGATCCGTACGAACTCCGCGCCCGGCCACGGCTCCGAACGGCCGATTGGCGATAGGGGCAACTCTCCCCTTGTGCCTCCGGCTTGCTCTCCACTTCGGCAAGGTATGCGTCGAGCAGCGACTGATCGACGGCCTGCATCGTAAAGCCTCCGCATTTCCGCGCAACGAAAGCCATGAAGGCTCGCCGGCCGCCCAACGATGCTTGAGGGCGTCGATTCTTCGGCGATCCGTCACAGCCGACGCAAAAAAATCTCTCGATGGCGAATGCGCCGTCTCCTCTTTCCACGGCGCGGTTTTGACGCGGAATGACAGTTTGCGCCGGCCCGGCCGGCCGGGAAAATGCGTCGCCGCCACCTCCGGCATGTGCCTTTGCGGCATGCGGATTAACCATTTGTTAACCATCCGCGAGTTAGACCTAAGCAACGAAAAATTAACGTAGATCACCAAAGTGCTAACAGATTCCCGCTCCATCCGGATCAAGGGTCGGTCGTTCCTCGCGGTCGTTCTTTCACCGGATCTCCCCCTCGATCAGTGGCTGGTCCGGCTCGACGATCTGGCCGCGCGGTCGGCCGGATTCTTTCTCGACAGGCCCGTGGTTCTCGATGTCACGGACCTGACGATCGACCGCAAGCAATTGAAAGACCTGATCGAGGAGCTTGGAAAGCGGAACGTCCGGATCATGGGCATCGAGGGCGCGCGTCCTTCGCTTCTGGGGCCGGGCATGCCCGCCGCAATGAAGGGCGGCCGGCCTGCATCCGATTTCGAGGTCGAGGCGACAGCCCAGAAACCGGTGGTCGAAACGGTGGAAGTGATGCCGCCGACACCGGTCGTGGCCGAAGTCCGCATGCCGACGCCGTCGATCATCGTCCGCGAGCCGATCCGCTCCGGCCAGTCGCTGATCTTCCCCGAAGGGGATGTGACGGTCATCGGTTCGGTGTCCTCGGGTGCAGAAGTCATCGCCGGCGGTTCGGTGCATATCTATGGTGCCCTGCGCGGTCGGGCGCTGGCCGGTTCGGTCGGCAACGCCTCGGCGCGGATTTTTTGCCGGAAGCTCGAAGCCGAGCTGCTGGCCATCGATGGAATTTACAAGACGGCCGATGATCTGGCCCCCGACCTTCGCGGAAAAGCAGTGCAGCTTTGGCTCGAAGGCGAAGCAATCATGGCAGAGAAACTTATCTGAGCCGGAAGCCGGCCAGCAAACAGGAGCGCAAGATGGCAAAAGTCGTCGTCGTAACATCAGGAAAGGGCGGGGTGGGCAAGACCACGTCGACGGCCGCAATCGGCGCTGCGCTGGCGCAGAGAAACGAGCGGACGGTCGTCGTGGATTTTGACGTCGGCCTGCGCAATCTCGACCTCGTCATGGGCGCCGAACGCCGCGTGGTCTACGATCTGGTCAACGTTATCCAGGGCGATGCCAAGCTGCCGCAGGCGCTGATCCGCGACAAGCGGCTGGAAACACTGTTCCTGCTGCCCGCCTCGCAGACCCGCGACAAGGACAGCCTGACGCCGGAGGGCGTCGAACGCGTCATCAACGACCTCAAGAAGCATTTCGACTGGATCATCTGCGACAGCCCGGCGGGCATCGAGCGCGGGGCGACGTTGGCGATGCGGCATGCGGACATGGCGATCGTCGTCGCCAACCCGGAAGTCTCGTCGGTGCGCGATTCCGATCGCATCATCGGCCTGCTCGATTCCAAGACGCTGAAGGCGGAACTGGGTGAGCGCATGGAAAAGCACCTGCTGCTCACCCGCTACGATTCCATGCGTGCGGATCGCGGCGACATGCTGAAGGTTGACGACGTGCTGGAAATCCTGTCCATCCCGCTGCTCGGCATCATCCCGGAAAGCATGGACGTGCTGCGCGCCTCGAATGTCGGCGCCCCCGTGACGCTGGCCGACGGCCGCAGCGCCCCGGCGCTCGCCTATTTCGAGGCGACGCGCCGCCTCAAGGGCGAGACCCTGCCGGTCACCATTCCCGGGGACAAGCGCAGCTTCCTCGGCAAGATCTTCGGAAGGAAAGCGGCATGAACCCGTTCCGTTTCTTCTCCCGCGGCCAGTCGGCCCCCGCAGCGCGCGAGCGCCTGCAGGTGCTGCTCGCCCATGAACGCGCCGCCACCGGCGACTCGGACCTCGTCAACAAGCTGCGCGACGAAATCCTGAAGGCGATTTCCAAGCACATGCAGGTCGACGACGAGAAGGTCTCCATCAAGATGGAGCGCGGCGCGCAGGTCTCGACGCTCGCCGTCGACATCGAGATCCCGTTCGACCCGACGAAGAAGGCGGCCTGACGGCCGCCTTCCCCTCGCCGCGCGTCAGGCGGATGCCCGGCACCGATCCCGCACGTTTGAAGGACAAGCGCACCGCCACCGGCCCCTTGCGGCCGATACCCAGTTCAACTTCTGTCCCAAGGAGGATGCCATGACCCGATTAGCACTTCTGGAGAGGCTCAAAGCAGCCCAGCGGATGCCCAAGTACCAGGGGCGTGACATCACCACCATCAGCGCCATCCTTTCCAACCACGCGCTGGCGCGACATGTCGAAGTTTGCGAACAGGCCGCAGGGATCGCGGCGCCCCCCGACGAACCGCCCGGAAAGTCACGCCCGGACGACACGGGCCGGACTGCCCGCCCGATGTCCTGACTGCGCCATTTTGTCGCTATCAGAATGCCCCCCCGCCGAAGCCCCGGCGGGCGGCCGTCCGCTTGCATTGTGGTTAACGGCTGCTTTCGCAGGCTTTTGCAGGCCCGGCAAAACCCACTTGAGAATCGTTAAAAAAACGCCCCTGCTTGCCGCCATGCCGGGCCCTGCCTGCCATTGAATCCTTAAAGTTGACTCTTACAGTCATGTATAATATCGCCAATCACATCCGCCCTGCGGATTGTTGAAGTGGAGATATTTATGAACATTGTTAAGGGGTTAGCCGGGCCGCTAGCAGCGGTAGCCGTGGGGGTCGCGCATGCCAACGCCACGGAAATCCGGGGCTTTACCGAGTTTGAAGGTCGATGGCTGGGAGGAGAGGCGGCGGGCCAGCTCGGCGTCATGCTGCCGTTCCGCCTCGATGACAGCCAGTCGTTCTTTCTCGACCTCAGCGGGGCATTCGTCGAAGGCGGCATCCAGCAGGGATCGCTCGGCGCCGGCTATCGCTTCGGCGCGCAGAACCCTTGGACATTCGGCGTCTACGGCTATTACGATTATCTGAAGTCCGGTTACGGCAACGACTTCCATCAGCTTTCGCTCGGCGCGGAGGCCATCGGTCCTCTCTTCGAGACGCGGGCCAACATCTACCTGCCGCAGCACGGCAGCAGGGCGGCGGACGGCGCGGGCCGTGGCGTGGTCAGCGGCGGAACCCTCAAGTTCCGCGAGGGGCGCGAGGAGGCCCGCACGGGCGCCGATGCGGAAATCGGCGTCAAGGTCCCCGGCATCTCGGAAGACGGCAACGCGCAGCTCAAGCTCTATGCCGGAAGCTACTGGTACGAAGGCCGCAATGTCAGCGACATGTTCGGCGGCAGGCTCCGCGCGGAACTCACGGTCGCCAACGTCGCCGGCCTTCCCTCTGGGTCCACGCTCTCCTTCGGCGCAAGCGCCGCCTACGACAACGAGGACAAGATCACCGGCGGCATCATCGCGCGGCTTCGCATCCCGTTCGGCGTTCCCGCCGGCGGAACGGTCGATCCGTTCGATGCCGCCACGCAGTCCGTCCGCCGCAATGCGGCTATCCGGACCGAGGTCGCGGCGAGCGGCGCGCTGGAGGATGCCATCTTCGCCTTCAACGGGCGGGCCGCCGGCACGGTGCTGAACGTATCGGCTGCAAGCGGCGATGCGGCCGCCATCAACGCCCTGCTCGCCGGCGCCGGAAACGGCGCGCTCGTGCTGGCAGACGGCGCTCTCGGCCTTGACGGCTCGCTCATGCTGGGCGAAGGCCAGGCGCTGCTCGGTGGCGGCGGGACGCTCGCGCTGCGCGGCGCCACCAGCGGCGGCCGCGGCACGTTCACGAATGCCGGGGCGGCGACGACGCTGACCGGCTACGATCCGGCGCAGG
>ERZ778022.4699-NODE-4699-length-11595-cov-3.668198_pt1 | contig 11595 bp, 13 predicted proteins | sample MGYA00375752_ERZ778022 | MGnify/ENA primary metagenome ERZ778022 (study PRJEB29350, sample SAMN05389826) | bioreactor metagenome | isolation source: Thiocyanate bioreactor | place: South Africa: University of Cape Town | collected 2014-04-04 ...
CTGCCACTCGCAGATGATCCGGCCGATGCGCTTCGAGACGGTGCGCTACGGCGACCCCTCGACCCTCGAAGAGTCGGCCTTCGACCACCCGTTCCAGTGGGGAAGCAAGCGCACGGGACCGGACCTCGCGCGTGAGGGCGGCAAGTACCCCAACCTCTGGCACTACCGTCACATGGTCGACCCGCGCGCGATCACGCCGGGCTCGAACATGCCTCCCTACGCCCATCTCGAGAACGAGCGCCTCGACCTCGCGAGGACGGGTGACAAGATGCGCGCGCTGTCGAAGGTCGGTGTCCCGTACACCGAGGCGCAGATGGCGGCGGCGGAGACCAACGCACGCGAGCAAGGCCGCGCGATCGCGGAGGACCTCGCGAAGGAGGGCGCACACGTCGAGCCCGACACGCAGATGGTCGCGGTGATCGCCTATCTCCAGCGCCTCGGGAAGCCGCCCGCGGAGAAGAAGGACGTGGGCGAGGGCGTGTCGATGCAGGAGGGCGCGAAATGAAGTCCGAGATGCTCGCGCGCAGCCCGATGCTCGCGCTCCCGCTCTTCGCTCTGTTCCTCTTCCTCGTCGTCTTCGCCACGGTGCTCTACGTCACGATGAGACGTAAGGCGCCCGCCTACGACCCGATCGCGCGACTGCCCATCGACGACGACGAGCACCTCGACCGCGGAGACCGACGATGAAAGCGAACAAGACGTCCGAGACCTCAGAGGCCGCTGACCAAGTCATCCACGAGGTCGACGGCATCCAGGAGTACGACAACAAGCTTCCGAACTGGTGGCTCTACACGTTCTACGGAGCGATCGCGTTCGGGGTGGGCTACTGGTACTGGTACGAGAGCGCGCAGATCGGCGCGTCCCCCGCCCAGAGCTACCAGGCGGAGCTCGACCAGGCCGCCGCTGCGCAGGCCTCGGAGATCACGGTGGGCGAGGCCACCCCCGAGGCGCTCGCCGCGCTCGCGAAGGATCCGTCCGCCGTCGCGCTCGGCAAGCAGGTCTTCACCTCCACGTGCGCCGCGTGCCATCGCAACGACGGCGGCGGTAGCGTCGGACCGAACCTCACCGACGAGTTCTGGCTCCACGGCGGAGCGCCGGAGAAGATCTTCCGCACGATCGCCTCCGGTGTCCCCGACAAGGGAATGCCCGCCTGGCAGCCGCAACTCGGCGCGCTGAAGACACAAGCCGTCACCGCATACGTCCTCGGCCTCAAGGGCACGAACGTCGCGGGCGGCAAGGTCCCGCAAGGAGAGCGCGAGTCCGTCTCGTCACGTTGACGAGTCGATGCGGCGGCACATTGACGTGTCGACCGGTCGACCCTCTGTTTCTCAAAGCCGTCACATGGGCAACATCCACCTCCCGATCCTCGACCAGCCGCCGCCGCCCCCGAGCCAGACGCCCGGGAGCGGCTCGCTCGGGACCGACGGACGACGACGACGACCCTACCCTGCCGACGTCAGCGGCCGCTGGGTCCGCGCGCGTCGCGTCGTCTACTTCGCGCTCATCGCGCTCTGGGCGGCGCTCCCGTGGATCCGGATCGGCGGGCACCCCGCGGTCTTCCTCGACATCGAGCGCCGTAGCTTCTTCCTCTTCGGGGCGACCTTCAACGCTCAGGACATCTGGCTCCTGTTCTTCGCCGTCACCGGGTTCGGCTTCGGGCTCGCCTGCGTGACGGCGCTCCTCGGGCGCGCATGGTGCGGCTGGGCATGCCCGCAGACGGTGTTCATCGAGGCGATCTTCCGTCCGATCGAGCGCCTCGTGAACGGCCCGCGAAACACGGCGCTCGAGCGCGCGAAGAAGCCGCCGAGCCTCGACTCCGTGTGGCGCACGGGCCTGACCCATGCGCTCTACGTCCTGGCCGCGGCCTTCGCGGCCCACGTCTTCCTCGCGTACTTCGTCTCGCTCCCGAAGCTCTACGAGATGATCCGCACGCGCCCGGGTGCACATCCGGAGGCGTTCGCGTGGATGCTCGGCTCGACCGCGCTGTTCTATGTCTCGTTCGGCGTCTTCCGCGAGCAGTTCTGCGTCGTGATGTGCCCCTACGGCCGCCTCCAGTCGGTGCTCATCGACGACGACGCCCTCGTCGTCGGTTACGACGAGCGACGCGGCGAGCCGCGAGGCAAGGCGAAAGACGCCGGACGCGGCGCCTGCGTCGACTGCAACCGCTGCGTCGTGGTCTGTCCGACCGGCATCGACATCCGGCAGGGGCTCCAGCTCGACTGCATCGCCTGCACTGCCTGCATCGACGCGTGCGACGACGTGATGGATCGCCTCGGCCAGGAGCGCGGCCTCATCCGCTACGACTCGCTCCGCGGTCTTCGCGGCGAGCAGCGCAGGCCGTGGTTCCGCCGCCCGCGGCTCGCGATCTACGGCGTCCTCCTCGCCCTCGGCATGGTGGCGACATCGGTCGCGATGCATCGCCGCGAGCCGTTCGAGGCGAACGTGCTTCGCCTCCCCGGACCGCCCTACACGCGCGAGGAGGGTAAGCTGCGCAACGGGTTCGAGCTCCACCTCGTGAACAAGGGCTCGGCGCCGGCGACGTTCACGCTCACTCCCGCAGCATCGCCCGACGTCGAGGTGATCATCCCCATGCCCACGCTCGAGGTCGATGCCCTCGGCAGCCGCCGCGTCCCGTTCTTCGTCACGATGGAGGAGGCGCGCTTCACCGGCGACCGACCGATCGTCGTGCACGTCGAGAGCGGAAGGACGTCACGACCCGCTTCCTCGGAGCATCTGCTGCGAGCGGAGCTTCGAAGACCAAGGAGGTACACCAGTGAGCCTCATCGTCCCCGCACTTCTCATGGGCGTCTTCGGCGGCGCGCACTGCGTCGCGATGTGCGGAGGGGTCTCGTCGATGCTCTGCTCTGGGGGACAGGACAAGAGGCAGGGCCGCTCGTCCGGCTACTCGCTCGCATACAACGCAGGCCGCGTCGCGAGCTACACGCTGCTCGGGCTCGTCGTCGGAGCGCTCGGCACGCTCGACCTCGGGCTCCCGATGGACGTCCTTCGCTTCGGGCTCCGTGCGCTGGCGGCCGTGTGCATGCTCACCGTCGGCCTTCATCTGATCGGGCTGCCTTCGTTCGTGAAGGCGCTCGAGTCCGTGGGCGCTCCGCTCTGGCGACGCGTGGCGCCCCTCGCGCGGCGGCTGCTACCGCTGCGCTCGCCCTGGCACGCGCTCGCGGCGGGAGGCCTCTGGGCACTGATGCCGTGCGGCCTTCTCTACGGCGCGCTCGCGCTCGCTGCGAGCGCCGAGTCGGCCGCGATGGGCGCGGCGACGATGGGCGCGTTCGCGCTCGGCACCGTCCCCGTGATGCTCACGGTCGGCGTGCTCGCTCACCGGGTCGTCCAGGCCTTCGCTCGGGTGTGGGTTCGTCGGGCGGCCGGCGCGCTGATCCTCGCCTTCGGCCTGTGGTCCACCGCGGGCCTCGCCGGGCAGGTCGGGCTCGCGCCGGGCGCGCATGCGCACGCGTGCTGCCACCACCCCTGAGCGCGGGGCGGATCTCCAGTCACCGAGCAGCGGCTCTAAGGTTCGAGGCGCTCGGAGACTGCCGCGCCCGTGACCATGTCGACACCGAACAGATCGATCCAGCGCACGCGCGGGATGAGCGCGCTCTCGTCCGCGAAGACGTAGATGCGGCCAAGGACAGCGCTTCGGCCCTTGATCAGGATCTGCGCGACCCAGCGTCCCTGCCAGTGTACGACGCGAATGGATCGATCCTTGGTCGCGTTGAGGTAGAGGAGCCACGAGCCGCTGGGCTCGGGCAACACCTTGAAGCCGTACGCCCGCTTGTCGAGTGAAGTCAGGCCCTCGCGGCGCCCGTCCTCCGCGAGCATGACCCAGTAGCTGGCCACCGGCTGCTTCGGGATGAGTTTCTCTCGGCTCTCGAGGATGGCATCGTACTGGACGATGTTCGCGTTCTTGTTGCGCTCGATGCGGAAGAGCGGCTGGTAGACCGGAGCCGCGACGGCACTGCGTGAGAGGAGCACGGCCGCTGCTCCTCCGAGCAGCGTGCGACGGGTGGTCCGGCGCGAGATCATCCTTCCTCCTCGTGCACCACGCATGCCTGAGCCTCGTTCGGAGTCGATCGCGTCGCCATGCCCGACCCGAAGTGTAGCGCGGAATCGAGCCCACCCGCCCGTCGTGCACCATGGCCGCCGCGCAAGCGGTGCGCGCCCGCGCAGCCCGTGCACGCGCACCGGCTGCGGGCCTCTCGCTCGGACGCGCTCGCGATCGGCTCACGAGTTGCAGCGTCACACGATCATGCCCCAACGAGCCTCCACGCTCCGCCTCTGCAACGTCGTCGGCCCCGACACCGAGGAGCTCAAGCCCTACGTGCGATGCCCTCGACGGGACGAGACGATCAACGCGCTGACGTGCACCGGCTGCTCGCGGATGCGCTCGATGGAGTGGGCGCCGCGCAAGGGCGGGGTCGTGATCTGCTCCGTGGAGGAGCCGGAGCCGACGACGGATCCTCGCGCGGACCTCGCGGAGGCGGCCGCGCGCGTGCTTCTTCACGAGGTCTTGACGCCAGTCACGACGTGCGTCCCCCCCGACGTCTCGATCGAGCAGCTCAGGCGGCTGATGGCGAACGAGGGACTCCGCTCCGTCCCCGTCGTCGACCTCGAGGGGAAGCTGCAGGGCCTCGTCTCGCGCACCGACCTCACGACCGCCGCCGACTTCGGGCTCGTCGAGAACATGATGACGTCGCGGGTGCACGCGCTCCCCGAGGATGCGCCGGTCGCCTACGCGATCGCGCTGATGGCGTTCGAGAACGTCAGCGAGGTGCCCGTCGTGACGGCCGACGGCACGGTGGCCGGCATGTACCACGCGCTCGACGCGCTCCGGTGGGTCGCCGGGAAGATGGGCTACGTCAACCCGATGAAGAAGGTCGCGACGAACGACGGAGAACCAGCCGTGGAGAGCTGAGCCATGCACGGAAGCGAGGTCGACGAACGCGAGCTGTTCGAGGCGTACGTACCGCCGTTCGCACATCGCTTCTTCCGCGCGCTCGACCGAACGGGTGAGCTCCTTCGCATCGAGGTCGACGGGCTCGAGCACATCCCCACGGGCCGAGCTCTCCTCGTAACGAACCACGCGTTCGGCTTCGACGCTGCATTCCTGATGGCCCGCATCGAGGCGCTCACCGGACGACGCGTCTGGGTCCTCGGAGAACATGCGTGGTGGCGCGTTCCCGGGATCCGGAGGCTCGCGGCGGCCGCGGGCACAGTCGACGGCACGCAGGAGAACGCCGACCGCCTCCTCTCCGCCGACGAGCTCGTGCTCGTCCTGCCGGGCGGCCTCCGCGAGGCGCTCAAGCCGCGCGAGCTGCGCTATCGGCTCCTCTGGGGCGGCCGCTACGGCTTCGTGCGCGCGGCCCGACGCAACCGCGCGCCCATCGTCCCGATCGCCTCGCTCGGCGCCGACGCCCTCTTCGATCTGGTCGGGAACGCCTTCGAGCGCTCGAGCCGATTCCATCTGCCGTTCCCGCTTCCGCGGACGGCCCACCTATGGCCGATCCCACACGTCGAGCCGCTGCGCTACGTGATCGGAGAGCCGATCCCGACGGCGACGGCCGCAACCGAGGACGACGAAGCGAACGTCGTCCGCCGCCTCCGCCGCGAGGTCGAGGGCGCGCTGCACGAGATCTTCGAGGATCAGCTCGCATCGCGAGCGGGGTTTCCGGATAGCGCTTCGACCCCGTCTGCCTCGGGCCCGCCGCCGTAGGCAGGGGAATCGTCCGCGAGCGCCTGCACAAGCTCGCTCCCCGCCCGACGACAGGAAGCCCGAAGCAGCGGCGTCATCGCACGTAGTCAGGTGCCGCCTTCGGCGGGGGCTGCCGCCGCTCTGTTCGAGGTCAGACCGCCAGGTCCGGATCCTCTTCTCGACCGCCCACTGCGATCCAAACCATATAGCAATCCACTAAAGGACTATTTCGCTCCAGAGTTCGGTGTCCGGCCAGCGTGCAGTTCGGCCAGCTACTCTGAGAGGGAGTTCGTGGATCCGGGCATCCATGCGGTTGGCGTCGCAGGGGCGCTTGGACGCAAGAAGTTCGCCTCCCAGAGCGTCGCGCTGCGCAGCTCGCGAACACCGTGCGCCAGCCGCTCGTCCCATGTCCGCATACGATTTCGGATTTCGCCATTGACGCCCCTCGGACGATGGCCGGCGCGAAAGCGCAGATGGGCACGTCGACCAGGGGCGTATTGGCAAGTAGTCGCGCCCTCCGTGGCGATCGCGCGCGAAAGGCCTCGCGACGTGATCGGTGCGTCGATCGCCCGCCGACGGGGCCTTCCCGTGAGCCGCGAAAGTGCATGTTAGAAGCGGTCATGGCCAAGCTGGGGGACATGTCCGACGAGGAGCTGCTCGCGCGTCTGCGCGGGCATGTCGGCAAGGGCAACGTCTGGCACGCGGAGCTCATCGCGTACCTCGTCGAGGTCGAAGAGCGGCGGCTCGATCGCGTTCACGCGTGCTCGTCGATGTGGGATTTCTGCACGCGCAAGCTCGGGATGAGTGAGGGCGAGGCGCATCGTCGGATCGCGGCGGCTCGCGCCGTCCGACGCTTTCCCCAGGTGCTGGGATTCATCGAACGGGGCGAGATCCGTCTGTGCGCTCTCTACGCGCTGCGGAAACACCTGACGAGCGACAACGTCGACGAGCTGCTGCGCGAGGCGTCCGGCAAGAGCACGCGGGAGGTCGAGAAGATGGTCGCCGCGCGCTTTCCGCGTCCGGACGTACCTACGTGCGTCGAGCCGGTAGCGCCTCGAGCGCTGCTGTCGCCGGTATCGCCGATCGTCGCGACACACACCGATGCAGCGCCCACGTGGTCTCTGTCGCTGGCGGCCTCGCCCGCGCCCGGACCTCGGCCAAGGGTCGAACCGCTCTCGGCGACGAGGTACCGCGTCGAGCTCGCCGTGAGCGCCGGGACGAAGGACAAGATCGACCGGATCAAGGACCTGATGCGCCATCGCAACCCGACCGGCGATCTGGAGATCATCCTCGAGGCGTCGCTCGCGCTGCTGCTCGTCCAGCTGGAGAAGGAAAGGCTCGGCAGACGCGTCGTGCCAGGAGGCGCAAGCTTGCCGAGACGACAAAGGCGTGCGTCTCGTCCGCCTTCGAGCAGGCTGAAAGCGCGACTCGAGCACCTACCGCCCCCATCCGTGTGGAGGCGACGGAGGGCTATCCGACCGCACACGTGAGCTCGGAGACCGGGACGCAGGCTCAAGACGCGCACATGCATGCGGACGCGCCCAGCGGCAATCAGGGAGTGTCGGCGTCCGGTCCCGCGAAGGCCGAGCGGAGCAAGGCGGAGCCGGCTGCGCCCGCGCCTGCAGCGAAGGCGTCGCGACGGGGATCTCGATATGTCCCGGCAGAGCTGCGGCGAGAGGTCTTCGCGCGAGACGGCGAACGCTGCACCTACGTTGGCCCTGACGGCGATCGCTGCCCGGCGCGCGGCTACCTCGAGCTGGATCACATCCCCCCGAAGGCATTCGGAGGCACTGAGACGGCGGCCAACCTGCGAGTGAGGTGCAGGGCACACAATGCGCTCTACGCCGAGCAGGTCTTCGGCCGCGTGCACGTCGCAGGCCGCATGGACTTGCGCCACCGCAAGTACGCAGCTCCGAGGCCGACCTCCTTCGAGACCGCCGCCCGAGGCCTTCTGGCCATGGGCTTTCGCGAGCCCGAAGCGCGGCGCGCGCTCGAGCCACTCGCGACGAAGCACGACATCGAAGCCGCTCCCGTCGAGACGATCCTCCGCGAGCGCTCCTCGTTCTCACGTAGCCCGTCACCACCGCCGCCGACCTCCTTCGAGACCGCCGCCCGAGGCCTCCTGTCCATGGGCTTTCGCGAGACCGACGCGCGTCGAGCAGGCGAGACGCTCGTATCGAAGCCGCTCCCGGCTAGACCATCCCGGCTGTCTTCGGCTCGAATGTCGCGAGTGTCTCTCCCATCTCGAGCGTGGCGACGATCGCGACGTCGCCGGCGGCGCGCAGAGCGGAGAACGCTCGCATGATCAGCTCACGCAGCTCGGACTCGTTCGCGACGTAATAGTCGCGAACGATGAGCACCGTTGGAAAGCGCTCGAACCCCTCCGCACGGACCTTGGCGTGCCGAACGAAGAGCTCTCGTTTCGCGCTCTCGAAGCTGTCATCGGATCGCCGTGCCAACGGTCCAGCGACAACACCGAGGCGCCCGGCGACTCGCGCCAGGTCTCGGTCGTCGACAAACACGTAGCCGGTCATACTCACGCGGGCCCCCTTCTCGTTCTCACCTAGCCGTCGCCGCCGGAGCACCGCCGCCCCGCTCGCCCGCACACGGAGCGCGCCGGTCCCGCCTCCAGCGCGCGCAAGCTCACTTCGCCTTGCCGTTGGGATAGATGGTCTCGCCCTTCTTCAGCATCTCGACGAAGCCCTCGATCTTTCGCTTCCGCCCGGCCGCGGTCTTCATGCTGAGGGTCCGGAACGTCAACGCGAAGCGGTTCTGCGACGAGAGCTTCTGATACATCGCCAGGGCCTTCGGCTCGGATCGGATCGCCGCGAGCAGATCCGCGGGCGCCTCGGTCGTGGTCATGCCGTACGCCTTCTCCCAGCGGCCATCCGCTTTCGCGGCGTCGACCTGAGCGATGCCCGGAGGCTGCATCCTGCCGCCCTTGGTCAGCCGCTCGACATTGGCGACGTTGATCTGACTCCAGACGCTCTTCTTGCCGCGCGGCGTGTAGCGCTGCAGAAAGCTCTTGGCGTCGAAGCCCTTGCGAACGCCGTCGATCCAGCCCCAGCAGAGCACCACGTCGATGGCTTCCTTGGGCGTGATCGACGCGAGCCCGGAGTCCACCTTGTGGATCTTGATCCAGAGCTCGTTCTCCTTGCTCCAGTGCTGGGCGAGCCAGTCGTAGAAACGCTGCTCGTCCTTGAACTCACGGACCTTGGTGGGATCGACCGGGATCGGCGCCATCAGTCGGCCTGGCCCTTGCCGAGCGCGGGAGCGAGGCTGGCGGTCTGCAAGACAGCGCTGTCATCGGAGCCGACTTCGTTGGTCGCCTGGTAGACCGGAAAGCTCGTTTCGATCATCTCGAACTACGAGCCTAGACCAACTGGGTCGGCGGTTCCTCGCTCGCATTGCGAGGGGGGGCCGCGAGCACTCTTCGCCGGGCTCCGAGTGCTCGCGCTCGTCGCGGCCCCCGGCGACCTCGGCGACGTACGGCGGCCCCGATTCGTTCTTGCCCAGCACGCGCTCGGGGACTGCTCGCCTTCCCACGCCGCCGCCGCGCGTGGGAGACTCGACGCATGGGCCGGTTTCTCTACGCAGGCGCGGACGTGCGAGCTTACCCGTCCGGCGATAGTGACTGGACGCCGGAGCGCCGGATGGACTACCTGCTGCGCCCGGAGGTCACGTTTCCGCTGAGCGTCGATCCGCAGGTCTGGAAGCGGTTTCCTACCGACCTTCCGGGCCCGCTAGCGTGGATACCCATCGTGGAAGTCGAGAGACGCGTCGCCTTGATGCCGTCGAAGCATCGCCTCTGCGTCGCGATCTTCGGAGCAGCAGCTGAGGATGACGCGGAGGCAGAAGATCTCCGCAGGCGCACCGGGGCGGAGACTGCACTTACAGCCGACCAGGCATGGACTTTCGTCGGCTTCGACGTGGCGGACGACGTGATTGGCGTCAGCGGCTTGTCGAACTGCGGGTACGGCGAGGAGCTCGATGAGCTCCGTGCAGCCTGGGCGTCACGCCTGAACGAGCACGGTCTCTTCAGACACCTCGATGAGGCATTCGGCTTCCGCAAGCTGACGGATGCGCGCGTAAGCGAGCACGCTCCGTTCACCGTCTATGGGATCTGGGTCGTGCTTGACCTTTCAACCTGACGGCAAGGACCGTCGGTCGATTCCCGGACCGCAGCTCGCTGCCCTCACCTGCCAGGAGTCGACGACGCGCGCACCGAGCAGCGCCGCGTAGCAAGGGGCCTCGAGGCCAAGTTCGCGCTCGCGAAGCGAGCATCCATCGCGAAGTGAAAGCGTGAAGTCTTCATGGGCGCACGCCTCCTTCCCGACGGCAAGCGCTCCTCGACGCATGAGCGAGCCCTGCAGCGAGCGCCATCGCGGTCGCCCTTCTCCGCCATCCTCACGGCGTCGGCTCGCTTGACTCGACGACCTCGTCGCTCGGCGTCGCCGGAACGAGCAGCGCGCGCAGTGCATCGAGGTCCGGGGGCTTGACGAGGTGCTCGTCGAAGCCGGCCTCACGAGCGCGGCGGCGGTCCTCCTGCTGCCCCCAGCCCGTCAAGGCGACGAGCTTGGGTCTGCGCGTGCCCGACTCACTCCGGATGCACCTCGCGGCTTGAAAGCCGTCCAGCTTCGGCATGCCGATGTCGAGGATCGCAACGTCGGGGTGGAAGGCACGCGCCACCTCGACGGCCTCAGCACCGTCGTAGGCGAGGGCCACGTCGCCTCCCAGCGCGCGCAGCAACTCACCGAGCATGTCGGCGGAATCCCGGTTGTCGTCGGCGATGAGCACACGACAGCGGATCGGCGCCTGGCCCTCGGGGGCGCGCGAAGCAGGGGCGGCAGCAGCCGTCTCGGGCGCGGCGAGCGGCAACCGGACGATGAACTCGGCGCCGCGGCCCTCGCCCTCACTGCGCCCTTCGATGGTGCCGCCGTGCATCTCCGCGAGGCGGCGCGAAAGCGCGAGGCCGATGCCGAGTCCGCTCGAGCGCTCGCTCTTGGAGAACATCTCGAAGAGGCGGCTCGCGAACTCCTGTGCGAATCCCACACCGGTATCGCGCACCGAGACCCACGCCGCTCCCTCGTGCTCCTTGGCGACGAGTGTGATGCGCCCGCCACGTTCGGTGAAGCGCGCCGCGTTGTTGAGCAGGTTGGAGAAGATTTGCGCGAGCCGCACCGGGTCACCATGGAGCCAGAGGGGCTGCTGCGGCAGCTCGACCTCAAGCCGATGGCCAGCTTCGCGAATGAGCGGAATGCTCGTCTCCATCGCGTTGTGCACGACGCTGCCCAGCTCGATGCGCTCGCGTCGCAATTCGAGCATGCCGCGGTCAATCCGGGACACCTCGAGAAGATCGTCGACCAGCCTCACGAGATGGTTGACCTGGCGCTCCATCACCTCCCGCTCATTGGCTGTCGTGTCATCGTCGCGTGCCTTCACCCCCAGCAGGCTGAGCGCGCTGCGCAGTGGCGCGAGCGGGTTACGTAGCTCGTGCGCGAGCATCGCAATGAACTCGTCCTTCCGCCGATCGGACTCGCGCAGCGCTTGCTCTGCCTTGCGACGCTCCGTGACATCGCGCGTGAGCGCGAGCTGCGCTGTCGTACCGTCCGGCGTCCGGAGAGGGGCCGCGTGGGTCTCCATGTGCCTTCGCTCACCCGAGAGCCCGATCATGTCGAACTCGAGCGTTTCCTTGGTGCCGCCGCAGACCCTTTCGTTGAACGCGCGATAGACGTCGCGATGCTCCGGGGCGATCAACAAGTCGTAGATGTTCCTTCCCACGACGTCCTCGGCACGACTGGCGCCGACCATGGAGAGCCCCGCCGGATTCATCTGCAGCAAGGTCCCGTCGCAGGCGACGAGCTTCACGCACTCGGGCGTCGTCTCGACCA
>ERZ778022.4703-NODE-4703-length-11589-cov-5.163950_pt1 | contig 11589 bp, 7 predicted proteins | sample MGYA00375752_ERZ778022 | MGnify/ENA primary metagenome ERZ778022 (study PRJEB29350, sample SAMN05389826) | bioreactor metagenome | isolation source: Thiocyanate bioreactor | place: South Africa: University of Cape Town | collected 2014-04-04 ...
CGCAGGCGTTGTACACGCCCACGGCGGCGGGTCCAGAAAACCGCGCTGCGCCAGCGATGCCATCTGCGTACCCACGCCGCCCGCTGCCCGCCCACGTGTCCACCCACCCGCCTGCGCCGCCACCCGGCGTGCCGGGTGGTGCTAGGCGCCGGATGACATGGTTGCCGGCGTCAGCAATGTACACGTACCCCTCATCATCTACCGCCACCCCCGTTGGGTCGCGGAACCGTGCGCCCCGCGCGTCACCATCCCGCCACCCACCCTCCCCACTGCCGTCGCCGCCCACCGTGCGCATTGCGCCCTGTGCGGTGGCGGGCCGCCCGCCTGGGAACCGCCACCCACCGTCGCTGGTTTGCACCGGCGGTGGCAGCGGCGCGGCTGACGCGTTGGCAGGCGCGCCCCAACATCGGATGCCGCAGCCGCTAAAATCTAGGGTGGCATTGGTGGCGTCTGCGCACCCGTCGCTGCGCAGCCACATGCACACGGTGGTCGCCGCGCCGTAATCGTGCCGGTGGCTGACGTTGGGTCCCACCGCCCACGGCGTGTCAATCACCGTCTGCACCGGCGCCGGCAGCGTGGCCCAATCCACGCCCTGCAGCTGCATGTTGCACACGCCCGGCGCCGCCGCGGCGTCACAGACAATGGGCTCACATATGTGGCACATGGAGGCGGCGCCCCGGGTGGTGCAATTGTGCCCCACAAAGATTGTGTTGTTTGTGGTCCGCCCCTTCGCCTCCAGCCCGCCGCCGGTTGGCAGGCCCGTCACCTTCCCATACGCAAACGGCCACACCGGCGCCACCACCGACTCGCACCACGGCCGCGTGTCCCATGACTTCCACACGCGCCACGCGCGTGACGGCGTGCCCGCCAGCACCGCGTGGCACGCCGCCAGCGCCGCCGCCGTGCGACAGGCGCCGCGCCCACCCGCCAACCGCGGCTGTTGCCTGTGCTGCTGCTGCTGCTGCCGCTGCTGTGTTGGCACTGACACGCCATTTCCCACGGCGAGCCCCCTCCTCCGCCTTCCCATTCTCATGCTCCTGTTGCCTGCCGCCGCCGCGGCGTGCCCGCGGCGTGCTGCCAGCACCACGCGCGCCGTCGTCGTATGGGGTGTGTGTGTGTAGAGGGGCAGTGACGAAGTGGCGGCGGCAGGGCACACAAACACAAACACAAATGAGTGAGGATACACGGTGGCAATACACCACACCCTTGGCACAGTACACAATCCCTAGTTACAACTGAAAACAACTAATAATTAATTAGCATGCGCGCGTTATTTGTGCAAGACAATTGACAGTGTTACTTGTGTGCTACCCGGGGCCCGAGGGGCGAGCGTTGGCGGCCTCTGGCGCTGCACCCCCTACCAAAAGGAGGAGGCTACAGCGCGCCGCCGAGGAACTCGGCCAGCTTGTACTGCCGCGTGACGGTGACGCCGCCGTCGCCGTCCACGCGCACCGCGGGCTTGACGTACACGGCGGCGGTGCCGTCGGGCAGGATGTGGGCGTAGCGGCAGGAGGAGCCGAAGGGGCAGGTGCCGCGGCCGCCGTCAAAGTAGCGGCAGTGGATGACCGCCTGCGACTTGCTGTACTCCTCGTTCACCAGCGCCTTGCGCCCAGCAGACGTGATGTAGCGGTCGCAGGGGATGACAAAGTAGCTGATGGTGCGGCACAGGGGGCAGGAGCGCACGGTGTCGCGCGGCAGGTCAATGCGCGCGCGCCATGCACGGATGCACTCCAGGCAGAAGGCGTGGCTGCAGCCGGTCAGCAAGCCAAAGCGGGCGCACCGCGTCTCCAGCACGGCATCAAAGCACACGCCGCACGTCACGTCAGCGCTCAGCGTGCGCTCCGCTGCAGCTAGCGCCGCGGCGGCGGCACCCGTACTGGCCACCACGCCCGCCGCCACCGCACCAGCCAGCAGTGCATCCCGCTCCGCCAGCGCCGCCGCCTGCCACGCTGCGCTCGCCGCCTCAAACCCGTCATCCGCCGCTGCCGCCACCGCCGCCGCTGCGCCGGTTGTTGGCTCGCCGGCGCTGGTTGTACCGGTAGGTGGGGCGGTGACGGCATCTGCTGCCGGTGGTGGCACCGCGCCCGCTGCTGCATCATCCCGCTCCGCCGTCAGCTTCGCCACAAAGTACGTCACCGCGTCAGCGCCCGGCCGCGCGTGTCGGAAGCGGCAGCCGTCGCCGTACCGGCACGCTCCCGACGCAAAGAAGGTGCACAGTGGTCGCGTGTCTTCTGCCGCCGCTGCTGCCGCCGCCGACGCTGCCGCCGCCGCCGCTGCCTCCGCGGCCGCCGCTGCCGCCTCCGCCGCAGCCGCGGCATTTGCCCGCGCATGCAGGCTGTCTGCCTTTGCGCTTGCCTTGGAGGACGCTACCGTCGCCCAACTGCCGCCCGGTACCTGCGGTGGCGGCGGCGGCACTAACGCGGCTGCAGCTGCTAGCGCAGCAGCTGTGGCCGCCTCCCACTCCGCTGGCGTGTACCCGCTTGCACTCGCGCCTGGCGGGTGGCTGGCGGCGGGTGCAGTGCCAGCGGCGCCATAGAAGATCACGCCGTCGTCATCCCCGCCGCCCCACCCGCCGCCACCTCCACTACTTATACCGGTACTGCTTGCGGCAGCCTCGCGTTGCGCAGCAGCAAACGCGGCAATGGTGGCCTCTGCTGCCACCGCCAGCTCGTCGGGTGTCAGGGTCGGCAGCGCCGGCGGGCGGGGCGGCGGCAGCAATGCCGGCCGCGCCGCTGGCACCGCACTAACCGCATCAAGGTCCACCACCCGCGGCACGGCACGCGCCGATGACGACGTTACTGACGACGCAGCCGCTGGTGGCACGCTGCTACCACTGGTACTGGCACTGCTCGCTGTTCTGCCGCCCGCCGCCGCAGCCACCGCTGCTGCTGGCCCTCGCCCGCCGCCCTTCTTGTGGCCTGCGGTCGCCATACTGGCTGGTTTGGGCGGAGAGCGAGGGAGGGCAAGGGGGACGCGACCAAGGGATGGAGGGTACCGGTAGGTGCGGCGGTTCACAGGTGGAGTGCACGATGGCGGCGAGTGCACACACAAATCACGCAGTGCAAACGGGAGTATTCCGCTGGAAATTGGTATGGCATACGCCTATCTCGCTGCTGCGCTGTTTAAAAATTGAGCGCACCGCCCCCATCGCCATGTCCCCATCACGCAATTCCACCCCGACGGAGGAGTGGTGCCGCGCCTCAACGTGCCGACCGTGCCGACCGCGCCGCAGCGCATTTCGCCGCGATTGCAGCGACATTGCGGAGCCGCTAATCGCATACTGTGGACCACATATACAGACAAGCATACTGGCGAGACGCTTCCAACACGCTTCTACCTTCGCTTCCTTGTTGTCAAACGATGTCATCATGTGTCGGTGTCGGTGTCGGTTGATACCGTCGTGCGTCGTCGTCCCACTTGTACGGTTGTACCAGACGACGAGAGAGGAGGCTAGAGTGGAGAGGAGAGGAGGGAGGCGGGTACTCAAAGTGTATGCGAGTGATATGAGCAATGGCGGGCAGGCACAAAATTCAGGGGGCGGTGGAGGATACCCCCGTTCATACTAGTGTGTTTAGTGGTGGTTGTGGCTCTAACCCACCTCCCCATCCTGCTCACGCCCCCGCCCACCCAGTGGCACCCACACCTGTTTAGAGCTACCGGTACTATCGATAGTAGAGGGCAGGGGGAGAGGGTGGCAGAGGGCGGGCAGAGGCAGCAGTGGGGTGAAGAGAGAGGGGTATCGAGAGGGGCAGTGTGTGGTTGAGGCGAGGGATAACAACAAAGGCGGTGGCGGGGGTGCCTGCCGCGTCGCGATAGCAACCGGGCGGCTCCATTGCCCGCCCGCCCGCCCACCCGCCCACCGCTACCGGCCAACTGCCCGCCGCCCGCAAGCCGTGCTGCCGGGTGGGGCGGGGCGGCGGGGGCGGCGGGCGTACTTAGTGACTTAGAATGGCTGGCACTGGGCCTGGTGCCACCGGGTTTGATGGCGACGCCGCCGCCGCCGACTGGGTGAAGATGCTGCTGCAGGAGGCGGCGGGCATGTCTGCGTCGGCGCCTGCGCCGGCACCTGCTGCAGTGGCAGCGTCTGCCCCTGCACCCGCGGCGTCATATGCGCCAGTGCCACCAGCCGCATTGGTGCCGCCGGTTGCCGCGCGACCAGCACCAGCCGTATTCCAGGCGGCGCCGCCCGCCGGCAGCATCCGTGCTGGAGCCATGAGCACGGCAGCCACCGCGTTGCTTGCGGCGCACCGTGCAACGGGCTTTGCCGTGCAGCCACGTCCACCTTTGTCGCTGCCCATGGCAGCAACTAGCGCGGCTGTTGCGGTGCCCCCGCCTCCGCCCGCCGCGCGTGCCATTGCCGGCGTGATCCGACCACGGAGCGTGCTGGAGGCGGGCGCCAGCGCGAGCTCCAGCGCGCGGGCGTCGCCAATAGAGGAAGCAGAGCTGCAGCGGCTACAGGCGGAGGCACAAGAGTGGGCCCGCGCTGCAAGTAGTAGTGGTGCACGGGCGGTCGACGCCAGCGCGTTGGCAGCGCCGCGACCTGCCGATGCTGGCGTTGTTGGGCGCAGTGTGAATGGCGGCGGTGGTGTCGGCAGCGGCGGCGGCGGCGGCGCCAGCGGCGGCAGCAGTAGCAGTAGTCATGTTGCACCACCACTGCCGCCACGACCGGTACAACGCCGTCAACCGCCACCCCCGCGTCGCGCCGTGCCACAAAACAAGGCGCGTCGCAGTGACGCTGCGCTGCCGCCGGGTACTGTCCCCAAGGCTGCCGTGTATCTACCACCCGCGCCGCCAACCGGGATGCTACCGACATGGCCACGGGCGCCGTTTGTGGGGCAGTTCACTGCTGGCAGTCTTGTAGCCCGCCCTGGGTACTTGTCTAGTGCCACGGTGGCGGCGCAAGGTATTGGAGCCCGCCCTGCTGGCTTGTTTGCACCGGCGGCAGCGCGGCCAGCACCTGCTGCTGCTCCTGCTCCTGCTCCTGCTGCTGGATTGGGTCCCGTTGCGCCACTGCAGCCGCCGCTGCCGGTTGTACCCCCCCCACCGCCGCCGCCGCTGCCGGTTGCGCTGCCACCGCCGCGGTCAGTTGCGCCGCCGCCGCCACTTCCAGTTGCGCCACCACCGCCGCTGCCAGTTGCGCCGCCGCCGCCGCTGCCGGTTGCGCCACCACCGGCGCGGCCAGTTGCGCCGCCGACACTTCCAGTTGCGCTGCCGGTTGCGCCGCCACCGCCGATGCCAGTTGCGCCACCACCGCTGCTGGTTGCGCCGCCGCTGCCACCGCCGCCACCGCCGCCACTGCCGCCACTGTCACCCTTGTCACCGTCCTCCACGCCGTCGCCTTCTGCCTGGGCGGCGCCCACACCGCACGATGCAGCACCGCCGCCTGGCCTGCTGCCGGTGATCCGGCAGGAGCCCTCCCCGGCTGCCGCGCCGGCGCCACCGGACCGGGTTGCCCCGCGCCCGCTGCCTTCTACGCCAGCGGCGGCGCCGGACATTATGCGCGACTGGGGCACGTGGCCGTCGCCGCATCCCCGGCCCCCGCCGTCGCCGTCAGCAGCAGCAGCGGCAGCGGCGGCAGCGGCGGCGGCGGCTGCAACAGCGGCGGCAACGGAGGAAGAAGAGGAGGCGCCGTCACCGTCGGCGCGATCGGTGGGCACCCCCGCGCTGCTAGGCGGCGATGCGCGGTCCGCGTCGCTGGAAAGCAGCGCGCCACCCACCCACCTGGTGGGCATGCTGCCCATTCCCGCCGGGTTGCAGGTCCCGCTGTCGGCGTACAACGTGCGCCGGTTTGACGTCACTACCCTGGCGTGGAAGACGGTGACACCCACGGTGCTGCCGTCCACCAGTGGCAGCGGCGCGGTGGTGGACCTGCTGGACTACGTCACCGCGCTGCTGGCGCGCCGCGGCATTGTGGGGTTTGACGGCCTGGCAGGCACCCTGGGGCCCGACCTGTATGCCGTCACCCTGGCGCAGATCCAGCTGCCGACGCCGGGCGGCTTGTTTAAGGGCTACATGTGCATTGGCGCGGGCGCACCGCCGACGCCCGGTGGCGACCCCGTGCCGGCTGCCTACCTGCTGCCGGTAAATGGCTCGGAGCGCGGCACCATGAACACGATGGAGCACGCGGTGGCGGTGAAGACGCGCAGCGCCACGTTTGACCCTGCGGTGCGCCTGCAAGACAACTCCGTCACCATCTGGCCTTGCCTGCACTTCCTCCTCCCGCGCGGCCATCGCAAACAGCAGGGCCGCGCCCGCGTGGCTGCCATGCAAGCCGCGCTCGGCCTGCCCGACATGCTTACCCGACAGCCGCCCATGTCGCCCCTCACCATCCTGCCTCTCCCCGTCCCTGTGCTGCCGTCTCCACCCTCGCCGCCGCCGCCGCCGCCGCCGCCGGTGCGTGCACCATCGCCAGTGCGCGCGCCGCCGCCAGTGAAGCCGCCGCTAGTGAAGCCGCCGCCGGCAGCACGGGTGGCGCCACCACCAGCGAAATCGCCGCCGGCAGCACGGGTGGCGCCGCCGGCAGTGAAGCCGCCACCACCAGCGCCAGTGGGGGTGCCGCCACCAGCGCCAGTGGGGGCGCCGCCACCAGCGCACGCGTCGCCACCTGCGCGGGCGCCGCCACCGGCGCAGCCGCCAGTGGGGGCGACGCCGCCAGCACGGGTGCCGCCGCCAGCGCAGATGCCGCTGTTTGTGCGGCTGTTGTCAGCAGCGCCGGTGCCGCCACCAGCGCAGGCGCTGCCGCCGCCGCTGCAAGCCCCGTCGCCGCCGCCGCCGCCGGCGTCAGTGCGGGCGTTACCATCATCGCGACCGTCCCCCGATGTGCGACCGTCACCACCAGCACGGCAGCGGCAGGTTGTGCCGTCAACGCCGCCGACGCCGCCAGCGCCGCCGGCGCCGACGCCGCCGCCTGCTGCTTTGCCATGTGCAGCAACCAGCGCCGCAGCAGCGTCGCCGCCTGCCGCTGCGCCAAGCGAAGCACCCGAGCCGCCTGCCGGGTTGCAGGGTGTGCTGCACAACCCTTTGCCGCCCTACGTCCTGCCGCCAGACGTACCGGTGTGGGTGTAGCCCCTCTCCGTCTGGAGGCTGCAGTTCGTCGGCTGCACACCTGCCGTACCCATTGCTGCTGTCTGCTGTCTGCCGCGGCGTGCGCGCCCAGCCGCCCTAATAATGTGCCATGTGCCGCTACTGCCTTCCGCGCGGAGCCCCGCTCCCATTTTGCTGCAGTCCCTCCCTGTGTGTGTCCCTAGTGTGCCCCGTCATTGCCGTGCAGGGCCTGGGCCGCGTGCGCAGTGTTAAATCATGTTGTCTCCCTTCCCGCGTGATGCCACGTGGCACCGTCCGTCGCACCATGATACGCAGCAGCAGGATACGGCATGCGCAAACCTCCACCATGAAATCCCCGTACGAAGCACACAATGCAAGTACGCAGCGCGACGTTAATTTTTAGCAGCACGCTGTGCAATAGAGCAAGCAGGTGTAGATAGGCGTGTGCCTGCGATTTTTTACTTGTCTGCCATTGCCGTCGTGGGTTTCGGCTGCACGCACTTGGCGCGTACCAGGTACCAGTACGATGGCAGCAGCACTGGCAGGCGGCGCAGGCGGCACGGCGGCGACAGAAGCTACGGCCGGCGGGGTGGCAGATGTGGTTGGCAGCGCGCTGGCGGAGGGCGGACGGCATGGTGGGCCGCAGAGCGTGGCCGCCTGGCAGGCGGCGTGCGACGCCATGGCGGGCGCGGGGCGGGAGGAGGTGGAGGAGTGCGCGTGGGAGGTCCAGCACCATCTGCATGCGGCTGCAGCAGGGGTGCATACGCATGCTGGGGTGGCGGCGGCGGTGGAGGGTAGTAGTGATGTGTTTGATGCCATTGCGCGAGCGGCGGCGGCATTTGCGGCCGACGTGAACCTGCGGGAGGTGATCATGATGGCGGCATCGCGTGCCGCTGCGCCCGCCCAGTCTGTCGGCGCCGGCGTGCTGGTGTTGCAGCAGGTGGCGACGGTGGCGCAGCGCGCACCCGCCGCCCGCCGCAAGCTGGCGCCCGCAAACTGGATTGATTGCTGCCGCGTGGTGGTGCGGGTGTGCCTCACCGCTGGCGACGGTGCGGTGGCGCGGTGTGCTGCCAGTGGGGCGGCACCTGAGGTGGCGGCACTAGGAACCCTGATTGGCGCCGCGGTATCCAGCGTGTGTCACCTCGTGTCTGGCGCGCTGGCGCCGCCTGTACCGCCTGCCGCGACTGCGGCGGCCGGGGGCAGCGGGGACGGCGACGTGGGCACGCCGGATGATGTGTACGCATGTGAGGTGCACGCCGTGCAGGCAGCACTTGCGGTGGCACGCCTGGTGACGCGCGGCCTGGTAGCGGCGCCAGCAGCTGCCAGCGACGAGACGGTTGTTGGTTGGGGGCACGCCCTTGCGCGCAGCTTGTCTGGCCTGCCGGGCTTGGCCAGCGGCGCGGCACTGGCAGGCGCCATCAGCACGCGAGCGCAGTACGGCGTTGGGTCGCCACTGGGGCGACCAGGTGGCAGTCGCAATAGCGGCGGCGGCGGAGCGGATGACGTGTGGGTGGACGGTGCAGGGGCGACAGATCGCCTGGCAGCGGTAGCGTGGCACCGCGGCCCGGCATCAACAGATTATGTACGCCCTCGGCGGCCCGGCGCACGCACGCGTCGGCGCAGTCGCGACGACGAGCACGACGGCGGCGGCGACGATGACGACGATGAGGATGAGGAAGAAGAGGAGGAGGAAGATGATGGTGGTGATAATGCGGGCGGGGGCCGAGGCGGGAAGGTGCCGCTGGTGCGGTTCCGCGTCACGGAGGCTGATACCAGCGTGCTGCGATCGTCGCTGGCGCACGTGCTTCTGCTGCTGGATGACGCGCTGGCGCACAGCAGCTGTCGCGGTGCGGAGCGTCGGGTTGCCGACGGTGAGCAGGAGGGTGTGCGGTGGTGGCACTCGCCATCCGCATTTGTGACGGCACCCGGCGCACGGCGGCCGCCACCGACCGACACGGTGCCGCTGGTGCCGTGCGTGTATGCGCCCGGCTTCTGGCTGAGCGAGCGCGCGCCGCTGGTGCACCAGCTGCTGGCGGAGGCGGCGGCAGACGTGGCGGGCGCCGGCAGCGACGGTGACATGATCGTGCGTGAGGTGGACGGCGGCGACAGCGGCAGCGGCAGCGGCGGCGCTGGTGTGGCGGTGGGTGCTGCCCCAACCATCCGCGCTGCCGTGGCGGCTGCGGTGCTGGCACAGTTGACAGCGGCAGCTGCGTGTGTTGCGCCTGGTACATGGCGCCTGGCGCGCACCGACCTGGTGCCCCCCGTCCACAATTGGTACGGCGGTGGCGGCAGCGGGGGGCGCGGCGTGGCGGCGGCAGCAGCGGCGATGGCAGAGGCGCGTGGTGAGGGGGCAGGCAGCAGGGCGACGGGGCCACTGGAGCTGCGCATGTTGCAAGCCTTGCTGTCCCTCCTGGTGCGCTGCCCCTCTGCTGCTGTGCGCAACACCGGCTACCGCGCCTTTACTACCTTGTTCAAGTGCCTGTCGCCGCCCACTGGCGCTGCCCTGGCGGCACTGCTTGTGGAGTCGTGCCCCTTCCCGGCGGTGGCAGGTCTCGTGGTGGACACGGCGCGCGGCGCCCTGTCCGCCGACTTGCGGCGTGCCAGTGGTGCCAGCGTGTGGACGCCGGCGATGCTGGGCCGCCTGCTGGCTGCCGCCGTCACGTCACGCATGGCACTCGGCCTGCTGGCGCCCGCCAACTTGCGTGCCACTGTGGCGGCAACAACCCGGGGTGGTGCGGATACCGGCCGGCCGCCGCCCATTGACCTGGACCGGCAAGCGCCGTACCTGGAGTCGGTGGCGGAGCTGGACCTGGCGATTGCCGCTGCGGCGCGGTTTGTTCTGGGGTCTGGGGTCGGTGGGCGGGCTGGGTGTGACGAGGCGCACACAGGCATTTCACGCTCCGCATGGGGCGAGCTGCGGGACATGTACTTCCGCCCGCTGCTGACGGCGGTGGCAGACAATGAGCGCCACCTGCGGCATGCCACCGGCATCATGGACTTGACGGCGCACCCGGCACCCTTCACGCCGCCGCCGCACGTGGTTGCTGGCGCGACAGACACCACGTCGCGTGCACCTCGCGCATCCACGGACGCCGTGCTGTCCAAGCTGTTCTTGTTGGATGCTGCCCTGGCGCCGGCGCTGGATGCCGTGGAGGCGGCGCTGGGTGCCAGCGTATAGACGAGCGTTGTCACGACAAGGCGGTGCATTCCAGCCCCGTGGAGGCCTGTACATCCCACAGCGCGTCCCAGCCGGTGTGTGGGTCGCTGTCCAGCGCTGTGGGTGGCTGGAGGTCAGCCGCGGCAGCCGACAGTGCCGCGCAGGTGGACGCCCACTGTACCACTGTCCACTGCGTGCGCAGCGCCGGGTAGTGCACCGCAAGTGGCTCCCATTCCTCCGCGCTGCTGCAGGGTGCCGCCGCCGTCGTGCCGGGCACGGTAACGCGCACGCCGCCACCGCCACCGCCACCGCCGCCGTCGACGCTGGCCAGCCCGAGGTATACTTGTACTTCGCCGCCGCCCAGCTGCACCGTCACATTAGCAGCCCATGCTTCCGGCGCGCCGCGTTGTTGCTGCGCCGCCCAGCTGACTGGCACCGGCAGCGCCACCATGCCTTGAAACACGCCAACGACTGGCGCCCCCAGCGGCCAGGTGTCTAACAGCGGCAGCAGGAAGCAGGTGGCGGGCGCGGCGGCGCGGTCATACGTGACGCGTGACAGCGCAACCGTTGCAGCGCGCACCGCACCGCTGCTGCCGCCGCCATACGACCGCACCACGCTCTGCTGCCGGCGCAGGCGCTCCCCCGCGCCACCGCCGCCGTCGGGCTCCCACGCAAACACGTCCTCCCGCCACGCCTGGGCAACGGTATCCACATGGTGCACCGCCAGCCGCGACAGCGTGCCTCCCGCTGTCACCGCGTACACCGTGTCCATGCGCGTCACGGCTGCCATCTGCACGAGGGGGGGGGGGGGGGGGGGCGGTGGCACGGCGTGGGGTACCGCGGCAAGCAGGGTCAACGCAGCAAGCAGGGTCAACGCGGCAGCACGTACACAGGGTGGCACGTCCAACGTCAACAGGGTGCCGGCCGACAGGGTGCCGCCATCCAGCACGTTGCTGCAGACGGCGGCGACTGTGTCATGTGTTGCCGCCACTGCTGTCACCGCCACCACAGCAGCTGCTACTACCGCCACTCGCGCCATCGCGCCGATTGCGATTGGCCGTTGTCATGTATCGCTTTGCAGGCTGCTCTCTCGCCGTCCTCTAGCTGTAACAATGACCACATAAATACGTTTGCAAAAATCCATCAAATGGCGCTGGATACAATGCAGCCGCACAATGTGGGACACACGGCTGCGTGGCGTTGTGCAAGTATTGCAAGTGGCTGGCGTGGGCGCATACTGTGCCATGTTGTATTCACCACGTTCCAAAACTGGAACCCCATATCTACACCGCCGCCGGCGCAGCGGCATTTAAATACAATATTGTGCGGGAGGTTCCCCAGTCAGGGCGGGTAGTTCAGTGGTAGAGCGCGCGATTCGCATTCTCGAA
>ERZ778022.4704-NODE-4704-length-11586-cov-4.411326_pt1 | contig 11586 bp, 10 predicted proteins | sample MGYA00375752_ERZ778022 | MGnify/ENA primary metagenome ERZ778022 (study PRJEB29350, sample SAMN05389826) | bioreactor metagenome | isolation source: Thiocyanate bioreactor | place: South Africa: University of Cape Town | collected 2014-04-04 ...
GATCTTCGCATGATCCCCCGATCGCAGCACTTCGGGGATCGTGCGCCCTTCCCATTCGACAGGTCGGGTATATTGCGGATATTCGAGCAGCCCCGTTTCGAAGCTCTCGTCCATGCCGCTGGAAGGCGCGCCCATTACTCCGGGAATGAGGCGAATGCAAGCGTCGAGAAGCGTGAGCGCCGCCATCTCGCCGCCCGAGAGGATATAGTCGCCGATCGAGACCTGCTCGATGTCGCGCGCCTCGAACAATCGCTCGTCGATCCCCTCGAACCGGCCGCACAGGATCACCGCGCCGGGGCCGTCGGCCAGCGCGCGGACCCGATCCTGCGTCAGCGGCTTGCCGCGGGGCGTCATCGCGAGGATCGGGCGCGCGGGCCCCTGGCCCGGCACGACGCTGTCGAGCGCGGCGGCGATCACGTCGGCGCGCATCACCATCCCCGCTCCGCCGCCGGCCGGCGTGTCGTCGACCGAGCGATGCCTGTCGGTCGCGAAGTCGCGGATCTGGACGGCCTCCATGCTCCACAGCCCCTCGCGCAGCCCCCTGCCCGCGAGCGAGATGCCGAGCGGACCGGGAAACATCTCCGGGTAGAGCGTGAGGATGGTGGCGACGAAGGGCATGGGAGCCTTTCCCCCCCGGGAACGCGATTGGCAAGGGGCGGATTGCGACATCATCGACGCGGCTCCCGCCTGCAGCGATCGATCGGGGGATGCCGATCGACGGCGTGCTCGCCTATCGGGGCGACAAGGTGATCGACGTCAGGTCGGGCGCCTCCCTGCCCTGACATGAAGAGGCCGGACGATCCCGCGGATCGCCCGGCCTCCATCCTGCGCGGTCGCTAGCTCCCGCAACCGCCGCAGCCACCGCCGCCGCAGCCACCGCCGCCGCAGCCCCCTCCGCCGCTACCGCAACCGCTGCCGCCGCTCCCGCCATCGCTGCCCGAGCTTGTAGCGCGCATCTGGTGGAAGCCGCCCCAGTCCGAGCCGACCAGCACCACGGTACCGAACAGGGCCACCGCGAGATCGGTCTCGCCGCCGGCAGGAGCCCGGCGAAGCCTTTCGCTCCGCGCACGCGCCTCGGCGAGCGCCTCCTGTCCTGCGCGGGTCCGCCGGTCGAGCGCGGCGAAGCGGATCAGCGCGAGGATCCCGGTGACCACCAGCAGCGCGGTGAGATAGCCGACCGGCTTCTCCCGCGCCTCGCCGATCAGCAGCTTGGCATAGCCGAAGCCAAGGAGCAGGACATAGGGCAGCGTCTGGAAGAAGCGCATCTGCAGCGCATTCCACCCGTCCATCAGCAGCCCGGCATCTATCAGCCGTTCGCGGATGCGCTCGCCATGCCTGCCCACTGCGCCGGCGACCCGGTCCCAACTTGCCCCGTCGGGCAGCGCGAGCACGCTGCGTTCCACCGGGGTGCCTCCGCCGAGCTGGCTGGGCGTGAACTTGTTCTTGCCCGCCATCGCCAGCTGCCGGGTGGCGAGCAGGCGGGCGGCGACGGTTTCGGCAAGGCGGGGGCCGCCCGCCAGCCAGGCGAGATCTTCGGTATCGATGCGGCGCGGCGTGCGGCCTTCGGGCCTGAGCCAGCGCGGAATGGTGAAGCCGGCGATGATCGTGAGGATCAGCAGCCCGCCATAGAGGATGAGAAACGGCCCGCCGGTAAGATCGAAGGGTCCGAGCGACATAAGTCCTAGCTCCTCAGCAGATACCCCAGGACCAGGACGGAGAGCACCGCGAACAAGATCGGCAGCGCGATCCGGAATGGCCTCCGGGGCACGATGAATGCGTCGCGCGGATGCACGCGGCGCGCCTTGTGGTCCTCCAGAAGCCGCCGCCCCGCGTCGGGCCACAGATCCGCGGGCGGCGCGCCGAAGACGCGCTCGTAGCTGCGCAGCGTCTCGGCATATTGGGTGAAATAGCGATGCCCCTCCGTTCGCCCGCCGGCCGTGGGCCCGTGATGGAGCGCGCGGCCGAGCACCTGGGGGCAGAAGCGCTCCCAATAGTCGCGGGTATAGGTGAGGTGCAGGTGCCAGGCCTGGTCGACCTGGTCCGAGGGCGTGACGGGATGATCGGCCGTCACCGCGAGGAAGCAGAAGCGCCTATACTCCTCGATCACGCGCTCGGCCTCGGCGCCGGTCCAGCCATTCTCGCGCGCCAGCCGCGCCGCGAAGCTCAGCTCCGCATCCTCGGGACCGATGGTGTAATGGGAAAGCGCCATCCAGACCGGGTGGCCGGTGGGGGTTCGAGACAGACCGGGGGCCTTGCTCATCTAAATTCCCACTAACTCAGTAGGTTTAAAATGTCAAGCCCCCGGATCGCCTCGCTCGCTCAAGGCTTGGCGGCGGGTTTCGGCCGGAAGCGCAATGCCTGGATGGTCGCCGGACGAGTCGGGGCCAGCAGCACCGTGCCGTCGAGCAGCCCCTTGTCGCAGTGCCAGCGAAAGGCGACGGAGAGCGCGCCGCTCGGGAAGAGCGGCTCGACCTTGCCCGTGCACGCCCCAAGCTGCGCGCGCAGGGCCGCCAGATCGCCGCGCCACCCCTCGGCCGAGCGATCCATCAGGAAATTCATCGCGAGGGCGGAACCCGCGACGGAGACGTCGCCCGCCGCATAGATGGCCCGCGCGGTCTGCTGGGCCGCAACCAGTTCCGGAGTCGCCGGCGGCTCGGCGAACTGGAGCGCACCGGCCTTGTCGAGCGCGAACATCGCATCCCAGGCCGTGCCCGCGGCACCGGTATAGGTGCGGTTGGTGAAGACGAAGATGCCCACGCCCGCCCCGGGCAGCAGGAGCATGTGCGAGCCATAGCCGGGATAGCCGCCGCCATGATGGAGCATCAGCCCGAGCTGGCAGTCCTGCGACACGCGCAGGCCCTTGCCATAGGCGGCGGCCTGCGTGCAGCCGTCCTTGGCCGTGCCGCCCATGCGCGGAGTGGCCCGCACGAAGTTCAGCCCCTGCGCCAGTTCGCGCACCGTGGCGCGCTTGACCGGCCCCGTGTCCGGCCCGTCGCGAGGCGGCCATGCGGAGAGCAGGAAGGCGATCCACTTGCCATAGTCGTTGGCGCTCACCTGCAGCCCGCCCATCGGGCCGAAGGCGCCGTCGCGCATGGTCGGCTCCTCGCGCCAGACGCCATCCTCGAAGCGATAGCCGATGGCGCGGCGCGCGATCGGCCATTCGGACACTTCGAATCCGCTCGAACCCATGCCCAGCGGCGCGAGGATCGTGCGCTCGACATAGGTGCGATAGGGCATGCCCGACGCCTTGGCGACGATCCGCCCGAGCAGCGCATAGCCGAAGTTCGAATATTCGTGCTCGGTCTCGGGCACGCGGCTGAAGGGAACGCCGGCCCGGAGCAGCTTCGCGAACTCGGCCTCGGGCATCGGCGTCTGGCGATCTCCCCAGGGGTCATCGGTGACGAAGCCGGCCACATGGGAGAGCAGGTCCCGGATCCGGATATGGGGGCTGTCCGTCGTCGGATATTTCCAGCCGCGCATTTCCGGCACATATTTCTCGGCGAAATCGTCGAGCGAGAGCTTGCCGGCATCGCGAAGCGACAGGATCGACAGCGCAGTGAAGGCCTTGGTCATCGAGGCGATGCGGAACAGCGTGTCGGCCGTGACCGGGCGCTTCTCGGCCAGATCCTGCACGCCGACGCCGCGGACATGGACGAGACGCCCCTCCGCGACGATGCCGTAAACCAGGCCCGGCACAGGCGTATCGCGCTGGAAGGTCTCGAATTGGCGGTCGATCGCCTCGAACTGCGATTGGAGCGCCGCTTCCGTCGTCTGCGCGACGGCCGGCATGGCCGGGCAGCAGAGCGCCACGGCGAGCGCGGTACGGTGCCAGTTCATTGCGCATATCCCCCGATGTTCGCGGGGAGGATAACCGGCCCCTAGCGGGCGCGCCAGCCGAACCATGCCTCGGATATGAACCAGGCCATCAGCGCATCCGCCCCGTGGCCAGCGCGATCGCCCAGTCCGGGCGCCCTTCCGCCTCCGCCTTTCGCGCAGCGGCGCGATGGTCATAGGCGACGGCATGGAGCCCGATCTCCTCCCCGTCGATCACCGCATAGCGGGCAAGCGGATCGCCATTCTCGACCCGATAGGGCCGGGGATGATCGTCGTCATAGGCCTGGAGCCCGACGCTGCCGGGATTGAGCACGCGGCGCCCGCCGGGGAGCGTCAGCAGGCGCGGAACATGGGTGTGGCCGCACAGGATGCGCCCCTCCCCGCGCCCCGCCAGCCGCTCGGCAAGCTCGGCCTCGCTCGCGGCGCGCAGGCTCGCGCCCGCCAGCGTCTCGGTGAGCGGCGCGACGTCGCTGTCTGGCGTACCATGGCACAGGAACATGTCCTCCAGCGCCAGCGTCGCCGGCAGGCCCGCCAGCCAGGCCAGCGCCTCCGGACCCAGCACGGCATTGGCAAAGCCATCGGAGGCGTTCATCCGCGCCGGTGGATCGGTGAGTACCTGCCGCTCGTGATTGCCCGCGATGGTCGGCCAGTCGCGCGCCATCAGCCAGGCGGCGGTCTCGGCCGGCCAGAGCGGGCCCGAGAGGATGTCGCCCAGGTTGACGAAGCGGGTGCAGCCCCGCGCCCGGGCATCGGCGACGACTGCGATCAGGGCCGGAAGATTGCCGTGGATGTCGGAAAGGACCGCGATGCGCGTCATTCGACGAAGGCGGCGCTCACCACCAGCCGTTCGGCATCCCATTCGGGCACGGCGGCGGGGATCATCGGCACCATGAAGCGCTTGGCCTTGCCGCTTTCGTCAGCCGGCCGCTCGATCTCGAGCACGTCGCCCGCACCGAAATTGTCGATCGCCACGACCTTGCCCAGCGCCGCGCCCTCATCGGAGACGGCGGGGAGACCCAACAGGTCGACATGATAATATTCGCCCTCGCCGAGCGAGGGCAGCGCCGAGCGCGGGACGCTGAGTTCGGTCCCGCGCAGGGCCTCGGCCGCATTGCGGTCGGCCACTTCGGCGAAGCGCGCGATCGTGCCGTTCGGCCCGCCGCGCACCGATTTCAGCGTCAGCGCACCGCCATTGAACCGGCGGTGCGTCGACAGGTCCTCGGCGAAGACCTTCAGGCGGACCTCGCCCGTCACGCCGTGCGCGCCGATCACGACGGCGAGCGTAACGGGCTGATCGCTGGACAAGGCTTACGCCTCGGCCGGCGGGGTCTCTTCGGCGGTCGCCTCGGCGACCTGCTCGGCTTCCGCCGTCGGCTCTTCGGTCGCCGCTTCGACTTCGGCGGCCATCACAGCCTCGGTTTCCTCGTTCGAGCCCTCGGCCGGGGCTTCCTCGGCGGCCGGAGCCGGCGCGGCGGCAGCGGCGGCGGCCTCGGCCTTCGCCTCGGCGGCGGCTTCCTCGGCGGCCTTCAGCTTCTCGGCACGCTCCTCGGCACGCTCGACGGCCTTCTCGCCCGGCTTGCCCTTGTTCGGGTTGTTCTTGGCGGTGCGCTCCTTGAGGCCGGCGGCGTCGAGGAAGCGGGCGACGCGGTCGGTCGGCTGCGCGCCGACGCCCAGCCAGTAGGTGGCGCGATCATTGTCGAGCACGACGCGCTTGGCATCGTCCTTGGCGAGGAGCGGGTTGTAGGTGCCGATCTTCTCGATGAACTTGCCGTCGCGGGGCGAGCGGGCATCGGCAACGACGATGCGATAGTACGGACGCTTCTTCGAGCCGCCGCGCGACAGACGCAGGGAAATAGCCATTACAATCTTCCTTCTTCGTATTCGTCAGCCCGGCATGCACCGGGTCTGGTCTGGTTGTTGCCCCGCCGCCTGACGGCTGGGCGGGGGATCACTTCTTCTTCAGAAAATTCTCGAAACCGGGCGGGAGCTGCGGGGCGCCGGGGCCGCCGAGACCGGGAAGCCCGCCGGCGCCACCGGGGCCGTCCAGCTTGCCCATCATGTCGCCCAGGCCGGCGCCGCCCAGCGCGTTGCCGACGCCGCCCATGCCGCCGCCCGGACCGCCCTTGCCGAGCATGCCCATCAGGCCCTTGAGCCCGCCCATCTTCTTCAGCCGCTTCATCGCGGTCTGCATCTCGAGGTGCATCTTCAGCAGCTTGTTGACGTCCTGCACGGTCGTTCCCGAGCCCTTGGCGATGCGGATCTTGCGCTTGGCGTTGATCAGGTCGGGCTTGGCGCGCTCCTTCGGCGTCATCGAGGTGATCATCGCGTCCATGCGGATCAGCACCTTGTCGCCGCCGACCTGGTCGACCGCCGCCTGCGCCTTCTTCATGCCCGGCATCATGCCGGCGAGCGCGCCCAGGCCGCCCATGCGGCGCATCTGGGCAAGCTGGCCGCGCAGGTCGTTCATGTCGAACTGGCCCTTGGCCAGCCGCGCCGCCATCTTCTCGGCGTCTTCCTCCTGGATCGCCGCCGCCGCCTTCTCGACCAGGCTGACGACGTCGCCCATGCCCAGGATACGGCCGGCGACACGCTTGGGATGGAAGGGCTCGAGCGCATCGAGCTTCTCGCCCATGCCGGCGAACTTGATCGGCTTGCCGGTGACCGCGCGCATCGACAGCGCCGCGCCGCCGCGCGCATCGCCGTCCATGCGGGTGAGGATCACGCCGGTGAGCGGCACCTGCTCGGAGAAGCTGGTCGCGACATTCACCGCGTCCTGGCCGGTAAGCGAGTCGACGACGAGCAGGATCTCGTTCGGCCGGGCGATGTCCGCCACCGCCTTCATCTCGTCCATCAGCGCCTGGTCGACGTGCAGGCGGCCGGCGGTGTCGAGCATCAGGACGTCATAGCCCTGAAGCCTGGCGGCATTCAGCGCGCGCCTGGCGATCTCCACCGGCTGCTGGCCGGCGACGATCGGCAGCGTCTGCACCTCGGTCTGGGTGCCGAGCACGGCGAGCTGCTCCTGCGCGGCGGGACGATTCACGTCCAGCGACGCCATCATCACCTTCTTGCCCTGGCTCTTGAGCAGGCGCGAGAGCTTGGCAGTGGTGGTCGTCTTGCCCGAGCCCTGGAGGCCGACAAGCATGATCACGGCCGGCGGCGTCACGTCGATCGAAAGCTCGGCCGTGTCCGGACCCAGCATGTCCACGAGCGCGTCGTGGACGATCTTCACCACTTGCTGGCCCGGCGTGACCGAGCGCAGCACCTCGTGGCCAATGGCCTTCTCGGTCACCTTCTCGACGAAGTCGCGCGCCACCGGAAGCGCGACATCGGCCTCCAGCAGGGCGATCCGCACTTCGCGCATGGCGGTGCGGACATCGGCCTCGGTCAGCGCGCCACGACCACGCAGGCGCTCGAATACGCCACCCAGCCGTTCGCTCAGACTTTCGAACATCGACCAAAAAACTCCAAATCCGACCATGGCCCGTCAAAACGCAAAACACGCCGGCGGACGAAACCTCGTCAGCCAGCGTCGCCCCTCGGGGCGGCAAATGTTTCGCGTTCGAAGAGAACGGTCGCGGCGGCCCCTACTCCATCGGAGCGTGGGAGGCAAGTGCATCAAACGCCTCGCCGCGCCTGCCGGGGGAATGAGCGAACTGCATTTATTGCGCGAACATGCCGTCGGCTTAACCCGTTCTATACCGAGTGCGTGAGAAACGAACCCGGTTGCAGTTGGGGGATCGTTCCCGGCATGTCGCTGGACCACGAAGAACAAGCCTTATCGCGAAGCGCCCCGCGCCCGGCCCTGTTGTCGGGTGCGATCAGCGTTGCCGCGATTCTGCTCTTCATCGGCACCGGCAGCGCCGTGCTCTCCAAGACGCTGCAATATTATTTCGAAGGCGGCGCCCCCGCCGACCGCACGCTCGTCATCGCATTGCTGCTCAACGTCGCGCTGATCCTGTTCGGCTGGCGCCGGCATTCGGAGCTGAGCCACGAGGTGCAGGTCCGCGCCGCCGCCGAGGAGCGCGCCCAGCAACTCGCCAATCGCGATCCGCTGACCGGCTTCTACAACCGCCGCAGCCTTGCCGAGGAAGGCGCGGCGATGTTCGTCCGCGCCCAGCGCCGCCGCAAGGCCATGGCGATGATCATGCTCGACCTCGATCATTTCAAGACGATCAACGACATGCACGGCCATGCCGTGGGCGACGCGCTGCTGCGTGCCGTCGCCGCCGAGATCGCGCATGTCATGCCGCCGATCGCGCTCACCGCGCGGCTGGGCGGCGACGAGTTCGCCTGCGGCTTCCTGTTCGATCCCACCGAACCGGCCGTGGTGGAGCGCATCGCCGAGCGGCTGGTCAGCCGCATGGCCCAGCCCTTCGAGGCGGAGGGCTTGCGCCTGCACATCTCCTGCTCGCTCGGCATCGCGCGCTCGGACTTCGACTGCGCGAGCATCGACGCGCTGATGCGCTCGGCCGACATCGCGATGTACGCGGCCAAGAAATCGGGCCGAAACCGCTATGCCTGGTTCGATCATTCGATGGAGCGCGAACTCCAGATCCGCAACGAGCTGGAGAGCGGGCTGCGCACCGCGATCCCGCGCGGCGAGATCGTCCCCTATTTCGAGCAGCAGGTGGACCTGACCACCAACCGGTTGCACGGCTTCGAAGTGCTGGCGCGCTGGGAGCACCCCACGCGCGGGCTGATTTCCCCCGAGCTGTTCATTCCGATCGCGGAAGAGACGGGAATGATCGCCGACCTGTCGCTCTCGATCATGCGCCAGGCCTTCGTCGCCGCGCGCGACTGGGATCCCGCACTCACGCTTTCGATCAACATCTCGCCCTGGCAGCTGCGCGACGCCTGGCTGGCGCAGAAGATCATCAAGGTGCTGGCCGAGACCGGCTTCCCAGCGAGCCGGCTCGAAGTGGAAATCACCGAAAGTTCGCTGTTCGACAATCTGGCGCTGGCGCAGTCGATCGTCGGCAGCCTGAAGAATCAGGGCGCCCGGCTGGCGCTCGACGATTTCGGCACCGGCTATTCGTCGCTGGCGCATCTGCGCGCGCTGCCCTTCGACCGGATCAAGATCGACAAGAGCTTCGTCATGTCGCTCAACACCAGCGCCGACTCGGCCGCGATCGTCAATGCGATCATCAGCCTGGGCGAGAGCCTCAACCTGCCGATCACTGCCGAGGGCGTGGAGGACGGCGCGATCGAGGAGCGACTGCGCGCCGCGGGCTGCGCCAAGGCGCAGGGCTGGCATTATGGCAAGCCGCTGTCGGTGAGCGGCGTGCGCCGCCTGCTTGCCGAGCGACGGCTGATCCTGACCGGATCGAGCGCACAGGCAGCGCCCGCAGCGCCTTCGGACGATCGGCGGCTGGCGGGCTGAACTTCCGCCCGGGCCCGACATCGTCTATCCTTCGCAGCCGGCACATATGGCAGGCGGAGAAATCGGCATGCTCGATCGTCGAACGACTCTGGTCCTATTGGGCGGTGCGGCGGGCGGCCTGGCCAGCGCGAGCGTGTTGCTGCCATCCGGCGGCGGCGCCCATGCCGAAGCCCGGCCCGACCTCTATGACTGCGAAGGATGCCAGGCGGTAGGCGAGCGCGCGCCGGACATGCTTTCCGCAAGGGTATCGCTCGCCCCGCCCGAGGAGCCCGGCGCGCGGATGCGCCTGACCGGCCGCATATTCGCGGCGGACGGGAGGACTCCGGCGCCCGGCGTGATCGTCTATGCGCATCACACCAATGCGCGCGGCCTCTATGCCGATGGCACCGGCGAGACCGAATGGAGCCGCCGCCACGGCCGGCTGCGCGGCTGGGCAAGGACCGGCGCGGACGGGACCTATGCCTTCGACACGATCAAGCCGGCGCCCTATCCGGACATGACGATGCCCGCGCACGTCCATCTCTTCATCGGCGAGCCGGGCCGGCGACCCTATTATGTCGACGACCTGGTGTTCGACGGCGAGTTCGGCGTCACGCCCGCCTATCGCGCCCGACAGGAACTGCGCGGCGGCAGCGGGATCGTGCGGCTTGGCCAGGGCGAAGGCGGCGTCCTGCTCGCACGACGCGACATAAGGCTGGAACGCCATCCGGATGCCGCGGGCGGGCGGCCTGGAGCGGCCTGACGCCTTCTCATGCGCTCGCGGGAGGGCGGGCGCCAGCAACAGGCTACCACCCCGCCCCTTCCTCGTTGAGGAACGCCGCCTCCGCCGCCGTCGATTCCCGACCCAGCGCCGCGTTCCGGCTGGGGAAGCGCCCGAAGCGCGCGATCACCTCGGCATGTTTCCGGGCGAAATCGAGCACATGGGCATCGCCCATCGCGCCAAACTTCTCCACGCTCAGCTTCTGCATCGCCGGGTCCTCGGCATGCTCCAACGGCAGATAGAGGAACTGGCGCCGGTCATTGCCCATTCCGGCATCCCAGCCCTTGCCGATCGCCTCCAGCGCCAGCTGCAGCGCGAGCGGATCGGCGGCGAAGGCCTGGGCCGTGCCGCGATGGATGTTGCGACTGAACTGGTCGAGCAGGATGATCGCCGCGAGCAGGGTCTCGGGATCGTCGCGCCAGCTCCTGGCCCCCGAGCCCAGCACCAGATCGCGCAGTGGCCCGAAGCGCGACCTGATCTCCGCATCGAGCTTCGCCGAGCTGGCGAAATGCTGCTCGGGCGTGAGCGCGAACCAGAAGCCCAGTATTTCGCGGGTCTTCGCGTGGACATCGCGTGTAGCTGCGCCTAGATCACCGGCCAAATGTCATCCCCTCACGTCATCAGTCTGGGTTGCCGGCTCAACCTCGCGGAGAGCGAGACGATCCGCACTTTACTGTCCGATCGCGACACGATCGTGATCAACAGTTGCGCGGTGACCAACGAGGCCGTCAAGCAGACCCGCCAGGCGATCCGCCGCGCTCGGCGCGAACGGCCGGGCGCCGAGCTGGTGGTGACCGGCTGCGCGGCGCAGATCGACCCAAGAGCGTTCGCGGCGATGCCCGAGGTGGACCGGGTGATCGGCAATGCCGAGAAGCTGCGGCCCGACGCCTGGCTCTCGCCCGAGCCGGTGGCGGTGCAGGACATCATGGCCGTGCGCGAAACCGCGCCCCATCTCGCCGCCAGCTTCTCGACGCATGCCCGGGCGTTCGTGGAAGTGCAGAATGGCTGCGACCATCGCTGCACCTTCTGTGCGATCCCCTATGGCCGCGGCAACAGCCGCTCCGTCCCGGCAGGTGCCGTGATCGACCGCGTCGCCCAGCTTGCCGAGAGCCATGCCGAAGTGGTGCTGACCGGCGTCGACCTGACCAGCTATGGCCCCGACCTGCCCGGCGCACCGAGCCTGGGCCAGCTGGTCGAGCGCATATTGGCGCATGTGCCGGAGCTTCGGCGGCTCAGGCTTTCCTCGCTCGACGGGATCGAAGTCGACGACCGGCTGTTCGCCCTGCTCACCGGGGAGCCGCGCCTGATGCCGCACGTCCATCTCTCGCTCCAGGCGGGGGACGACATGGTGCTGAAGCGCATGAAGCGCCGGCACGACCGCGCCCAATCGGTTGCGCTGGTCGAGCGGCTGCGCGCGGCGCGCCCCGAAATCGCGATCGGCGCCGACCTGATCGCCGGCTTCCCCACCGAGAGCGAAGCCATGTTCGAGAACACGCTGGCGCTGATCGGGGAATGCGGCATCGTCCATGCCCATATCTTCCCCTACAGCCCCCGCGCCGGCACGCCTGCCGCGAAGATGCCGCAAGTCGAGCCCGAAGGGGTAAAGGCCCGC
>ERZ778022.4705-NODE-4705-length-11585-cov-3.672853_pt1 | contig 11585 bp, 9 predicted proteins | sample MGYA00375752_ERZ778022 | MGnify/ENA primary metagenome ERZ778022 (study PRJEB29350, sample SAMN05389826) | bioreactor metagenome | isolation source: Thiocyanate bioreactor | place: South Africa: University of Cape Town | collected 2014-04-04 ...
GCCAAGCCCAAGGCTGCCGCGAAGCCGAAGGCCCAGGCGAAGCCGAAGGCCGAACCGAAACCCGAGGCCAAGCCGGCCGCCAAGGCTGGGGAAGCCCCGAAGGCTGCCGCCAAGCCGGCCGCTGCGCCCAAGCCCAAGGCTGCCCCCAAGGCCGAGGCCAAACCGGCCCCCGCCCAGGCATCCGCCCAGGCTTCGAAGAAGCCGGTCCGGACCGACGGCAAACCCTCCGATCCCAAGCCCCAGGCCTCCGGCGCCCCCGTCGGCGGAAGTTCGGGTGCGGCCGGCAAGAAGCGCCGCCGCGTGGTCATCGATTCGCAGGCCTCCCGCCGCGAACAGGGTGGCGGCCCACCGCCGCAGCGCCCGCCGCGTCGACGTGGCGGCCGTCGCCGCCGGCCCCTGCTGGAAGAGCCGGAGCCCGTACAGGCCGACCCGGCCGAGCCGCAGGCAACCAAGGTCAACAGTGGCGTCACCGTCCGTGACCTGGCCGAACTGCTCGGCCTGAGCTCGGCCGACCTGATCAAGAAGCTGATGACGATGGGGGAGATGGCGACCCTGACCCAGACCCTGACCGACGAGTCGGTCAAGGCGATCGCCGACGAGTACGACCGCAAGGTAGAGATCGTTTCGGCCTCCGATGAAGAGGCTCCGGCGCCCGAGTTCGAAGACGCCGACGAAGAGCTGGTCGAACGGCCGCCCGTGGTCACGATCATGGGTCACGTCGACCACGGCAAGACCTCACTGCTCGATGCGATCCGCGAGACCGAGGTCGCGGCGGGCGAGGCCGGCGGCATCACCCAGCACATCGGCGCGTACCAGGTCCATCACGACGACCACACGATCACCTTCCTCGACACCCCTGGCCACGAGGCGTTCACCGCCATGCGGGCGCGCGGCGCCCAGGTCACCGATGTCGCGGTGATCGTCGTCGCCGCCGATGACGGCGTCATGCCGCAGACCCGGGAAGCGATCGACCACGCCCGTGCCGCGGACGTGCCGATCCTGATCGCGGTCAACAAGATCGACAAGGAAGGCGCCAATCCCGACCGGATCCGCACCGACCTCGCCGCCGACGGCCTCAACCCTGAAGACTGGGGCGGGGACACGATCTACTGCAACGTCTCGGCGAAGACCCACGAGGGTCTCGACAACCTGCTCGACATGATCATCCTGGTCACCGAGCTGGAGGAGCTCGCGGCCAATCCGGACGCGCCCGCCTCCGGTTCCGTGATCGAGTCGAAGCTCGACCCGGGCCGCGGCCCGGTGGTCAGCGTCCTGGTCAACCGGGGCACGCTCCGGGTCGGCGACTCGGTCGTCGCCGGCGCGGTCTGGGGCAAGGTCCGTGCCATGCATGACTACCTCGGCGCGAAGGTCGACGAGGCGACGCCCGGGATGCCGGTCGAAGTGCTCGGCTTCGACGGGGTCTGTGAAGCCGGCGAGTTCGTGCAGGCGGTCGAGAACGCCCGTCGTGCCCGTCAGCTGGCCCAGGAGCGCCTCAACCGCCTCAAGGCCGAGACCATCGCCCGTCGCTCGGCCCGCAAGGTCACCCTCGAGGAGATCTTCGCCCGGGCCCAGGAAGGCGACCTCAAAGAGCTCAACATCGTGCTCAAGAGCGACGTCGCCGGCTCCCTGGAAGCGCTTCAGGACGAGATCGCCAAGGTGCCGCAGGAACAGGTCGCGATCAACATCATCCGCGCCCAGACGGGCGGCATCTCCGAATCGGACGTGATGCTCGCCTCGGCCTCGAACGCGATCATCATCGGCTTCAACGTGAGGCCGCTGGCCGACGCCCGCAGGGCCGCCCAGGCCGAAGGCGTCGACATCCGCACCTACTCGGTCATCTACAAGATCACCGAAGACCTCCGCAACGCCATGGAAGGCATGCTGGACACGGTCGAGGTCGAGGACTCGGTCGGTGAAGCCGAGGTGCGGGAGGTCTTCAAGGCCTCCAAGGTCGGCCGGATCGCCGGCTGCGTGGTCACCGAAGGAAAGGTCCAGCGCGACGCCTCGGTGCGCCTGGTCAGGGCGGGGACCGTCATCTGGACGGGGCAGCTGGATTCGCTGCGCCGCTTCAAGGACGCGGTCCAGACCGTCGAAGAAGGACAGGACTGCGGCATCGTCCTGGACGGGTACGCCGACGTGAAGGTCGGCGACGTGCTCGAGTTCTTCTCGACCCGGCAGGTCGAACAGACCCTGGGCTAGGCGGTCGGAAAGTGTCGAAGGCCCGGATGCGCAGGGTGAACGAGGTGCTTCGTCAGGTGATTTCCGACGCGATCACCAATGACCTGAGCGATCCTCGGCTGGAGATGGCCACAGTCACTTCGGTCGACACCACCCCCGACCTCCGGCACGCCAAGGTGTACTTCACGGTGCTCGGCGACGAACAAGCCAAGGAAGATGCCCTGAAGGGCCTGAAGCGGGCCCACAGCCTGCTGCAGGGCAAGATCGCCGCCGAGACCCGTATGAAGCACACACCGGCCCTGGCCTTCGCATACGACGACTCGATCGAATCCGGCATGAGGATCGACGCCCTGCTGGCCGAAGGCGAGACAACCGGCCAGGGGGAGGGACAATGAACCCGGCCGCGGCCAGCCATCTGGTCGTCAAGGGCAACCTGGAAGAGATCGCGGGGCTGATCCGGGACGAGCAGAAGTTCCTGCTGACCACGCATGAGGGCCCGGACGGGGACGCGCTCGGCTCGCTGCTCGGCATGCACCACCTGCTGGAGAGCCTGGGCAAGGACTCGGTCATGTTCCTCGCCGCCAAGGAGTTCCCGCTGCCGATCGAGTACCGGCACCTGCCGCTCGAAGGCGTCTTCCACGAGCCGCCGGCCGATGTGCGGGACCGGGTCGTGGTCTTCCTGGACTGCGGCAACATCGACCGCATGCCGGTCGACTTCCTGCGGGAGGACGGCAAGCTGGTCGTCAACATCGACCACCACCATGACAACACCGAGTTCGGCGATCTCAACTTCGTCGACGCCGGTGCATCCTGCACCGCCGAGATCGTCTACGAACTGGCGGTCTTGCTCGACGTCAAGGTCTCCCCGGCGATGGCTCGGGCGCTCTACATCGGGATCGTCACCGACACCGGCAAGTTCATGTACGACGCGACCGACGCCCGCACCCACCGGGTCGCGGCCGACCTGATCGAGGCGGGGGTGGACGTCGACGACGTCAACCGGCGCCTCTACGAGAGCGTGCCGATCGAGAAGCTGCGGCTCTTGACCAGGGCGCTCGACCACCTCGAACTCCGCTGTGACGGCCAGCTGATCATCAGCTACATCACCGATCAGGACTACGAAGAGACCGGGGCCGGGGAGGAGATGACCGAAGGGATCATCGACAACCTGCGGGCGGTCGACGGGATCCGGGTCGCGGCCGTGATCCGCGACCAGGTGAGCCGTGGGCACTCGGCCCGCAAGATCAGCCTCCGGGCCGGGGACGACCACACGGATGTTTCCGTTCTCGCCCGCAAGTTCGGTGGCGGGGGCCACGTGCGCGCGGCCGGCTGCTCGACCGAGCTGAGCTTCGACGAGATCGTCACCGAGCTCTGCGACGGCCTGGACGAGCAGCCGCTTCCCTCCTGAACGGCAACGGGCGGAATTTGGCCGCAGAACCCGAAACGGGCGTATTGATAGTCGACAAGCCGGCCGGGGTCACCTCGCATGACGTGGTCGCCCGGGTACGGCGCGAGCGCGGCGGAAAGGTCGGACACGCGGGGACCTTGGACCCCTTCGCGACCGGGGTGCTGACCATCCTGCTCGGCCGGGCCACCCGCCTGCAGCGCTACCTGCTCGAGCTGCCCAAGACCTATGTCGCGACCGCGAAACTGGGCTGGCGCTCCAGCACGGGCGACCCCGACGGCGAGTTGACCGAGACCGGGATCCTGCCGGAGAAGCTGGAGCTCCCGACCGGCAAGGTCGAGCAGATGGTGCCGATGACCTCGGCCGTCAAGGTCGACGGCGAGCGGCTCTACAAACGAGCCCACCGCGGCGAGGAGAGCGAAGACAGGCCGGTGCGAGAGGTCGCGGTCTACCGGGCCGAGCTGCTCGACCAGCCTGCCGGAGGACCCGGCGTGGACAGCCGGCTGGAGGGCGGCCGGGAGGTGCGTTTCGAGGTCGAGGTCAGCTCCGGCACCTACGTCCGAACCCTGGTCGAGACCCTGGGCGACGCCTACTGCTCGGCGCTGCGGCGCACCGCGGTCGGCCCGCTGGACATCTCCCGCCAAGGCCAGGTGCTCGGCCCCCAGCAGGCGCTTTGCTTCCTGCCCGAGGTCGCGCTGGACGAGGCTCAGGCCCGGGCGATCTCCTACGGCCAGAAGGTGCCGGTGGAGGCGGTTGAACTGCCAGCCGCCGTTCAGGCAGACCCTTCGGGGAGTTTCCGGTTGGTCCACGCGGATAACCTGATTGCCGTGGCCCGTCTAGCCGACCAAAACCTCCGGCCCGAAGTGGTCCTGGAGCCCGCCTCATGATCAAGGTGACCCCGCTTGGCGAAGCCGAATTTCGCTCGCGCAAGATCGCGATCGGAACCTTCGACGGGGTCCACGTCGGGCATCGGGCAGTGATGGAGGGCGCCGACACGGTGCTCACCTTCGAGCCACATCCGCTCGAGATCCTGCATCCGGCGGCCGCACCGAAGCTGCTCATGCCCTTCGACGTCAAGCGCGACGTGCTGGACGGTCTCGGGGTGGAGGAGATGATCGTCATCCCCTTCGACGAGTCGTTCACGAAGATCACCGCCGAGCAGTTCATCGAGGAGATCCTGATCGCCCGCCTGGGGGCGGAGGAAGTCTCGGTCGGCGACAACTTCCGCTTCGGCCAGAAGGCCCAGGGCACCCCGCAGATGCTGGCCGAGCGGCCCGAGTTCACCACCCGGGTGGAACCGCTGGTCGAGGTCGACGGGGAGGCCGTTTCCTCGACCCGGATCAGGGCCTTGGTCGCGGCCGGCGACATGGAGCTGGCCCGTCGTTGCCTCGGGGTGCCGTTCATGGTCGAAGGCGAGGTGGTCACCGGCGACCAGCGCGGCCGTGAGCTCGGCTTCCCGACCGCGAACATCGTGCCCGACGACCGGTTCGTCCATCCTGGACACGGCGTGTATGCCGCCTTCGCCGATGGCCTTCCGGCGGCCGCGAACATCGGTGTCAGGCCGACTTTCGACACCGGCCGGGGCGTGCTGATCGAGACCTACATCCTCGACCAGGACGTCGATCTCTACGGTCGGATCCTCCGGGTGGCCTTCGTCGAGCGGCTCCGGGGCGAGAAAAGGTTCGACTCGGTCGAGGAGCTGATCGAGGAGATGAAGAGGGATGTAGAGAAGACGAGGGCCGTCTGTGCTAGCTTCCATCGGCCGTGAACGGGTCCGCCCGTGACCCGAAACCAAGGATTTTTGAAGAAGAAATGACACTGACCAAAGAGAACAAGGCCGAACTGATCAGCAAGTACGGCAAGTCCGAGGGCGACACCGGCTCGACCGAAGTCCAGGTTGCCCTGCTTACCGAGCGCACCAACGATCTGACCGGCCCCCTGCGCGAAAACGGGAAGGATCTCCATTCCCGCCGCGGCCTGCTGATGATGGTCGGCAAGCGCCGCCGCCTGCTGCGTTACCTCGAGCGGACCGACGTCGAGCGTTACCGCGCTCTCGTCGCCGATCTCGGCCTGCGCCATTGATCGAAGTCGGGGCCAAGGCTCCGGACTTCACCCTGCCTGACCACGCCGGTCAGGAAATTTCCCTGTCGGATTTCGCCGGCCGAAGGGTGCTGCTCGCTTTCTACCCACTCGATTTCAGCCCGGTCTGTTCGGATCAGCTCGCCCAGTACCGCGGCATCCAGGGCGAGCTGGAGGAGGCCGGCGTCACCCTGGTCGGGATCAGCGTCGATTCCGCCTTCGCCCACAAGGCCTTCCGCGAACAGCTGGGAATCGAAACCTCGCTGCTGGCCGACTTCGAGCCCAAGGGCGCCGTGGCCGAGTCATACGGCGCCTACCTCGGCCAGGCCGGGCATTCCAACCGCTCCCTGGTCCTGATCGGACCGGACGGCACCGTCGAGTGGGTCCACGAGACCGCGACCCCGCTCGACATCCCCGGCCCGGACCTGATCCTCAGGGCAATCCAGGCTTTGAACTGAACGACAGCGGACTTTTCAGCAGATAAGTCTGAAAAGTCCGCTGTCGGCCATCGCCGGACCTGATTTTCCTGCAATTTGCGGCGGCGCACCCGTCAGGGCGCGACCCTTGTAAGCTAGGCGGGATAAGGGAACGACAGTTCTGAAGACAGATGGCCGCCAACCGGGCGGCCGGAGGAAAAACCAATATTCCAATGAGTATTTTCGAAACGACTCGCGTTGAAACGCGGGTCGGCGACGCCGATATCTCCTTCGAGACCGGCAAGCTCGCCAAGCAGGCCAGCGGTTCCGTCGTAGTTCGCAGCGGCGACACCATGGTCCTCTCAACCGCCACGATGGGCGGTCTGCGTGACGTGGACTTCCTGCCCCTCACCGTCGACGTCGAAGAGCGCATGTACGCCGCGGGCAAGATCCCGGGCTCCTTCTTCCGCCGCGAAGGCCGTGCCGGCGAGAAGGCGACCCTCACCGCCCGCATGATCGACCGTCCGATCCGTCCGCTCTTCCCCAAGGGTTGGCATTACGAGACCCAGCTGGTCACCATCCCGATGAGCGTCGACCAGGAGCATCCCTACGACATCCTCGCCATGAACGGCGCTTCCGCCGCCCTGGCGATCTCCGAGATCCCGGTCGCCAAGCACGTCGGCGCGGTCCGCATCGGCAAGCTCGACGGTGACTTCGTGATCAACCCGAACGAGGAAGATCACGAGAACCTCGACCTCGACCTGATCGTGGCGGGCACCGACGAGGCGATCCTGATGGTCGAAGCCGGCGCCAACGGCGTCAGTGAGGCCGACATCCTCGACGCGCTCGACATCGCCCACGGCGAGATCAAGAAACTGGTCGGCGCGATCGAAGAGCTGCGCCAGAAGATCGGCAAGCCGAAGCTGGAGATCGAAGAGCCGACCCTCGACGAGGGCCTGCTCGCCGACATCCGCGGTTCGCACGGCCAGGCTCTGGTCGACGCGATCGCCACCACCGGCAAGCTCGAGCGCTACGAAGCGATCGCCGCGGTCAAGGACGACGTCGTAGGCAAGTACGCCGGCGACATCGCCGACGAGGAAGAGGCGGCCGATCGCGCCGCCGAGGTCGGCAAGGCCTTCGACGCGATCGAGAAGGACACGATCCGCAAGGCGATCGCCGTCGACAAGAAGCGCCCCGACGGTCGTGCCCAGGACGAGATTCGTCCGATCGAGTGCGAGGTCGACGTGTCGCCCCGCGTTCACGGCTCGGCCCTGTTCACCCGTGGCGAGACCCAGATCCTCGGCAACGTCACCCTCGGGACCACCCGCATGGACATGCGGATCGACGGTCTCGGCCTGGAGACGACCAAGACCTTCTGGCACCACTACAACTTCCCGCCCTTCTCGGTCGGCGAGGCCGGCTTCATGCGCGGCCCGAAGCGCCGCGACATCGGCCACGGCGCCCTCGCCGAGCGCGCCCTCGCGCCGAGCGTCCCGGATCAGGAGGAATTCCCTTACGTGATCCGCGCCGTCTCCGAGACCCTGGAGTCGAACGGCTCCTCCTCGATGGGCTCGGTCTGCGCCTCCTCGATGGCGATGCAGGCGGCCGGCATCCCGGTCTCCGCTCCCGTCGCCGGCGTCGCCATGGGCCTGATCAAGGAAGGCGACGACTACATCGTGCTGACCGACATCGCCGGCGTGGAAGACCACCTCGGTGACATGGACTTCAAGGTCGCCGGCACCGCGGACGGCATCAACGCCCTCCAGATGGACATCAAGATCACCGGCGTCACCTTCGACATCCTGACCGACGCCCTCGAGCAGGCCCGCAAGGGGCGCCTTTTCATCCTCGGCAAGATGGCCGAGGCGATCGACGGACCGCGCGAGCAGCTCTCCTCGCATGCCCCGCGCATCGAGTCGATCAAGATCGACCAGGAGAAGATCGGCGCCGTGATCGGCAAGGGTGGCGAGACCATCCGCGGGCTCTGCGAGGAGTTCGAGGCCGAGATCGACGTCGAGGACGACGGCACGATCCGGATCTACGCCCCGACCGGCACCCAGGTCGAGGATGCGGTCGCCCGTATCCAGTCGATGACCAAGGAAGCCGAAGTCGGTGACCGCTACACGGCCGCCAAGGTCGTGAAGACGACCACCTTCGGCGCCTTCGTCGAGCTGACCAAGGGCACCGACGGTCTGCTCCACATCTCCAACGTCAAGCCCGGTGGCCGGGTCGAGACGGTGGAGGAGGTCCTCGAGCAGGCCCAGGAGATCGACGTCACCGTGGCCGAGGTCGACCGCGAGCGCGGCCGGATCGGCCTGCGCATGACCGACGACCCGGCGATCGCGGGCAAGAGCCCGGAGGAGATCGCCGCCCTCGCCGCCAACAGCGGTGGGGGAGGCGGCGGAGGCCGTCGTGACCGCGACCGCGACGGTGGTGGCGGACGCCGCCGCCGGGACCGCGGCGACCGGGACCGCCGCTAGGCCAACCCGAAGCCAGGTCCTCAGTACGCATGAGCACTGACGAACCGCGCCTCTCAGAGACCGCCGCCGGCGTCCGGGTGATCACCGAGGAAGTTCCCTCGGTGCGCTCGGTCGCCCTCGGCCTCTGGGTGAGGACAGGTTCCCGTGACGAGACCCTCGCGCAGGCGGGGGTCTCTCACTTTCTGGAGCACCTGCTCTTCAAAGGCACGCCGAACTACTCGGCGATCGAGATCTCCGAGCGCTTCGACGGGCTCGGGGCGTCGTTCAACGCCGCCACCGGCAAGGAGACCACTCACCTCCACGCCCGTTTCCTCGACGAGCACACGAAGGACGTCTTCGACCTGCTCGGAGAGATGCTGCTCGAATCGACCTTCCCCGACATCGACTCCGAAAGGGATGTGGTGCTCGAGGAGATCGCGATGTACGAGGACGAGCCCTCGGACCGGGTACATGACTACCTGGCCGACGCGATCTTCGGCGACACGCCGCTGGGCCGCCGCATCCTGGGCCGGGCCGACGTGATCTCGGGCATCCCGGTGCCGGACATCGCCAGTTATCACCGGGCCCGGTACACGGCGGGCAACATCGTCGTCGCCGCGGCGGGGAACGTCGACCACGACCAGATCCTGGCCATGGCCGAAACGCTCAAGCCGGACGGCGGGAGCGGGGAGGAGACCCTGGTCCCGCAGCACCCTGCGGAAACGGGCCGCCTCGAGTTCGCGGTCAAGGACACCGAGCAGTACCACGTGTGCATCGGCGCCCCCGGGATCAACCGGGCCGACGAGCGGCGCTTCGTGCTGGCCGTGCTCGATTCCATCCTCGGTGGCTCCAGCTCCTCGCGGCTCTTCACCGAGGTGCGGGAGAAACGCGGCCTCGCCTACTCGGTCGGCACCTACTCCGAGCAGTTCACCGACACCGGCGTCGTCGCCACATACGTCGGCACCCGCGAGGACAACGTCGAGGAAGCCTGTGAGGTGATCGGCACCGAACTGAAGCGGATCCAGTGCGAACCGGTGACGGCCGAGGAACTCGATCGGGCCAAGGAACACGTCAAGGGCCGGCTGGTCCTTTCCGGAGAGTCGACCGCGGCGCGGATGTCCCGCATCGCCCGGGCGGTGCTGCATGACCTGCCCCTGCTCAGCCTTGACGAGATGCTGGCGAAGGTCGATGCTGTGGGGGTGGAGGACGTATCCAACCTGGCCGCCGAGCTCTACGGCGAGAAGAGGCTCTCGGCCGCTGCCGTGGGCCGCGACGAGGACCGCTTCCGTGCGGCGATCCAGCCGGTCAGCGAGGCGCTGGCCGCATGATCAGGGTCGGGGTTGCCGGCGCCGCCGGCCGCATGGGCGCGACGGTCTGTGGGGCGGTCGAGGAAGCCGACGGGATGGAATTGACCGGCCGAGCCGACCCGGCGCTCGAGACCGAGCTTTCGGCGATCCTGCCCGAGGTCGACGTGGTGGTCGAGTTCACCACCCCGGACACCTCGCTCCAGAATTCGATCGCCTGCCTCGAGGCCGGCGTCCACGTGGTGGTCGGGGCGACCGGCTTCGACCTGGACGAGCTCCGCGACGCGGCGGAGAACTCGGGCACCGACGCCAACTGCTTCGTCGCCCCGAACTTCGCGATCGGTGCCGTGCTGCTGATGGAACTGGCCCAGAAAGCGGCCCGGCACATGCCGGAATGCGAGATCATCGAGCTCCACCACGACAAGAAGCTCGACGCGCCCTCCGGTACCGCCAAGCGGACCGAGGAGCTGATCACCGCGGCGGGAAGCCATGTCCACCAGCCGATCCACTCGGTTCGGCTGCCGGGGCTGGTCGCCCATCAGGAGGTCCTCTTCGGCGGGACCGGGCAGACGCTCTCGATCCGCCACGACAGCATCGACCGCTCCTCCTTCATGCCCGGGGTGGTGCTGGCGGTGCGCAAGGTAGGCCAACTCGAAGACCGGTTCACGGTCGGACTGGAGAAGCTCCTAGATGACTGATGTCGTAGCTCTCGACGCAACCGCCCAGGCCGAGTTGGTGGCGGCGGGGGAAGTCTCGCCGCAGGAGCTGGTGCGCGACGCAATATCAAGGGCCGAGAAGGCCAATCCCGAGTTGAACGCGATCTGCTCGCCGCTGTACGACGAAGCGACCGAGGCCGCGGCCGGTGAGTTGCCCGACGGGCCGTTCAAGGGCGTTCCCTTCCTGTTCAAGGATCTCGGCGCCGGCCTGGCCGGCCAGCCGATGTACATGGGCAACCGGGCGCTCAAGGAAATCGACATGCGGATGCCCTACGACACCCATCTCGGTTCCCGCTTCCGTGACGCCGGCCTGGTCACCCTGGGGCGCACGGCGACCCCGGAGCTCGGCATCCTGCCGACCACCGAGCCGGTCCTGAATGACGGGCCTACCCGAAACCCCTGGGACACGACCCGCTCCAGCGGCGGTTCCTCCGGCGGCTCGGCTGCCGCGGTGGCGGCCGGCATCGTGCCGATCGCCCACGCCTCCGATGGCGGCGGCTCGATCCGCATCCCGGCCAGCGAATGCGGCCTGGTCGGCCTCAAGGCGACCCGGGCCCGGATCTCGCAGGCCCCCGTGATGGGCGATTCGATGTCGGGCCTGACCACGGAGTTGGTCGTCGCACACTCGGTCCGTGACGTCGCGGCCATGCTCGACTGGGTCCACGGCCCGGTGCCCGGAGACCCCTACGGTTGCCCGGCCCCGATCCGGCCCTATTCGGAAGAGGTCGAGGCCGGGACCCAGCCGCTCCGCATCGCGCTGCTGACCGAGTCGTTGACCGGCGACACGCTGCAGCCGGCGGTCGTCGCAGCGGCCAAGGAAGCCGCCCACAGGTTGGAGGATCTCGGCCACGAAGTGACCGAGTTCGACCTGCCGGCCGCCGGCGAACCCGAGGCGCTGTACCAGACTTTCATCACCCGCTGGGCGGCCGGAATGAGCCAGACTTCGGACACCCTGAGCCTGATCCTCGGCCGGCCGCTGACCCAGGATGACGTCGAGCCGCTGACCTGGGCGTTGATCGAGAAGGGCC
>ERZ778022.4706-NODE-4706-length-11584-cov-4.884379_pt1 | contig 11584 bp, 3 predicted proteins | sample MGYA00375752_ERZ778022 | MGnify/ENA primary metagenome ERZ778022 (study PRJEB29350, sample SAMN05389826) | bioreactor metagenome | isolation source: Thiocyanate bioreactor | place: South Africa: University of Cape Town | collected 2014-04-04 ...
TACGACCACCCCTGCTCATCGGTCGGGTACCGCGGCACGCCGGACGGCAGGGTCGGCGGCACGCCAGCCGGCGCTGACAGGCCCGCCACGCCCACCGCGACCCATTCGCCATCCCACGTGCCGCCGCGCGGTGCCGGCATGTCAGCGGGGTTCGCCGGCGCAAACGACAGGTCGCACCACGGCGGCGGCGTGATCAGGGTTGCAGCGGCCGCCGGCGAGCTGGATGGCTTCGCGGCTGCCGCCTCATCAGCCGCGGCGCCGGGCATGGAGTATGCGGACCCAAAGCGCCCGCCCGGTGGCGGCGCGCCGGGCGGCAGCGGTGCCACATCCCGCCATGCCGTCGGCCACCGCCACTGGTTCTCAAAGATGACGCACAGCCGGGGGGCTGGGGGGGGATCGGCGGAGACGCTGGATCGCCGGGCAGCGGCGGCTGCGGCAGCGGTGGCGGCGGCGGCGGGGGAGGGCGGGGCAGCAGCAGTAGCAGCCGCACGGAGGGCAGGGGAGGGCGGCGCTGGTCGATTGTAGGCGGCGGTGGCAGGTGGCGGTGCTGCGGCCATTCCAGCAGGACGTGGTGCCGCGCCTGGGCGGCTGGCGGCAGACGACGCAGAAGCAGCAGCGGACGCGGGAGTAGCGCTTCCCAGGGGCATCGTCACGAGTGCGGCGGGACGCTGGTAGCACTGGCTTTGCCGACAGGTATCTGGGCCGGACGACGACGGCGTCGGACGACGACGACGGCGAGGTGACCAGTTGGTACCGGTAGTCGCTGGGATGATGGCGCTGGTGCGAAGGTGGTTTACCAGTACGGCGGGATATCGACACAGCAGTGGTATGGTGGTACTGCTGGCACCTGTACGGTGATGTATTGGCTTCTGCAGTGCGGTGGCACTGCGATAATTACTGATACCAGTACGATGGTGCGTTGGCACGGCCGATCCGACAGAACGGCAACAGAACTGCAGCACTGAAGCACGGTGGTACTACTGGTACCGTGAGATATCGAAGCAGTAATGGCGCAGCTGCACTACTGACACCACCACAATGGTACTTCTCGCCTTGGAGCTGTGGTTTTACGACAAATTGCCGGTTTTCTGGGTACTGTGGTATCGGTGCGTTGGCACCTCTGACGGACAGAACGGTACCGGTACCAGAACGGCAGCACAATAGCGCTGTCGTACAGCGGTATATATCAACGCAGCAATATCACAGCAGCACTCATACGGTAGTTTACTAGTCCCTAGTCGCCTCGATGCACAGTGGTACGGTGGTATTGCAACAATTTCCCGGTACCGTACCGGTACCGCACTGCTGGCGTCAGTGGTGGCACCACGAATGTGTGTTCGCGGCGCAACAAATGCCACAAAACCACCGTGGAAGTGATTAATTCCGGAGCGCCTAAACTAGAAGTACTATAGAAAATGCGTGTGCGGTGTATTTCCGTCATAATATTGCGGCGTCGGCATGTCGATACGCCGCCGGCGCACTGCTGGGGTGCGGACGTCCTGCGTTCTGACCGCCGTTCTTGACCCCTCGTTGTCACTCCACACCCGTCCAGTGAACACCGTCAACAGCAGCGACGGCTGGCGGCCTGTAGTAGAGTGCGTGGGACCAATGTGTCTGGTGCCGGCGGCGCGCAGGTACTCCCATAGCCCAGCCAGTGCCTGCTGCTGAAGCCTGCTGATGAGACTTGCTGATGGTACCGGTACCGGTAAACGCATACAGGTGACCAGCCACAGCCTCCAATTGGCAGCCAGCCAAAATTAAAACTTTAAACATCACATGATGGCATGCAACATGACAATTAACTAATCAAGTACGGCGCGCCGCAATGCGGCGGGCCGGCACTGCATCGAGGGCAGCAGCGGCTGCAGGCACCGCCTACTCCCACCGAACTGGCAGGTAGGGCGTCAACCACATGGCCAGCGACTCCATGCGCGGCAGTAGCTCGGCTGCCTTCGACTTCTCTAAGGCGTACACGTGTGAAACACAAGGCGTTACCGTGTGTCTCGCTGGGCTCTTCTCACCCGCCAGTGCTGCGGTAATTGCACTGCACACTTCTTTGGCGGTTTTCGCACGGCGCGCGGTTACAGGCAGCGCGACGTGCAGCAGCGCCAAGGCTGCAGTCACGTCGGCAGCCTTCTGGTCGTCCGATGCACGCGCCAACACAGCGCGCTCCCAGTCGGACAGCACGGCAATAGTCGCCGGCACCGCATCGCCAGCTGCCGCCGCTGCCGCCGCCGGTGCGCGGGGTCTGGGAATCCGGCCAGCGCGCATCGCCGCGAATGAAGCCGCCTCCGCCGCTGCACGTACTGCAGCAATGGACGCCGGCAGCACAATCACGCTAGACGGGCGGACGCCGCCGTGCGCCATGCCCAGCTCGTGCGCCGCCACCAACACACGGAGTACGGCGGCCGCAGCGTGCCCGACGACCGCCAGCCGCTCCAGGAACGACAAGCCGGCCAGGGCGTTGTGCAGCATCACGCCAGCGGGGCTCAGCAGCAGCGCGTGCAGGTGGCGGCGGCCGGCGTTGGAACCCACCGCACTCCAGGCGCCACCGTGCGCCCGCGGGACCCCTGGCACGCCCGCCAGCTTGTGGTACGCCGCCGCCTCAGGCCACAATGAGTGCTCGCGAGTTGTGGCATGGCGATACACCTTCACAACGCACGGCGTGCCGCCCCACGCCACGCGGTACACGTCCGCAAACTCGCCCGCGCCCACAAACGCCCACTCGGATGGCGGCGGCAGCGGCGGGACAATTGCGGCACCGGAGCTGTCAAGCGCGGGTGTTATACCGGTAAGGGCGGCCACCGTGGGCGACGGCACGTCGCGGTTACCCAGGAACCCGCGGTCCGCCACACACAGACACGCCAGCGCCAACAGGCCCGCAGGGATGCCCACGCTACGGGGTACTTCTGCAATTGCTGCTTGTACTGCCGCCGCCGCCCCTGCCGCTGCTGCTTCTGCTTCTCTTGCCGCTGCGGCTGCGCCGCCGTACTCGTAGTCTTCGTCGCTGCCATATGCGCCGCTGCCATCACCACCTGCAGCTGCACTGCCGCCAGCTGCGCCGCTGCCACTACCGCTACCGTCGCCACTTGCCGCAGCAGCGACGCTGCCCCACATTGTGTGCCACTCTGGATACGCTGCAGTCATGATGTCGGCTGGCCACAGCGGGAGCGGCGGCGACACGCGGGTGGTCAGGTACACAGCCTTGTCCGCCGGGTCGACGTCCACCGACGTCCGAACGACGAAGGCAAAGTAGCCGTCCGACGCCAAGCAGTACGACCACTTGCCATTGACGGTAAGCAACTTGTCTGCCCCATGCACCGTAAACATATGCAGCAGCGCCATGCAGTTGCACTCCTCCGCAATCGCGACGCCCGTCGCCAGTACCTCCTCCCAGTCGCTCTTCACCGCAGCCTTGACGCGCGCGTTCACGACGTTGCCGTCCCTGGGGTCCTCGCTCTCAATGTGCGCAAAGTCGGCGACGGTGGTGTAGCCCGGCAGGTCGTACGTGGACAAACGCACTTCGTGGCCAATGGAGCCGGCAAAGCAGTCACCCAGGCTGGCGGCGGCCTCGCCGGCCAGCGCAGCCCACACGCGGTGCACCCACACCCCATCCGCCGCACGCATCGGCTTCTTCTCAACCCGCAATGCCGCCGGCACACTAGCCAGCTGCCGCGCCAGTTGCACCGCGCTCTTTGCGCCGGTCCCGGTCAAAACGCCGCGCAGCCGGTCCAGCCGGTCGGCAGTGAGCTTGCCGGATGCCGCCGCGATGAGGCCCGTCACCACGCCAGCATCGTTCCACTGTTGAACGTGGTTCTCTGTCGCTGGCGTCTGCAGACCGTAAGTGCAGGACGGCCACCCAGCGGCTCCTGCCGGTGGGATGGAACTGTGCCCCTCCCTGCCCCCCTTGCACACCTTGATGAGCGTGCCTCGCAGGTGGCGCATGGCCACCAACTGGGCTTCTGCAACGGCGACAGCTTCGGCCTTCGCCACGGCCCTCACCCGCCGCGCCTCGCCAGCAGTCTTGGCAGCCGCCTTGGCAGCGGCGGCAGTCTCTTGCGCCTTGGTGGCTGCAGTTGCCGCCTTGGTGGCCGCTTTAGCTGCCTCGTCGGCAGCGGCCGCTGCCTTGGCTGTCGCTGCCGCCTTTGTGTCGGCAACAACCTCAGTCCCCTCCACGCCCAGTTTTGCCAGAAGGCAGTCAAGCTCCTTGACTGCATCAGCAGCGCGGGAGGCACGGTCAGTGGCAACGGCGGCAGCGGCGAAGGCAACATTATCTGCATTCGCTGCAGCCGCTGCAGCAGCCGCGGCAGTCGCGGCAGTGGCGTCAGCGGCCTCAGCAGCGGCGGCAGCAGCTGCGGCAGCCGCCGCGGCGGAGGTGACGGGTATTGCGTCATCGTTGCTGCTAGCAGGGTTTGCGGGAGCACTGCCCGGAGCAGCTGCCGCTGCAGCAGCCATGGTGTACGATTGGGCGCAGCGGGCAGCCGCGCGGCGGAATACTACCGGGATTAGCGTCACGCGGCGTGGAACGGTGGAATGCCAATGGCTGAGGGCGTTCTGTCGCCGGCATAAATGCGCCACCGCCGCCGCTGCACCTGTCGGTGGTTGCCGAACTGGTGGTGGTGAGTGTGGTGTGGTCGCCGACTCGGACGCGCCGCACAACGCCGGCGCAGTGACTCGGTCGGACTTGATGGCGGGCACGTCGGCCGCGTGACGGTTGCGTCAACGATATCAAGTCCCGAACCGGGCCAAAACTGTGGCTCCGCGCGCCCCCAGCCGGGCTGCACAATTAACAGTATTTGTCCGTGGTGGGGCGCAACCGCTGGTGCCGCGTGGGTGTCGGCGCCAGGGGTTTTCAGTATTTCAGCAGGTTGTCTCTCTCATGTCCTCTCCTCATGTCGCCTACTCCCTCTCTTGTTGCCTACTCCCTCTATCTTCTCTTTCTTTTCTCTATCTTTTTGGACGATTTTGCATATTCCGGTTATTACTCGCCGTCGGGCGCGGCAATTGTTATTGTATGCCGCCAACTCCCCCTTTACCCGGCTTTGTTGGTAGTGCGATTTGGGGTGCGCCGCTGATCGGAAAGTCATTTTCAGTGTGAAATACACTCAGTTTCTCTAGTCTCCTAGTCGGATTTTCTCTCGCTCCTACTGGTCTCCTCTTGTCGCCTAGTGGGGTTCTCTCTTGGCGCCTAGTGTGTTCTCTTGCTCTCTTGCTCCCTACTGGGGTCCTTCTTGCCGCCTACTGTTTCTCTTGCTCCCTATTGGGGTTCTCACCTCTCCTACTGGTTCTCTCTTGCTGCCTCCTGTTTTCTCTTGCTCCCTAGTCGTCCCTACTACTGGGTCTCTCGCCGCCTACTGGTCAGCTCCTCTAGTACGACTGCTCTCTGCCCCTGCTGTGCTACTGCTAGCTGCCTGTTAGTCTACTGCTCTTGCTTTCCTAGTCTGAATACTACTTACGGGTCGCTACTTCTCTACTGCTCTTGCTCCTGCCTGCCTACTCTCCCCTGCCTCTGCCTCTGCCGCTGTCCTTGACTCTGCCTCGTCAAAATTTCTCTCACCTCCCCTCTCTCACCCCCTGCCCCCCCACCCGCCGCCACCCCTACCAACAATGGCGCTGGAGGGGCAGCACTTTGAGGAGCTGCTGGACGCTGCAGACGGCGGCGGCGGCCTGGGCGGCGGTGTCGTAGCCGGCGAGACGTCACGCGCCCGCCAAGCCGCCATGGCGCGCACCCTCCTGCCCCCGCCCTCCTCTGCTGCCGCCGCTGCTGCTGATACTACTCCCGCCGCTGCCGCCGCCGCCGCCGCTGCAGGCGCTCCCACTGAGCAGCCGGTAGATGCGCCGCCAGCGGCCGCCCGCACTCCATCAACTTCACCAGCAGCCCCCGCCGGCACCACGGCAGCCGCCACGGCGGCGGCAGAGGAGCGGCCCATGCGCCGGCTGATGGACTTCCTGGCGGCGCGCGGCGAAAAGCTGGCGCGCGAGACGGCAGCCGCCGCGCCGCCGCCCACCCTGGTTGCACTTGCGTCAGTGCCGCGCGTGCCCCCTGCGACAGCGGTGGTGAACCCCGCGGCTGCGGTGGCTGCGGCGGCGGCAGTTGCGCCAGCAACAACAGCGGCAGCAGTAGCGTCAGTAGCAGCGACAGCTGCACCTGCACCGGAAGCGGCACCAGCGCCAGTAGCGGCAGCACCTGCGCCGGCGCCAGCAGCCGCGGCAGCGGCAGCGCCTGCACCCGCGGCCACCCCAGCCCCAGCGGCAGCACCCACCCCAGCACCAGCATCAGCGCCCGCACCGGCAGCAGCCGCCCCAACACCAGCACCCGCGCCCGCCCCAGCCCCAACAACGTCCCAACTCCAAAGTAGGCTGGCGCTGGCGCCCGTGGAGACGCCGGCGTGCGTCGCCAACGTGATGCGGTACGATGGCTACTTCCCGCTGGAGGTGACGGGCGAGGCGGAGGCGGAGGGCGCACATGTGTGGCGCACGTCCGGCGTGCCGGCCGCCGCGGCGGGCATGGCGACGCTGCGGGAGGCAATTGGGACGGGTGTGTACGACGCGGGGAGCACGCCGCCGGCGGGCGGGTCGTTCGGCGCGCAGCAGCGCGCGGCGCTGGCGGCCGCGTCAGCGGCAGTGAAGGCGGTGCTGCACGAGGAGGCGCACGACGTCGTTCGATTCCTCCACGACTCCGAGGCCGGCATTCTGCCAGGCAGCAGCGACCCGGACGGGTACGACGAGACGCCATTGCCAGGCGATGGCAGCGCAGCGGCCACTGATACGGCGGCGGTGAGTGCCAGTGGTGGTGGCAGTGGCAGCAGTAGCGGCGGCGGCATCGGCGGTGGCGGCGGCGGTGGCGCCAGCGGGAAGGGGAAGGGCAGCGGGAAGGGCGGTAATAAGGATGGGGATGGTCCGGAAGCGGCAGAGGGCGACGAGGAGGACGAGGACGACGAGGATGATGATGACAAGTCGTGGGCGGACCTGGCGCTGGTGGATGACCTCATTACGGCGGTGCGCGGCAGCAAGGCGGACGCGGTGGCCAAGTGCATTGCGGACCTGCGAGCGGTGCACCCCACCGCGCTGCAGTACGCGTTGGACACGGAGCACGACCCGGTGGGCGACCGCGCGCTGGGGACGGCGGCGGAGCGCGGCAGCGTGCCCATGATCCGGATGCTGCTGGAGGCGGGCGCGTTTGTGAATGACGTGAATGACTCGTCGTACTCGGCGCTGCACTACGCGGCAGCGAGCGGCAGCGTGGAGGCGTGCCTGCTGCTGCTGGAGTACCGCGCCGACCTGGGGCTGGTTGATGCTCTGGGGCTGACGCCGGTGCATGTGGCGGTGCGCGCCGGGCACAAGGCGGCGGTGGTAGCCATGCTGCTGTGGGCGGTACTGCACGGCACCTTTGCGCACCTACCGCAGGTGGCGGTGGACTACGCGTGCGAGCAGCGGCGGTGGGAGATGGCGGCGCTGGTGTCGTGGTGCTTCCACTCGGGCCCTGCCGCCGCCAAGCGCATGGAGTCCACCACGCTGCGCCTGCAGATCAAGCTGATGCAGCGGCGGCAGCCAGACGTGGCGGAGTCGGCTGTCAAGCTGATGGAGGTACTGGAGGCGCACGTGGACGCGCATGCCGTCGACGGCAGGGAGCGGCCGACATACGGCGGGCCGCTGTCGCAGTGGGTGCGCGTCTTGGGGCCGGGCGGCCTGCAGGGCGCCGCCGCCGCGCTGACGGAGGTGGGCGGCCTGGATGCGCTGCAGCGGTGGGCGGCCTGCGTGGCGCGGCAGCCCACGCTGGTGTGCCGGCGGGCCATGTGGGACGGCGAGGGCGCCAAGGCGCGGGAGGCTGCGGCAGCGGCAGCGGCAGCAACTGCGTCGTTGTCGGCCGCCGCTGCCGCAAGCGACAGTCTGGCAGCGCCCATGGACCTGTCCTTCTTGCGAATGGCGTCTGGCATGAGTGATGGCGGTGGCGCCGATGCGCCCTCCGACGCCATGTGGTACTACCTCATCACCGGCTGCGCCGCCAACATCTCGTTTGGCACCTTCCTGGCCGAGGCGCCGCAGCTGGCACGGACTACCGTGTCGCGGGCGGTACTGGTGGCGGGCGGCGAGGAGGACGACACTGCTACTGCCGCCGCAGCCGCCGAGGTTGCCTCCGTGGTGGCCAGCATGACCGCGAGCCACGGCAGCGGCAGCGGCGGTAGCGGTGGGGGTGCGAGCGGCAGCGGGGGTGGCGGCGGTGGTGGGGCAGCGGGCGGTGCCGGTGGCAGTGGCGGCGGCGCGGGTGGTGGTGGTGGCGGAGGTGGCGGTGGTGGTGTTGGCGGCGGTGGTGGCGGCGGAAAGCGGACTGGCAGCAAGGAAGCGCCTCAGGTGCTGGACCCCATGGCTGACCTGGATGATCTGGTGGCTGCCATTGAGGGCCCCGCCAAGAAGTCCAAGTCCAAGCCCAAGGCCAAGCGCGATGCCGCCGCCGCCGCGGCAGCCGCCGCTACCGCAACAGCAGCTGCAACAGCAGCAGCAGCAGCAGCAGCTGAACCCGTCGCGCCGGCAGGGCCAGATGGTGCTGACGCCGTGCCTGTGAAGGAGGACGGCGCCGGCGACCCCACCGTTGCCGCAGCTTCCGCTCCTGCCGCGGCTGCCGCTTCTGCCGCCGGCGCGGCCGAGAGCAGTGCAGCTGCAGCAGTGGCAGCCGCCGCGCCTAGTGGCAGTAAGCCTGCCAAGGGGAAGGGTCGGAAGGTTGCACCGACCGCATCCGCGGCACCACAACCGGAGCCTACCGCGGTAGAGGGCGGGGCGGAAGGCGATGAGCCGCTCATGCTTATGACAACGGGTGGCCCACGCGCGCTGGGCAATGCACAGTTGTCCGCCAAGCAGACCGACGCGCTGCTTGCGGCGCGGGCGAGTGCCGCCATTGCCGCACGCAATCCCGCCGCAGCTGCTGCAGCAGCAGCGTCTGCGGCTGCGACGGCGGCTGCAGGTGGTGCGGGCGGCGCGGGCGGTAGCAAGACGAAGGCGGCGGACAAGGCGCCGCCTGCTGCAGCTGCACCTGCACCAAGCGGTGCTCGTACACGCCCGCCACCGTCACCATTGCTCCAGCCAGCTGCACCTGAGAAGGAAGCGGGGCGTTCGGTGCGCGCGGCGGCGGCGGGCGAGGGTACTACGGCGCTGGCGGCCTCAATGTTGCTGATGCCTTTGCCGATCGCTGCGCCCGCGCCACCACCTCTTGCTGCGCCTGCCTCTGCACACGAGCCTGCCGCCGCACCTGAGCCCGCCGCGGCACCTGCGCGGAAGGCACAGGTGCTGCCGCCGGGACTGTCACGCATGACTGCCCCTGCACTCGCGCCAGTGCCTGCGCCTGCGCCTGCGCCTGCGCCTGCACCTGCACCTGTACTTATGTCCGCACCTGTGCCTGCACCTGCCTCTCTGCTGCCCGTGCCTGCGCCTGCGCCTGTGGCTGCGCCGCTGCTGCCTGCCCCCGTGCACGCACCGGCACCATTGCCTGGCTACGTGCCTCTTCCGACAGTGCCGGCGGCGGCGGCAGCTGCAACGGTGGCGCCTCACCCGATGCTACTTGCAGGGGCCTTCCCACCGCCGGCGCGCGCGGCAGCGCCACCCGCACCAATGACGCACGTGTCCACATGGCGGTGGCTGCCGGTGTCCCCCGCGGACGCCACGTTGCTGGGCGGCTGCATGACGGCGCATGACACGTGGCTGCGCCAGACCGCGTTGGTGTTTTCTGCGTGGCCGTCCACCGCCGCGGCACCGCAGCCGTTGTTGCCTGACACAGAGTGGCTGCGCAATGTGTTCTAGACTGCTCGTTGTACCTAGTACCTGTCCCCGGCTGCTGGCACTTGTGACTTGAAGTGCAGCTGCCATGTTGTGTTGTGTGCGAGGGAAGGTGCCCAATTTCAGTTTGTAGAAATTCAGTAAATTGACTATACCCAGCGATGGTAGCAATGTGATACGCGCAAACCATTGCATTCTTTGTATTGTGCGTCTCAAATATGTAATTTCCATGAGGTTTTGTGGGTAGCGGTGACGTTTTGTCACCGCTCTCTTGCCTCCCTCTGCTACTCACCACCTCACTCCGGTACCGGTACTTGGTACCAAACTGGTTACTGCAATTGTCATCGTCATCGCCAACTCCACTTGCACTTCCTGCACCTAAACCACCTCCATCTGTACCTGTGCCTGTATTCTCTGTTGCGAGTTCTGTGCACAATACCAGCACCTGCGGCTGCGACCCCACCACCAACGTGTCACCGTCACCATGGCAGCAGCAGCGGCGGCAGCAAGTGAACCACCAGCAACAAGCGACGCAGGTGGCGGCAGCAGTGGAGGAACTAGCAGCGCAGCAGGAGTAGTGCTGTCGCTGCGCGCGCCGGCGCTGGTGGTAGTGCTGGTTGGACTGCCGGGTGCCGGCAAGAGCACGCTGACGGCGGCACTCGCCCGCGACCTGCCGACCGCAGTGGGATGTCGCGTGGTGACCGTGTGCGTAGATGAGGTGCAGGAGGAGGTGGCGCGTGAAGGAGGTGATGCAGCGGGTCATGCGGCAGCTGCCGACGACGGCAGCGCGCCGTGGGTCGATGCACCCGCGTGGCATGCCGCTCGAGGCGCTGCACTGCGGTCGGTTGCATGCGCCCTCGACGAGGTAGTGGCGGAGGCACCACCATTAGCCATCATAGTTGACGATAACGCGTACTACCACTCCATGCGAAAGCCATATGCCTCCCTGGCGCGAGGTGGTGGGTACGCATATGCGGAGGTGGAGCTGGTAGTGCCGCCCGAGACGGCAGCGGAACGCAACGACGCCCGCCCACCGCCGGCTCGCGTGCCGCCGGACGTGATCAGCCGGATGGCGCGCCGGCTGGAGCACGTGGTAGTTGCAGACGTGGGTGACGACGGGGCGCATGGCGGACGGCTTGGAATAGCGGTGGATGCCACCCTGCCGCCAGAGGAGGTGGCACGCCGCGTCGTTGACGAGCTGTCTGCGCCGCGTGCCTGGCTGCCGCTGCCGCCACTGCCGCCTGATGACGCGGCTGCCGTGGCTGCCGCGCGCGCAGCCACTCGCGACAGCGTGCTGCACCATGCCGACCTGACGCTGCGCGCCTGCGTTGGCGCCGCCGTTGCCGCTGGTGCGTGGGTTATACATGGGGAGGGGGCACACACTTCTATTACAACACACTAGGTACACACACATTTGCGCGTCCATCCCCCCAATCGTCTGCAGCACGAGATCGTGGCGGCGCAGCAGCGGCGGCCGCCACCGCACAGCACGCCAACGGCGCACGGCGGCGAGTGCTTGACACGCTGCGGCGCGCGCGCGCGCTGCTCGACGCCTTGCGTGAGGGCAGCGAGGAGGGCGGCATGGCGGCGGGCATCACACAGCTGTTTGACGCTGAGGTCCAGCGGCTATTACCTACACCATCTGCTTGACGGTGGCCGCTGCCAGCGCATCCTCGATGGGCATGGCGGCAGCGTCCCACAGCATGCGCAGGGGCGCGTCGGGTGCGGCGGCCAGCACGGGGTCAACCACGCCGCGGATGCGCGCCGCCACCTCCTCGATGCTGCCCAGCGCGTCCACCATGCGCCACGTGCCGGG
>ERZ778022.4710-NODE-4710-length-11574-cov-5.062332_pt1 | contig 11574 bp, 6 predicted proteins | sample MGYA00375752_ERZ778022 | MGnify/ENA primary metagenome ERZ778022 (study PRJEB29350, sample SAMN05389826) | bioreactor metagenome | isolation source: Thiocyanate bioreactor | place: South Africa: University of Cape Town | collected 2014-04-04 ...
CCCCGCCACCACCACGCCCAGACGCACCCGCAGCACGTGCGGCGCGCGTGGCAAGTGGGTCGGTCGGCAGGGAAGCGGCGAGGGCCACCGCCCACAGCCGCGCGGCATCTGCGTTGGGTGCAATCACATAGCGACGCGCCTGCGGCCCACCGCCGGGTGGCGTCACCACCAGCGCCAGCGCCGCGCCAGCAGATGGCGTCGGTGCGGTGGCTGCCACGCGCGCGTCCCCCGCGTCCCACAGCGCGCTGCCCTCCACCACCACGTCGGCGATGGCGGACAGGTCAAAGGCAGCGCGCGCCTTGGCGTCCGCGCCTGCTGCGCTCGCCACCGCTGCCACGTCGACCCTCGCCCCTTCTGGTGCCGGCTCCCCCAGGGCGCGTGACGACGCACCCGCACTGGCGCCGCGCCGCGCCTCCGGCTTGAACCGCTTCACCGCGCCGCCACCGCGCGTGTCCAGCGCAAAGTACGCCTCCGTCCACTTCCCGCTGCCGCCGCCACACCCGCCCCCGCCGCCACTGCCACCGGGTGTGCCGCCGCGCGCCAGCTTCCACAGACTGCCAGCCACCAGCGCGGGCGCCGCAGGGCTGCCCTCATACGCCGTCAGTCCCAGCGACGCCACCGTCTCCCCGCCACCTGCTGGGTGCGCGCCGCCTAACAGCCTGCGCGTGACGACGCGCGCAACCCGGGGTGCGGCGCGGAAGGTGAGCCGCAGCACGCGGTTCTTGGCAACGGGCGCGGCGGCGGCGGCGGGCGCGGCGGCGGCAGTGGCGGAGAGCAGCGCCACAAAGTAGTCAACGTTGCCGCGCGTCAGTAGCATGCCATCCACCGCCGTCAGCACGTCGTCGGCGGGCCGCACCAGCGGGTGCTTGAACGGCGTGGCGGCGTCCGGCACCAGCACCATGGGGTCATTCAGCGTCGCTGCCGATGTGGCCGCCACCTGCTGCAGCGGCGACGTGGTTGCCGTCGCTGGTGGCAGCGTTGTCGTGGCTGCTGCCGTGTTGCTGACTGCAGCGTCATCGTACTTCCACCCCGCCACGCGGGTCACCTGCACGTATGTGTGGATGGGTGGGTTGTGTGTGTGTGGCGATATCGTGCGTGCGCGCCACGTAGCCGTTAGAGGACGTACCACCCACCGCACGGGGGCGGTGTCGGCCACGGTGGCGGTGACGACCACGTCGCCAACAAGCTGCTCGCTCCAGTCGCCGGCCGCGGCGTCCAGCGCCGCTGACACGGCAGCGGTGACGGCGGGCAGGCCGGGCGTCGTCTCGGCGCCTGTTGATGGTGGTGGCGAGGCGGTTGGTGGGGTGGCGGTTGGGGCGGCGGTGGCGGCTGTAGGAGCAGCAGCGGCGGCGGCAGCGGCGGCGGAGCGGGGGGTGAGGATGGGGGTGCCGATCAGCGCGCTTCCATCACTGGCCAGCAACAGACCAGCCGGCTTCGCAGCCGCGGCGGCGGCGGCCATGGTATGGGTGGGGATTGCAGCTGCAGGTGCAGCTAGAGTTGCGGCAGAACGGGGGAGAACGAGGTCGGCGGTTAGCGAAGGCAGTGAGGCAGCGAGGCAGCAGACCCAGTGAGGCAAGAGCACAGCAGGGTAATGAGGCGACGAGGCGGCCAGGCAGCGAGGCGGCTGGGCAGCGAGGCAGCCAGCGAGCAATGAGTTGTGAGTTATGATGGCGGCGAATGGACAAGTGCCGTTGTGAGTTGAGTGGAGTACTGAGAACGGAACAGTAGAGAGCAGGGGCTTAGTGAGCAGCAGCAGTAGAGAGAGCAAGAGAGAGCACGAGCGAGAGCAATAGAGAGCAAGTGTACAGCTGCACCAGTACAAGCAGAACACAATGGAGAGAGCTTAGTACGAGTAGCAGTAGTAGTGTGTGAGAGGGAGGGAGGCCTCTCTGTGTCACGTGATGAGGGGGTATCACGCAAATGGCACGCGCATCAACGCTCCGCTACCAGCAACTACCACCCAACCAGCTACATCATAACCTCCACACCCCACTTCTACGCCGTGCGCGGCGCGCCCCCAACGCAAAATATGATATAACATAACTATGCTGCTTTATCTACTAGCGACAGATTTTTTCCAACTGTACTCTTTCCAGCATTTTTCGGGCCCACGCCGCCTCATTCGACCCACACCCGTCTTACTGTGCACATGCCCCATTACATGTCATGCGCTGTGGATAGTTTCCAGCTTACCAGTAACAGTGCGACGAGTTAAAAAGCGTGCGGGCCGCAAGAGGGAAGAGAGGAAAAAAGATAGAGAAAAGAAGCGAAAGATAGAAACGAGGTACAGAGGGGTGGTGCGGCAATGCTGCGGCGACGCTACGCGCGCGTGGGGTGAACGCAAATCTTGTGGCAAAGTGTACGTGTTGTGGAATTAGCGTGGTTCGCGCTGTTTTCCTGTTGTGGGCGTGGTAGTATCAATTTTTATTTGAGTAAGAGTGGTCGTTTTCTCTCGCCTCTACTGGTTTTTTCTCTCGCTCCCTACTACTGGGAGTCTCTCTACGACTACTACTTACTACTACTGGTGCTGGTACGACTACTGTACTACGACTACTCTTTCCCTCCTACTCCTTCCCACTCTGGTCTACCGTCCTCCTCTCTTAACTACTACTGCTGCTGCTGCTGCCGCTGTTGCTACTTCTATCACTGCCGCTTGCTCTCCCGCCGCTGCTGCTGCTCACTGATTGTGTACTGCCTCACTACTGCCGCATGGCAGCAGCCTCACTGCTGCCCCACTGCGATCGGTCGTCGCCTTGCCACCTCCGCCACCCTCCCCCGCCTCGCTGCAGAAATCGGAGCCCAAACGCCAACAACACACACAACACAACAAGCTCGACAGGCAGCTCACCGTCAGTACACCAACATAATAAGAGAGGAAGAAAATGCACCGCCTGTTTGGACGCGCGAAGGAGGCGCCGGCGGCGCCCGCCGCGGCGCCGGCGCCCGACCTGGGCGAGCACATCAAGTCGCTGGAGGACAAGATCCCGGACCTGGACGCCAAGATCGCGCAGTGCGACCGCGACCTGGCGGCGCTGAAGGCGCAGATGGCGCGGTGCCGCACGCCGGCGCAGCAGGCGCCGTTCAAGCAGCGCGCGCTGGGCGTGCTGAAGCGCAAGAACATGTACGTGAAGCAGCGCGAGGGCCTGCAGACGCGCGCCTTCAACCTGGAGGCCACCTCCTTCGCGCTGGACGGCATGAAGGAGGCGCGCACGCACATGGAGGTGATGAAGGGCGGCGTGGCGGCGATGCGGGAGGGCATGAAGGAGTTTGACATTGGCGACGTGGAGGACGTGATGGACGACATGGCGGACGCCATGGCGGACGCGGACGAGATCAACGAGGTGCTGGGCCGGTCGTACGACACGTACAACGACGTGAACGAGGCGGACCTGGACGCGCAGCTGGCGGCGCTGGACGACGACATCGCCGCGGGCGTGCTGGACGGCGCGGCTGCCGCGCCCGCCGGCGTCGGCGTTGATGACGTGCCATCCTACCTTCCTGCTGCGGCGGCACCGATCGCTGCCGGCGGCGCAGGTGGTGGTGGCGGCGGCGGTGGCGGCGGTGGCACGGGCGCCCGCGTGCCTGCCTACGCCTTCCCCTCCGTCCCAGCCGCCACCGCCCTGCCTGCCATTGCCGCACCCGCCGGCATGGGCACGCCGGCGCGCTTCTAACCCGCTTCTATTGCCGCCGCTGCTGCTGCTGCTGCCCGTTGTGTGCCCCCCTTGTGTGTTGGCTGATTGATGTGTGTGTGTGGCGTGATAGTGTGTGTGTGTCTGCTGTTGTTCTTGGCCGTGCGGCCCATGTTGTCTGTGTGCACGACGCTCGCGCAATTGCATTTATTAAAAGGGTGCGCTGGCTGCTGGCTACGCCGCGACAACTAATTAAGCATGTTGTTGGGCGTTGTGCAGCACTGTAGGGGTCGCCGCAGGCGTCAACAGAGATGTAGCAACAAAAGAGTCACAGCTGTGCATCCGCGTCTGTGTAGGGCGCAAAACAACAGGAAGGAGGTTACTTACAACTTGCGGCCGGAGCTGGCGCCAGAGAAGCTGCGCCGGTTGCTCATTACGGCGGGTGAGGGCATGGCGTTGTTGGAGCGCGACGAGGAGCGCGGGCGCGCAGTGGCGAGCGGCGTAGTGGCGCGCGACGAGGTGGGTTGTGCGCTGCTAGGACCACTGCCGCCCGTACCAATCGATCCCGCGCTGCCGCCACCGCCACCGCCGCCGGCGAGGTGCATGCCGCGGCCACTGCCGGATGTGCCGGGCCGGGCAGGTTCAGCGTCATCGCCGCCGCCATCGCCGCGAGCCTTTGCCGCCACGCTGACAAATGTGGTGGCCTCGGTAGCGGCTTGAGCTGCTGCGGCGTTGGCAGCGGCGGCGCGAATGGCGGCGCTGGCGGCGGGCGTCATGGGTACAATGGAGGCGCCTGACGGCGGCTCCAACGTTGACAGGCCCAACGCACGGCTGTAGTAAACCGCCACCTCGCGCTCCTTGTCGTAGTACGCCTGCCAGATGTGGCGGTCATCCTCACCGCGCACTGGGTCCCACGGCTCCGCCATTGCGGCCACCGAGGCAGCAGCTGCCGCCTCGCGGGACACCACCGTCGTTGGGTCAGCGCCGATGCCATCGGTCTCCACAAGTCGCGGCAGGGGCCGCGATGGGGTGGTGCCGCGACGCCCGCCGCTCGACGACGACGGACGCAGGTACTCTGGCGCCGCCAGGAAGACGTCCATCTTGTTGAGCGGCTTGCCATGCACGTTGCGCACGGCGCCAGGCACAACGGTCATCATGACGGCATTGTCGCTGGCGTCGGCGCCGCCGCCGCCGCCTACGGACGCACGCCGGGTGGTACCAGTAGGCATAATCGGCGGCCACGGCGGTAGTGCCACCGCCGCAGCGCCCCGCGCACCCGCCAACGTGTCCACCGGCGGCGGCCGCGGGCTGCCAATGGGCGGCAGCGCAAATGTTGGTGCTTGTGGCGCGACGCTGCGTGTAACAGCAGGCGGCGGCGGTGGCGCGGTAGCATCAACAACGTCGTCAATCACGGCACCAGGCACGACGCTGTCTACCGGAGCCGACGCCGGCTGCGACAGCGGGCTGAACGCGTGCAGCCGCCGGCCGCCGCGCGCGTGCCACGCGTTGAAGCACGGCGTGCACAGCGCGTCGCCGCCGCAGCCGGCGCAGGTGCGGGATGCCACGCGCGCCTCACACTCCATGCACAGCGTCGGCTCCGTGCCTGGTGGCGCAGGCGGCGCGGTGGGCATCTCCCACGACGACACGCCCGTGCCAGCGTTGTTGTAGTACATGCAGCCAGACGACGCGTCCATCGCCTGCATCCACAGGTTGCCGATTGGCGGCTCCGCCGGCGGCGCGTCGGCGTCGTCGGAAGCTGACAGCGGCACTGACGGAGCAGCGGCGGTGTCCACGCCAGCATGCTGCTCGGGCAGTGCGCTACTGGGCAACGTTTCGGCGGCGGCAGCTTCGGCAATTGGTCCCAACGCAATGGCCAGGCCACCACCACCACGCAGTGACCCGCCGGTGCTTGGCCGGCCACCAACAGCACCCGGACTGCCGGCAGTGCCCGCACTTGCAGGGCTGGCGCCCGCGGTGCCACCATCCCCGTCTGCACCGCCACCGCCGCCAGTGTGGCTGAACGGCGGCAGGCCAAGGGACACGCCAAAGTCGTCAAATGACTCCGTGTGAAGCCCGCCGCCGCCGCCGCCGCCGCCGCTGCCCATGAAGCCAATGCCGCCACGGCTGGGGCGCTGGGATGTCGCAGTTTGAGGGCGGGAGAGCGAGCTGCCTGTACGGGCGCGCGCCAGTGCCTCACCCAGTGCGCTGCCCACAGCGGCACTGGGCCCGAACAAGGCAGGCAGCGTGGCGGCGCCAGGCGTGTGCGGCGGCCCCGCCGGTGATTCCATGCGAGACATGTACATGCGCAGCGCCGCCACCATGCCGGCGTCCACTGCAGCTGCGGCGGCAGCATGGGGGTTGGCAGCCACTGGCGAGCCAGGTGTGAAAGGCCGCATGCCGCCGCCCAGGTACGTGCCGCGGCTGGTGGGGCGTGACGCGCCGCCTTCGTGGCCGCCGCCGTCACCCATCGACAGCGCTGGCAGCGCCAGGGGCGGGCTGTCCCCACTGCCAGGCGACCCGTCGCTGGTAGCCAGCGTGGGCAGGCGGAAGGAGGTGGTGGCTGTCAGCCGCGTTGCGCCCGCCGCTGGCGTAGTTGCTGGTGGTGCCTCTGCTCCTGCAGTAGGTGGTGGCGGCGACTCGGGCGCTGGCGCCGCTGCGGGTGAGAGAGACGCGGATGCGGACGGTGGTGGGTGCGGTGGCAGCGGTAGCGTGATCTCCACGCTGGCCTCGGCATCCAAGTCCCGCTCATCCACGTCGTGGTGGGTGGAGCTACCACCCGCGGTTGCTACGCCGCCGCCGCCACCGCCGCTGCGCTGCGCCCGCCGCGCTGCTGCGCGCTCCCGGGCAGACGACCCCACTGCCTGCGCATCCTTTACGCCGCGGAAGAACGCGGTGTACGCCGGGTTGCCCACGCGCTCCAGCGTGTCCTGCGCCATGTGCAGGCGCGAGATGGCGGCAGCGGCACCCGCCTGCAGCCGCCGGTCTGACTTTTGCGTCAGCACAAGGTAGTCGCGCAGCGGCGGCGGTGGCGCGTCAGCAATCCCGCCAGCCGCAGCACCTTTGCCACTGTCTGCGTGACCGCCCGACGCCGCCAGCGGTGTGGGCGACCCGGGGCCCGACGTGCCGCGCTGCCGCCACACAAAGTAGGGTGTGAGGGGGCGTGCGGCGTCGCGTGCCAGCGCCTCAATGTCGCGGTCGTGCTCACCCACGCCGTCAAAGATCTTGCTGACGCGCTGGTTGAACGCCTCCAGCATGGTGGCGGCCGGGTTGGGCGGCACGTCCAGCACCTCGCGCGTCAGCGGCGCTGCCTCCAGCGCGGCGCGGGCTGCCGCCATGATTGTCTCTGGTACACCAGAGGGAGAGCGCAGCGGCGGTGCACCCTCCTCGCCGTCTTCATCCGCACCGGTGCGTTCATCAACACCGCTGCCGCGCGACGCTGCCCCCGCGTGCCCGTGAAACAGCGACCCGCTGGTGACGGCGGCCTCCCGGTCGCGGCGGGCCACCACGTACGCGTCCGCGGCTGCACGCGCGACCGCGGAGGTTGGCGTGGCGGGCGTGCGTGCTGGCGTAGCTGGTGCAAACACTGGCGGCGGCGGGTCCCACACAAGCGAGATGCCTGCGTCGGTGGTGGCGGGCGCCTCCAGTAGCGGCGACAACGGCGGCGCGGCGTCAGCGCCAGTATGAGCGGTACGGGAAGTAGGAACGCGGCGCGGGGTGGTAGCAGGCGCGGGCGCTGCCACCCAGGTGCCAAAACCACCCTCACCTGGCGCCTCCGCGCTACTTGGCGCCGACGCGTCCAACGCGCGCGCCTTCAAGGTGGTCAGCTTGTGGTGGCCCGCCGCAATGTCGTCCATTTCGGCGGGGGACAGGCCAATGGACGCCACGCTGTCACCATGGTGGTCGCCCACCACGTCACCAAACGAGGCAGTGCGGGCCAGCGTGGGAGAGCCTGCCCCTGCCGCCACGCTCTCAAAGTGCGGCGCCGCGATGCCACGGCTATGACGCGGCGAGCCGACTGGCGGCATTCCGGCAGGTGAGATGGGTGGCAGGTGGCCCCCGCCGCCGCTGCCGCTGCCGCCGCCACTGACCAGCGCACCAGGCCTACGCAGCGCGGCTGCTGCCGCCTCCACTGCCACGCGCTGCTCCATGACCGCCTGGCGGTACTCACTGAGCGCCAGCGCCAGCTTCTTGAACGTGTGCGTCGTGTCCGCCCGGATGACGCGCACAAAGCGGTTAAAGTCCAGGCCGCCGCCCACAACCGGCGCGGTGAGCGACCCGCCGTAGTCGTGGTGCGCCGCTGCCGTCACAAACGCCTCCAGAGCGTCGGCGTCCGCCACGTACGGCAGGTTGTGGTAGTGCATGAAGCGCGTCACGTCGCCGGGGCGCAGCCAGCCGTCGTGGTCCTCATCCATCACCGCAAACGCCTCGTGGTACACGATGCCCTCGCTGGCCGCCATCATGAGCAGGTCGGTGCTGCCGCGCATGCCAAACTTGGTGGCCATGTAGTTGTACGGCGAGGTGACGGGGGACACGATGTCGGAGAGGGATGGCAGGGGGGTGGGGGAGGGCGGCCCCCAGGCGGCGCCACTGGTGCGCCCTGTGGTGTCCAGCACCGCGCTGCCGCTGTATGCCGGCAGCGACGACACGGTGGACACGTCCAAGAACGCGTCTGCCACACTGCGCCCAGCGGGTGGTGGTGCGTATGGGGGTATTACCTGTACCGGTACGCCGTCCCCCTCCGCCTCCTCTGCGTCGATCACCCGCTGTGCCCACGCCGGCAGCGCGGAGGCGGGGGGTGCGGGAGCGGGTGCGGGCGATGCCGGCGCCGCCGGCCGTCGCGCCCCATACCTTGCGTTAGTGGTGCTGGCTCCCCTTCCGCCCCCGCTGCCACCGCCGCTGGTGTTGCTGCCAATGCTGCCGGTAGTTGCTGGCCTCCGGGGTGGTATCCCACTCAAGCGCCCCCTACTACTCCGCCCTGCTGCGAGTGGCGACGGCAATGGAGCTGCAGCGGCAGTGCCACCGCCGCCGCCCCTGCTACTGGCGCTCATGGTTGGTGTGGGCAAGCGGGTGGGGAGCTGCGTGTGGATGCGGCGGTCGTCTGCCGTAGATGCGCTGCCGTAATTGCTGGATCCACGCCGCTGGTGCCGCCGATGATAACGACGATTTCACGCCACTTGCCTCTGCCTCTGATACAACTGTGTCCGCTGTAATGAATGTAAGTATTGGCGCATCTGTTGCTGCCTTGTTGATACAAGCTACGCTGTTGTTGGTGCAGCCGCGTCGCCGGCGTGTGTGTGCGTAACCGGGCGAAACTGTACGACAGACGTAGAAGGGCGGGGGAGGAGATACAACAGCGCGGCGGGTGCGCGCACGCGGCGAATCGTGCGCCAGCAAGTCCTGTGCGCGGCAATGAAAACCCTGCTGGTCCAGCCCATGCAGTTATTGCGCGGCGGCGGGAGCTGGCGGCGGTGGCGTTGCAGGCGGCGTGGAGCTAGCAGCCTAGGGCGAGCGGGCAGAGCCGGACACAAACCGAGTCTGCCGCGGCATTTCCCGGGCAAAGGCCGTCGAGGCAGTGCCACGCGACGCCGAATTCCGCGTGCCTAACATACCGGTAATAGGTTGTTGCCAAGAGCAACAAGCAGCATTTACGGACACCTATCGACCTAGGCGACTTTATCAACGCTGCTGGCGTGCACTCAAACAATATACAATTAATTACCGGTATTAACGACTGTACGACGTGTGTCGGAAGGGCGATACCGTACCGATACCTGCTATCCGCATTACGGTGCCAGTACCTTCTACCACCACGGTTGCATGCATTCTGCGCCACTAACGAAATTACTTGTGCATCCACCGCCGTCGTGGCGCTCGTATTTCTGCTGGGGGACAGCGCTGCAACTTGCCAGGCTGTAGCCTGTAAGTGCTGCGGCGACCGGTTCCGGTACCAGTATTGTGAACGAGGGCGCAGCTGCATGATCATCATTGATCATTGATCTCTGGCAGCAGCTACGCAGCGGCGTGCCGCAGCAATGATAATTCTGATTCTGATTCTGATTCTGCTGGAACGGACAAGTTGACGTCACAACGGGGTGGCAATCGATTGCTGCCGACGACACTGCGCCACCGCTGCTGCCGAGCAGCCGGCCAAAGATCTCCACTCTGAGCAATTCGATGCGCAGGCTGCAGCCAGCTGAGCACGACGGCGGGCCGGCACCACTGCAATTCGGAGCCACAAAGGAAGCCACGACCCACGCTAGCGTCTACATGACGCCCGATTGCAGACGACGGTGCCAATATTTCATTGATTTCCAGCAGCAAAGGTACCAACCCGTCGGAAGAGAGTACCGGTGGTGACTACAAGCTATCGGTGCTGGTTCTTGTGGTACGTGCAACTTGTGCACACGTGTCACGAGCGACGAGAACGCCGTGGCGACCACAGTCGTGGCCACCTACCTTCCGCCTTAATAATGATACCCTGGCGTCGCTGTGCCCATTTCAGCATACATGTTCACCGTGCGTCATAGTACCGGAAACTCCGGTACCAAATAGGTTTTCGATAGACCGCCATCGGTGTAGATAGTGACAGCTGCGCTGCCGCCTTCCAGCGTTGTCCTTGCTGCCGCAATACAGTGTTGTACTGTGCGGCGATGGCTGCGGCTGCGCAGCGCGCCGCCCCCCAATGGTGTAAATACGGCGCGGCAATGGCGTGGTGGTGGTGGCACCGCAGGCGGAGGCAAACTGGCAGCAGCAGCAGTGCGCCACCTGGCAGCAGCAGTACGGCACGACGGCATGGCGGCGTCTGCGCAGCGGGGTGGCACGGAGTGCGCCGCCTCCTGCTTGCCGTCGTCGCTGTGATAGCGTCCCTGCTGCCGCACCCGGTGCACGGCCAGACGGTGACATCGCTGTCGGTCGGCAATGCTACTGGTTATAACTTCGTGGCATATAACGAATACGTCTACTACAGCATTATAATCCCAAGCAGGCAGGAGTTTATCGTGACGCTGACCGCCACTTTTGGTGATCCCAATCTTGCTGTTGGCATCGACCCGCCCAGTTCTTGGATAACCAAGAAAGCAGCCACAGCTGTTGGTAGCGATTCGATCACAGTGACGACAGCTGACTCCTTCTTCATCACCGCCCCCATGACCATCTACATTCGGGTTTATGGCTCCTTTGATGCAAACTACTTCCTCCTCGTTTCCTTCAGCACCACGCCTTCTGCAACTGGCACGATAACCCCGACTCGAACACCCACTTCCACGGGCACGGGTACTGGCACGTCCACGGGCACTAGCACGAGGACTCGCACTGGCACGGTCACGCCCACCCCCACCAACACCATGACGGGCACGCGCACACCCACCAACACCGTGTCTGGCACCGGCACACGAACGGTCACACCGAGTCCGACCTCGCTACCCTTGGACGTATATGCCGTGGCGCCAGGCACTGCTCCAAGCACAAGTGACGGTGCGGCAGGGCTTGTTCACTGTCTCTGGCCAGGGCTTTCGGGGGCTCTCTGCTGGGCCGCAGCTGTCTGTGAACCCGCCGGGCGTCAACATAACCATGGTCGTTACCAGCGCCACATTGCTTACACTTACCTGCAACGCAACGGTGTGGTACTGGTCCAACGCCAACCTCACGTTCACGCAGATAGGGAGTACCGGTACCGCGAGGATCACCAAGCCGCTGTTTGGCGGCGCCACAACCCCAGGCGCCATCAGCCTGTCATACGGCGCACCCCTGCCGCTCGCCGGGTACTTGATGGGCACCGCTGGTCCCACCGCTGTGACGCTGGTGACTGGCACCGGGCAGGTGAACGCCACTTGCAGCTTTGTGGCGCCCGCGGGCGTCAACGGCACCACCTGCACGCCGTGGCTGCTGAAAGACGCCATGTTTGACACGCCGCTGACGGTGCGCGTGACGTTCAGCGTGGGTGCGG
>ERZ778022.4712-NODE-4712-length-11569-cov-4.810492_pt1 | contig 11569 bp, 11 predicted proteins | sample MGYA00375752_ERZ778022 | MGnify/ENA primary metagenome ERZ778022 (study PRJEB29350, sample SAMN05389826) | bioreactor metagenome | isolation source: Thiocyanate bioreactor | place: South Africa: University of Cape Town | collected 2014-04-04 ...
AACCGGCCGGTGGACAGCCCGACCAGCATTCCGGCGCGCTCCGAGGCGACGGACATCCCAGGCAATATCGGCATCGACGACACCGAGAAGAACCGCCGCATCGAGCGGATGTTCACGCCGTTCCACGAGCGGATCGAGACCCTGCTCGATGCGCGTGAAAAACAGGGCAGAAAAAGCCGCATCGTCGGCATCCATTCGTTCACGCCGGTGTTTCATGGCGTGCAGCGGCCCTGGCATGTCGGCATCCTCTACGGCCAGTCGAAGGATTATGCCGAGGCGCTGATGACGGAGTTGCGGCGCGACCCGGCACTGGTGGTGGACGGCAACGTGCCCTACATCATCGACCGGCTGGAGGACTACGCCATTCCCGTCCACGGCGAAGACCGCGGCTATCCGGCAGTACTGGTAGAAGTGCGCCAGGACCTCCTGCTGTCGGACGCCGGAGTGCAGGAGTGGACGGATCGTCTGTACGCGGCATTGACGGCCTGAGATTGTTGGGACGGTACTGGCGGAGCGCGCCTCATTCGCTCCCTTGGTCACCTTCTTCCGACCGGGAGAAGGAAAAATCTCAGGCCGGAACGCGCGGCGACAGCGTGCGGCTCTCCTCGCGGCCGAAACCGCGGATCTCCAGCCGGCCGGCATAGACGTCGACGATGGCAAAGGTGTTTTCGTCGGGCGTATCGACCATGCCCTTGAAGGTGACGAAGCCGCAGCCGCCGTGCTCACCGAAATTGCCGGCGTGGTTGTGGCCGCAGAAATAGGCCGGGATGTTGTCGTATTGCTCGATCAGCTCCAGCACGCGGGCAAAATCCCACAGATTGTGCTCGTTCGGCGGATAGATCGGATAATGGTTGAGGATGATCACCGTCTCGCCGGCGGCCTTGGCCGCGCGCAGTGTCACTTCCAGCCAGGCGAACTGCGTGTCGCTCAGCGCGCCGTTCCAGGTCTGGGCGTTGACCGCACCCTCGGCCTTCAGCACCGCCAGGTGGCTGGCGGCCAGCGCCCGGTGGGCATCGCCTTCGCCCGGCGCAAACAGGCTGACCTCGTTGCCGTTCAGCGCGACGAAGCGGTAGGACCCGACCTTGAAATCGTAGTAACTGTCTTCCAGCCCGAGCCGGCCGACCACCGAGTCGAGGCGTTCCGCCGACACGGCAAAATCATGGTTGCCGAGCAGGAAGCGGCTTGGCGCCTTCAGCCGCTCATAGACGGGCAGGATATCGTCGAAGCCTTTGAAGGAACGGTCGATGATGTCGCCGAGCGTGACGACGAAGGCCAGGTCCTCGCCGTTGAAGACGTCGATCGCATCGGATAGTTTTTGGAGACTGTTGGCATAATAGCGGTTCATGCCGACATGCGGGGGTATGGCGGCATATTGCGGATCGGCGACGACGCCGAAGCGAAAAAGGGGCTTGTCTGCGAGGGTCATCAGGCGTGCTTATGGTTGTTGGATAACACGATTGTGACAGAAGAACCCCGCAAACAAAACACCCAGCGCTCTTTCGAACGCCGGGTGCCGCAAGCGGGATGCCGAGCCAGATTACTTGGCAGCAGCTTCGTACATTTCCAGGACGTAGTCCCAGTTGATCAGGCTGTCGACGAAGGCTTCGAGGTACTTCGGACGAGCGTTGCGGTAGTCGATGTAGTAGGAGTGTTCCCAAACGTCGACGCCGAGGATCGGGTCTGCACCGTGAACGAGCGGGTTTTCGCCGTTCGGGGTCTTGGAGATTTCGAGCTTGCCGTTCTTGACGGAAACCCAGGCCCAGCCGGAGCCGAACTGCGTGGTACCGGCAGCAACGAAGTCAGCCTTGAACTTGTCGTAGCCGCCGAGATCGGAATTGAAGGCCGCTTCCAGCTTGCCCGGCAGCTTGTTGCCGCCGCCATCCTTCTTCATCCACTTCCAGAAATGGATGTGGTTGTAGTGTTGGGCGGCATTGTTGAACAGGCCGGCATTGGTGCCGAAGGATTTTTTCACCACCTCTTCGACCGAGAGATCACCGAGGCCTGCTTCCGCGGCGAGCTTGTTGCCGTTGTCGACATAGGCCTTGTGATGCTTGTCGTGGTGATATTCGAGCGTCTCCTTCGACATGAAGGGGGCAAGAGCTTCGTAGTCATACGGCAGCGGCGGAAGTTCGAAAGCCATGGTTTAATCTCCCTTATTGGCAGAGGCCTAACTGAGGTCAGTCGTGCGGGAACATAGGAGCGGACGGGGCATGTGGCAACCGGCGAAATGCCAAAAATCAACACCGTCAAGGAAAATTCAACTCGCCGGGACACTGGCCGGAATCGCAGAAAAACCGCATTGCTGCGCGATCCGCTACGCCCCGTTCCGGCCCTCCGGCCAAGGACATGATAAAGGACGCCCCTGATGAGAACCACCCTTGCCCTTAGCCTTTTCATGGCTGCCGCAGCCGGCGCCGCCCATGCCTCGTCGGACGATGCCTGGGCCGAATTCGCAGCCGATGTGAAAGCCAAATGCATCGAGGCGGCGAAGCCGTCGTTCAAGACCGGCAAGGTCGCGGTCGATCCTTTCGGCAGCGAAAGCTTCGGCCTTGCGGTGGTGAGCGGCGAACTGAAGTCGACCAAGGGCCAGCAGGCCGCCGTCATCTGCGTCTACGACAAGAAGACGAAGAAGGTCGAGATCGGCAGCGAACTCGGCAGCGACGTCATCAAGGTGACGGTGCCGAAGAAGAAATGAGGCGCGCCCGGCGGGGGCCGGCGCGCCCCTGCCCGCTTATTCCTCGTTGCCGCTGCGGCCGTAGGCCCATTCCATGTAGAGGTCGAGCGCCTTGCGGGTGATCGGGCCTTCCTGGTAGCTGCTGCTGTCGATCTGGGTGACCGGCGCGACCTTGGAGTAGTTGCCGGTCATGAATACTTCGTCGGCGCCGAGGAAATCGTCGACCGTCAACGTCGCCTCATGCACCTCGAAACCGGCCTGCTTCAACAGCCCGATGATGCGGGCGCGGGTGATGCCGGCGAGGAAGGTATAGTTGATCGCCGGCGTGTAGACGGCGCCGTCCTTGACCATGAAGACGTTGGAGGTGGCGGTTTCGGCGACGTTGCCGTTCATGTCGCGCACCAGCGCGTTGTCGAAGCCGCGGCCGACGGCTTCCGTCAGCATGCGGCCGTTGTTGGGGTAGAGGCTGCCGGTCTTGGCCGTGGTCATGGCGCTTTCCGGCGTCGGGCGGCGGAAGGGCGATACGGTGAGGCGGCTCGGCTTGGCGGTGTTCATCGGCGCCTCGAACAGGCACAAGGCGAAACGCGTCGAATCCGGATCGGGCGCGACGACGCCGTAGCGGCCATGCTCGGCCCAATACATCGGCTTGATGTAGATCGCCGTCTTGCCGTCGAACTTCGAAACGCCTTCCCAGGCGAGCTTTTCGATCTCTTCCGCCGTCTTGACCGGGTTCATGCCCATGGCCACCGCCGAGCGGTTGATGCGCTGGCAATGCAGGTCGAGATCCGGCGCGATGCCGTCGAACCAGCGGCCGCCGTCGAACACCGTCGAACCCAGCCACATGGCATGCGAGGTCGGCCCGATCAGCGGCGGGTTGCCGGCGAGCCCTTCGCCATCGACATAGGTCCAGGTGGGCGTGGGGGCAGCGGAGTTGACGGACATTGTGCTCTCCTTTGTTCTGGTCCGTTATCAACGCCCGCCGATGAGCCCGGTCAAGACAAAAAAGCAGCGCGCCGCCACTTGGCAACAAACTGTCCGAAAAACCGATACGCCGGCAGGAATTTTGCGTGAAAACAAACGCTTGCCGAATAGGTGCATCACAAATATTCATGGATGAACGGCTTTTGGCGATGCCTGCGCCATGCCATCATCCGGCGGAAGAGAAGAGGATTGCCCGATGAAAGCCATGTATTTCGAACGCTTCGGCGAAACGCCCGAGATCCGCACCCTGCCCGACCCGACGCCGTCCGAGGGCGGCGTAGTCATCAAGGTCGAGGCGACCGGGCTCTGCCGCAGCGACTGGCACGGCTGGATCGGCCACGACGCCGACATCGTGCTGCCGCATGTGCCGGGCCATGAGTTCGCCGGCACCGTCTCGGCGGTCGGCAAGGGCGTGATGCGCTTCAAGATCGGCGACCGGGTGACGGTGCCCTTCGTCTCCGGCTGCGGCCATTGCAGCGAATGCCACTCCGGCAACCAGCAGGTCTGCCCCAACCAGTTCCAGCCGGGCTTCACCCACTGGGGCTCGTTTGCCGAATATGTGGCGATCCCCTATGCCGACCTGAACCTCGTCCACCTGCCCGACAACCTCGATTACGCCACGGCAGCAAGCCTCGGCTGCCGTTTCGTCACCTCCTTCCGCGCCGTCGTCGACCAGGGCCGCACCAAGCCCGGCGAATGGGTGGCGGTGCATGGCTGCGGCGGCATTGGCCTGTCGGCAATCATGATCGCCACGGCGCAGGGCGCCAATGTCATCGCCATCGACATCACCGAGGAAAAGCTCGCCTTCGCCCGTTCGCTCGGCGCGGTTGCAACCATCCATGCGGGAGCGACGGCCAATGTCGCCGAGGCGGTGAAGGAGATCACCAAGGGCGGCGCGCATGTCTCCATCGACGCACTCGGCCATACCGCCACCTGCGTCAACTCGATCCGCAACCTGCGCCGCCGCGGCCGGCATATCCAGGTGGGGCTGATGCTCGCCGACCATGCGGCGCCGGCCATCCCGATGGGCGAGGTGCTGGCCTACGAACTGGAGATCTACGGCAGCCACGGCATGCAGGCCTGGCGCTACGACGCGCTGATGGACATGCTGGAAACCGGCAAGCTCGCACCGCAAAAGCTGGTCGGCCGCCATGTGAGCCTGGACGAGGCCGTGCCGGCGCTGATGGCGATGGATACCGCCACCGATATCGTCATCACCCGCTTCTGAGGCAAGAACCATGAGCCAGGCCGCCTATGTCTTCGATGCCTACGGTACGCTGTTCGACGTGCATGCGGCGGTGCGCCGCCATGCCGAGCGGGCCGGACCGGATTACCAGCTGTTTTCCGAGATCTGGCGGGCCAAGCAGCTGGAATATTCCTGGGTGCGCTCGCTGATGGGCGCTTATGCCGACTTCTGGGCGCTGACGGAACAGGCGCTCGACTACAGTTTTGCGCGGGTGAAAAGCGTCGATCCGTCGTTGCGGACCGACCTGCTCGATGCCTACCGGACGCTGGATTGTTATCCGGAGGTTCCCGCGGTGCTGAAGGCATTGAAGGCGCGCGGCGCCCGCGTCGCCATCCTCTCCAACGGCTCGCCGGGAATGCTTTCCGCCGCCGTCGCCAATTCGGCCTTGGAGACCGTCATCGACGACATCTTTTCCGTCGATGCCGTGAAAATCTTCAAGACGGCGCCGGCCGTCTACGAACTGGTGACGACCGCCTATCGGCTCTATCCGCAGGCGGTGTCCTTTCAGTCGTCGAACCGCTGGGACGTGGCCGGTGCAACCAGATTTGGTTTCCGCACCGTCTGGATCAACCGCAACAATCTGCCGGATGAATATGGCGATTACGGACCGTCCCTGATATTGCCGTCGCTCGAAGCCTTGTAACGGGAAGCGAAGAGGACGGCATGGCCTGGTCGGCATCGCAATATCTGAAATTCGAGGAAGAACGCACCCAGCCGGCACGCGACCTGCTGGCGGAAATCCGGCACGACGCGGTCACCACCGCCGTCGATCTCGGCTGCGGCCCCGGCAATTCCACCGAACTGCTGGCCGAGCGTTTTCCCGGTGCCGCGATCCGCGGCGTCGACAGCGACGCCGACATGCTGGAGGCCGCCCGCAAGCGCCTGCCGGCCCTGAGTTTCGAGCAGGCCGACATCGCCGCGTGGAGCCCGGCCCAACCCGTCGATGTGCTGTTCGCCAATGCCGTGCTGCAATGGCTGCCGGATCATCTCGACGTCATGGACCGGCTCATCGACCACCTGACGCCGGGCGGCGTGCTGGCGGTGCAGATGCCGGACAACCTCGCCGAACCGTCGCACAAGGCGATGGAGGCGACGCTGCACGACGGCCCCTGGGCGGCCGAATTCGAGGGCCGCAGCCTGCGCCGGCCGAGCCTGCCGCAGCCGATCGCCTATTACGAACGCCTGTCGCCGAAGCTGGCCGGGCTGAATCTCTGGCACACCGTCTACCGCCATCCGATGGACGATGCGGCGGCGATCGTCGAATGGGTGAAGGCGACGGGCCTGCGCCCCTATCTCGACGCGGTGGGAGACACATATCGCGAAAAATTCCTCGCCGCCTACCAGGCCCGCATCGCCGACGCCTATCCACCGCAGGAAGACGGGAAATGCCTGTTGCTGTTTCCACGGTTCTTCCTGGTGGCGGTGAAGAAGTAGGGGATCGGGAACACAAAAGCCCCAGCTATGAGCCGGGGCTAAGTGCAGTCACGATGGATTTATTGGATATAGTTCAGACGTAGAAAATGCCGTCCGCGATGGCGCCGGAAACGCCGACGATGTTTTCGGCACTCTCCGAGAACCCTGCCAACACGTCGGCGCGCGTCTGGCCGGCCGCAAGCTGCCCCGTCCAGTAGTCGATACCGGCTGCCTCGCCTGCACGACCGAGGACGTTTTCGTAAAGTTTGGAGACAAAGCTCTGATCCGAAGCGTTGGCGCCGTAGACGGCGGCAAATTCGGATGAACCGACGAAACCGGACGCCACCTCGATCAACGATGTGCCCTTGTCCATCGACTTGATCCAATAGGATAGGCCGGCAGTGTCCGGCGTGCGGTCGAAAGCTGCCTGATAGATACGATAGGCCTGGCCGGCGATGCCGTCCGTGTCGAAGGCAAGGGTGCCATTCGCGGGATCCAGGCCTTCCTCATTGTCCGACAGGAAGCCGATGCGCTCCACATTGACCGTCTCGGTGTGGATGCCCTGCGCCTCGTTGGATACGACAAAACCATTGGCGGTCTTCGTGATCGTATACTGGTCTCGTGTTCCCGTCAGGTACAGGGTATCCGTGCCATCACGTCCATCGAAGTAGTTCTTGCCTGCGCCGAGATCCGCAATATCGTTGCGGGACGAACCAAAGACCGTGTCATCCGTGCTGCCGGTGCCGACACCCTTGATGTTCTGGAAGAGCCCGGCGATATCCTTCGGAGCGGCGGGATCATAGTTCTGCGGCAGCGCGCCGTACGGATTCATTCTTGGCGCGACGAAGCTGGATGTCGCGACACCGCTTTCCATGTCGAACTTCAACCAGCCGCTCTCGGCCTCAATATCGAGGATCGTCTCGGTGCCGCCGATGATGCTCATCTGCGTGCCCGTGAGCCGCAGAAACGAGACGCCGACGGTCTGCGACAGGTCGACCTTGCTGGCATTCGTCGACATTTCGAAAGGGCGCGCGCCAATGACGCCATGCAGGGTGATGTCGGTGACGGAGTACATGTCGAACTGCTCCGGCATGTAGGCGACGTTGCCGATGAACTTGTCGCCGTGCGCTTCCGTTCCACCGGAAATTGCAAAATAGCCGACGGGCTTGTTCAAAATATAGACGTCAATATCCGAGGTGCCGGTGTTGGTGCCGCTATGTACTTCAAAAGTCGCCATTTTTTCCTCACTGCTTGCAATGATGGAAGGATTAGGCGACCAGATGCTTATACCGTTTTAAGACAATCGTTCCAATTTGATATATACGTCGGAAAATCATTGAAGCTTATAGAGCTTACGGTTCCCGAACGCGTTCACAAGCCAATTCGCAAGCTACGGCAAAGAGATAGGCCGGTGCCTTCGCACCAGCCCACCTCTGTCTCTCCCAATCAGACGAACTGGCTCAGCCCCGGAACCGAGGACACAACCTGATCGACCACATCGTCGCCGGCATATTGCTTGGCGGCGGCGATCGTCTCGCGGGCGAGCGCCGTGATCTCGCCCATGCCGAGACCTTCGCTCATCAACTGCTGGCCGAGGCCCATGACGCCGCCGCCGCCGCCGAGAGCGCTCATGACCGAGCCGAGCAGGCCGCCGCCGCCCGCAGATTCGCCGTTGAAGCGGGCGACGAGATCGGGGCCGCCGGGGATGGCCTCGATCATCCGCGCCACGGCGCCGTCGTCGGCCTCGCGCTGCAGGAAGCCGAGCATCATGCCGAGGGCCTTTTCCGCCAGCGCAGGCTCGATGCCGATCTTGTCGGCGATCTGGGTGACGAGTTCATTCATGGGCTTCTCTCCTTTGTGATCGCGGCCAGCGCGGTATCGATGGGACGGGCGGGGCATTACCATCCGCCCTGCTGCGGCTACCCTGCGGAACCGCCAGAATCAGGGTCGGCGGATGGTTGTCCGCGTCCGATGCTATCCTTATAACAGGATGAAGATGATTCAATGAAAAGCTGCGGCCGCGCCATCGCCGCCCGCCCAAGGGAGTGAATGTTTGATGTTGCAGGACGGAAAGCTTTTCATCGGTGCCAGCCGCAATCCGGATGACAGCATCAACAGGCCGGAATATCTCGACCTGAAATTCGGCAATCGTCACGGCCTGATCACCGGCGCCACCGGCACCGGCAAGACGGTGACGCTGCAGATCCTGGCGGAGGCCTTTTCCGATGCCGGCGTGCCGGTGTTCTGCTCCGACATCAAGGGCGACCTCTCCGGCATCGCCGCCATGGGGGAGCCCAAGGACTTCCTCTTGAAGCGCGCCGAACAGATCGGCCTTTCGCCTTACGATTTCCAGGAGTTCCCGGTGATTTTCTGGGATCTCTACGGCGAAAAGGGCCATCGGGTGCGCGCCACCATAGCCGAGATGGGGCCGCTTTTGCTCGCCCGGCTGATGAACGCCACCGAGGCGCAGGAAGGCGTGCTCAACATCGCCTTCAAGATCGCCGACGAGGGCGGCTTGCCGCTGCTCGACCTGAAAGACCTGCAGGCGATGCTCAACTACATGGGCGAGCATGCGAGCGAGATTTCCAACCAGTTCGGTTTCGTGTCGAAATCCTCGGTCGGTTCGCTGCAGCGCGGGCTGCTGGTGCTGGAGCAGCAGGGGGCGGAACATTTCTTCGGCGAGCCGGCGCTGAAGATCAGCGACATCATGCGCGTCACCAATGACGGTCGCGGCGCCATCTCGGTGCTTGCCGCCGACAAGCTGATGATGAACCCGCGGCTCTACGCCACCTTCCTGCTCTGGCTCCTGTCGGAACTGTTCGAGGAACTGCCCGAGGTCGGCGACCTCGACAAGCCGAAACTGGTGTTCTTCTTCGACGAGGCCCACCTCCTCTTCGCCGATGCGCCGAAAGTGCTGATCGAGCGCGTCGAGCAGGTGGTGCGGTTGATCCGCTCCAAGGGCGTCGGTGTCTATTTCGTCACGCAAAACCCGCTCGACGTGCCGGAAACCGTGCTCGCCCAGCTCGGCAACCGGGTGCAGCATGCGCTGCGCGCTTATACGCCGCGCGAGCAGAAGGCGGTGAAGACCGCCGCCGACACCTTCCGCCCCAACCCGGCCTTCGATTGCGCCACCGTCATCACCACGCTCGGCACCGGCGAGGCGCTGGTCTCGACGCTGGAGGGCAAGGGCGCCCCATCGATGGTGGAACGCACGCTGATCCGCCCGCCGGCCTCGCGCCTCGGACCGGTGACGGACGAGGAGCGCAAGAAGGTGATCGCCGTCAGCCCGGTCGCCGAGATGTACGACGAGGATTTCGACCGCGAATCGGCCTATGAAATTCTGGCCGCCCGTGCAAAACAGGCTGCGGACCAGGAGGCTGCAAAACGCCAGCCGGAAGAAAAGCAGCAGCAAGGCGAAGACGACAGCGCCGCCGGCCGCTGGACCCTGCCCGGCTTCGGAAACGACCGCAACGACGATGCCGGCCCGGCGCCCCGCAAGCGCACCTCCGGTTACCAGCGCGAGACGGTGGTCGAAGCGGCGATGAAGAGTGTTGCGCGCACCGTTGCGAGCCAGGTCGGCCGGGCGCTGGTGCGCGGGATTCTGGGCAGCCTGCGGCGGTGACTTGGAAGACTGGGACGACGGCACCTCCCCTTCTTCCCCGTGGGGAGAAGGTGGCCCGAAGGGTCGGATGAGGGGTGCCACAAGGGAAAGTCTTGCCGTATATCGCCCCCTCATCCGCCTGCCGGCACCTTCTCCCCGGCGGGGAGAAGGAGGTTAAGGCACACTCTCATTCCACATGTGATCACCCTGTCGATTGCTGGCAAGCCGGATAGAGGATCTGCTCCCAACGACTACTCCGCCGCCTGCGGCCAGCGCACCAGCGCCGCCTGGCCGGCATCCGTCAGGCCGTAGACGCCGCGGTCGATGCGTTCGAACCAGCCGTAGACGTTGCCGAGCAGGATCTTGGCCGCATCCGGCGCCCGCGGGCGGATGTCGCGCGGGCGTAGCGGCCCGGCGGCAAGGGCCGCGGCGCAGGCGAGCGCCTGCTGGCGGTAGGCGGTCATCACCGGCGCCTTGCTGCCGCCGCCGAGCATCGGGTCGCCACGGCGCTTGCGGTGCTCGGCAACGAGGCGGGAGCGGCGTTTGGTGTTGGTGCGCGGCATCGGTGAAATCGAGCTGACGATGATGCTGACCTCGCCGCCATCCGAGACACCGAGCATGCCGATGCCGAGCCGGCGGCAGAGATCGCGGAACCTTCGGTCGGCCTCGCGGCCCCTGCCCTTGCCCGAAACGCGGGCGGCGATCCAGATTTCGTCGGCGGCGGCAGCACGATCGACGGCCTGCAGGATCAACTCCAGGTTAAAGCTCAGCTTCAGCTCGCAGACCACCACGACCGGCGGCTCGCCCTCGCTCAGGCCGACGAGATCACAACTGCCCACCTCGCCCTTGACGGTGTAACCGGCGGTTTCGAGGAAGGTTTTGACAGGGAGGTAAAGGGACGTTTCCATGGCGGCCGGCGGCTGAGAATCATTGCCGCCAACCTAGCATGGCGCGGGCCGGCACGGGTTAACGAGGGTCGATGACGGTCGAGGCGATCTCCTCTTCCACCCCAGCGGGGAGAAGATGCCCGCGGGGCAGATAAGGGGGTTCTTGCCGCAGACTCGGAGCCAGCCGCCCCTCATCCGCCTGCCGGCCCCTTCTCCCCGCCGGGGAGAAGGGGGAAAGCCGCCCATAGGCGCTAACTTAAGGGATGGACACAAGGAATCGTGATGTGATTCCTCGTGCAGATGCGAACGATTGATTCCATTGATCCCGATTGGCAAAACCTGATCTCGAAGCTTTCGAGGATCATTGATCTGGACACGACAGCGCGGGGTAGCGGGGCGCTTTTACGCCGCCGTATCGTGCAGGATGGCGCGACCTTGTTGCGTCTGGCTCTCGCTTACGGGCCTGGCGGCATGAGCCTGCGCTCGGCGGCGGCGTGGGCAGGTTTGAACGATGTTGCCAACCTTTCCGATGTCGCCTTGCTGAAGCGCTTGCGCGGCTCGGCAGACTGGCTTGGCGACATCGCAGGCGCGCTTCTGGCCGATGCTTCGAAGGCAGTGCCCTCTACCGGCAGTCGGCGTCTTCGCATCGCGGATGGCAGTTCGATTTCCCAGCCAGGCAGCGCCGGCACGGATTTTCGGTTGCATGCGACCTATGAGCCGGCGCTTTCCCGCTTCACCCATCTGGAGATCACCGACGCCCACGGCGG
>ERZ778022.4714-NODE-4714-length-11566-cov-3.956216_pt1 | contig 11566 bp, 8 predicted proteins | sample MGYA00375752_ERZ778022 | MGnify/ENA primary metagenome ERZ778022 (study PRJEB29350, sample SAMN05389826) | bioreactor metagenome | isolation source: Thiocyanate bioreactor | place: South Africa: University of Cape Town | collected 2014-04-04 ...
GGCCGCCCTCGTAGAGCGCCTCCTCGCCGTAGCGGGCGATGAGCTGGCGGCGCACCTCCTCAGTGAAATATTCGCCGGCGAACAGGTAGGTGCCGCCCCGTCTAGGCGTCACGCCGAGCGGGCTGGCCTTGGCCTTCTGGGCCTCATCCGCCGAGATGTAGCCGTTCTCGTGCATCTGGTCGATCACCCAGTTGCGGCGCTCGATCGCACGGTCGGTGTGGCGGAACGGATGATAGTTGGACGGGCCCTTCGGCAGCGCCGCGAGATAGGCTGCCTCGGCCACCGTCAGCTCGTTGACCGACTTGTCGAAATAGGTGAGCGCCGCCGCGGCGATGCCGAAGGCGCCCTGCCCAGCATAGACGAAGCCGAAATAGATCTCGTTGAGGTAGAGCTCGAGGATACGGTCCTTGGAATAGGCGTGCTCGATGCGGAACGAGAGCAGCATTTCCCGCACCTTGCGCTCGACCGTCTGGTCCGAGCTGAGCAGGAAGTTCTTCGCGACCTGCTGGGTGATGGTCGAGGCGCCCTGCATGCTGCCGGTCGTGACGTTGTTCACGACGGCGCGGCCGAGGCCGATCACGTCGATGCCGGGGTGGCTGTAGAAATTCTTGTCCTCGGCCGAGAGGAAGGCGGCCTTGACGCGGTCCGGTACGGCCTGGATCGGGATGTAGAGGCGCCGCTCGCGCGCGAACTCGGCCATCAGCGCGCCGTCGGAGGCGTGCACGCGCGTCGTCACCGGCGGCTCGTACTTGGCCAGCACCTCGTAATCGGGCAGGTCCTTGGCGACCTCGCCGATGTAGAGGGCGACGCCCGCCGCCACCACGAGCGCCAGCATCACGCCGATGCCGAAGAAATATCCCAGAAGCCTTATCATGCCCACTCCAGTGCACGGACGGGACGTGGCCTTCCTTTGGGGCCTTCCAGGGATGGCGGATGCCGCATTCCGATCCGGGTCGCCCCCTACCTCACGCGCGGTTGTGGGCAAATTGCGGCAGGGCCGCGAATAAGTTCGATATGCGCCCGAGCTGTTGTCTCGGTGCAACGATTCGGAGCGGCCCGCAAGGGCCGGCGCCGGCGTTTCACTTGCCGCTGCCGAGCCTCGCGCCGGCAAACGTCTCGATGGCGGCGGCGACGTCGCCCACCGCCTTGGCCCGCCAGGCCTCGTCCTTCAGCAGCGTCTCGTCCTGCGCGTTCGACAGGTAGCCGAGCTCGACCAGCACCGAGGGCACGTCCGGCGCCTTGAGCACGCGGAAGCCGGCATGGCGGTGCGGGTTCTTGATCAGCTCCATGCTGTTGGAGAGCGCGTCCACCAGGGTGCGCGCGAAGCGGATCGAGAAGGTATGCGTCTCGCGGCGCACGAGATCCATCAGGATGTCGGAGACCTCGTGGTTGGCGTCCTCGATCGACATGCCGGCAAGCTCGTCGGAGAGGTTCTCGCGGGCCGCGACAGCCGCCGATTCGGCGTCCGACGCCTGGTCCGACACGGTGTAGACCGTGGCGCCGCGGATCGCGGGATAGCGGATCGTGTCGGCATGGATCGAGATGAACAGGTTCGCCCCGTACTGGCGCGCGACCCTGACCCGCTCGTCGAGGCGCAGGAATACGTCGTTGTCGCGCGTCAGGTGGACGACGAAGCGGCCGCCCTGCTCGAGCCGCGCCTTCAGCTCCCTGGCGAAAGACAGCGTGACGGTCTTCTCCAGCGTGCCGCTGACGCCCTCGGCGCCGCTGTCGATGCCGCCATGGCCGGGATCGATGACGATGGTGAAGGGTTTCGGTGCCTCGGCCGCGCCGGAATGGACGACCCGGTCGCCCTTCGGCGTCGACTGGGTGGAGCCGGTGGTGGCCATCTGGTCGGCGAGCGCGGCTTGGAAGGCCTTCTCGGTCGAGGCGACGAGGTCGACGATCATCCTGTAGCCCGGCGAGGCCTCGTTGGCCTGCACGTCGACCCCCTCGACGAGGAACGGTCCCTTCGAGGCGATGACGATCCGCGAGTCCGAATCGTCGAGCTTGCCGTAGTGGACGCCGCTCACCAGCCCGCGCGGGGTGGCCTCGGCGGGGTCGATCGCCAGCCGCGTGCCGGGCAGGTCGATCACCAGCCGGTGCGGGGCGCGGAGCTGGAACCAGCGCGGCTGCGGCTCGCCGTCGAGCTGGAGCACGAGGCGGACGCGGCTGGCGTCGCCGGCCATCTTGTAGTCGTAGGCCTTGATGGGCTTGGCGGCCTCGGCCGCGGCGAGCGGGCCCGCGAGCGCCAGCAGGGCGAGGAGGAACGCGACGGCCCGCGCGGCGAAGGGTTGCGTGGTCCACGCCCCGCCCGCCCCTGCGGCTGCCTTCGCGTCGCGCGCCCGCATGTTGCCGACCGATCTCCTCGCGCGCCCTGTCCGGGCCAAATCCATCCCGCCTGCGTAGCCCGGTATGGTTAATCAAATGTTTCGGAGGCCGGGTGCCCTTTTGCCTCCGTCGCGCGGGGGGTTGCCATGCGTTGCGTCAAATCATAAAAGCGACGCCGGGTCACGGCAATGTCCGCAAGCTGCCCGGCGTGTCGATTCGATTGCGACGTCAACGCGAACGATACTTCAGAGAGCACGGAAATTCTCCGGCGGATTGTGCGATCCGACAGATTTCTTCAAGGCATTCCCCATTCCGTGGAGGCCTTGGCGTAGGAAATGCGGCCGGGATCTGCGGTCCCGCGCCGGTTCGCGAAGAGCGAAATAGCTGGCCCGCCCTGCGGGTCGAAGGTTGGAGAATGGTTCCGCAAGGACACGCGATGCCCCAACGCGAATTGCTGGCAAGGACCGGATCGACGCGCGCCATGATGGCCGCTTCCGGACCTGTCGGCGCGGCGGGCGGCGCTCCTGCGGACCGCAGATTATCCGGCAGACAAGGATGCAAGCTTTCGGCGCGTGGCCCCCGTTGGTCCGCGTCGGCCCTTCCTGCTGCCGGGGAGACAAAGAATAATGCCGAACAAAATGCTTATCGACGCCTCCCACCCGGAGGAAACGCGGGTCGTCGTCGTCCGCGGTAGCCGCATCGAGGAATTCGACTTCGAGTCCCAGGACAAGAAGCAGCTCAAGGGAAACATCTACCTAGCCCGCGTGACGCGGGTGGAGCCCAGCCTCCAGGCAGCCTTCGTCGAATATGGCGGGAACCGTCACGGCTTCCTCGCCTTCAGTGAAATCCATCCCGACTACTACCAGATCCCGGTCGCCGACCGGCAGGCGCTGCTGCGTGCCGAGGCCGAAGCGGCGGAAGCCGAGGACGAGGAGGAAGAAGAGGAGCGCCGCGGCGGCCGCCGGCGGCGTCGCGGCCGCAATCGCGGCGGCGACAGGCACCAGTCCCGCGCCTCCGGCGAGGAAGCCGGCGACGACGAGGCGTCCTCCGAGGCCTCGTCCGACGACGCTTCCCATGATGCGCATGGCGGGGACGGCGAGCACGCCGAGGCGTTCCACGAGGACGAGGCGGCCGGCGAGGCCGACGACCATGCGTCCGACGATCATTCCTCCGACGACCACGCCGGGGACGAGGCCAGCTCATCGATGGCCCACGAGGCGGGCGGCGACGTCGTGTCCGAGCCGCTGCCGGTCAACGGCGATCTCGAGGAGGTCAACGGCTCGGGCAGCGAGCCGCACGACGTCGAATCGGTCGGCGCCGACGACGCCGTCGAGGAGGTCCGCACCCGGCGCCGCGCGCCGCGGCGCCAGTACAAGATCCAGGAAGTCATCAAGCGGCGGCAGATCCTGCTCGTGCAGGTGGTCAAGGAGGAGCGCGGCAACAAGGGCGCGGCGCTCACCACCTACCTGTCGCTCGCCGGCCGCTACTCGGTGCTGATGCCCAACACCGCCCGCGGCGGCGGCATCTCGCGCAAGATCACCAACGCGACCGACCGCAAGCGCCTCAAGGAAGTCGTCGCGGACCTCGAAGTGCCGCAGGGCATGGGCGTCATCCTGCGCACGGCCGGCGAAAGCCGAACCAAGGCAGAGATCAAGCGCGACTACGAGTATCTGATGCGGCTGTGGGAGAACGTCCGCAGCCTGACGCTGCAGTCGACGGCGCCAGCCCTCGTCTACGAGGAAGGCTCGCTGATCAAGCGATCGGTGCGCGACCTCTACAACAAGGACATCGACGAGATCCAGGTCGCCGGCGACGACGGCTACCGCGAGGCCAAGGACTTCATGCGCATGCTGATGCCCAGCCATGCGAAGGTGGTCCAACCCTACAAGGACAACGTCCCGCTGTTCGTCCGCTACGGCGTCGAATCGCAGCTCGACAAGATGCTGCAGCCGCAGGTGACGCTGAAGTCGGGCGGCTACCTCATCATCAACCAGACCGAGGCGCTGGTCGCCATCGACGTCAATTCGGGCCGCTCGACGCGCGAGCACTCGATCGAGGACACCGCGCTCCAGACGAATCTGGAGGCAGCCGAGGAGGTCGCCCGGCAGCTCCGCCTGCGCGACATGGCCGGCCTCATCGTCATCGACTTCATCGACATGGAGGAGAACCGGAACAACCGGTCGGTCGAGAAGCGGCTCAAGGACCATCTCAAGAACGACCGCGCCCGCATCCAGGTCGGCCGCATCTCGCATTTCGGCCTGCTCGAGATGAGCCGCCAGCGCATCCGCGCCTCGGTGCTGGAATCGACGATGCAGCCCTGCCCGCATTGTGGCGGCACGGGCCATGTCCGCTCCGAATCCTCCGTCGCGCTGCTGGTGCTGCGCGCCATCGAGGAATTCCTGCTCAAGGACAGCCGGTTCCACATCACGGTGCGGACGCCGGCCTCGACCGCGCTCTACGTGCTCAACCACAAGCGCAGCAACCTCGCCGACCTCAAGCGGCGCTTCGGCCTGACGATCACCATCGAGGTCGACGAGAACGTCGGCGCCACGCACTACGCGATCTCCAAGGCCGCCGTTGTCGAGCGGCCGGCGAATGCGCCCGCAGCCCCCGTCATCGAGCCGCCGGCGCTGGAGCCGGAGGACGACGAGGACGAGGTCGTCGCGGAGGCCGAGGACGAGGACGAGGAGACCGCGCCCCGCAGCGCAGCCGAGGACGCCGGTCGCTCCGAGCAGCATGGCGACCAGCCGCGCAAGCGGCGGCGTCGCCGGCGGCGGCGCGGCCGCGACCGGGATCGCGAGGACGGCCAGCACGGCCATACCGAGACCCCCGCGGCCCATGCCGGCGACGGCGAGGACGCGCATGAGGACGAGGGCGAAGCCGTCGAGGGCGACGACGAGGCCGGCGAGCAGGATGCGGCCGCATCCGCATCGCAGGCGGACGCCGACGCCCAGGGCAAGCGGCGCCGGCGCGGCAAGCGCGGCGGACGCCGCAATCGTCGCGACGAGGCCGAGGGCGAGGGTTTCGCCGAGGCCGGCGAAACCGAAGCCTTCGACCACGAGCCCGCGGCCGTGCAGGCGCTGGACGTCCAAGTGACGGCGGAAGCCTCAGTGCTCGGCGCGGATGCCGAGCCGGAGGCCGTCGAGGCCCAGCCTGCGCCGGTGGCGGAAGAGCCGGCCGCGCCTGCGGCCAAGCCTGCCCGCCGCTCGCGCAAGAAGGCCGAGCCAGCGGCCGAGACCGGCGAGGCGGCTGCGGAAGCCGCACCCAAGCCCGCCCGCCGCTCGCGCAAGAAGACGGAACCTGCGGCCGAGACCGGCGAGGTCGGCGCCGAGCCGGCAGCGCCGGAGCCCGTCGCGCAGGCGCCGGAACCCGCTCCGGAGCCGGCGCGCAAGGCCGCCCCGGCCGAGCCCGTCGTCACGGTCTCGGGCGCCGAGGCGCAGCCGGACGAACAGGCGACCGACAAGCCGCGCAAGGCCGGCTGGTGGCAGCGGAAGAGCTTCTTCTGAGGCTCCAGGCTCAGGCGGCCAGCAGGTCGCCTATGAGGGCGCGTTCGATGGACACGCCCTCCCACTCCCCCGGCGCGGGGCTGTCGAAGATCAGCGTGTAGGGGCCGGCATAGCCGGCCCTTTCAGCTACTTCCACGCAGCGCGCATAGTCGCGCGCGTCGATCCTGCCGCCCTCGAAGCTCGCCTTGGCGTGGCAGATCGAGGCCCGTCCGAAGATGCGCGCCAGCGCGTCGTACTTGCCCGCCCCGCTCCAGTTGCCGAAATCGCCGTTCAGGCCGATACGCCCCTGCGTGGCGTCGAGCAGCCAGTCGACATGTTCGGGCGTCGACAGCAGGTCGAACCAGTTTTCGGTCACCAGCCTGACGGCCGAGCCGGCATGGCGCCGGGCGAGTTCGTTCAGGCCGCGGGCGGACAGCTCCAGAGCCTCGTGCGTGGGCTTCTGCTTGCCGGCGATGATGCGGGCGTGTTCGGCGCCGAGCTCCTCGGCAACGCCGATCCAGCCGTCGATCCAGTCCGTATCGCGCGCGGCCGTGCGGGGATCGCTCAGATCGCCCGCCTCGATCAGCAGCGTCTGCATCGTCACGCCGGCTTCAGCCAGCGCGGAGCGCAGCTCGGAAAGGTAAGCTCCCTCGCGGCTCGGCAGGTGGAATGAGCAGATTTCCAGCCGTCGGATGCCGTGGGCGGCCGCCTCCGCCGGCAGGTCGAGCAGGTCGATCTCGCCCTCGCCATAGGTGGGCTGGGCCGGGCCGACCGCGCCACTGTCGAGATCGTGGGGATGGGTCGTTCCCAGCCGGCGATGCAGCGACCAGCTCGATACCGCGAAGCGTTCCTCGAACCCTGCCATGCCTTCCTCCCTATCCCAGCCAGCGGGAAATCCTGTCGAGCGCCTCGGCGATCTCGGCCGGGCTGCCCGCATAGGACATGCGCATGAAGCGGTGGCCCGAGCGCGTGTCGAAATCGATGCCGGGGGTCGCCGCGACATGCGCCTCGGCGAGCATGCGGCGGGCGAAATCCATGCTGTCGTTGGTGTGCCGCGACACGTCGCAATAGGCGTAGAAGGCGCCGTCCATGGGCGCGGCAAGGCGGAAGCCCAGCTCCGGCAGGCGGCGCATCAGCAGGTCGCGGTTGGCGCGGTAGCGCTGCTTGATGGCGTCGAGCCCGGCGGTCGCGCCGAACGCCTCGACCGCGGCGACCTGCGAAACCGCCGGCGGCGAGATGTAGAGGCTCTGGGCGATCCGCTCTACCTGGCGGGCCAGCGCCTGCGGCAGCACCATCCAGCCGATCCGCCAGCCGGTCATGCAGTAGTATTTGGAGAACGAGTTGATGACGGTGACGTCGCCGTCGATCGACAGCGCGGTGACGTCCGGCGCATCGTAGGCGAGCCGGTGGTAGATCTCGTCCGAGATCACCGAGATGCCCGCGGCCGCTGCGAAGGAGACGATCGCCCGCAGCTCGCCGGCCGGGATGATGGCGCCTGTCGGGTTGGCGGGGCTGGCGAACAGCACGCCCTTCAGCGGTTTTTCGCGATGCGCCGCCTCCAGCGCGGCGGCGGTCAGGTGCCCTTCCTCGCCTTCCTCGATCTCCACCGTGTCGATGCCCAGCACCCGCATGATGTTGCGGTAGGCCGGATAGCCCGGCGAGGCGATTGCCACGCGGTCGCCGGCGTCGAACAGCGCGAGGAAGGCCAGGTTGAAGCCGGCCGACGAGCCGGTGGTGACCGCGATGCGCTCCTGCGGCACCTCGACGCCGTAGTGGTCGAGATAGTGCGCGGCGATCGCCCTGCGCAGCGGCGCGATGCCGAGCGCGTCCGTATAGCCGACATTGCTGTCGCGCAGCGCGCGCTCCGCCGCCTCCCGCACCGCGCGGGGCGCCGGGTCGGAAGGCTGGCCGACGGCGAGCGAGACGACGTCGTGGCCGGCCGCGCGCAGGCGGTTGGCCTCGGCGAGCACGTCCATGGCGTGAAAGGGTTCGGCGGCGCCGCGGCGGGAGAGCGAGACTGACATGCGACTGGAAAGGCGATCCGTCGGGCCGAATTGCCCGGCTGCGCCGAAGAATTGCCCGATTGCTGTGACGATCACAAGTTCAGGAGGAATCCTGCCCTGCCTTTTCAGCCCGAGCGCCCTCGTCTACCAGTCCGACCCATGCCGTCTCGCACCGCCACCAGTCCCATCGTCCGGATCCGCGCGCGGCTCCTGCGGGGGCTGCTCGCGCTGGTCGCGGCGCTGCATTTCGCGCTGTTCGAGCCGTCGCGGGCGCTGGCGCAGTCGGTGCCGGTAGTGCGCGACGCCGAGATCGAGGCGCTGATGCGCGACTATGCGCAGCCGATCCTGAAGGCGGCGGGGCTGTCCTCGCAGCGCATCCAGGTCGTGCTGATCAACGACGACAGCTTCAACGCCTTCGTCGACGGCCGCCGCATCTTCATCAACACCGGCGCGCTCATGGCGGCGGAGACGCCGAACGAGATCATCGGCGTGCTGGCGCACGAGACCGGCCATCTCGCCGGCCACCACCAGGAGCGGCTGCAGGAGCGGATGTCGAGCTTCCAGACGATCGCCATCGTCGGCATGCTGCTCGGCATGGGCGTCAGCGTCGCCGGCGCCTCGAGCGGCTCGCAGGGCCTCGGCTCGGTCGGTGCGGGGCTGGCGATGGGCGAGCCGGAGCTCGCCCGCCGCGGCCTGCTCGGCTACCAGCGCTCCGAAGAGGCCACCGCCGACCGCTCCGCCGTCACCTATCTCGACGCCACGCACCAGTCGGCCAAGGGCATGCTGGCGACCTTCAAGCGCTTCGACAACGCGCTGGTTCTGTCGGGCACCAAGGTCGACCCCTACCAGGTCAGCCATCCGATGCCGCGCGAGCGCATCGGCGCGCTGGAGACGATCGCCAAGGCGAGCCCCTATTTCGACGTCAAGGACCCGCCCGCGCTGCAGCTGCGCCACGACATGGCGCGCGCCAAGATCGCCGCCTATACGCAGGGCCAGGGCGCCATCCAGCGCATGTTCCGCAGCAACCTGCGCAGCCCGGCCGCGCTCTATGGCGACGCGATCGTGACCTATCTCAACGGCAGCCCGCGCGACGCGCTCGCCAAGGTCGACGCGCTCCTCAAGTCGCAGCCGCGCAACCCCTATCTGCACGAGCTGCGCGGCGACGTGCTGATCAAGGCGTTGCGACCCGACGACGCGGCCAAGGCCTATGCGAGCGCGGTCGCGCTCGACCCGTACAAGACCGGCATGCTGCGCATCGGCTACGGCCAGGCGCTGCTGGCGCAGGGCCGCCCCGATTCGCTGAAGAAGGCGATCGGCGAGCTGCGCACCGGCCTCGAGCGCGATCCCGAGATGATCACCGGCTACCGATACCTCGCCCAGGCGTACGGCATGAGCGGCGACGTCGGCCTCGCCGAGCTCGCCACGGCCGAAGGCCATTACCAGGCGGGACAGTATCGCGAGTCCAAGATCTTCGCGGCGCGCTCCCAGCAGAAGCTGAAGAAAGGCTCACCTCCGTGGGTGCGGGCGCAGGACATCATCAACTTCAAGCCTCCCCGAAAATAGCCGCAAATCGATGGATCATCGCCCGCCGATGAGGCACAATGAGCAGGCGGCACACGACCCCGCAACCGGACGGCAACACCCATGAAAAACGCATTCGTGATCGGAACGCTCGGGCTGGCGGTGTCCTTCGCCATGCTCGCTTTCGGCTTCGTCGCCGGCAACGCGGCGGCCGACAAGCCGATGCCGCCGCTGGTGGCCAGCCGCGACGCGGGCGGGCTGGACAAGGCGGGAATCGAGCGGATCGTGCGGGACTATCTCGTCGCCAACCCGGACGTACTGGTCGAGGCGCAGGCCGCGCTGGAGACGCGCCACGCCGAGCAGCAGCAGGCGGCGCTGCGGCAGACGCTGCGCGACGCGGCCGGCCAGATCTACGACGCCAAGTATGACGGCCTGATCGGCAACCCGGACGCCAAGGTGACCGTCGTCGAGTTCTTCGACTACAACTGCACCTATTGCCGCCACGCGCTGGGCGACATGGAGAAGCTGGTCGAGGACAATCCCGACCTGCGCTTCGTCATGAAGGAATTCCCCATCCTCGGCCCCGACAGCCAGAAGGCGCATGTCGTGTCGATGGCCTTCCGCTCGCTCGCGCCGGAAAAGTACACCGAGTTCCACACGCGCCTGCTGGGCAGCTCCGGGCGGGCGACGGAGGCCGCCGCGATCCGCGTCGCGACCTCGTTGGGCATCGAAGAGGCGGCGCTGCGCCAGGCGATGAAGGATCCCGCGATCGCCGCCGGCTTCGACGAGACCTACGACCTCGCCAACAAGCTGTCGATCAACGGAACGCCGGCCTACATCATCGGCCAGGACGTGATCTCGGGGGCGCTCGGCCACGAGGCGCTGGCGCAGAAGGTGTCGGCCGCCAGGGACGCCTGCGCGACGGCGTCCTGCTGATCTCCGCTCAACCGGCGCCTTGTTGCCGCCGCGGGACGCCGCTGTGGACAGAAAAGCTTGGGCCTTGCGCTCTTTTCGGCACGCAATATGCCGACTATAGAGGGACCGGCTTCGCGAAAGCCGGGCGATGGAACCTGTCCACATGGCGAAACTGATCTTTGTCCTCAACGGGCCGAACCTGAACATGCTGGGCAAGCGCGAGCCCGGCATCTATGGCGGCAAGACGCTGGACGAGATCGGCGAGGACTGCCGCAAGACGGCCGGTTCGCTCGGCCTGGAGGTCGAGTTCCGCCAGACCAATCACGAAGGCGTTCTGGTCGACTGGATCCAGGAGGCCGGCGACAAGGCGGCCGGGATGATCATCAATCCGGGCGCCTACACGCACACCTCGATCGCGCTGCACGATGCGATCCGCGCCGTGGCGCCGCTGCCGGTGGCCGAGGTGCATCTGTCGAACATTCACGCGCGCGAGGCGTTCAGGCATGTGTCGAGGATCTCGCCGGTCGCCCTCGGGGTGATCTGCGGCTTCGGCCCGCAGGGCTACATCATGGCGATGCACGCGCTCGCCGCCCGCGTGTGACGGGCTAAAGCATTTCCAGCAAAAGTGCGGAGCGGTTTTGCGTCCGGAAATGCGGCTGAAATAAAGAGATAGAGCGGTTCTGCTGATTCCGTTGAACCAGAACCGCTCTAGGGAAGAAGGGCAAAGGGCTGATGACAACAAAGAAATCGGAAATCGACCGCCAGCTCGTCCGCGATCTCGCCGGCATACTCGACGAGACCAACCTGACCGAGATCGAGGTCGAGCTCGGCGATCTCAAGGTGCGGGTCGCGCGACAGGCGGCCGCCGTCCAGACGTTCGCCGCCGCGCCGGCGCCGGCGCCTATTGCCGCCATCGCTGCGCCCGCCGCAGCCGCGACACCGGCCGCGGCACCCGCGCGCGACAAGTCGGGCAACACCGTCAACTCGCCGATGGTCGGCACCGCCTACGCCGCGCCAGCGCCCGGCGCCAAGGTGTTCATCGAGGTCGGCCAGAGCGTGCGCGAGGGCCAGACGCTGCTGATCATCGAGGCGATGAAGACGATGAACCAGATCCCGTCGCCGCGCTCGGGCACCGTCACGGCGATCCTGTTCGAAGACTCGCAGCCAGTCGAGTTCGGCGAGCCGCTCGTCATCATCGAATAGGCGTGGCCATGTTCCACAAGATCCTGATCGCCAATCGCGGAGAGATCGCGCTGCGCGTGCTGCGCGCCGCCAAGGAGCTCGGCATCGCCACCGTCGCGGTCCATTCCACCG